>Ga0075163_10001079_pt1 | contig 36367 bp, 33 predicted proteins | sample JI1023141ADNA_FD_71478 | JGI IMG/M metagenome (GOLD analysis project Ga0075163, IMG submission 71478) | Wastewater effluent complex algal communities from Wisconsin, to seasonally profile nutrient transformation and Carbon sequestration -... | ecosystem: Engineered > WWTP > Effluent > Algae...
CGCGCACAAGAAGAACGCCGAGATGGTCATGAACTACTACTACGACCCCGAGGTCGCAGCCCAGGTGGCGGCCTACGTCAATTACATCTGCCCGGTCGAGGGTGCGCAGGCCGCCATGGAGAAGATCGACCCCGCCCTGGCGAGCAACGAGTTCATCTTCCCGACGGCGGCGACCCTCGACCGCACGAAGGTCTTCATGGAGCTCACCCCGGAGCAGAACGAGAAGTACGAGCGCGCGTTCCAGAGCGCCATCGGCAACTGACGCGAAGACGCGACCTATCCGGAGGAGAATCCATGGCTGACTCGGCACATCCCGTGGAGGACCTCCACCTGCGCAACCTCACCAAGCGGTTCGGCGACCACGCCGCGGTCGACGACCTCACCCTGACGATCCCCGCCGGGTCCTTCTTCGCGCTCCTGGGAGCGTCGGGCTGCGGCAAGACGACCACCCTGCGCATGGTGGCCGGCCTCGAGGATCCGACCGAGGGCAGCATCCACATCGGCGACCGCGACATCACCTCGCTGCGCGCCTTCGAGCGCCCGGTCAACACGGTGTTCCAGTCGTATGCTCTCTTCCCCCACCTCGACATCTTCGAGAACGTGGCCTTCGGCCTGCGCCGGCGCGGGATCAAGGACGTGAAGCCGCAGGTCGAGCAGATGCTCGAGCTTGTCGAGCTCAGCGCCCTGGCGCGCCGCAAGCCGACGCAGCTGTCGGGTGGGCAGCAGCAGCGGGTCGCAGTGGCCCGGGCGCTCATCAACCGGCCGGACGTGCTCCTCCTCGACGAGCCGCTCGGTGCCCTCGACCTCAAGCTGCGACGGCAGATGCAGATCGAGCTGAAGCGGATCCAGACCGAGGTCGGCACCACGTTCGTGCACGTCACGCACGACCAGGAGGAGGCCATGACCATGGCCGACACCGTGGCGGTCATGAACGCGGGCCGGATCGAGCAGATGGGCCACCCCGCCGACATCTACGAGCTTCCCCGAACGGTCTTCGTGGCGAACTTCCTCGGACAGTCCAACCTCATCCAGGGCTCCGCGGACGGACGGTCGGGCGACGACGTGCTCATCTCCGCCTTCGGCGAGACCTTCCGCGTCCCGGCCAGCCGGACCTTCGCGACCGGCAGCAGCGCGGTGGTGGGCGTGCGTCCGGAGAAGATGACGATCCTCGACCTCGTCGACGCGGACAAGGTGCCCAGCGACCACAACCACCTGCAGGGGCGCGTGACCGACGTCTCCTACACGGGTGTCTCCACGCAGTACCTGGTGATGACCCCCTGGGAGCAGGAGCTGATCGTGTTCGAGCAGAACATGATCGTCGGCGACCGCTGCGAGGTGGGCGATGAGGTCGTGGTGCACTGGTCGCCGCAGCACACCTTCGGACTCGACGGCACCGCCGGCACCACGGTGGGGGTGGACCCCGAGGTGCTCGACCTCGAGGCGGCGAGCCAGGCGCTCATCAGCGACGTGTCGGGGAGCTGAGCATGGTCGCTGTGGTGCCGGGCACGACCGGCAAGGCATCGCCCCCCGCAGTGACGCAGCGGCGGTCACGCACGGGCTACCTGCTGCTCTTCCCGGGGCTTGCCTGGCTCGGGGTCTTCTTCGCCATCCCGTTCGTCACCCTGTTCTTCACCAGCCTGCAGCAGGACGTGCCCGGCAAGTCCGGCAAATACACCGCCGGCCTCCAGTTCAGCAACTACAGCGAGGCACTGGCCGAGTACTGGCCGCAGTTCCTGCGATCGTTCATCTACGCGGGCATCGCCACGCTGCTCGCGCTGATGATCGCGTACCCGCTCGCGTACTTCATCGCGTTCCGCGCAGGGCGCTGGCGGTCGCTGATGCTCGTCCTGGTGATCGCGCCCTCGTTCGCCTCCTTCCTGCTGCGGACGTACGCGTGGCGCACCATCCTCAGCGACGAGGGCCCCATCACCTCGACCCTCGACGCCCTCCACCTGCTCCCGGACGGCCGGGTGCTCAACACCGGAATCGCCGTCGTGGCCGGCCTGACGTACAACTTCCTGCCGTTCATGATCCTGCCTCTGTATGCAGCCCTCGAGAAGATCGACCCACGACTGATCGAGGCCGCGAGCGACCTCTACGCCTCGCCGCAGACGGCATTCCGCAAGGTCACGTGGCCGCTCTCGATGCCGGGCGTCGTGGCCGGCACCCTCCTGACCTTCATCCCGGCGGCCGGCGACTACATCAACGCCGAGCTGCTGGGCTCCACGAAGGACAGGATGATCGGAAACGTCATCCAGACCAACTTCATCGAGTTCCGTGACTATCCGACCGCCAGCGCCCTCTCGTTCGTCCTGATGGCGGCGATCCTCGTCCTTGTCTTCACGTACATCCGCCGAGCCGGGACGGAGGACCTCGTCTGATGCGCTGGCTTCGCAAGAACATCATCGGCATCATCGCCATCCTCGTCCTGATCTACCTGTTCATCCCGATCGCGATCATCATCGTCCTGAGCTTCAACAAGCCCGAGGGCAAGTTCAACATCAGCTGGAACGAGTTCTCGCTCGACGCGTGGACGAACCTCTGCGGGGTGCCGGGAGTCTGCTCGTCCTTCGTGACGAGCATCCAGATCGGGCTCGTCTCGACCCTGATCGCGACCCTGCTCGGCTCGATGATCGCCTTCGGCCTGGTGCGCTACCGATTCCGCGGGCGCAGCACGACGAACCTGCTCATCTTCCTGCCGATGGCCACGCCCGAGGTGGTCATGGGCGCCAGCCTGCTGGCCCTGTTCCTCAATCTGAGGTTCCCCCTGGGAATGGGCACCGTCATGGTGGCGCACATCATGTTCATCATCTCGTTCGTCGTCGTCACGGTGAAGGCGCGACTGCAGGGGCTCGACCCACGGCTTGAGGAGGCGGCGCGCGACCTCTACGCCAGTCCGAGGGCGACGTTCCGCTACGTCACCTTCCCGCTCGTCCTGCCGGGCATCCTCGGTGCGGCCCTGCTGGGCTTCTCGCTGTCATTCGATGACTTCATCATCAGCTTCTTCAACGCCGGGACGCTGGTCACCTTCCCGATCTTCATCTGGGGAGCCGCCCAGCGCGGGATCCCGGTCCAGGTGAACGCCCTCGCATCCCTGGTCTTCATCATCGCCCTGCTCATCGTCCTGGGCGCCCAGTACGCCAACCACCGCAGGCGTCGCGCCCTCGAGGCGCCCCTGCCGTCGCCGGTGCTCGTCGACCGGATGTCCCGCTCCTAGCGGGTATCCTGAAGGCTGATCGTCTCGACCCTCCTTGACTGCTCGCCGAAGGGATTGGTGGGACCGCGGAGCGCGAAGGCTCCTGTCCTCCTGCTCATCACCCATCGGAGACGCCATGCCCACCCCCCTTACGACAAGCCCCTTCGGGAACCCGCCCAGCCCGGCTGCCATCGCGGCGGTCGCTGACGCCCGGCAGCGCGTCTACTGGCTCGACCGTGCCGAGCGCCCGCCCTCCGTCGCCGAGCTGCATGGTCCCGAGCGGGCCGACCTCCTGGTGATCGGGGGAGGGTTCACCGGGCTGTGGACGGCACTGCTGGCCAAGCAGGCCGAGCCGGGCCGCGACGTCGTGCTGGTGGAGGGGGGCCGGGTCGCTGGGGGAGCCACGGGCCGGAACGGCGGGTTCGTCGCCAGCTCGCTGACGCACGGCCTGGCCAATGGGTTCGAGCGCTGGCCCGAGGACATGCCGACACTGCTGCGCCTAGGGCACGAGAACCTCGACGGGATCGCATCGACGATCAGCGAGTGGGGCATCGAGTGCGACTTCCAGCGCAGCGGAGAGCTCGACGTGGCCGTGCAGGAGTACCAGCTCGAGGGGCTGAGGCAGTCGGCCGAGCGCGCCCGCGGCGTGGGCGAGCCCGTGCGCATGCTGGACGCGGAGGAGGTCCGGTCGCGCATCGCGTCTCCGCTGATGCTGGGCGGCCTGTTCGACCCGCAGGGCGTGGCCATCGTCGATCCGGCGCGACTCGCGTGGGGGCTGCGTCGGGCATGCCTCGAGCTCGGGGTGCGGCTCTTCGAGCGGTCGCCCATCACGAGCCTCGCCGCGGACGCCGGGCAGGTGCTCGCGACGGGACGGCACGGGGCGATCCGCGCCGAGCGGGTGGCCCTGGCCACGAACGCGTACCCGCCCCTGCTGCGCAGGCTGAGCCACTACGTCGTCCCCGTGTACGACTACGTGCTCGTGTCGGAGCCGCTCACGGATGCCCAGTGGTCGTCCGTCGGCTGGCAGGGGCGTGAGGGCATCAGTGACTCCGGCAACCAGTTCCACTACTACCGCACCACGGAGGACGGACGGATCCTCTGGGGCGGCTACGACGCGGTGTACCACCCGGGAAACGGCTTCGGTCCGCAGTTCGAGAACAGCCGCGAGTCGTACGAGCGGCTGGCCGAGAACTTCCTGCAGACCTTCCCGCAGCTGAGTGGACTGCGGTTCTCCCATGCCTGGGGCGGGGCGATCGACACGTGCTCGCGCTTCACCGCCTTCTGGGGCACCGCGCACGGCGGTCGCACGGCCTACGTGACGGGCTACACCGGCCTGGGCGTCGGAGCCTCGCGATTCGGGGCCGCCACCATGCTCGACCTCCTCGACGGTCGCACGACCGTGCGCACCGAGCTGGACATGGTCCGCACGAAGCCGCTGCCCTTCCCGCCCGAGCCGGTTCGCGCATGGGGCATCCGCATGACCACGGCGTCGCTGGCCCGAGCCGACCGCACTCAGGGGCACCGCAACCTCTGGCTGCGCGGCCTCGACCGGCTTGGGCTGGGCTTCGACAGCTGAGCCAGCGCGGCCGCGGGTTTCGGATGCCGCCCGCCGCTGGTCCATTACTCTCGGACCATGGCTCGCTACGGATCGCAGTTCGGCCCGGATGTGACGTTCCTCGGCGTGGATCGGTGCGACCTCGATGACCCGGCGAGCTTCGCCGACGCCGACGTCGTCATCCTCGGGGCTCCCTTCGACGGGGGAACCTCCTACCGCAGCGGCGCCCGGTTCGGGCCCTCGGCGATGCGGTCGACCTGCTACCTGGAGCACGACGGCTCACGACCGTCGCTGGCCATGCGGGTCGACGGGCTCAAGGACATCAGGGTTCTCGATGCCGGCGACGTGGAGATGTTCAGCGGCGACGCCGCCACCGCCTGCGCCAGCCTCGAGGCGGCGGTCGAGCGCGTGTCCGCCTCGGGGGCCATCCCGCTCATCCTCGGCGGCGACCACACGATCACCTGGCCCGACGTCACGGGCGTGGCGCGCGCGCGCGGGTGGGGCCGCGTCTCGGTGATCCACTTCGACGCCCACGCCGACACCGGCGACATCTCGTTCGGCTCGCTCATCGGCCATGGCCAGCCGATGCGCCGGCTGATCGAGTCGGGTGCGGCGCGCGGCGACCGGTTCCTGCAGATCGGACTGCGGGGCTACTGGCCGCCGCCCGACGTCCTCGAGTGGATGTCCGAGCAGGGCATGCGCAGCTACGAGATGACGGAGATCGTGGAGCGCGGCCTCAACGTCTGCCTGACGGAGGCCTTCGCCACGGCGCTCGACGACTGCGACGGCGTGTTCCTGAGCGTCGACATCGACGTCTGCGATCCGGGCCACGCCCCCGGGACCGGCACCCCCGAGCCGGGCGGCCTGTCGGCCCGCGAGCTGCTCGACGCCGTGCGGCGCATCTGCTACGACCTGCCGGTGGTGGGCATGGACGTGGTGGAGGTGGCGCCGCCCTACGACCACGCCGACATCACTGTGCTGCTGGGGAATCGCGTCGTCCTGGAGGCGCTGTCCGCGATCGCCCGGCGCCGCAAGGATGAGCGCGACGGGACGCACTGGGATCCGCGTCAGCCGTTGCTCGCCGACCGGATCCCGGGGGAGTAGTCATGCGCGTGCTCATGGTGGGTGCCGGGGGAGTGGGAACGTCGGCAGCGCTGATCGCCGCACGACGCGACTTCTTCGACCGGTGGGTGGTGACCGACTACGACCTCGCCCGTGCCGACGACGTCGTGGCCCGGCTGTCCGATCCGCGATTCGTGCCGGCCCAGCTCGACGCCTCGAGCGCTGAGGCCGTCGCCGAACTGTGCCGGGAGCACGAGATCACGCACGTGCTGAACGTGATCGACCCCCGCTACGTCATGCCCGTCTTCAACGGCGCCCATGCCGCGGGCGCCGACTACCTCGACACGGCGATGAGCCTGTCGCGCCCGCACCCGGTGCGGCCGTTCGACGAGGTCGGAGTCATGCTCGGCGACGAGCAGTTCGCCCAGGATGCCCAGTGGCGCGAGCGCGGCGGGCTGGCCCTGTGCGGGATGGGTGTCGAGCCCGGGCTGGCCGACGTGTTCGCCCGCTACGCCTCCGACCACCTGTTCAGCGAGATCGACGAGATCGGGATCAGGGACGGAGCGAACCTCATCGTCGAGGGCTACGACTTCGCCCCCTCGTTCTCGATCTGGACCACCATCGAGGAGTGCCTCAATCCGCCCGTCGTGTGGGAGCGGGATCGGGGCTGGTTCACGACGCCTCCGTTCTCGGGTGCCGAGGTCTTCGACTTCCCCGGGGGGATCGGCCCGGTCGAGTGCGTCAACGTCGAGCACGAGGAGGTGCTGCTCGTCCCGCGCTGGATCGAGTGCAAGCGCGTGACGTTCAAGTACGGGCTGGGCGACGACTTCATCGAGGTCCTCAAGACCCTTCACCGGCTGGGGCTCGACCGCACCGAGCCGGTCATGGTGCGCGGCGTGCCGGTCAGCCCACGAGACGTCGTCGCGGCCGCGCTCCCGGATCCCGCGACCCTGGGAGACCGGATGAGCGGGACGACGTGCGCCGGCACGTGGGTGACCGGCCTGGGCAAGGACGGACGACCGCGAGAGGTGTACCTCTACCACCTCGCCGACAACGAGTGGACCATGCGCGAGTACGGCGTTCAGGCGGTGGTGTGGCAGACGGCCATGAACCCCGTCATCGCCCTCGAGCTGCTGGCGAGCGGCGCGTGGTCGGGAAGCGGCGTCCTGGGTCCCGAGGCCTTCGACGCGGTGCCCTACCTCGACCTGATGCGCGACGGCTACGGCCAGGAGTACGGGATCCGTGAGGGCTGAGCCGGCGGACCGTGCTCGAAGGACGAGGGCGTCGCGCCTAGTGCTCGAAGTACGAGATCGTGAGCGGGGCCTTGAGGCCGCCGATCCGGATCCGGTACTTGTAGGTGCCGTCGCACCACTCGTCGTCCTCGCAGTACGGATCGATGCCGATCACGGCCCTGCCCGACGCGTCGGTGCGCATGATGTTCTCGGCGCTCCAGACCCCGCCCTGGTAGAACTCGAGGTAGACCATCCGGCTCGGGGTCGCCGGCGTCAGCTCGACGACGAGCCTGGGCAGGCTCGCGGCGTTCGGGTAGGACGACTGGGTGAAGGTCCGCGACGAGAACTCGTTCGTGTCCTCCCAGTGCCAGCAGTACTCCTGCAGCGCCGCGTGCTCCGTGGGCGATCCTCCTCGCGCGGGAGCCGCTGCCGAGCTGCCGGCCATCGCGAGCCCCAGCACCGAGGCCGCGAGCATCATCGCCGCAGCTCCGCGCGCAGGGCCTGCCCTCATAGCCGTCTGTCCCCCAGTCCGTCGCCATCACGGTAGGGCGGGATGCGCCGTCGACGCGAGACGCCTGAAGCCTTATCCGGGATCATCCTGACGGGCTGCCGATAGAGCGACGGGAGCCTCAGCCGCCCAGGTAGGTGACCGTGAGGCGGGCGGTCTGCCCGCCTGCCTTCAGGCGGTAGGAGATCGTCTCGTCGCACCAACGGTCGCCGCACGAGGGGTCGACTGCGATCTCGGCCACGCCCGACGGTCCGGTGCGGACCCGGCTCTCGGTCCGCCACTGGCCATCGCGCCAGAACTCCAGGGCCACGGTCGCCGACGGCAGCGCGGGCACGGCGGTCACCACCAGCCGCGGCAGGTTGCCGGCGACCCCGTAGCGCGCCTGAGCGAAGGTGCGCGACGTCGCCCGGGACCCGTCGTCCCATTCCCAGTAGTAGCCGCGAGGCTCGGCGGGGGTGGCGGCAACGGGTCCGGCCGGCGTCAGGGCCGTCGTCGCGGCAAGCATGATCGCGACGGCGCCCGCCGTGCCCCACGGAGCGCGCATGGCGTCGGCGCCCCGAGGCTCAGCCGGCGTGGGTCTCGAACCCCTGCTCGAGGATGCTGAGGGCCTCCTCGAGCAGGTGCATGGGCATGGTGAGCGGCGGCAGGAACCGGAACACGTTTCCGTAGGTGCCCGTCGTCAGCGTGATCACGCCGTGGTTGTGGCACCACGTGTTGAGCGCGCCGGCAAGGTCGGGATCGGGGTCGAGGGTCCCGGGCTTCACCAGCTCGATGGCGATCATCGCGCCGCGGCCGCGGACGTCGCCGATGGCCGGGTAGCGCTCGGCCATGCTGCGCAGGCGCGGGACCATGACCGCCTCGATGGCCTTGGCAAGGCCGTTGGCGTCGTTCTCCTCCATCCAGCGGATGGAGCCGAGTGCGGCCGCGCAGGCCACCGGATTGCCCCCGTAGGTGCCGCCGAGGCCGCCCGCGTGCACGGCGTCCATCATCTCGGCGCGACCCGTGACGGCGGCCAGCGGCATCCCGCCGGCGATGCCCTTCGCGGTCGTGATCAGGTCGGGAACGACGCCGTCGTACTCGCTGGCGAACCAGTCGCCGGTGCGGCAGAAGCCCGACTGGATCTCGTCGGCCACGAAGACGATGCCGTTGTCGGTGGCGAACTGCGACATGGCGGCGAGGTAGCCGTCACCGGGGACGATGAAGCCGCCCTCGCCCTGGATGGGCTCGATGATGATGGCGGCCACGTTGGCGGCCCCGATCTCCTTCTCGATGCGCGTGATGGCGATCCGGGCCATCTCGGGACCCTTGAGCCCGCGGTCGCGGTAGGGGTACGAGGTGGGCACCCGGTACACCTCGGGCGCGAAGGGCCCGAAGGAGTGCTTGTAGGGCATGTTCTTGGCCGTGAGCGCCATCGTCAGGTTGGTGCGCCCGTGGTACCCGTGCTCGACGACGACGACCGCCTGGCGCTTGGTGTAGGCCCGGGCGATCTTGACCGCGTTCTCGACCGCCTCGGCGCCCGAGTTGAACAGGGCCGACCGCTTCTCATGGTCGCCGGGGGTGAGGCGGTTCAGCGCCTCGCAGACCTCGACGTAGCCGCTGTAGGGGGTGACCATGAAGCACGTGTGCGTGAACTCGGCCACCTGCCGCTGAACACCCTCGACGACCTCGGGGTTGGCATTGCCCACGGTGGTGACGGCGATGCCCGAGCCCATGTCGATGAACGAGTTGCCGTCGGCGTCCACGAGGACGCCACCGCCCGCCCGGACGATGTAGACGGGGAGCATGACGCCGACGCCGGCGGAGACCGCGGAGGTCTTGCGGGCCTGGAGGGCCACCGAGCGCGGTCCGGGAATGCTGGTGACGAGTCGGCGCTCCTGCGGGACGGACGCGGAGGCGTCGTCGGCAGTGCTCGTGCGGGCGTCAGTGGCGGTCATCGTTCCTCCATCGAGTCGTGATCGGAGCCTACGGGCTGCCCACGGGGTTGCGTCCAGTCCACCCCGTAGGCTGGGGACATCGAGTGACTGGAGACGGACATGTCCGACCTGCACCTGAACAACCATCATCGCGACACGCTCTCGGCGCTGTTCGCCCATCCGACGAGCCACAACATCCGGTGGGTCGACGTGGTCAGCCTGATCGGCGCGGTGGGCGAGGTGGAGGAGAAGCACGACGGCCGGTTCCGCGTGACCATCGGAGCGGAGACCGAGGTCTTCGACCGGTCCCATGGCAAGGACATCAGCATGGAGCAGACCACCGACCTGCGGCGCATGCTGACTCACGCGGGCCTCGGCCCCGACTCGGGCAAGGAGCCGGGCTCTGAGGACTGACCATGGCGGCCCCCGCCGCGTCGTCGTCCTCGGCAGCACGGGGTCGATCGGCACGCAGGCCCTCGACCTGGCCCGCCGCAACCCGGACCGGTTCCGGGTCGTCGCCATCACGGCGGGCGGCGCGGACCCGCGACTGATCGCCCGTCAGGCGCTCGACTTCGACGTCGAGGTGATCGGCGTCGCGCGGGCCACCTGCGTCGCCGACCTCCAGCTGGCGCTGTACGCCGAGGCGGCGGGGCGCGGGTATGCCGAGGGCCGATTCCCGATCCCGCAGATCATCGCCGGGCCCGAGGCCAGCACCGAGGTCGCCGGCTGGGAGTGCGACGTCGTGCTCAACGGCCTCGCCGGTGCTGCGGGCCTCCAGCCCACCCTGGCGGCGCTCCGTGCCGGGCGCATCCTCGCCCTGGCCAACAAGGAGTCCCTCATCGTGGGAGGACCCCTCGTGAAGGCCCTGGCGGCCCCGGGCCAGATCGTGCCCGTCGACTCCGAGCACTCGGCCCTGGCCCAGGCCCTCCTGGCGGGCTCGGCAGCGGAGGTGCGCAGGCTGGTGCTGACCGCGAGTGGCGGCCCGTTCCGTGGGTGGGACGTGGAGGCACTCGCGGGCGTGACCGTCGAGCAGGCCCTCGCCCACCCCACGTGGGACATGGGGCCGCTGGTCACCGTGAACTCGGCCACCCTCATGAACAAGGGGCTCGAGGTGATCGAGGCGCACCTGCTCTTCGATGTCCCCTTCGACAGGATCGACGTCGTCGTCCACCCGCAGTCGGTCGTCCACTCGATGGTGGAGTTCGTCGACGGGTCGACGATCGCGCAGGCGAGCCCGCCCGACATGAGGATCCCCATCGCCCTGGGCATGGCGTGGCCCGAGCGGGTCCCGGATGCTGCCCCGGGGTGCGACTGGACGCAGGCGACCGCCTGGGAGTTCTTCCCGCTCGACGAGGAGGCCTTCCCCGCCGTCCGGCTGGCGCGCGCGGCGGGGACGGCGGGCGGCACGGCCACGGCCGTCTTCAACGGGGCCGACGAGGCGTGCGTGGCGGCCTTCCTCGACGGCGCGCTGCCGTTCCGCTCCATCGTCCCCACCGTCGAGCGGGTCCTCGGCGAGCACCTGGCCGGTGCAGGCCCCGCCTCGGAGGGATCGGCGTGGATCGACGGGAACAAGGCGACCCTCCCGGACGTCCTTAGTGCAGACGGATGGGCGCGGCGCAGGGCCGAGGCCATCGTGAGGGAGGGATCTCATGCTTGAACTGGTGGGCATCGTCCTCTTCGCGCTGCTGATCGCCGCGTCGATCGCCCTGCACGAGCTCGGTCACCTGCTGCCGGCCAAGCGGTTCGGGGTCAAGGTCACCGAGTACATGATCGGGTTCGGGCCCACGCTCTGGTCGAAGGTGAAGGGGGAGACCCGCTACGGGGTCAAGGCGGTGCCCCTCGGCGGCTACATCCGGATGATCGGCATGCTCCCGCCGGGCCCCGATGGCACGTCGCGGTCGATGTCGACGGGCCGCTTCGCCGCCATGATCAACGACGCCCGCCAGCAGTCGGTGCTCGAGATCGAGCCCGGCGACGAGTCGCGGGCGTTCTACCGGCTGCCGGTCCGCAAGCGGGTGGTCATCATGCTCGGCGGGCCCTTCATGAACCTCGCTCTCGCCTTCGTGCTCTTCGCCATCGTTCTCGTGGGCATCGGGATCCCGGAGCCCAGCATGCAGGTGCGCAGCGTCGCCGCCTGCACGCCCGCGGCGGCCCTGGCCGACAGCCAGCCCCTGCCGTCCGGCGAGTGCCCGACCGGCACGGTGCCGTCGCCGGCGGTGGAGGCGGGCATCCTGCCCGGAGACACGATCCTCGCCATCGACGGTGCCCCGGCCACGGACTGGTCCGACACCACCGCCTGGATCCGCGCGAATGCCGGCGCCGAGGCCGTCTTCACCGTCGATCGCGGTGGCGAGACCCTCGACCTGACGGTCTCGATCGCGACGGCGGAGCGCCCGGTCCTCGACGACCAGGGCAATGCCACGCAGGAGGTCGTGACCGCCGGATACGTGGGGCTCGGACCGGAGTTCGTGTGGGTGGCCCAGCCGTGGTCGAGCGTGCCCGCCTACATGTGGGACATCACCGTGCGCTCGGTCCAGGCCCTCGTCATGCTGCCCGTCAAGCTCTACGACCTCGTCACCGACACCCTGATCGGGGGAGGGGAGCGCAGCGTCGACAGCCCCGTCAGCGTCGTGGGCGTCAGCAGGCTCGGCGGTGACATCGCGGCGCTCGACCAGCCGATCACCGCCAAGGTGGCCACGTTCCTCGGCCTGGCGGCCTCGCTGAACCTGTTCCTGTTCCTGTTCAACCTCCTGCCGATCCTGCCGCTCGACGGCGGCCACGTCGCGAGCGCGCTGTACGAGGCCCTGCGCCGCAAGGTCGCGCAGGTGCGGGGACGGCCCGACCCCGGCCCCGTCGACACGGCCCGCCTGCTCCCGGTGGCGTACGTGGTCGCGGGCGCCCTCCTGCTCATGGGCGTCATCGTGATCTGGGCCGACCTCGTGAAGCCCATCTCGCTGGGATAGCGGCGCTAGGCCGAGAGGCGGCCGGGCGGCCATAATGGTCGGGTGACGATCAACCTCGGAATCCCGTCGGCTCCGCCCCCGGTCGTAGCGCCCCGGCGCGTGTCCCGCCAGCTGCTCCTGCGCCACCCGACCCACCCGGTCGCGGTCGGCGGCGATGCGCCGGTGAGCGTGCAGTCGATGTGCACCACCCTGACGTCCGACGTCAACAGCACGCTCCAGCAGATCGCCGAGCTCACGGCCGCCGGCTGCCAGGTGGTGCGCGTGGCGGTGCCCAGCCAGGACGACGCCGACGCCCTTCCGCAGATCGCCCGCAAGAGCGGCATCCCGGTGATCGCCGACATCCACTTCCAGCCGAAGTACGTCTTCGCGGCGATCGATGCGGGCTGCGCGGGGGTGCGGGTGAACCCCGGCAACATCAAGCAGTTCGACGACAAGGTGGCCGAGATCGCCCGGGCGGCGAACGACTCCGGCACGCCCATCCGCATCGGGGTCAACGCGGGCTCGCTCGATCCCCGGCTGCTCCAGAAGTACGGGAAGGCCACGCCCGAGGCGCTGGTGGAGTCCGCCCTGTGGGAGGCGTCGCTGTTCGAGGAGCACGGCTTCCGCGACATCAAGATCTCCGTGAAGCACCACGACCCGGTGGTCATGATGCAGGCGTACATGCAGCTCGCCGAGCAGTGCGACTACCCGCTCCACCTCGGCGTCACCGAGGCCGGCCCGACGTTCCAGGGCACCATCAAGTCGGCGGTCGCCTTCGGGGGCCTGCTCAGCCGCGGCATCGGCGACACGATCCGGGTGTCGCTCTCCGCGCCACCGGTCGAGGAGGTCAAGGTCGGCAACCAGATCCTGGAGTCGCTCAACCTGCGCCAGCGCGGCCTCGAGATCGTGTCGTGCCCCTCGTGCGGTCGCGCCCAGGTCGACGTCTACACGCTGGCCGAGCAGGTGACGGCCGGCCTCGAGGGCCTCGAGGTCCCGCTGCGCGTCGCGGTGATGGGCTGCGTCGTCAACGGTCCCGGCGAGGCGCGCGAGGCCGACCTCGGCGTCGCATCCGGCAACGGGAAGGGTCAGATCTTCGTCAAGGGCGAGGTGATCAAGACCGTCCCCGAGTCGCAGATCGTGGAGACGCTCATCGAGGAGGCCATGAAGCTCGCCGAGTCGATGGGCGAGGCCACCGGCAGTCCCGTGGTCACGACCTCCTGATCGTGCCCGCATGACGATCTCCGAGGTGGTCGGCTCCGTCCGGCCCGTGACGGTCCGCGACACGGAGGCCGTGGCGGCGATCCTCGAGGCGGATCCGGTCGCGCACTGCTTCGTCGCCTCGCGGGTGCGGGTGGCCGGTGCCGATCCGTGGCGGCTCGGCGGCGACCTGCTCGGCTACTACGACGGCGCTGCGCTGCGGTCGCTCATGTTCCTCGGGGCCAACCTCGTCCCGGTGGCCACGACGCCCGCCGCGCGCGCGGCCTTCGCCGACCGCCTCCGGCCCCGTGGGCGTCGCTGCTCATCGATCGTGGGCCCGGCTGACGAGGTCATGGACCTCTGGCGCATCCTGGAGCCATCGTGGGGACCTGCCCGCGACGTGCGCTCGTCGCAGCCGCTCATGCTCATCGACGGCGACCCGCTGGTCGAGCCCGACCCGCTGGTCCGCCCGTCCGTGGCCGACGACCTCGACATCCTCGTGCCCGCGTGCGTGGCCATGTTCACGGCCGAGGTGGGGGTGTCCCCGACGGTCGGCGGAGCCTCGTATGCGTACCGCACGAGGATCGCGGAGATCGTCGACGAGGGACGCTCCTTCGTGCGGATCGACGACGGCCTGGTGGTGTTCAAGGCCGAGGTCGGGGCGGTCAGCAACGGCGTCTGCCAGGTGCAGGGCGTCTGGGTCGATCCCGCCTTCCGGGGACGGCGGCTGTCGGAGAGCGGCATGGCCGCGGTCGTGCGTCACGCGCGTGCCCGGATCGCTCCGCAGGTGTCGCTCTACGTGAACGACTACAACACGGCCGCGCGCAAGGCGTATCGCGCCGTCGGGTTCCGCGAGGTCGGCTCGTTCGCGACGGTGCTGTTCTGAGATGCGCCGTCACGAGGGTTCCGCGGCATGACCACGGCTGAGGGCGATCGGCTGGCCGAGGCGCGGGCCGGGGCAGGCGACTGGCGTCGGTGGGGCACCTACCTCAGTGAGCGCGCCTGGGGCACCGTCCGCGAGGACTACAGCGCCGACGGCGACGCATGGTCGTACTTCCCCTTCGATCACTCCCGGAGCAGGGCCTACCGCTGGAACGAGGACGGGCTCGCCGGCTGGTGCGACCGGGATCAGACGATCTGCCTGGGCCTGGCCCTGTGGAACGGGGCCGACGACATCCTGAAGGAGCGCCCCTTCGGCGTGTCCAACGAGGAGGGCAACCACGGCGAGGACGTCAAGGACTACTGGTTCTACACCGACAACCTGCCCACGCATGCCTACGCGTCCATGGTCTACAAGTACCCGCAGGCGGCGTTCCCGTATGCGGACCTCGTGGACGCGAACCGCTCCCGGGGCCCGGAGCAGCCCGAGTACGAGCTCTTCGACGCGCTCGAGGGCGACTGGCGTGCGAACCGCTACTTCGACGTCGTGGTCGAGTACGCGAAGGCGTCTCCCGAGGACGTCCTGTGCCGCATCACGGCCACCAATCGCGGTCCCGATGCGGCGCCGATCCATGTGCTGCCGCACCTGTGGTACCGGAACACGTGGTCGTGGGAGGAGGGCGCCTCGGCCCCACGGATCACCCGTGAACGGGATGGCGTCGCGCGGACGACCCATCCCGCGCTCGGCGACCGCTGGCTGTACGTGAGCGCCTCCGGCGGTTCGGAGCCCGACCTCCTGTTCTGCGAGAACGAGACCAATGCCCGTCGGCTGTTCTCGTCTCCGAACACGTCGGACCATGCGAAGGACGGCATCGGCGACTTCGTGGTCGACGGGGACTCCTCCGCCGTCGATCGCACGGCCGGCAGCAAGGCGGCCGCGCACGTCCAGACCGTGCTCGGTCCGGGCGAGTCCCTGGTCGTCACCGTGCGCTTCGCGCCCGCCGACCTGAGACTCCCGTTCGATGACGCCGACGCCGTGCTCGCCGCGCGGAAGGAGGAGGCCGACGAGTTCTACGCGGCACTCGCCCGCCCGGAGCTCGACGACGACCAGCGCCTCGTGCAGCGGCAGGCGCTCGCCGGCCTGCTGTGGTGCAAGCAGTACTACCACTACGAGGTGCGGCGGTGGCTGCAGGGCGACCCCACCCAGCCGACCCCGCCGGCCTCGCGTTGGAAGGGGCGCAACAGCGACTGGCAGCACCTCGTCAGCGACGACATCATCCTCATGCCGGACGCCTGGGAGTACCCCTGGTACGCCGCCTGGGACCTCGCCTTCCACTGCGTGACGATGGCGATGGTGGACCCCGACTTCGCCAAGGACCAGGTGCTGCTCCTGCTGTCCTCGGTCTACCAGCACCCGCACGGGCAGATCCCGGCGTACGAGTGGAGCTTCGGCGACACGAATCCGCCCCTCCACGCCTGGGCGGCGTGGCAGGTCTACCAGCTCGACCGTCGCGCGACGGGCACGGGGGACTTCGCCTTCCTCTCGGCGGCCTACCGCTCGCTCACGCTCGACGTGATGTGGTGGCTCAACCAGAAGGACGCCGCCGACCGGGGGATGTTCGGCGGCGGCTTCCTGGGCATGGACAACATCGGGGTCTTCGACCGCGACCAGCCGCTCCCGACGGGCGGAACGCTCGCCCAGGTCGACGGCACCTCGTGGGTCGCCGCCATGGTGCTCCAGATGCTGGAGATGACCGTCGAGCTGGCGCGACAGGAGCCCGGCTACGACCGCATGTTCGGCCGCTGGGTCTGGGACGGCTGGCTGGTGGCGAACGCGCTCGAGAAGGGGTCGGGCAACGTCAGCCTCTGGAATGACGACACGGGGTTCTACCACGACGTCATCGAGTTCCCGGACGGCAGCGCTCGATCCCTCGAGGTCTTCTCGATGCAGTCCCTCGTGCCCCTGCTGGCGTCGATCGCCATCCCCGTGACGGCCCGCGAGGAGCTCGCATCGATCTCGGCGCAGCTCACGAGCCTGCGCGATACGTACCACGAGCCGCCTGATGCCGTGCGACTGCGACTCAGCGGCGGCGACGGGAGCCACGTCATGGTCGCCGTCGTCCAGGAGGAGCGGCTGCGACGCATCCTCGAGCGGATGCTCGACCCCGAGCAGTTCCTGTCGCCGTTCGGACTGAGGTCGCTGTCGCGGCACCACCTCGACCATCCCTACGTGTACACGGCGAACGGGGCCGAGTACCGCGTCGGATACACGCCCGCGGAGTCGTCCAGCCGCATGTTCGGCGGCAACTCCAACTGGCGCGGACCCGTGTGGTTCCCGATGAACTTCCTGCTCCTGCAGGGACTCAACGCCTACGCACGCTTCTACGGGGACACGGTGCGGGTGGCCGACCCGACCGGCTCGCCGGAGACCGTGCCCCTGTCGGGCGCTGCCGACGAGCTGGCGGCGCGGCTCACCAGCATCTTCCTCCGGGGTGCCGACGGCCGGCGTCCGGTGCTGGGCGGCAACGACTACTTCCAGGACGATCCGCACTGGCGCGACCTCGTCCCCTTCTACGAGTACTTCGACGGCGACGACGGGCACGGTGTCGGGGCGAGCCATCAGACCGGCTGGACGGCCACGGTCGCGCTCCTGCTCCAGTACGGCGGCGCGCTGCGCTTCACCGACCTCGCCTGACCGCGGGCACCGCGGAATAGGCTGTCGCCGTGATCCTTCGGATGTCGACCCTGTTCCTGCGCACCCTCCGAGACGACCCTGCCGACGCGGAGGTGCCGAGCCATCGCCTGCTGGTGCGCGCGGGGTATGTGCGCCGAGTGGCCCCGGGCGTCTTCACGTGGCTGCCCCTCGGCTTCCTCGTCTACCGCAACGTCGAGCGGGTCGTGCGCGAGGAGATGGACAGCGCCGGCTTCCAGGAGGTGCACTTCCCCTCGCTCCTCCCGCGCGAGCCGTACGAGCAGACGCAGCGCTGGAGCGAGTACGGCGACACCCTGTTCCGGCTGCAGGACCGCAAGGGGTCGGACTACCTCCTCGGTCCCACTCACGAGGAGATGTTCACGCTCCTGGTGAAGGGCGAGTACTCGTCGTACAAGGACCTGCCGCTGGTGATCTACCAGATCCAGACCAAGTTCCGCGACGAGGCGCGTCCGCGTGCGGGGATCCTGCGCGGTCGCGAGTTCGTCATGAAGGACTCCTACTCGTTCGACGTCGACGACGCGGGCCTGGCCGCGTCCTACCAGCGCCATCGTGACGCCTACGTCACCACCTTCGACCGGCTCGGACTCGAGTACGTCATCGTCTCGGCCATGTCCGGGGCGATGGGCGGATCCGCCAGCGAGGAGTTCCTCGCGCCCACGGAGGTCGGCGAGGACTCGTACGTGCGCTGCGTCGCCTGCGACTACGCGGCGAACGTCGAGGCGGTGGTCACGCCGGTGCCGCCCGACGTCGACCACAGCGACGTGCCGCCGGCCCACGCGGAGCAGACGCCCGACACCCCGACGATCGACACGCTCGTCGCGGTGTCCAACGCACGCGAGGACCTCGCCCGGTCCGACCGCGCGTGGACCGGGGCCGACACCCTGAAGAACGTCGTCGTCATGGTCACGGCACCGGACGGCACGAGGTCGCCCCTCGCCATCGGCCTGCCCGGCGACCGCGAGGTGGACATGAAGCGCCTCGAGGCGGTGCTGACGCCGAGCGAGGTCGGGCCCTTCGAGGAGGCGGACTTCGCGAAGCACCCGTCGCTCGTGAAGGGCTACATCGGCCCCGGCACCCTGGGCGAGGCGAACGCGTCGGGCATCAGGTTCCTCGTCGACCCGCGCGTCGTCACCGGCAGCCGCTGGATCACGGGGGCCAATGTGGCCGGCCAGCACGTCTACGACCTGGTCGCCGGCCGCGACTTCACGGCCGACGGCGTCATCGACGTCGCCGAGGTGCGCGAGGGGGACACCTGCCCCCAGTGCGGGGAGGAGCTGCGACTGGCGCGGGGCATCGAGATCGGGCACATCTTCCAGCTCGGGCGCAAGTACGCCGACGCCCTCGGCCTCAAGGTGCTCGACGAGAAGGGCGAGCTCGTCACCGTCACGATGGGCTCCTACGGCATCGGGGTCTCGCGGGCCGTCGCTGCCATCGCCGAGCAGTCGCACGACGACAAGGGACTCATCTGGCCGCGGGAGATCGCCCCGGCCGACGTGCACATCGTGGCCACCGGCAAGGCGGACGAGCCCTTCGATGAGGCCGAGCGGCTCGCTGCGGGCCTGGCTGCGCGCGGCGTGCGGGTCCTGCTCGACGACCGCCGCGGTGTCTCGCCGGGCGTGAAGTTCAACGACTCCGAGCTCATCGGGGTCCCGACCATCGTGGTGGTGGGCAAGCGCCTGGTCGACGGCTTCATCGAGGTCAAGGACCGTCGCTCGGGTGATCGCACGGACCTTGCGGTGGCGACGGCGGTGGACGACCTCGCCCGCCTGGTCGGCGCGGGGGACTGACATGGCGATCCGCGCGGTGGTCTTCGACTGGGGCGGCACGCTCACCCCCTGGCACGACGTCGACCTCGTGGCGCAGTGGTACGCGTACGCCGAGGTCTACGACCCGGTCGGCGCAGCCTCGCTCGCCCGGAGGCTGAGCGAGCGCGAGGACCAGCTGTGGCGCGCGCAGCGCGAGTCCCACGGCGCGATCAGCACGGGGGCGCTCGACTCGCTCTTCCTCGCCGAGGGGATCGACATCAACGGAGCCAGGCACCTGCGGGCGCTGGGGAGCTACCTCGACTTCTGGGCTCCGCACACCTATGCCGACCCTGATGCCCGGGAGGTCATGGCCGCCCTCAAGGACAGCGGCCACCTCGTGGGCGTCCTGAGCAACACGATGTGGCCCCGCAGCTACCACCAGGAGGTGTTCGCCCGCGACGACCTCGATGGCTTCATCGACGCCGCGGTCTACACCAGCGAGCTGTCGATGGCCAAGCCGCACGCGGACGCCTTCCACGTGATCCTCCAGGCGCTCGACGTGCAGCCGTCCGAGACGGTCTTCGTCGGCGACCGGCTGTGGGACGACATCCTGGGAGCCCGTGCCGTCGGCATGCGGACGATCCACATCCCCAACTCGTCCATCCCCCCGGCGCAGGTGCCCGACGACTCGGCCGTCCCCGATGCGACGGCCCACCGCCTCAGCGACGTGGTCGCCATCGTGCAGGGCTGGCACTAGGACAGGTGGACGCGCTCGCGCTGCCGGACACGGGCGTCCTGGTGGCCCTCTGCATCGCTGCCGCCATGGCCGGCTGGGTCGATGCCGTCTCCGGTGGTGGAGGCCTCCTGCAGCTGCCCGCCCTGCTCGTCGCGTTCCCCAGCGCGGAGCCGGTCGAGGCCCTCGGCACCAACAAGGTCTCCAGCGTGCTCGGCACGGCGGCCGCCACGGCGACATACGCCCGCAAGGCGCCGCCCGATGTGCGGACGGCGCTGCCCATGGCGGTGGCCGCCTTCATCGGCGCGGGGCTGGGAGCGCTCGTGGCCAGCCGGGTGCCTGCCGAGGCGTTCCGCCCGATCATCGTCGTGCTGCTCATCGCCGTCTGGCTGTGGACGCTGCTGAGCCCCCGGATGGGCCAGACGCAGGAGCTGCGCTGGCAGGGCCACCGGCGCCACTACGCGGTGGCGATCGCGGCGGGGCTGGCCATCGGCTTCTACGACGGCATCCTCGGTCCCGGCACGGGCTCGTTCCTGCTCATCGTGCTGGTCGCGGGCCTCGGCTACTCGTTCCTGAACGCGTCGTCGACGGCCAAGGTCGTCAATCTCGGGACCAACGTGGCCGCCATCATCGTGTTCGGGATCACCGGGTCCATCCTGTGGCTGCTCGGGCTGCTCATGGGCCTGTGCAACATGGCGGGGGCCATCATCGGCGCCAGGATGGCCATCCGCCGGGGCAGCGGCTTCGTCCGCATCGTGTTCCTTGCGGTGGTGGGCGTGCTCATCCTGCGGCTGGCGTGGGACCTACGAGGCTGACCCGACGGCCTCGCCCGTGGGGAAGGCCTGCGGCTCGGCTCCCCAGGTGACAGCGCGGGTGGCGTTCTCGGCGGCCGATCGGGCCGCCCAGCGGCGGTCGTCTCCTGACGCCTGCTCGGCCGCATCGGCGTACAGGCCGACAAGTCGGTTGTCGACCAAGGCCATGAGCGCCCGGGCTGTCGCCCGCGACGTGACCTCGAAGGGCAGGTCGTACGCGACAGCAGGCGTCGGCGGCGTGCCTCCGGCCGCAGTGACGAGGGCGCTCGCCCGACCCCGGTGGGCGCGGTGGGCGTCGAGCCCGTTGAGAGCCTTCGCGCGCGCCGACGCGCCCACGCGGGCGCCCGCCACGGAGTAGGCGAACACCGCCGCGTCCTCACCCTCGACGACGGCCGCCCAGGCCTCGGCGGCGGTCATGAGCGCAGCGCCCGGAGGGCGGGCACGTGCGAGCCCTCGGAGGCGGCGATGAAGGCCAGCGTGCGGGCCAGCCCGGGCTCGTCCGCCTCGACGCACGAGTCGACCCGCTGCCGCATCGCCCGCCGCTCCGCGGCGATGAGCGCGGCGAGTGCCTCGTCGGCGCTCGCGGGCGCGCTGGCGGCCGATGGCGGGACGGCCGCCGTCGTGTCGAGGGAGGCGGCATGCGCGCGGTGCTGGTCGCCCAGCGGCGCCAGTGCGGCTGCGAGTGCGGGGAAGGTCGCGATCACCATGTCGTAGAGCGCGACCAGCTCGTTCTCCTGTGCCGCGGCGGCCGATGCCACCGTCGCGGGTGCCGGAGCCGTCGCCGTCGGGCCGGGCTCGGCACTCGAGCTGCACGCCGTGAGGAAGCCGACCGGTCCCAGGAGAGCCACGGCGGTGAGCCCCTGTCGACGCGTCAGAGCGAGAGGGGACCGCCCGGCGGGCCCTGGCGTCAGAGCGGGGAGGGACCGTTCCGCAGGCATGTGCCAAGGATGGCATGCAGTGGGTACAGTTCCCGGGGAGGCTGGGTGAGAGCGCTGAATGCGGCGACCTCACCGTGACCCTCCGATGCTCGGCGCACGACCACAACTGATCGACCACAACAGGATTCCCGGGAGGCGACATGAGTGCATCCGCCGACATCGTGAGCGCAGGGCTGCTCGCGCCGCTGGCCGATCTCGGAGTCGACCTGGAGTCCGTCGAGGTGCAGAAGGCCGGTCGCCGGCACGTGGTGCGCGTGGTCGTGGATCGTGACGGGGGAGTCGACCTCGACCTCATCGCCGACGTGAGCCGTCGGGTGTCCGATGCGCTGGATGTCCCCCCGCTGTCCGACGAGCTTCCCGGACCGTTCGTCCTGGAGGTGACGTCGCCCGGGGTCGACCGGCCCCTCACCGAGCCGCGCCACTGGCGGCGGGCGCTGAGCAGGCTGGTCCACGTCACGCGGAAGGACGACAGCGAGATCGAGGGGCGGGTCGTCGCCGTCCCGTCGGACGACGAGGTGCTCATCGCCACCCCGGAGGGCGACGTCACCCTCGCGCTGTCCGACGTGCGCCGGGCGCTCGTGCAGGTCGAGTTCAACCGCGTCGACGAGGTCGTGCCGGACGACGAGATCGAGTCGGACGACGAGGCAGGGGAGTAGCAGCCATGGATATCGACGTCAGCGCACTGAAGGCCCTGGTCCGGGAGAAGGACCTCTCGCTCGACCTCGTCGTGGAGTCGATCGAGCAGGCCATGCTGGTCGCCTACCACCGCACCGAGGGGGCGGCTCAGAAGGCCCGGGTCACCCTGGACCGCAAGTCCGGGCACGTCACCGTGTGGGCAGCGGAGACCGACGAGGACGGCACGATCCTCCGCGAGTTCGACGACACCCCGGACGGCTTCGGGCGCATCGCGGCCACCACGGCCCGTCAGGTCCTGCTCAACCGGCTGCGCGAGGCGGAGGGTGACGCCACCCTGCTCGAGTTCAGCGGCCGGGAGGGCGACCTGGTCTCGGGTGTCGTCCAGCAGACGACCAATCCGCGCATGGTCCGCGTCGACATCGGCAAGATCGAGGCGAACCTGCCGCCCGAGGAGCAGGCTCCGGGCGAGTCCTACCCTCACGGGACCCGCATCAAGTGCCTCGTCACGAACGTGCGCAAGGGCTTCAAGGGACCCCAGGTGACCGTGTCGCGGACGCACCCGAACCTGGTCAAGGCGCTCTTCGCGCTCGAGGTGCCCGAGATCGCCGACGGGACCGTGCAGATCACCGCCGTCGCCCGGGAGGCGGGTCATCGCACCAAGATCGCCGTGAAGTCGACGGTGCCGGGGGTCAACGCCAAGGGCGCGTGCATCGGCCCCGTCGGCCAGCGGGTCAGGCAGGTCATGGCCGAGCTGAACGGCGAGAAGATCGACATCGTCGATCACAGCGACGACCCGGCGGAGATGATCGGCCATGCGCTGTCACCCGCTCGGGTCACGGCCGTCCTCATCGTCGACCCGGTGGCCCGTGCCGCGCGGGTGATCGTGCCCGACTACCAGCTGTCGCTCGCCATCGGCCGCGAGGGGCAGAACGCCCGACTCGCCGCTCGCCTGACGGGCTGGCGCATCGACATCCGGTCCGACACGGCCCCGCCTCCGGAGCCTCGCCCCGACCCCGCCACGGACTGAGCAGGGTGTCCGGCGGGGTACACTCCTCATCAGCCAGCATCGTCGGCCCTCGTCGCACCTGCGTCGGGTGCCGGGAGCGGGCTGCAATGTCAGACCTGATGAGGGTCGTCGCCGTGGCCGGGGCCGTTGTCCCGGACCCTGGGCGGCGGCTGCCGGGCCGGGGAGCGCACCTGCATCCCGACCCGGGATGCTTGGAGCGCGCCCTGCGCCGACGGGCATTCGACCGCGCTCTGCGGGTGCCGGGCCCACTGGACCTGGCTGCCCTGCGGGACGCCATCAGCGCAGGACCGCACGACGCAGCACCATCGCTGAATCGCACGACATAGCACCATCGCTGAATCGCACGACATAGCACCATCGCCAGGCAACGCCGGACGACCGTCCGGCGACACGGAGGCCCGAGAAGTCGGGCCCCAGCGGATCGGGAGTGATTCGAGGATGAACACCCCATGAGCACGCGAGCATGAACATGCATCGTCTGCACTGACGGTCCGGCGCACCTCGCCCGGACCAAGACAGGAGAAACGTGTCAAAGGTCCGGGTCCATGAGCTCGCCAAGGAGCTCGGGGTGTCCAGCAAGGACGTCCTCGCCAAGCTCCAGGAGCTAGGGGAGTTCGTCAAGTCAGCCTCGTCCACGGTCGAGGCCCCCGTCGTCCGCAAGCTGCGCGAGGCCATGCCGCCCGCGCCGGAGAAGCCCGAGCGCAAGCCGGCGGCCAAGAAGGCGGCCGCGGCTGCACCCGCCGCCGACGCCGCTGCGGAGTCCGTGACTGCTGCACCGGTGGCCGTCGCCGAGCCTGATCCCACCCCGCCGGCACCGCCGGCCCCCGTCCCCGCTGCCCCCGTCGAGGCGCCGTCGGCGCCTGCGGCCGCCGCGACGGCCGACCCCGCGACGGCGGCCGACCCGGCCGCCGGCGACGACGCGCCTCGCCCGGCCCGTCCCGCCGGCCCGCGCCCGGGCAACAACCCGTTCGGCACCGGCACCGGCATGGGCCGTCCCGCCGGCCCGCGCCCGGGCAACAACCCGTTCGGCACCGGCACCGGCATGGGCCGGCCGGCTCCGGCCGTCCCCGGCGCTCCGCGTCCCAATCCCGGCACTATGCCTCCCCGGCCCATGCGGCCCGCCGCGGGTCCGGGTGCCCGTCCCGGCGCTCCCGGCACCCGTCCGGGCGGTCCCGGCGCGCGTCCGGGCGGTCCCGGTGGTCCCGGTGCGCGACCCGGTGGTGCCGGCGGCGGCTTCGCTGGTCGTCCCGGCGGCTCGGGCGGCGGCTTCGCCGGTCGTCCCGGCGGTCCGGGCGGTGCTCCGGGCGGTGCTCCGGGCGGCTTCCCCGGCCGCAGCGGCGGCCCCGGCGGGCGCGGCACGACGGCAGGGGCCTTCGGGCGTCCCGGCGGTCGGCCCTCGCGCGGGCGCAAGTCCAAGCGCGCGAAGCGCCAGGAGTTCGACAACATGCAGGCACCCGTCATGGACGGCGTGCGGATCTCCCGTGGCAGCGGCGAGGTCGTGCGGCTCCCGCGCGGCGCGAGCCTCACGGACTTCGCCGACAAGATCGACGCGATGCCGGCCGATCTCGTCAAGGTCCTCATCGGCCTCGGCGAGATGGTCACCGCGACCCAGTCGATCGACGACGACACCCTGCGCCTCCTCGGCGGCGAGCTGAACTACGACGTCCAGGTCGTGTCGCCCGAGGACGAGGACCGCGAGCTGCTGGAGTCCTTCGACCTGGAGTTCGGCGAGGACGAGGGCGACGACGCCCAGTTCGAGATGCGCCCGCCGGTGGTCACCGTCATGGGTCACGTCGACCACGGCAAGACCCGCCTGCTCGACGCCATCCGCAAGACGAACGTCATCGGCGGCGAGGCCGGCGGCATCACGCAGCACATCGGCGCCTACCAGGTGGCGACCACCACGCGTGAGGGCCTCGAGCGCAAGATCACCTTCATCGACACGCCCGGTCACGAGGCGTTCACCGCCATGCGTGCACGTGGCGCACAGGTGACCGACATCTCGATCCTCGTCGTCGCAGCCGACGACGGCGTGAAGCCGCAGACCATCGAGGCTCTCAACCATGCGCAGGCGGCCGGCGTGCCGATCGTCGTGGCGGTCAACAAGGTCGACAAGGAGGGCGCCGATCCGCTCAAGGTGCGCTCGCAGCTCACCGAGTACGGACTGGTCGCCGAGGAGTTCGGCGGGGACACCATGTTCGTCGACGTGTCCGCGAAGGCCGGGACCGGGCTCGAGAACCTCCTCGAGGCCGTTCTCCTGACCGCCGACGCCACCCTCGACCTGCGGGCCAACCCCCATCAGGACGCGCAGGGCGTGGCCATCGAGGCGCACCTCGACCGCGGTCGCGGCCCGGTGGCGACCGTTCTCGTGCAGCGCGGCACGCTGCGCGCCGGCGACTCGATCGTGGCCGGCGATGCCTTCGGCCGCGTGCGGGCCATGCTCGACGACGAGGGCAACCCCGTCACCGAGGCCGGGCCGGCGTTCCCCGTGCAGGTGCTCGGACTCACGTCGGTCCCCGGCGCCGGTGACAGCTTCATGGTCGTCGCCGAGGATCGGGTCGCACGGCAGATCGCGCAGACCCGCCAGGCGCGCGAGCGGAACGCGCTGCTGGCGAAGAACCGCGTCAAGCGCTCGCTCGAGGACTTCCTCGAGTCGCTGGAGAAGGGCGAGGTCGCCGAGCTCACGCTCATCATCAAGGGCGACGTGTCCGGCTCGGTCGAGGCCCTCGAGGACGCCCTGCTCAAGATCGACATGGGCGACGAGGTCAGCCTGCGGGTCATCCACCGCGGTGTCGGCGCGATCAACAAGAACGACGTCACGCTGGCCAGTGCGTCGAAGGCCGTCATCATCGGCTTCAACGTGCGGCCCGAGGGCAAGGTCGCGGAGCTGGCGTCCGAGGAGGGCGTCGATGTCCGCTACTACAGCGTCATCTACCAGGCGATCGAAGAGGTCGAGGCGGCCCTGCGCGGCATGCTGAAGCCGATCTACGAGGAGGTGCAGCTGGGCACCGCCCAGGTGCGCGAGGTCTTCAAGTCGAGCAAGTTCGGCACCATCGCCGGCTGCCTGGTCCAGTCCGGCGACATCCGCCGCAACAGCAAGGCCCGGCTCGTCCGGGACGGCGCTGTGGTGGCCGAGAGCGTCACCATCGCCGGGCTGCGCCGCTTCAAGGATGACGTCACCGAGGTCCGCGAGGGCTTCGAGTGCGGCATCAACCTCGGCTCGTTCCAGGACGTCAAGGTCGACGACATCATCGAGACCTTCGAGATGCGCGAGAAGCCCCGCAAGACCTGATCGCCCCTGCTCGCTTCTCCCGTTTTCCGGGAGAAGCGGGCAGTTGGGCGCCTGATTGCCACGAAAGTGCACGGCTGTCCCGGTCGACGGGCACACGGACGAGGAGCGGTGCGGATGAGCAGCGAGGCACGGCAGCGCAAGATGGCCGACCGGGTGAAGGTGATCGTCGCCGAGACCCTCGAGATGAAGATCAAGGACCCGCGCCTGGGCTTCATCACGGTCACCGACGTCCGGGTCACCCCCGACCTGCGCGAGGCGTCGGTCTTCTACACGGTGTACGGCGACGACGAGTCGCGGGCGGCCACGGCCGCGGCGCTCGCCTCCGCCAAGGGGGTGCTGCGCAGCGAGGTCGGCAAGCAGACAGGGGTCAAGTTCACGCCGACGCTGGAGTTCATCCCGGACGCGATCCCCGAGACGGCCCGGCAGCTCGAGGACCTGCTGAAGCAGGCGGCCGTCGCCGACGCAGCCGTCCATGCCCAGGCGGTCCGGGCCACGCATGCCGGAGACCCGGACCCCTATCGCAAGCCGGTCGACGACTCCGATGGCGAGACCGACCCCGACGACGACCGAGCGGACGACGACGGCGTGGGTGAGCCCCAGGCGTGAGCGGCTCCGGCCTGCTCGTCGTCGACAAGCCCGGCGGGCTGACGTCGCACGACGTGGTGGCCCGCGTCCGGCGCGTCATGGGCACGCGCAAGGTCGGCCACGCGGGAACCCTTGACCCCATGGCCACGGGAGTGCTCGTGATCGGCGTGAACAAGGCGACGCGGCTCCTGGGGCACCTGGCACTGCACGACAAGCGGTATCTCGCCACGATGCGCCTGGGCAGCAGCACGGTCACTGACGATCGCGAGGGCGAGGCGATCTCCGTCGCGGACCCGGCGCAGGTGGCGTCGGTGACAGACGACGCGATCCGGTCGGCCGCCGCCTCCCTCGTCGGCGAGATCGACCAGCAGCCGAGCGCGGTCAGCGCCATCAAGGTGGATGGCCGTCGGGCCTATGACCGCGTCCGCGCCGGTGAGGACGTATCACTCGCCAGCCGCCGCGTGGTGGTGACACGCCTCGACGTCGTCAGCATCGTTCGCGCCGAGCCATGGATCGACGTCGACCTCGATGTCGAGTGCAGCACCGGCACCTACGTGCGCGCGCTGGCCCGTGACATGGGGGCGGCCCTCGGCGTGGGCGGCCACCTCACGGCGCTGCGCCGCACCCGGGTCGGCCCGTTCTCCGAGCCCATCATCCTCGGCGACCTCGAGGACCGTGGAGCCGATGCCCTGATGCCTATGCGCGACGTCGCGACTGCGTGCTTCCCGATCTGGTCCCTCGACGCGGAGCAGGCGCGTGCCGTGGGCTTCGGGCAGCGCATCGCCTGGACCGGCCCCGACCCGGCGGGCGATCCTGTCGCCCTCATCGATCCCGAGGGGGAGTTCCTGGCCCTCGCCGTCAGCGACGAGGGCGCGGCCCGCTATCTCGCCGTCCTCGGCTGACCGACCGTGAGGCCGTCGCAGGCGACGCTCTCACTAGGCTGACCCGCGATGACCACCGCCCAGCAGGCCGATGAGCCCGACGCCCGCGAGGCAGCCGGGTCCGGCCGCGTCGCCTGCATCGGCGTGTTCGACGGCGTGCATCGCGGCCACCGCGCACTCATCGGGTACGCGCGGCTTCGCGCCGACGCCCTCGGCGCACCGCTCGTCGCCGTGACCTTCGATCCGCATCCGATGTCGGTCGTGAGACCGGGCTCCGAGCCGCCGTCGCTGGCCATGCTGCCTCATCGGGTCGAGCTCCTCCTGGAGGCAGGCGCCGACGAGGTCGACGTCCTCCGGTTCGATGCCGGCCTGGCGGCCACCGAGCCCGAGGCCTTCGTGTCCGACCTCCTGGTCGGACGGCTCGACGTCTCCGAGGTGGTCGTCGGCGAGGACTTCCGCTTCGGGCATCGGGCCCGCGGGACGATCGACACCCTGCGCGCCGAGGGTGCGTCCTCGGGCTTCTCGGTGTCGGCCCTGCCCCTTCAGGGGGACGGTGCGGAGCGATGGTCCTCGACGATGGCGCGGAGCCTCATCGCCGACGGCGACGTGGCCGGCGCCGCGGAGGTGCTGGGCCGCGACTACCGGCTGGACGGAACGGTGGTCCACGGGGACCATCGGGGCCGCGAGCTGGGCTATCCGACGGCCAACCTCGCATGGTCGGGGTCTCCCGCGGTGCCCGCTGACGGCGTCTACGCCGGGTGGGTCACGACGCGTGACGCCGTACTCCCTGCCGCCATCTCGGTCGGGACCAACCCCCAGTTCCAGGGCCGCGAGCGGCGCGTCGAGGCCTATGTCCTCGATCGTGACGACCTCGACCTCTACGGCCAGCCCATCAGCGTCTCGTTCGTCCAGCGGATCCGAGGGCAGCTGACCTTCGACGACGTGTCGGGCCTCGTCACCCGCATGGGGCAGGACGTCGCCATGACACGAGACCTGCTGGCGCGCCATGCCTGACCCGCGGCTGCGGGCGACCGAGCGCTGGTTCTACCGGCGCGGCCTGCCGTTCTTCGTCGAGGACTACCGGTCGTCCACCGACGTCTGGACCCGTGCCAGCCCGGCGCTCGCCGTCATCTTCGTCATCATGGTCGTGGTGGCGGCCACGACGTTCGACGACCTCCTGGGGGCGCTCGCGGGCATGCTGCTGGCGGCGGCGTTCCTCATCGGCTACGGGGTCCGGAACGTGCGTCAGGGGCGATCCTGGAGGGCGTTGCCGGAGCGCGTGACCTGGCCCGTCCTCGCCGGCTTCGTCCTCGTTCCCGGCGCGGTCGCCTTCGCCTCGACGCGTGCAGTGGCCGCGACGACGGAGGCCCTCGTCCTCGCCGCCGTCGTCCTCGTGCTCGCATGGGTGCTCACCCGGTACGCCGTCCTCGCGCTCGTGGGCTGGGCGATCCGCTACACCTTCCGGGGGGTCAACGACCTCTACCGGCTCACGACGCGCGCACTGCCGCTCCTCCTGCTGTTCCTCACCTTCCTGTTCCTCAACACGGAGGTATGGCAGGTAGCCGGTGGTCTGGAGGCGGCCCACCTGTGGCTGGTGCTGGCCATGTTCATCGTCTTCGGGGTGGTCTTCGTCATCGGCAGGGTGCCCGAGGAGATCCGCCTGATCGAGGCCGCCACCACCCACGATCAGGTGATCCGCGCCTGCCAGCGCACCCCCCTCGCCGATGTCGTCGGGTCACTCGACGACCTGGACACCCCGGTCGGGCTGAATCGCCGGCAGAAGGCGAACATCGGACTGGTCATGACCGTGGCGCAGCTGGTGCAGGTCGCGCTGTTCGCCGTCGTCGTGTGGGCGTTCCTGGTCGTGTTCGGGGCCCTGGCGGTCTCGGTGTCGCTGCAGACCATCTGGATGGACGGGGAGTCGCCGGTCACCGTCGTCTGGGACTGGGGCAACGGCTACGGCGTCTCCCGCCAGCTGCTGCGCGTGTCGCTGTTCCTGGCGGCCTTCTCGGGCTTCTACGTCACCATCTACACGGCGATCGACGCGGCCTATCGCGAGCACTTCTACGACCGCATCCGGCTCGACCTCGAGCGCTCCCTGTCGGTCCGCCGCGCCTACGTGCTGCTCCGCAGGCGGGGATGACCGCACCGGCACGCCCGCAGGGGCTCCGCGCCGGGGAGGGTGCGGAGCCCGGCTGGCGCGAGGTGTTCGCCGTGCGACGTCCGGGGCTCGTGGCCGCCGTGGTCGTGTCGCTCGCCCTCGCGACGTTCGGCTACGCCGCCGTCCTGCTGGTGGTGTTCGACGCCCGGTCGTGGTGGGGGAGCAGCCTGTGGCGCATGGCGGTGGCCTTCGGCCTGGCCTTCGCGGTCATCGGGGCGCTGGGCGCCCGGCGGGCCTCCGACCGGCGCGGCCTCGTGGCGTTCCTCATCACGTCGTGGGGGGCGATCACCCTCGTCAGCTGGCTCCCGCGCCAGCGGCCCCCGCAGTGGCCCGAGCTGGCGCAGCTGGGCTGGTGGGCCGGCTGGGTCGTGGTCATCTACGTGTCCGTCCCCGTGGCGTACGCCCTGGTGACCCGGCAGGACCTGCGCTCCTACGGCCTGCGGCTGGGACTGTTCCGGGGTGAGGCCCGGATCTTCGCCATCCTGCTCCCCGCCATCCTCATCGGGGCCTATGCCGCGGCCGGCCAGCCCCGGTTCCAGGCCGTGTACCCGTTCTACGGCGAGTGGCCGGACGGTCCCGGCTCTCCGGCGCACCTGGTGGCGTGGTGGCTCATGTACGCGGCGACCTTCGTCGCCCTGGAGTTCTTCTTCCGGGGCTTCATGGTGACGGCGGGGTTCCGGATCGTCGGCTGGTGGGCGATCCCCGCGATGGCCGGGGCGTACTGCCTCCTCCACCTGGACAAGCCCGTCCCCGAACTGGTCACCAGTCTGTTCGGCGGCCTCCTGCTCGGGGTCGTGGCCCTGCGCACCCGGTCGATCCTCGCGGGCGTGCTCGCCCATGTGACCCTGGCCGTCGGCACCGACGCCGCGGTCCTGCTCCGCCGCGGAGGCTGATACCCTGTTCGCACCAGACGGTCGCTCGGCGCGTGCCTCGGCGCGCACTAGGCGATTCGTGTCATCACCATCGTTCCCCAGCGGAACGCGCCCGGAGGTTCGTTTCATGCCGCTCGACAGTTCCGTCAAGCAGGAGATCATCGCCGAGTACGGCACCAAGCCCGGTGACACCGGCAGCCCCGAGGTCCAGATCGCGATGCTCACGCGTCGCATCAGCGACCTGACGGAGCACCTGAAGACCCACAAGCACGACCACCACAGCCGCCGCGGCCTGCTGCTCCTCGTCGGACAGCGCCGTCGCCTGCTGCAGTACCTGGTGAAGACCGACATCGCGCGCTATCGCGCGATCATCGAGAAGCTCGGCATCCGCCGGTAGCTCGGGTCGCACCGACCACAACTGAATACCGCCCAACAAATCCGGGGCGCCACGATCAGGGCGTCCGTCGGTCCTCGGTAGTGACCTCCGGGTGACGCCCGCCAGTGCATGGCGGCTGCACCCGTGGGCCTCGATCGAAGACCGCCACCGGTCGCGAGACGTGTGCGCCCCTGTCAACAGAAACAGGAGGCACCCGTGGAGGGTCCCCAGATTTTCAGCACGCAGGCCGTCATCGACAACGGGTCGTTCGGCACGCGCACCATCAGGTTCGAGACCGGCCGCCTGGCCCGCCAGGCCGCAGGGTCTGTCGCCGCGTACCTCGACGACGACACCATGCTCCTCAGCGCCACCACCGCGGGCAAGACGCCCAAGGACCAGTTCGACTTCTTCCCCCTGACGATCGACGTCGAGGAGCGGATGTACGCGATCGGGAAGATCCCCGGCTCGTTCTTCCGCCGCGAGGGTCGCCCGTCCGAGGACGCCATCCTCACCTGCCGGCTGATCGACCGCCCGCTGCGCCCCACGTTCGTCAAGGGCCTGCGCAACGAGGTCCAGGTCGTCATCACGGTCATGGGCCTGCACCCGAACGACCTGTACGACGTGCTCGCGATCAACGCGGCGTCGGCATCCACGCAGCTGTCGGGCCTGCCCTTCAGCGGCCCGATCGGCGGCGTCCGCGTCGCCCTCATCCGCGGCCAGTGGGTGGCGTTCCCGACCTACGAGCAGCTCGAGGAGGCCGTGTTCGACATGGTCGTCGCGGGCCGCATCGCCGGTGACGACGTCGCGATCATGATGGTCGAGGCCGAGGCCACCGTGCGCACCATCGAGCTCATCGCCGGCGGCGCCACCGCGCCGACGGAGGAGGTCGTGGCCGCCGGGCTCGATGCCGCCAAGCCGTTCATCCGCGTGCTGTGCGAGGCCCAGCAGGAGCTCGCAGCGTCGGCGGCGAAGCCGACCGCCGAGTTCCCGGTGTTCCTCGACTACCAGGACGACGCCTACGACGCCGTCGAGCGCCTCTCCGTGGCCGACGTCCGCGAGGCGATGACGATCGTGAGCAAGGCCGAGCGCGAGGACCGGCTCGACGACATCAAGAAGGTCGTCATGGCCGAGCTCGCCGTCGAGTTCGCCGGACGCGAGAAGGAGCTGTCCGCAGCCCTGCGCTCGGTGACGAAGAAGGTCGTGCGCGACCGCGTCCTGCGCGACCACGTGCGCATCGACGGCCGCGGCCTGACCGACATCCGCACGCTGTCGGCCGAGGTCGACGTCCTGCCGCGGGTGCACGGCTCGGCACTGTTCGAGCGTGGCGAGACGCAGATCCTCGGCGTCACGACCCTCAACATGCTCCGGATGGAGCAGATGGTCGACACGCTCAACCCCGAGAACCGCAAGCGCTACATGCACAACTACAACTTCCCGCCGTACTCCACGGGCGAGACCGGACGCGTGGGCTCGCCCAAGCGCCGCGAGATCGGCCATGGAGCCCTCGCTGAGCGCGCCCTGCTGCCGGTGCTCCCGTCCAAGGAGGAGTTCCCCTACGCGATCCGCCAGGTGTCCGAGGCCCTCGGCTCCAACGGATCGACCTCCATGGGCTCGGTCTGCGCCTCGACCATGTCGCTGCTCAACGCCGGCGTGCCCCTGCGCGCCCCGGTCGCGGGCATCGCGATGGGCCTGATCTCAGGCGACGTCGACGGCACCACGGAGTACGTCGCCATCACCGACATCCTCGGTGCTGAGGACGCGTTCGGCGACATGGACTTCAAGGTCGCCGGCACCAAGGACTTCGTGACGGCGCTGCAGCTGGACACCAAGCTCGACGGCATCCCCGCGTCGGTGCTGGGCAAGGCGCTTGCTCAGGCGCACGATGCGCGCCTGACGATCCTCGACGTCATGAACGAGGCCATCGACGCGCCGGACGAGATGGCTCCGACCGCGCCTCGCGTCATCGCGATCCAGATCCCGGTCGACAAGATCGGCGAGGTGATCGGGCCGAAGGGCAAGATCATCAACCAGATCCAGGAGGAGACCGGCGCCGACATCACGATCCAGGACGACGGCACCATCTACATCGGCGCGACCAACGGGGAGTCGGCCGAGGCTGCCCGCGCCCAGATCAACCAGATCGCCAACCCGACGATGCCGGAGGTCGGAGAGCGCTACCTGGGCACCGTGGTCAAGACCACGACGTTCGGGGCCTTCGTCTCGCTCATGCCGGGCAAGGACGGACTGCTGCACATCTCGGAGATCAAGAAGCTCGCCGGCGGCAAGCGCGTCGAGAACGTCGAGGACGTCCTCAAGGTCGGCGACAAGGTCCAGGTCGAGATCAAGGAGATCGATCCGCGAGGCAAGCTGTCGCTGGTCCCGGTCCTCGAGGGCGGCGCCGCAGCGGCCGATGCCCAGGGCTGACACCCGCACGCTGCTCCGGGAGGGTGACGGCGGACTCGTCCGCCGCACCACCCTCCCGGGCGGCCTGCGCATCATCACCGAGCAGGTCCCCGGGGTGCGCTCCGTCGCGTTCGGGGTGTGGGTCAACGTCGGGTCCCGCGACGAGACCGGCGGGCAGATGGGCTCGGCCCACTACCTCGAGCATCTTCTCTTCAAGGGCACGAGCAAGCGGTCGGCCATGGACATCTCGGCATCGATCGAGGCCGTAGGCGGCGATCTCAACGCCTTCACGACCAAGGAGTACACGTGCTACTACGCACGGGTGCTCGACAGTGATCTCCCGCTCGCGATCGACGTCGTCTGCGACGTCGTGACGGATGCGCTGATCCGCTCCGAGGACGTGGAGGCCGAGCGCGGCGTCATCCTCGAGGAGATCGCCATGCACGACGACGATCCCACCGACCTCGTGCACGAGGAGTTCGCCGCGGCGATGTTCGGCGACACCCCGCTGGGGCGCCCCATCCTCGGCACGGTCGAGACGATCGAGGGCATCTCCCGGAACGCGATCAACCAGTTCTACCGACGTCGCTACCGCCCCGAGTCCATGGTGATCGCGGCGGCCGGGCACCTCGACCATGCGTCCGTCGTCCGCCTCGTGCGGAAGGCCTTCGAGGGCGTCCTCGACGACTCCGTCGAGGCGAGCGCCCCGCGCCGGCCCCGCCGGGCGCGGAGCCACGCGGCCGGCGTCAAGGTCACCAAGCGCATCACGGAGCAGGCCAACCTCGTGCTGGGCGTCCCCGGCTTCCGTCGCACCGACGACCGCCGCTACGCCATGTCGGTGCTGTCCACCGCCTTCGGCGGGGGCATGAGCAGCCGGCTCTTCCAGGAGATCCGCGAGAAGCGCGGTCTGGCGTACTCCGTCTACTCCTACGCCCAGGGCTTCTCCGACGACGGCCTCTTCGGCATCTACGTGGGCTGCCAGCCCGCCAAGGTCGACACCGTCCTCGACGTCTGCCTGACCGAGATGGAGCGCCTGGCCGCTGATGGCCTCACGGCCGACGAGATCGCCCGCGGCAAGGGACAGGTGCGGGGCGGAACAGTGCTGGGCCAGGAGGACACGGGGGCACGCATGACCCGCATCGCGAAGAGCGAGCTGCACGGCGATCCGCTCCTGAGCATCGACGACCTGCTCGGCCGCGTCGACGCGGTGACCTCCGACGACATCGCAAGGGTCGCCGCGGAGCTGCTCGACGCCCCGAGGACGCTCGCGGTCATCGGCCCGTTCGACGAGACCACGACCTTCAGCGCGACCGGCTGAGGACGGTACTGTTCCCACCGTGATCAAGGTGGGAGTCGTCGGCGCCAAGGGCCGCATGGGGCAGGCCGTCGTCGAGGCCGTGCGGGAGTCCGACGACCTTGCGCTCGTGGCAGCAGTCGACATCGGCGTGCCGCCGACAGCGCTCGAGCAGGCGGGTGCCGAGGTCATCGTCGACTTCACGACCCCCGATGCCGTCATGCGCACCCTGAAGTCCTGCATCGGGAACGGCATCCACTGCGTGATCGGCACCACGGGCTTCGACGAGCACAAGCTCGACCTCGTCCGGGAGTGGTGCGCCGAGCAGCCGACCGTCGGCGTCCTCATCGCCCCCAACTTCGGCATCGGCGCCGTCCTCATGATGCGCTTCGCGGCCATGGCCGCCCCGTACTTCGACTCGGCCGAGGTCATCGAGCTCCACCATCCGGACAAGGCTGATGCCCCGTCCGGAACATCGATCCTCACCGCCCAGCTGATCGCCCGCGCCCGGGCCGGACTGCCGGCGCAGCCTGACGCCACCAGTCACGAGCTGGCCGGGGCACGCGGAGCCGTCGTCGACGGGGTTCACGTGCACTCGGTGCGCGCTCGGGGCCTGGTGGCCCACCAGGAGGTGGTCCTCGGTGGCGTGGGGGAGACGCTGACCATCCGGCACGACTCCCTCGACCGGACGTCGTTCATGCCGGGCGTGCTCCTCGGCGTGCGCACCGTGCGCAACCACCCGGGCCTGACGGTCGGCCTCGACGCTTTCCTCGACCTCGAGTGACGTCGCGAACGATCGCATGGATCCTCGCCGCGGCAGTCGCGGTCTACATCGTGCTGGCAGGTGTCCGCGCCTGGTACATGGTCCGCACGGGTGAACCCACACTGGTGGTGTTCGGCATCAGCATCGTGGTCATCCCGGTCATCGGCGTCTGGGTGCTGTGGCGCGAGCTCGACTTCGGACGTCGCACCCAGGAGCTCGGCCGACGCCTCGGGCAGGAGGGCGGCCTCCCGGTCGACGACCTGCCGCGCACGCCCTCCGGCCGGATCGACCGCGACGCGGCCGACGTGCGGTTCGGGGAGTACCGCGCGCAGGTCGACGAGCACCCCGATGACTGGCGGTGCTGGTACCGGCTCGCCATCGGGTACGACGATGCCCGCGACCGCAAGCGCGCCCGCGGTGCCATGCGCACCGCCATCAGCCTCTACGACGCCGAGAAGTCCTGACGCCAGCGCTCCAGGCGCAGCCGTGCCATGTCGAAGGCCTCGGGTCGCAGCCAGAAGTCCGGAGAGCTCGCATAGACCCCGGTGGGGTGCACACGTCCGGACATGTCGACGGCCGACAGTCGCACGGACCTGACGCGGATCGGCAGCCCCAGGAAGGGGCAGGGCTGATCGGCGGTGGTGACGGCCCG
>Ga0075163_10001080_pt1 | contig 36362 bp, 40 predicted proteins | sample JI1023141ADNA_FD_71478 | JGI IMG/M metagenome (GOLD analysis project Ga0075163, IMG submission 71478) | Wastewater effluent complex algal communities from Wisconsin, to seasonally profile nutrient transformation and Carbon sequestration -... | ecosystem: Engineered > WWTP > Effluent > Algae...
AGTTCACCGCGCAGACTGCGGTACTTCTGTTTCAGCGTCGGCACGATTTCTTTGGGAACCATACTCTGGGTATGATCCCAAAATCAATTTATGCTCGTTTATTTTTTTACGATGCCTAACTGATCTTCGAAGCGCTGTCGGTCCGCATCGGAGAGAACATTCTTTGGTACCTCGACTGGTTCTCTAGGCACTGCGGTTCTTCGTCGCATGCGCAGCCACATAAACGCAAGGAATCCTCCTACAGTGGCCAGCCCGACCACGAGGTATCCGAGCTTGTCCGGCAGATTCGCACGCAGCTTCGGCCCATAGCGCGTGACCAAGGATTCTTCAATCGCTGCCGCAGACTCGCCGTTTGCCAATCGCTCGCTGATCTCTCGGCGCAGCTCCGTTGCGAGCGGCGACTGATGCACATCCAGCGTTTCGCGCCAGCAACAGGGCGCAATCAAGTGGCTCTCTACCGCTTTTGCGTCAGGTGCGGCTGGCGATGGACTGACGCCTCCTCTTGCTTCCCCTTGCGTCAGAAACAAGAGGAGTATCCACAGCGTCGTCGGAATAAATCTCATAACCGTCAACATAAGCAGCAAATGTGCAAAGGGTAGCTGTGTCACTTGCCGCAGGTGCTCGGCAGGAGCCTAGTTCCGCACGGCTTGGGTTCGAGCCACCAAGGTCGCGCTCTTTCTGCGCAGCCCCGCGGCGAGCGACGGCAGCACAGCCAAGCTCAACACCGCGGACAGCGACAGCCCACCGATGACCGCGATGGCGAGCGGCTGTTGCAGTTCGGAGCCTGAGCCAATCGCGAGTGCGAGCGGTGTCAGTCTTGCGATGGTGGCGAGCGTCGTCATGGCAATCGGTCGGATGCGTCGCTCCGCCGCAAAGGCGAGCGCATCTTCGTACGCAACGCCTTCAGTGCTCGCGTGCTCCTCTGTGACTTCGATGAGCAGGATGCCGTTTTTTACGACGAGCCCGACCAGCAAGACGCAGCCCATCAAAGACGAGGCATTGAGCGGCATCGCAGTGCCCCACAGCGCAGCTAGCTGGACTGTGTCATCAACCTGTTGAGTCAAGCGTAGGAAAAACAAAGGTTCCTTTTGATCCAGGGCTCTACCAGCGCCTGCTGTGCGACGGTGTGCGGTGGGTGTTAGAAAGTGTGCCGCAGATCCGTTCTGTAACGCCTAACACGACGATGAACGACAGCACGGCGGTCTTGGCGGCGAGATGGACATCCTGCTAGGCGATCGACGGCAAAATTGTGCGCGCGATGCCGATCCGGGCGCCGACGAAAACGTTGAAGACGACCAGCAGAGAGAAATGCGCGAGGTTCTCGCGAAGGCCAAGACGGACGTAGCTCATCGGCATCACACCTCTGCTCCAGTCCATCGAACGGTACCTGGTCAAAATGGCAGGCTGCCGATCAGAGCCCTTCAGAAGGCCACTTGTGCTTGGATGCGTAGACGGGCACCGTCGAGAGCGCCCCCATCCATAACTTGGCGCAGCCAGCCGGATTCGGCCTGGAGCTTCAGTCCGTTTCCTACCAGGTAGTAGTCGGCGGCGAACAGCAGCTCCTGATCTTGCTCCAGGGTGCCAGCGGCTCCGTACTGTTTGCGCAGCGCCGCGATGTCGGCCGGGGGAGCGGCGGCGATCAGCGCGCGGGCCCGCGTCTGTGCATCGCTGCGTAGCGCTTCAGAGCTGAGCACGACACCGTAGCGCAGCGCGATCTCCCACTGCGGGTGGAGGCGGTATCCCGCGTGCGCGAGTACGCCGTAGAAGGCGGGGCGCAGGTCGCTGGCACCGCTGTCGCCCTGAAAGAAGGCGAGGTAGGAAGCGGCGTGCAGCGATAGACCGCGCACCTTGAGCTGCGCTTCCGGGGCCAGTCGCAGCGCGAAGTCGAGATAGCGCGCCGGCCGGACGTCGTAAGTCACGCTCAGGCTGACCCCGAAGCGCGCGGGGCCGCGCTCGACGTCGCTTGGCGTCTCGGGGCGCAGCCCTGGCTTGCTGTAGCCGACGCGCAGCGCCAGCTCGGGATGAAACGTCGTGGGGGGTGTCAGCGCGGTCAGATCCGATGGGTCGGGCAGCTTTTCGCCGTACAGCAGACCCAGCCCAACGCCGTGGGCGCGCCGGGCGTTGATGCCAGAGAAGACGCCCAGGGCATACTCGAAGCCCGCGCCGCGCTCATAGCCGTTGTGGAGCGCTGCGCCAAGCTGCCGCTCGGCGCCGAGGTAGCGAGACAGGATGCTCCAGTCCGTGAACGGAAGCTGCGTAAAGTACTGCATCCGGTAGCGGGTGTAGGGGATCTTGAACTGGCCCACGCGAAGGCTCAGCTGGGGATGGAAGTTGAACTGGCTGAAGAGGTCCAGGAGTTCCATGGATCCCGGCGTCGTGTTGAGGTGCAGGAACAGCTCGACACGGCTGGACAGGAAGCTGCCCCGCAGCATGGGGCGCAGGCGCCGCACTTCGATGGCCAGATCCTGCTGCCGCGCTGCGTCCGCGGCAGGCTGAGCGTCGGTGTAGGTCAGCCGGACCTGGGCCGCGAGGCCGACCTGGAGCGCGTGCTGGCCGTCGGGTGAGCGAAGCTCGAACGGGCCGAGAGACGGCTCCGGCTCGGCCGCGGCACCGGTCGAGATCGCAAGTAGAAGCAGCCCCAGGATCGTGCGCCACCCCATTGGGTCATAGGAGCCAGAAGAGAAGAAAAGGGTTCCGGTTGCGAACCCTTTTTCTCGCTGCCGGCTCCTATCAGACACGTGGATGACTTCGACGGAGGACAGACAGATGACCAGCCATCTTTTCGACGCGGCCATGGCAACGGCGCATGGCTATCGCGACATTCGCCCCCGCGACGTGCAAGGGCGACTGGCCGGCGTTCGCATCATTGATGTGCGCGAGCCGGCCGAGTTCACGGGAGAGCTTGGGCACATCCCTGGCGCTGAGCTTGTGCCCCTGGGCACCGTGTCCGCGGTCGCGTCCGCCTGGGAGCGCGGCGTAGACCTGCTGATGGTGTGTCGCTCCGGTGGACGATCGTCCCGCGCAGCGCAGCAGCTCCTAACGATGGGCTTTCGCCGCGTGATGAATCTCGTCGGGGGCATGATGGCTTACAATGAGGCGGGCCTGCCTATCTCTCGCGCTCCCGGTCCTTGAGCATCGAGGCGGCTACGACGTACGCGGCGCGGCGAGGCCCTGGGTGAAGCGGCGGATCGCGGCTTTAACTTGGGCCTGGATCGCCGGGGGAACCTCCTCGGTGCCGATGCGCTGGCAGGCCGACAGCGACCGCTTCAGCGCAGTGCAGGCGGCGCCACAAGCCGGGCAGCTGAGGATATGTTTCTCCATGGCCGCGCAGTCGTGGCTGCTGAGATCGTCTTCGAGCTTCCGCGACCAGGCCTGCACGATGTCCGGGCAGGCAGGCCCCTGCTGCGGCGCATGGGCTTCGAGGATCGGCTCCAGTGCCTCGCGCAGTGCCTGTCGTGCCCGGTGCAGGCGGCTCTTGCACGCATCGACGGAGACGCCAAGGGCATCGGCGGCTTCGGCGGCGGACAGACCCTCCATGTCGCGAAGAAGCAGCACCTCGCGGTAGGCTTCCGGGAGCTGCTCGAGGGCTGCGGTCAACACCGCGCTGAGTTCTTGCTGGCCGGCGTTCTCCTCGGGGTTGGGCCTGGCGTCGCGCAGCTGCGGCGCGTCTTCGACGTTCTGGGCAGGGCGGTTTTTCAGGCCGCGGCGCCGTCGCGTACAAGCGCTGCGCGTCAGGGCGAAGATCCAGCTCGACAGCGAGGCGCGACCCGCGAAGTCACCGAGATGGCCGGCGATGGCCAGCAGCGTGTCCTGGAGCGTGTCCTCCGCATCGGCGGCGTTTCGACACATGCGCAGGCTGAAGCGATAGATCGCGGGCGCGTGCTGAGCCAACAGCTCCTCAAGTGCAGCCCGGTCGCCCTGGCGGGCGCGGTCAAGTAGGGAATCCGGCACGGCGCGAGATTATCCGAATGCGTCCTTTCGCGCGAATCTCCCCGGCCGCGGGTTGGCTCTCATGAATGGGAGGCGCAAATGCAAACCAAAGAAATCACCGAACAGAACTTTGCCCAGTACATCAACCGGAATGGGATCGTCGTCCTCGATTGGTGGGCGTCTTGGTGCGGCCCGTGCCGTGCCTTTGCGCCGATCTTCGCAGCGGCTGCGGCTAGGCACCCAGACGTCACCTGGGGCAAGGTCGATACCGACGCGCAGCAGCAGCTCGCCGGCGCCTTTTCCATCCGCTCGATCCCGACGCTGATGGTTTTCCGCGACGGCATCTTGCTGTTCGAGCAGCCGGGGATGTTGCAGGCCGCAGCAATCGACAAGCTGGTGCAGCAGGTCAGGGCGCTGGACATGGATGACGTGCGGCGCCGGATAGAGCAGGAGTCGCGGCCTGCCCAGCAGCGCACCGCCTGAGCCGCCCGCCACCGCCAAGCCGGTGAATCTACACACCACGCAGGCCGATCAGCCCTCGGCTTCGACACGCGCTTGCTCGTCGGCGTCCGGGATAGAGTCCTCGGCATCGCGACGCACGACGAGGACGGGCACCGGGGACTGCCGAATGAGCTGCTCGGCGATGCTGCCGAGGACGGCGCGCCGCAGACCGGTGCGACCGTGCGAACCGACGACGACGAGATCGACCTGCGCGCTGCGCGCCCGCTGGACGAGGGTCGGTGCGATGGGGCCGACCTCGACGGCGTCTGTCACGGCCACGCCAGCGGCCCGGAAGGTGGCTGCCAGTTCGTGAAGGGCTGCGCTGTCGGCCGCAGTGACGTATTCGCGGAGCGGTCGCGTCGGTCCCTCTGGATCGGGGCGGACGAATGCCCCCGGGTCGAGGCCTGCCGGCAGCTCGACCACATGCAGGATGAGGACAGCTGCGCCGAGCGACCGAGCGAGGGACAGGGCGCTCTGTTCGGCCCCGCGCGAGCACTCGGAAAAATCGGTGGCCAGGAGGATGCGTTTGAAGTCTGTCATGAACAGCACCCTTTCAAGTGCGGAGTCGCTTGTCGATTTCGCGCTCGGCGTACATACCGAGGACCATGGTGGTGACAAAGACCACGGGCAGGAGGCCTGCGGTCAGGCTGACGAGGCCCGGTCCCGGGCAGTAGCCACCCAGGCCCCAGCCGATGCCGAAGAGCGAAGCGCCGAGGACGAGGCGGCGGTCGATGTCACGGCGGGAGGGGAGGTGGAACTTGAGCTCGAAGAGGGGCGCAGGTCGCCGCAGGAAGAGGCGGGACAGGACGGCGTAGATGAGCAGCGCGCCGCCCATCACGAAGGCGAGGCTGGGATCCCAGCGGCCCGTGACATCGAGGAAGCCGATGACCTTGCCGGGCTGGGTCATGCCGCCCAGGATCAGACCCACGGCGAACAGCGCACCGGCGAGGAGTGCCGAGAGGGAGCGCATCATTCCGCACCTCTGAGTACATGTTGAACAACGAAGACGGTGAGAGCGCCCGTCGCCATGAAGGTCGCGGTGGCGATCAGAGAGCGTGGCGACAAGCGGCTGACGCCGCAGACGCCGTGGCCGCTGGTGCAGCCGTTGCCCAGGCGCGTCCCATAACCGACCAGGAAACCGGCGAGCGCGATGGTCAAAACGGAGCGCGTGGGGCCGACGCTGAACGCCTCAGGTCGGATCAGCACCCCCGCAGCGCCCACGCTGACGAGGCCGAGCAGGAACATCAGCCGCCACAGCGTATCGCCGGGGGCGGGGCTTAGGGCGCCGCCGAGGATGCCGCTGATGCCGGCCACGCGGCCGTTGAAGAGCAGCAGGATCGACGCGCTGAGCCCGATGAGGGCGCCGCCGAGGAGGGAGGACAGGGGCGTGAAGTTTTCCACGTCTCAAACTCCGTTTGTTGTCCGCTAGAAGATCTGCTTGCCCACCAGGAAGATCGCCATGGCGAGCACGAACCAACCGAAGGCCTTGCGCAGCGCTTGCTGCGGCACGTGTCCCGCCAGCTGCCCGCCGATCAGGATGCCGACGATGGCCGCGCCGACGACGAGTCCCGCCAGGCGCAGGTCGATGGCGACGTGACCGAGATAGCCGGCGAATCCCGCCAGCGACTGCATCGCGATGACCAAAAGCGACGTGCCGACTGCGATGGCCATGGGCAGGCCGCCGAGCAGCGCCAGCGCTGGGACCACCAGGAAGCCGCCGCCGGCACCGACGAGGCCCGTGACCGCCCCGACCGCGGCGCCTTGCAACAACACACGCGGGACGGGCAGCGCAGCGACGGGTCGGACGGGATCCACCGGACGCCCCCGACCCCGGAGCATGGCGAACGCCGTGACCCCCATCATGGCTGCGAAGGCGAGCAGCAGCAGGCGGGCGGGCAGGAAGTGAGCCACGCGCCCGCCGACGTAGGCTCCGGCCATTCCGGCGACGCCAAACAGGAGTCCGGTGCGCAGCTGGACCCGCCCCGCGCGTGCGTGCGAGATCACACCCACGGCGCTGGTCACACCCACGACCAGGAGCGAGGTCGCGATGGCGCTCTTGGGCTCGACGCCGAGCACGTAGATCAGGATCGGCACGGTCAGCATCGAGCCGCCGCCCCCGAGGAGCCCCAGTGACAGGCCGATGAGCACGGATAGCGCCGCTGCCAAGAACAGCATGGTCATCCCTTCTTCGGCGGCATGCCGTCCTCGGCCGTGGGCCGGAAGAGGTTGATCGGGATCGACAGATAGCGTCGCCCGTTTTCATGCGGTCGCGGCAAGCGCCCCGCGTTCACGTTGACCTGCACGCTTGGGAACAGCAGCTTGGGCGGCGACAGCGTCGCATCTCGCTCTTTGCGGAAGCGGACGAAGGTCTCCTCGGGCGTCGACTGGCGCAGCTGGATGTTCTCTTCCTTCGAGAGCCCGATGGTGGTCTCAAAGCGCATCGCACGACCGCCCGGCTGATAGTCGTGGCCGACGAAGACCCGCGTCGCGTCGGGCAGCGAGTAGAGGCGAGCGTGCACGGAGCGGTACAGATCGCTGGCGCTGCCGCGCGGAAAGTCGCAGCGGCCGACGCCGTAGTCCTCGGTGAAGAGGGCATCGCCGGTAAAGATCGCGTCCTCGATGTGGTAGCTGACGCAGGCCGGCGTATGGCCCGGGGTGGCCAAGACCTGGATCGCCAGCGCCCCGGCGCGCAGCACTTCGCCGTCGGCAAGCAGGCGATCGAACTGACTGCCATCGGTGGCGAAGTCCGGCGGCAGATCGAACAGCGCTTTGAATGTGTCCTGCACCTCGGTGATGCGCGCGCCGATGGCCACCTGGGCGCCGAATCGGCTTCGCAGATACTGCGAGCCGGACAAGTGGTCCGCGTGCGCGTGGGTCTCCAGGACGTAGTGAAGCTTGAGACCCTCGGACTCGATGACCTGCGCCAGCTTTTCGACGGAAGCGGTCGAGGTCTGGGAACCACCGGCATCGTAGTCGAGCACCGGATCGATGACGATCGCGTCCCGCGTCGTGGGGTCATAGACGAGATAGGTCAGCGTGAATGTCTGGGGGTCGAAGAACGGCTGGATGGTCATGGCTGAATCCCTTGGCATGGAGCGAACGGTTTCACGAGCTTGATGATGAAGAGCCAGCAGCCCGGCAAAAGGGTTCGCGGGCCATGAATGAATGGAACGCGGGAATTGGCACATTCCTTGCATCGATCCCGGGCAGTCTCTTTGCCAGACCAGGGAGCCCAGATGAACTCCATCAACATGAAACAGACGGTTGCGGGCGCGCTGCCCGAGGTGCTTGAACGTGTCACTGCTGCGATTCAGAAAGAGGGATTCGGCGTACTCACGCGCATCGATCTGCATCAGAAGTTCAAAGAGAAGCTCGGCAAGGAGGTGCCGCCGGTGATCATCTTGGGGGCGTGCAATCCGCAGCTGGCCTATGAGGCGTACGCCGTGGAGCCGGATGTCGCCGCACTGCTGCCCTGCAACGTGGTCCTGCGCGAGCTGTCGCCCGGCCAGATCTCCGTCGAGATCGCGAGGCCGAGCGCCATGATGGCCTTCCTGAACAGCGCGGATCTGGTGGCTATGGCCGCGCAGGCGGACACCCGCCTCCTGCGTGCCCTGAACACACTGGTGCGCTGAACCGCTCAGCACCGAAGGAATTCACATCGCTTCCTGTTTTCAAAAAGGAACGCAGGAATCAAATGGAAGGAGATTGCATGGATCGCAAGCGCATCCTCGTCGTCGGCACGAACTTCGCGGGCTATACCGCGGCCCTGGAGCTGAAGGAGCTGATCGGAGACAACCACGACATCACGGTGGTCGCCAACACCCACAAGTTCCTCTTTTTTCCGTCGCTGATTTGGTATCCGTTCGGCCTGCGCGAAGAGAAGGACATCACTTTCGACGTGCGCCCGATCTACCAAAGCCACGGCATTGCGTTCATCGAAGCGGAGGTCATTGGCTTTGAGCCGACGCAGAATCGCGTGCTGCTGCGGCAGGGCGATCCGCTGTCGTATGACTACCTGCTGATCGGCACCGGACCCAAGGTTGACTACGACTACATTCCGGGGCTGCGCGAGCATTCCCATTCGATCGTCGGTCTGTCGGTCGCGGAACGCACCCGTCAGGGCTGGAACAGGTTCCTGGGTGATCCCGGTCCGGTGGTGATTGCGTCGGCGCAGGGGGCGGCCTGCTTCGGGGCGGCGTACGAGTTCCTGTTTAACGTCCGCTACCAGATTGCCCGCCACAAGCTACAGGACCAGGCGCCTTTGACGTACCTGACGGCGGAGCCGTTCGCTGCCCACTTCGGCATTGGTGGCTTCGGCAACGCGCAGAAGATGTGCGAGTGGATGTTTGGGCACTATCAGATCGGCGCGCACTTCAACGCGGTGATCCAAGAGGTCCAGGCGGATGGTGTGGTGCTGGAAAATGGCGAGTTCTATCCGTCGAAGTTCACGATGGTGATGCCGCGGTTTGTCGGCGTGGATGCGGTGCGAAACAGCCCCGGCTTGGCCAACGCCAACGGCTTCATCGAAGTCGATGACAGCTATCAGCACCCAACCTTTGCCAACATCTACGCGGCCGGCGTGGCGGTGTATGTCAAGCCGCCGGTGCAGACACCGGTGCCCTGCGGCGTTCCCAAGACCGGGTATCCCACCGAACAGATGGCCAAGACCGCAGTGCGCAACATCATCGCCGACATCAAGGGACTGCCGAAGACACACGCCAAGTTCGCCGACATGGCGGCCTACTGCATCATGGACACTGGCAACATGGGAATGCTGATCGTGGGGGACCACATGCTCAGCCCGCGCGAGCATGCGTTCATCATTCCCGGTCCCGAGGCCCACTGGGCCAAGGTGGCCTTCGAGAAGTACTTCCTGTGGTCCCGCCGTCACGCCCACGTCTAGGAGAATCACGATGAGCGATGCCGTCTCTTCATTCGACCTGCATATCGAACAAGTCAGCGGCTACGAGTTCCGCGTCAAGTTCGATAAGCCGCAGTACCCAGAGCTGCATCTGGACGAGCCGCCCCCCTTGGGCAAAGACACCGGCCCCAACCCGGCCCGCGTGCTGGCCGCGGCCATCGGCGACTGTCTGTCTGCCAGCCTGCTGTTCTGTCTGTCGCGCAGCGGCATTCACTTGTCGGATCTGAAGTCCGATGTGCACGTCGAAGTGGTGCGCAACGAACAGAAGCGCCTGCGCATCGGCAAGATCGACGTCAAGCTGCACCCTCGCGTCGACGGCGATGCCGCCCAGATGATGAAGTGCTTGGAGACCTTTGAAGACTTCTGCGTGGTGACCCAGAGCGTCCGTCAGGGCCTTGAAGTCAACGTCTCCGTCGAACCGCAGGCGTAAGCGTGGGTCGACCAGGGGCCGCCTGGCATGACGGCTGGCCGAGACCCGCGCAACCTGTGCGTCGGACGTAAGCACGCACCGCAGAATTTGCGCGTAAGGGGCAGCTGGCCACGAGCTTGTGCAGCGCTCGGTGCGCTGAACCCCGTCACGTCGCCGTGTCACACCGGCGGCGCATGAGGGAGCACACATGACAACCCAGACGAACGACATCTCGCAGCGAACGGCGGCTCTTTGGGCAGTGGTGGGCGTGGTGAGGCATTCAGCGAGACCTTCGATGCGCTCTCCGAGCATGAGGCCACGCAGGCCTACTTCGACATGTTCACGCCATTGGCATCGCAGTTCGCACGCACCGCCAAGAACTCATAATGCACCACATCGGGGATCGCCGTTCGAGCAGGTGTTGAGCCAGTGGAGCAAACCTCCCAATCCGATCCGTGAAGCGTGAAACCTGTCGGTAACGCTTCTACCACCGTTCCTCCGATTGTTCGATGCGTAGTCTGATGTCAGCGTCGCCGCTCCGACCTCCGCTGTGCACCCATTCGCAAGCCGACCACCGCTGATGTCCGCGGGCGCCACACCTGAACGAGATCCACTAACCGTTGTGACAGTGACGTACCGTATTAGCAGACTGAGCGCCCCGGAGTTCATTGCGAAGTCTGCGCGGTGACGTTGAAGCGTCGCGTGGTCCCTGGGCGCGATCTTGCTGCTGCGCGGCGCGCTTCGTTGTCGGCCACAGGGTGGCCAAGAATCGTCAAGCAGCCAACCCACTCAAAACTGGCCATTCTCCTTGTCATGCTGAGCACTACCCGTCGCGGTATTTGCGTGCTTGCCCTCAAACGGGAGGCGCGCAGCGTCGTTCTTGAGCAAGCCCCACGAATGCGCGGGCAGGGAGTGGTAGTCGCAAGGCATGCTATAAGTCCGACCATGACTGACCCCTCACCAACTAACAGCGATCGATTGGACATCGACTGCCGTCCGCGCTCGCGTTGGCGCTTTCCTGCTTTGGAACGGGCCGTCGCCTTCGGAGACCTATTGATACGGGTAGGCTCCTGGTTCGCTTCCCTTGGGTGGCCGGTGACAGAGATCAAAGACCCGAATAAGAAACACGAGAGTCCCTGAGCTTAAGCACGCACCAGCGTTTGAGCCTAGATTTCGAACATATGCTCTACTTGCGCTCTGCCCCTTGCCTCAGCGACGACACGAACGCATAGGACTTTTAAACGGGCGATTGTGCGTCCAGCCAAGGCTGACGTGTTCAGCGGGAGCCCAGAGGCAGGCCCGCCAGGGAAAGAACCAGAGACCCTGTAGCAAGATGGCAGAGAGGAGAGAAATCAAGGCTTTGAAGCCCATCACTAAAGCCATCACGGATAGGATTTTTAAACGGGCGATTCGCGATCCCCCCCTTGCCAAGGGCTCGGCCTGCCCGGTACGCCGCAGGCCGCCGATAGGGTCGATTATGTTAAGTTGTGGATCTTTTTAGCCTCGCACCAACGGCGAACCTACACCTGCGTGGTCCTACGGTCAAGGTCGCTGGAGCGGGGAAGCAGCATTCGTCCGCCGTGGAGTAGGGTCAGCAGGGACAGCGTAGCCACTGTCGGCAGCACCCGTGACGGGGGGCACACGGAATTGGCCCCGGTCAATTCCCGATAGGCTGGTTGTTCCGTCTCAATCCCTGGGGCAGCGGCGATGGAGAGGCCAGTCGCGGTTCTGCCAAGGCGTTACACAGGCTCGCCGACGTGGTCTGCCGCTCAGCGGCCATCGAGAGTCGTGCGGCAGATCTGCCTTATAGAATCGCTTGTAACAGTGTTCTGAGGACGGGCCCGCTGTGGCAGGCTATAGGGCTATGGCCGGGACTGATGCAGAACGGACGCTCAGCGATGTTGCAGTGGTGGCGGGTCTCCTCAGCTCTGAGGTCAACCACGAGCTGGCCCAGACCCTGAACTTCTTGCGCTATCTTCTGGGCCAGCTTGGTGACGAATCGGGGGGCGAAGTCGGCACGTTTGCCCGTACGGAAATCGAGCGGCTGACGCGGCTGGTCCAGCACCTGCGGGTGTTCAAGCTGCCATCGCCGACGCTTGCCGATGTCGTGTTGGCTGAGTTCACGGCGTCGTGCATTGCGCGGGTGCAGGATGCGGCCGAGCTACGGCGCACAGTCTTGATTGCCGAGGTGCCTGACTCGCTGCGCATCCGCACCGATGTGGAGTATCTCGGGGCGGCTGTGGTGCAGATGCTTGAGCATGCGATCGCAAATTCCCCGCCGGGCAGCAGCGTCACGATTCGGGCTTTGCTGATCGAATCGAGCGCACAGGCCAGCATGCGCATGGATGTCATCGACTGCGGACCTGCACTGTCTCAAGCGAAACCCGCTGCGCTGTTCGAGATCTGGGGCATGGTACCCATCGGCGGTCCTGCGCAGCGTCGCGCCGTAGCCCAGCGCCTGCTGCGCCATCTCGGAGGGGCCTTGAGCTATGAGCGGCGCGAGGATCGCAACATCTTCTCGATTGCGATGCCCACGCTCATCGAGGAACAGCGATGAGGATTCTCATCGTCGATGATCACGCACCCGCGCGAAAGCTCATCGCGGGCTGTCTGACATCGCTGCCAGATCTGGAAATTCATGAGGCAGCCAGCCTCACTGCTGCGCGACAAGTGCTGGCGCAGCAGCTGATCGACGTGGCACTCATTGATCTGCGGCTCGACGCTAGCGACGCGGACAACCGCGATGGCATGGAGCTGGTGCGCGAGCTGCGACAGGGCGGAACCGCGGTGCCCATCGTGGTGACAGCGTCGAGCGAAATGGCCGAGATTCGCGGCGCCATGCGGGCGGGGGCTTACGCGTACATCCTCAAAGACGAGCTGTCCGAGGAGCTGGTGCGGCCGGTGCTGGCCGAGCTTCAGAGCCGGCGCGCCCTTGAGCGCGAAGTGCTTCAGCTGCACGGATTCGTCGGAGTCTCGCAGCCCATGGAGCGGCTGCGGCGGGTGATCAAGAAGGTGGCAGCAGTGGATTCGCCTGTGCTCATCCTGGGGCCGACCGGCTCGGGAAAAGAGCTGGTCGCGCGGGCGATTCATGCGCTCAGCCCGCGACGCGCCCAGCCGCTGGTGACGGTGAACTGCGGGGGCCTGAATGAGTCGCTGGTCGAGGCGCAGCTTTTCGGGCACGCCAAGGGCGCGTTTACCGGCGCGGCGCACGCGCATCCGGGCTACTTTGCCCAGGCAGACCGCGGCATGCTGTTTCTCGACGAGGTCGCAGAGCTGCCGGCTGAACTCCAGCCAAAGCTGCTGCGCGCTTTGGAGAATCGCACCTATCGTTCAATCGGAACGACAAGCGACAGTCGATTCGAAGGCCGCATCGTTGCTGCGACGCACGTCGATCTGGCTGAGCGGGTGGCTGCAAAGCGGTTCCGTGCGGATCTGTACTACCGGCTCGAAGTCCTTACAGTGCGGCTGCCGTCTCTGGCAGAACGACAGCAGGACATTCCCGCGCTCGTCGAGCATCTGGCCAAAGAGACGCCGCGACCCCTGCGCTTCACTGCGCCCGCCCTGAGCCTGCTGGAGCGCATGGACTGGCCCGGCAACGTCCGCCAGCTTCGCAATCTGGTGCATCGGCTGTCTGTATTTGTTGAGCATGATCTCATCACAGCAGAAGATGTGCAGCTGTACTGCACACCGGGTGCGGACGACGAATCAGACCGCGCAATTGCAGCTGCGAAAAAGGGTCAGCGAACGGTCGCAGAGGAGCTTTTGCGGGGAGTGTCACAGACGCATTCTCGTCGAGAAAATCAGCTTCGCCTGGAGCAGAATCAGGTCCGCGTGCTGGACGCCGAAGGCCGCGATGACGAAGAGGTCTGCCGCATCATGGGCATCGCACGCGCAACGCTGTTCCGCATCAGAAGCGGTCGCTCCTAAAAAGTCAGCTGGCTCAGCCAAGCCGAATCGGCACGAGCGGGGCGGCGCTTTTGGATAGCAGCCGCACGCCTAGCGCCACGCAGCGCTCGCGCACCGCAGGTTCGTCGGCATGGCTCGTGACCAGGATGCTGGAGGCCGCGAGGCCCAGCGCCCGAATTCCATCCAGTCCATTGGAGCTGGAATCGCGTAGCTCGTAGTCCATCAGGATGATGGTTGGCGCTGCGCCGGTAGGTCGCGAGGTGCAAAATGCGCGCAGCTCCTCGGCTGTCGAGAAGTGGATCAGTTTGAATGAATTCGCTGCGTGCGCAATTGCTGAAAAGCGCGTGCGCCACACCTCGTGAATGCTGGCGTCGTCGTCGACGATAACCACGGTCGCGTCCGCGGGCACTCGGATCTCGGCGATAAACCAAGCAGGTGGTGGAGCGATCGGAAGCATGACCGTGACCGTGGTCCCGCGACCGACCTGGGATGTGATCGACAGCGTACCGCCCCAGGCCGTAATGGCTTCGCGGGCAGCAAACAGCCCCAGGCCCGAGCCGCCGGGTTTGCCAAACGTCTGGCCTTTCTCCATGAGCGCGGGCAGTAGCTCCGCGGGAATGCCGCGGCCCGTATCGCTGACCTCAATCTTCACCTGCCCGTCGCTCTCCTCAACGATGATGCTCACTTGCCCCGTCTGTTCAAGCGCTTCAACGGCGTTGTCGAGCAGGTTGGAAAGGGCTCGCAGAAAGAGCTGCGCATGCACACGCACGAACAGCGGAAAGGCACGCTCAGAACATGGAAACTGAATCGCGACGCCCGTCTGGCCGCGGTACTGCTGCTGCTTCTCCATCACGCTGGCCTCCACGAGAGCCAGCACGGCCTCCGTGGTCGGTAGTACCGCTGTCGACATGGCTTCAGTGGAGGCGGTGGCCGGCTGCGTCTGCTCCAGCAGCGCGTTGGCAATCTCGCGCACGCGCGCCACTGCCGTTCGCAGGAGGACTCGCTGTTCCTCGGGGATGTCAGTGCTGACCTTCAGGAGCGTGTCGAACGCAGCGAGGGGCGAGCGGATGTCATGAACAACACGCCGGGTGGCTTCGATGGCACCGATGGTCTTCTCGTGCTGGATCAGCTCGCGTTGCTTGACCTGAAGGGCCGACAGCATCTCGTCAATCTGGGCCGAAAGCCGGCCGACTTCGTCTGCGTCGTGAAGGTTCAGGCGGCGACTGAGATCTCCAGTGCGCATGATGACCTGCGCCTGCTCATTGATAAGTTCAATCCGCGCAACCAGACGCCGCGACAGCCAGAGCGAGGCCACCAAACTGAGCAGCAGACCGATGCCAGCCAGGAGAATCGTGATGAAGCTGAGCCGACGAATCGCCCCATCCAAAGCGCGCGTTGAGACAATGGTGCGAAGGTAGTAGTGAAAATCACCTCCGTCGACAAGACCGCGCTGGCGGCAACTACAGCAGTCCTTATTGCTGGCAGCCACGCGCTCGGTCAGCTGTAGCTTGCCGCTGCTGAGCAGGGTCTTTGTGCCGAAGGAAGCGCTGGGAGAGAGCGAGCGTTCATAGCTATAATGACCATCGGAGAAGAACTCTCCCAGATTCGCTCCATTCGGCGCATACAGCGCAAGCGAGATCAGGTCTGGGTCAGCTGAGAGCGTCTGCGTCAGCGTCTGCCCGATGAAGTCCGCACGGACGCCAACCTCCATGAGGTACTGCCGATCATCCGACGGCAGAAACAGAAACTTGAACGGAATCAGTCCCGGGATTCCTGGCATCAGCCCTGTCGGATGAAAAACCGCTCCCTGCGCGAACATGTCGCGATACAAAGAACAATACGTGTAGGCATTGGGAAGCAGCGAGGGGTCTTCACTTGTGGCCCGGATGAAGAAGCCGTCCTTGTTCAGGATGTATAGGTGCGTGATGCCTAGCTCGGTGCGGAGCTTCTTGAGCGCCCCATCTTCAGGCAATCCCTCCATCTTGACGCGATCAGCCAGCACGCGCACGGTGGCAGCCATCAGCACATCCGTGGTCGCTTCGAGCTGCGAAAGCGTGGCGGCCACCTGCTTGGTGACGCTCTGATAATGCGCAAGGTATTGCGCTCGCGTCGAGGTGGCCAAGAAAGTGTACAGCGCTGCGCTGATTCCCAGCGTCAGCCCGAGCGCAGGCAGCAGCACGGCCAGGAATATCTTGGTCGCGAATCGCATGGCGCAGTGCTACAGGCGCACCATCACCTCGACGTTGATCTGCGCGGGATCGAGGACGTAGAAGTTTCGATAGCGGTATCCGGTAAGCTCCAGCGTGCCCGGCAGCTCCTCGGGACTGCTGAGCGCAGGCAAGGCACGGACTTTGAAGCCCAGCTCCTTGGCTCGCCGATAGAGCGCTTCAAATCGACCCGCATCCACCTCGAATGCAACGTGCTGCGGACTTGGCAGCCGCTCCGATCGAAACGGCACCAGCAGCAGTTCCAAGCATGCGCCATCTGCGTCAACCTGGCGCAGGATGCGCCCTTCATTCCCAGTGCCCGTGTCGGTGAAAGGACACAGGAACTCGAAGCCGAGGAAGCCCACATAGAAGTCCTGGGATTTCGCCACATCCTGGGTCCCCAGGATCAGATGGTTGACGCGCAACATCGAAGCTCCTACGGCCATGGCGGCTCCTTGCCGACCAGTCCCTTGAGCCAGGGCCGTGCTGCGGTCCCGACCGCGTCCCGATCGTAGCCAGTCTGCAAATAGATGTTGGTAAACCCAGCAGCACAGATCTGATCTGCAAGGCGCTCTCCAGAGGTCTGATTCGCCAGGTTGCAGTCAACATAGATCGGCACTGTCAGGTTGAGCTGCGGGGCATGTCCCCAGAAGTCTTCGCTCGCGGCGACTGCCAGCAGCCGCACACCCGCGCTTCGCGCCGCAAGACGCCACGTCGCGCGCACCAGCTCCTCATCATCGATGAGCACACAATCGTAGGCTGCCGGTTGCTCCAGGTTTGGGTTCGTCACGCCGCTGCTACCTGGCGATCATCATGACATGCCGCCAATGTAGGTAAAGTCTCAAGTTTGAGACTGAAAAGTCTCAGGATTGAGACTCCCGGCCTGCCGGCCTTGCTCCGCTGGGTCATGAGGCGCTCGGCATCCGACCGCTCTCAGCGACGGCGCTTCCTACTCTGGCGCGCGCTAGACCTTCAATTGGCATCGCGCTTGCCATAGATCCTGCTGCCCAGGAGCTTCTGGGCATAGACAACACAGCGATCAGGAGGACCCCGTTTATGACCGTGAACATTTGTAAGAACTGCAAGAAGGAATTCAAGTGCACGCGAAGGGACAAGAAGAACTGTTCGCGTTCCTGCGACTGGGAGCAGGAGCGTCAGCGTGAAAGCCCACGACCGTCCGAGCTGATGCTTGCGCTGGGCCTGGTACTCAAGGGCGCAGCGCCCGAGGGAACAGCTGGATATCGGCTGGGCCTGCCACCGAAGCGACCCAGTCGGAAAGCCCGAGCTGCCGCGCCAAACGCTTCCGCTGCCTCGGCCGCGGAGCCGCTGTGGTTTCCGCCCGCGCACCAGAGAAGTCGTCGCTGGGACGGTTCCTATTCTGAGCAGCCCTACTTTGTTCTGAACCGGACTGTCTTTGAGCCGCCGCGGGTTCCGGTGGCTGGTTCCTATTTGATCCAATTCGTGACAGCCGCGGGACTGCTCCTGCCCACGCCCTCCGTCTTCGAGTCTGGCGTCACCGTTGCTGAAGCGGCCAGGATGACTTGGCCGGGGACGCACCACGTCCGGCAGCCTCGTCAAGGCACGGTCCGCAGCCTTGTAGAGCTGGTGTCGACAGCCAAAACATCATGAGTCAGGTTCTTTCAACGGATCTTCCATGGGAACTTACGGGGGATCGCCCGGGAGATCTCCATGGAGATCCAAGCGGAGAACTTGGGATGGTTCTCACAGGGGAAGTCCGGGGAGAACTCCGCGGAGAAGACTACGGAGAAGTCCACGGAGAACCCTACACCGAGGATTTACAGGCCAAGTCTGCAAAACCATGAGGAATTCCAGATTCCCAAGCAGTTACTTCTCCCCTGAGTGCGGGGCGGACTTCTCCGTGGACTTCTGGTGGGACTTCTGGTGGGACTTCTCGTGGGACTTCTCGTGGGACTTCTCGGGGACTTCTCCGTGGACTTCTCACTTAACTTCTCCGAGGACTTCCTGCGGACTTCCCCACCCATGATCTCCGCGAACTTCTCCTCGAGGTTCTCAAGGAACTACCGCTGAAGCTCCCAGGGACTTCCCCGCACCATCCGATCCTGGGGCGTCATTTCGTCATACGCTTGTCTGGGACTTCTACGTAACATCCGCGTAGACATCACCATAACTTCCAACAAAAATGAGAATCTGAGTTTGCACACATTGACGATCTGAGCGCCCGCCGACATCTTCATTTCATGGACGCAACACTTGAAGAACGAATCCGGAAGCCCGCTCCTGCATTGGCCTCTGGATACTATTTGCAATTTCACCCCCAAAGCGGCGATGTTGTGCGATATCCGAAGGCTGGAGCCTTTAGTCTCAAGCCTTTCTGTCCCCCGACGGGAACGCCCTTTGGAACCTATAGTCTATTTTTTGTTCGGTATGCGACGGATACCAAACCATTGCCGCCGGCCAATGCTGCCGAGCCTTATCCGCGTATTCAGATACCCAATTCAAAGAAATCCCCACTAGATCAAGCGATCAGTGAGTTTCAGAAAGCCGCAGAGGTTGCTGAGCCGGCATCAGTTGAAAAACCCAAAAACGACGAACCGAATACGGATAGTCCATCCGATCGCCGAGCTGATCTTGATTTCGCCATAGCGAGCACGCCCGCCATGATTACCGCCCGCGCCGACTACGAAAAGCAGCGCATGGCCATGGAGCTGGCCGAGAACAATCAGGACCTGCTCAACAAGGGAAACTTCAGCCGTGACGCTGCCGAGGCACTAGCGCTCAGCCGCGCATATCGGCGCGAGGCCCAGGTCACGATCGAAGCGCAAGCCAACCTCGCGCGACGCACCGCTGAGGAGGTGCATAGCCACTGGGCTGCATTCCGCGTCGCGCAAGAAGCGCAGATGGAAGGCATGCGGCTGGTCAAAGAGCAGCTGGAGATGTTCGCCCGGCCACCGCCGCCGCCACCGGCCACTGACTACACGCCGGCCATTGTCGAGGGTCTCAAGACACTGCGCGACTTCGGTGTCGCACTGGTGCAGACCAAGGCCGGTGTGCCGCTGGCGCCGCCGCCAGCACCTGCACCCGCGCTGCCTAGCCAGAGCGCTACGGCGAAGGTGACACAGGACCCGCCTGCCGCACCGCCACCTGCGGTGACTGCGGTGCCGCCATTCCCAGAGGTCGCTTCAGTTCCTGGCGATGCATCCGAGCTGATGGGCGAGCTGGAGTCTGATCCAGCTGCTCCTCCAGTGGTGGCGCCCGTGACCTCTGTCAGGCAGCCAGCTACGCCAACCGTCGCGGGCGTGATCGATCCGGCGCATGCCAAAGACCTGAAGGGCACAGGGGCGCGAGTGTGGAAGGCGCTGGCGGAGACTTCGGAGGCCGAGGCCATGATCGCGGTCGTCAGTCCCTCGCAGCTTCAGGGCTTCCTGCACAGGCTGGGCGAGCGGGTGAAGCGATGATCAACCATTACGGAATTTTAGGAATCGGATTTTCTGCCACCCCAGATGACGTGAAGTCCGCCCGCCGGAAAAAGGCGCGCGAAGTGCATCCCGATGCGGGGCATTCGGGAGCCCGAGATTTTCATCTGGTCGAGGCGGCCTATCGGCTTCTGAGCGATCCCAAGCGGCGCGCAGAGTATGATCACCAGCTACGCGCCTGGTTGGCCAGCGTCGGCAAGGTGCTGTGCGAGGTCTGCGGCGTCGCCAATCAGATCCCCACCATTCCGGTGGGGTTCCATGTTCGCTGCGGACGCTGCAACCAAGCGCTGCCGATAGACGAGGCGCGGCGCCGCAACGCCATTCGCATCGCCATCGGCCATCAGGTCGCGGGCCTTGTCGAAGATGTAGGCGGTGAGGTCTTGACCATGGCGCGTGATGCCGCCGTGGCGGGACTCGACCGCCTGCGAAACAGAATCGGAATCCCCAAGCGAAATCGGAGAAATTCATGACCTGGAAATCGAGAGAGGATCAGGCACCACCGCCGCAGTTCTTTGCAGATGTGATTGGCTTTTTGCGCAAGGCCTATCCAAGGGCAGCGCTGACGCGCGAAGCGATTGCGCAGCTGGCGCCGTACCTTGTCGCGGAGTGGCAGAACGGACAGACCGCGCGTAACGCTGCGAAAGCGACCTGCGCATGCGATGGAAAGCAGATCACGGTCAGTCCGGCGGCCCAGGTGCAGGTGCCTCGGCGCTCGGTGCTGCCGCCGCTCTACGCCACGCGAGGCACGACGTTCGGCATTGATGAGCTGCGTGAACGTCGAGAGATCGGAAAGCTGCGCGCTCAAGCCGCGGTCGAAGACCGGCACGCCGAGTATCAGGAGGAACGGCTGCGGCAGCTTCAGCAAGAGCGCAGCGTGTTGTTCGGTGCCGGCAAGAGTGCGAAGGCGGGCAGGACGGAGCAGAAAGCCCAGGATGCAGAGACTGCAATCAAGGCGCATCGTGCGGCGGCAGCGCGCCTGCGACAGGAATCGGATCAGCTTGCGAAAGAGCGTGGCTTCTGGATTCCTCCTGCGGCAGAGACGCGCGCAACCGAAGAGGCGGCGAAAAGGAAGATCGGGGCACGTCGGGAGGTCCGCACGGATACGCCAGCGAAGCAGACTCCGCGCAAGAAGACCGAACCTAAGCCGGCCCCGGTTGGCAGCAAGAAGAAGTGCGATCTCTGCATAGACACCAAACCCCAACCGGACGATCTGTCTGCGCTGGTCGATGAGTTTGTCGATGCCGCGATGAAGGACGAGGGCAAGTAGCATGTCGTCCTTCGTCGAAGCGGTCTTTGCCAAGGTTCAAACCGAGCTGCTCGACTTCGGCCGCGCCCGGTCCGTGGACTTCACGCCCTGGCTCGATGCGAACCGGCTGCGCCTGAATGTGATGGCGCGTCTCATCGAGGCCATTACGCAGCGCGTGAAGGAGCCCGCGCGGATCCTGTCGGAAATTGAGCGGCTGATCACAAAGCGCCTACCGCGCGAGGCCGCGTGGTTTGCGCGCCACAAGAAGCTGTTGTCATTTGTGACAGACCGAACTGTGCGCGGTCTGGACGTGCCCGAGACCGCGACAAGCGCGGATACCGCGGTGCCGGCCGACTTGCGCACGCCGGCCGAGCGCACCGCAGCCAACATCCGCGCGATCCAAATCCTGGCGAGAGGCTCGACGGTGCTGCCCGCTGAGCGGGAGCTTTTGCGCCAATACTCGGGATGGGGTGGGCTATCACTCAAGGGGCTCACCGACAAGCTCCCGGCGGAGTGGCTGCCCGAGCAGCGGGCGCTGATTCACGAATACTACACGCCCACGGCTGTGGCGCGTGCGGTCGCAGAAACGTTGCAGCCTCGCCTTGCCCAGTTGGCGCGGCCCGATGGAACGATCCTGGCGCTGGAGCCGTCGGCGGGAATCGGTCGTTTCATCGAAGCGCTGTCCGGACCGAACTTCGCGAAGGTCCGCTGGTACGCGGCCGAGTATTCGCGTGTGTCGGCGCGCTTGCTGCAAGCACTGCGGCCCGATGTCGATGTGTACATCGGCCCCTTTGAAGAGTGGCTTGGAGAGCACACGGATCTGGTTGGTGAGATTGATCTGGTGGTGAGCAATCCGCCCTATAACGAGCGGGGCCGCGCGCGGTTTCTTGACCGGGATAAGCAGTATGACGAGAGGCGGGCGTATGCGTATCAGCTGCGGCGCAGCCTAGATCTATTGCGGCCGGGTGGCATCGGTGTGTTTCTGATTCCAGCCGGCTTTCTCACGGGCCAAGGTTCCGACTTTGCGGACCTGCGGCGGCGCGTGCTGCTTCGCCATCACCTGATGGCTGCGTTCCGCTTGCCGTCTGAAACGAATGACAAGAAGCCGCTCTTTCCAGGCGCGCTGCTGGTCACGGATCTCCTGTTTTTCCGCTCGCGCGGCGGCGAGCTGGACGCGCTTGCGCCCGAGGACGCGGACCTCGTGGAGGGGCACTACTTTCAGCTGAATCCGACTCACATTTTGGGAACTGAAGAAGGCGAGCTGAGCGATGAGTGAGCAATTATCTACCAAGCCGCGCTGGGGCTATCAGGTGCGCGGCGACTTTATCGGCATTCCCGCGTGGGCAGAGCGGGCGCAGTGCCGCGATTGCACACTGACCCCGTACCAAGTCAAACCGCTACCCAAGCGCGCGCCCATCGCTCTGTCCGATGGCGCTCGCGAGGCATTGCAGCTGGCGCGTCGCACCAGTCAGTATCTGGCGGAACTGGCCCAGGGCGACCCGCAGGCGCTCAAGCGTGCCACGGCGCTGCATGCGGATCTCAGGGATGCGCTTCTGGCGTGGCATGGGCAGAGTGCGGAAGAGAAGCATGCGGTGGCGGCGTTGGCAGGCAAGATGCCCGAACTGCAACCGCTGTTCTCGGTCTGGAGCGATGGCGGTCTGCTGGCAGAGATCGCGATAGCACCCACGTATCAGCCGCGGTTCGCGGGGCGCAGCGACGACATAGTAGGCCAGGCCCATTTCCTGTATGGCGCCGAGCGCGCGATGACGCTGGCCGAGCTGACCGCGTTTCATTCATCGCTGGGTGGCACGCTGACCGAGCCCGAGATCTTCGCACGGCTGATAGGCGCGGGCTTTTGCGTGGATGATGGGCAGCTGGTGCCAGAGGCCGCGTATTACACGGGCCTGCTCTGGGACAAATACGACCGCGCACGGGCCGCTGCGGATGCCGGTGATAGCCAGTCGGCGACGCAGGCAGCACGCCTCCTGCAAGCCATCTCTCCGGTCACATTCGCCGAGCTCACGCTGGAGCCGCGCCTTGGGTGGCTGCCGCTTCCGGTGATTCAAGAGTTTGCGAGCCACATCCTGAGCAAGCACTACGCCGATGGTGCGCAGTATCAGTTCGAGCGCGTTGGTTCCTTGCTCACGCTCGCCGGGGTTGAGTACGCCGACCTCGGAGCCTATTCGAAGCCGCTTCAGATTCTCATCGGATACATCAATCACGACCTCGTCTACTTCCGCCCGAAGACTTCGGAAGACGAGGATCTGGAGAAGAAGCGCCAAGCGCTCGCGCAGCAGTACGTCGATGAGTTCCGTGCCTGGCTGGAGGACCAGGCCGATCTTCAAGCGATGATTGTCGAGGTGTTCAATCGCCTGTTTCGCGGCTGGGTGCCGCCGACCTACGATTCCAGCGACCTCGACATCGCGCGCTGGAATCCGCAGTATCCGCTCTACGGCTATCAGAACTCTGGCGTGCGGCGGCTCATTGCCAACCACGGCGGCGGGCTGTTCTATGATGTCGGGCTCGGCAAGACGCGCACCATCGATGCGGCGCTGGCGTTTGCTCGGCAAGAGGGATGGGCCCGTCGGGCGGTCATCGTCGTTCCGGGCGGGGTGATCTGGAATTGGATCGCCGAGATGGAGCGCGTGCTGCCTGACTTTCGCGTGGTCATCATCGGGGCTAAGAAGAAAGTCATCGCCCGCGGTCCGCGCAAAGGACAGCTGGAAAGCGACACGGACACGCCGCGCGAGCGGGCCGACAAGTGGGAGCGATTCAAGGCCGGTCTTTACGATGTCGCGCTGGTCACGTATTCGTCACTCAGTCGCACGCAGATCCGGGTCGAGACACTGCTGCCGCTTATTCGGGGCAATGCCGCGGTGCAGCGCGAGCTGGGCTTTCAGCAGCGCGCGGTCGAGCAGCGCATCAAGCACCTGGCCTCGCGTGCTGGACGGTTGACTGACAAGCAGCGGGAGGAACTGGAGGACCTCAAACAGCGATTCGGCCAGATGAAGCCGACCGAGCGGCGCGAAGCCATCAAGAGCGAAAAGGAAGAAGAGTTCGCCGCGCGTGTCACCATGCTTCCCGAAGGCCAGGAGCCCGACCCCGGCATCTTCTGGGAAGATCTGGGCATCGACTGGCTGGCGTTTGACGAGAGCCACACCGGCAAGAACCTGTGGACGGTCGGCGCGCGCGAAGGTGGCGAGCCGCGCTTCTTGGGCGCACCGCAGGAGGGCTCGAACATCGCGTGGCAGATGTTCTTCCGCTCGTACATCGTGCGGCAGAAGGCCGGCGGCTCAGGCATTCATCTGGCCGATGCCACGCCCGCGAAAAACTCGCCGCTCGAATTCTTATCGCTGCTGAGCTTCATTGATGATCAGGTCTGGGCGCGGCTTGGCATTGGCGATGCCGAACAGTATCTGACGCAGTACCTGCGCATCGAGAGCAAGCTGATTCAAGCCACGAGCCTCGAAGTGATCGAGGCGCCCTGCGTCGTCGGCTTCCGCAACCTTGACCAGCTGCGCGAGGTCCTGTTTCGCTACGGAGAGTTTCGCACCGCCAAACAGGTGGGCCTGAAGATCCCCGAGCCGATCGTGCGCCGCATCGAGGTGGAACTGGATGCAGCGCAGGAGGAAAAATACCAGCGCTACATCGCTGAGTATGAGAGCGCGCTGAGCACTGTGCAGTTTAATCCGGAGAGCCGATATAAGGCGCTCGGCCTGCTCCAGCGTATGGCCCTGGTCGCGGTGCATGCCGAGCTGGATGAAGGGCCGGCATCGTCGGAAATGATCCAAGAGGGTGAAGAGCCCAAGCCGAAGCGGACGGGCTGGACCTATGGCACTGCGAGCGGCGCGCGTGACTACTCCAGCCCGAAGTTTGAACAAATCGCCGCACTCATCGCTGAGAAGATGGACTGCGGACACATCGTCTTCCTCGAAAACAACGCCGCGCACTACTGGCTGCGCGAGCGCATCGCCGCAGCGGGCATTCCCAAAGAGCGCATCGCGGTGCTCAACGGTGAGACCGCACCGACCACGCTGGTGCGCCAACGCATCGCTGAAGGCTTTACGTCCGATGAGGCGCTGTATGACGTCGTCATCGCCAACCGCGTCGCGTATGAGGGCCTGAACCTTCAGAACCGGACGTGCGCGATCTATCACGGCGACCTGCCCTGGGAGCCAGCAACGCTTCAGCAGCGCAACGGGCGCGGACAGCGGCAGGGCAATCGCTATGACGTGATCTACATCTACTACGTTCTCGCGAAGCGCTCGATGGACATGGCGCGCTTTCAGCTCATCGCGGGCAAGCGCGAGTGGATGGCGGAGCTTTTGGAGAGCGCGGCTTCCGAGACGAACAATCCCGCCGCGCAGGCCGATCAGTCGCCGGAGGATTGGCTGATGTACCTGAGCCGCGATCCGGAAAAGACGCAGGCGCTCTTTGCGGCCAAGGAAGCGCAGAAGGCCGCGGCCGAGCGCGACAGCCAACGCAAGATAGCCTGGGCGCGCGTGCGGGGGATCGCGGTGCGGCAGCGCGAGCTGGCCAGCATCACGGATGTGTATCAGCACGAGCGAATGCGCAAAGAGATCGCGCAGTTCGTCGAGGATCTAAACCGCACGGATCCGGAGATCTGGCCCTGGAAATTCGCGGTGCCGCACATCGCAGCGGCCAGTCGCACGCTCTCTTTTGCGCCCGTGCATGAGGGCGCAATCTGGGAAGGCGCGCGCTTCCAGCGCCGCAATCCAGCAGGCGAAGTCATCGAAGCCGGTCACTACGGCCGGGTGCAGTATGCGCCGCGCCTGGCTATCGGCTACCGGGAAGCAGGCGCAGTGAAGTGGAGCGAACTCTTTCCGGATGAAGCGCACCAGCGCTGGAGCTATACGCAGGCGCTCGATTGGCAGGACGCGACCTGGCCATCCGTCGAACAGGAACTGAGTTCTGCGATGGATGCTTTCCTGGCGCAGATCCGCAAGGAAGGCGTGTGGATGTATCACGAAGCGCGCGTTGACTTGGCTCCGGACGAGTGGCTCGAATCGGTATGGGCGCACTGGGGCACTGCCATCATCGCTGCGCTGGCGCAGTCGCGCAGCAGCTATCAGGTGCGGATCCCAGTCGTTATCAGCACGGAATTTTCTCCTGACATCGCGGATGCCAGCAAGGGCCGTGTGCTGCCGTTCACAGACGCTGGATTTCAGGAATTTCTGACGTTGGCTCGGACCTCCACGCTCAAGTGGACCGAGCTGGATTCGATCGCGCAGTGGTGGTGGCTTCGCCATTTGCCACGCACGTTCTTGGTGGACAAGACATCTCAAGGCGCAGCCATTGCTGCATAAGGAACACGACCATGGCACGACGGAAAAATAGACAGACCCAGGCTCTCACAGTCCCCGCTGCACTGACCGCGGGCGGGCGCACAATGGCGCAGCTGACCGCGCAGTATGAAGCCGACATGTTGGCCGCATCCACGCAGCAAGCCGCCCTCGAACGCGGAGAGCGCGAGCGCAACGAGCGAGCGGCCAAGGCCAACACCAGCCTCGACCGGCTGCACAAACAGCTGCTGGCCAAAGAGACCCGCTCGCACCGCATCGCGGTGGATTTTGGCGGCGGCACCATTGCGCAGGTATCCACAGAACTCATCAACTATTTTGTCCGCTTGGCCGGCGAGTGGTCGCACGACGGCTGGATGGCCAAGAACGTCGATGTGCTTCAGGGTGCACCTCACTTCATCTTGGGTATGGGCGCTTATTTCGGCGACATGCTGACGCGCAAAAACGGCAGACCGCCGACCATGACGCGCGAGGTGCTGTCAGAGTTTGCGAAATTGTTCAGCCAGCTTGGATTCTCAAATCTCGTGCGGGCCGCGCGCATTCGCTACAACGATGGCAAGCGCAAAGCGTCTGACTACGACGCGCTCCTGGCCGAGAAGAACGAGATCGAGCGGAAGCTCAGCAGCCTGCGTCCCGATTCGGAGAATCGCTGATGACCGCGGCCGAGCTGTTGGTGCAGGTGGCGACGCGCTTCTGGCAGGCAGTAGGGTATGCGCTGCCCAAGTTGCCATCTGATTTACAGGCTGCGCTGGGGTGGCGCGTGGAGGATGGGGACATGCGCTGGGCATTGGCGCTGATGCTCGCTGGGTGGCGCCTGACCGATGTGCGAGAGCTGCGCGCAGCAGAGGTCTCGCAGCTGCTGAAGCAAATGGGCGCGGGCTCGATCATCAGTCAGATCAATGCGCTGCGCGCGCTCGATGGCGTCGAGCAGTTTGTGGATCGGGCGCGCGCTGCCGATAGCGAAGCGCGCCTGAAGGCTGCGGCTGTCAGCTTGACCTCGTGCATCGAGCGCCTGGATTCGCTGCGGATGATGGCGCTCATCGGCATGCTGCGGCGCGCCGAAGTTCGGGAGGTTGGACAGCAGTTAATTCGGCGATTTCCCACGCCTGGTTCGCAGCGACCTGCTGTGTATTCAGCGCCACCCGGTACGCAGACGGGCGGCGCGCGCGGTGCGCTGTTTGATCGCGCGGATTATGGATCAAGAGATCGCGCCTTGCTGCGCCCGACTGAATCTGTGCCGTCGAGCCAGCCGCGGCAGGAATCCGTCGAGCCCTTCTCGGTCCCTCCGCCGGTGCTGGATGAGCATGCCGTGACAGCCGCGTATCTGCACACCCGGGGACTGTCGCAGGAACAAATCGCGCGCCTGATGGCAGGCCCGCTCAAAAAGGTGACATAGGAGTCATGACCATGGACTTATTTGATCGCAACTTTGATTCGAGCGACGGAATTCGCAGTGGTGCAGCGCACCTGAGCGCCGCCGCTGCGCGCCTGGCGATGTCGATCGTGCTCAGCATTCCGCATCTTCCCGATGCAGCCTGGTCGGAGTTTAAGAGGCTGCTGACCGTGGATACGCTGTGGGGCCTTTGCATTGTGCTGGCCGGCTGGCTCATCGCAACCATCATCGGCGGCGTGGTCGGCCTGGCCGTCAATGGTCTGCTGATCGCGTACGGTGTCGTGGAACTCTGGGCGCAGCTGAAGGCGGTGGCTGGCTCCGTGACGAAGTGGGCCAACACTGCATACTACGCGACCAACCTGACGGAGCTATCGGCGGCCGGGAAGCATTTTGCCGCAGCGCTCAGCGCAGGCGGCTTGACCCTCGTCGAGATCCTGGTGACGCATCGTGCTTTCCGCGCTGTGGAAGGCCAGCTGCGCCAGGTCATCCCGGTGCCGGAGTGGCTTCGCAGCCAATACGAGGACGCCCTCCGGCAGCGCGAGCGCGTCATGCGCCCCGAACCCGAGCCGGCCCGGAAGTCATCGCGCGTTGCGGCAAAAGAGAGCGTGAAGAAGGCCGCCGATATAGCAGGCGGTCTGCGAGGCAGCGGTGCAAAGCGAGTCGCTGAGAACTTCCCCAGCGAGGCGGTCGTGGTGGCTGGCGCACTGCTCGGTATCGCAGTGGTGAGTGGTGTTGCGGTCGCGTTCGTTGGATCGAGCAGGAGGGCACGCTGATGTCGCGCGAAGAAGGAGGAAGCGCTGTGCTCGCGGCCCTTGCCGCCGGCACCGCAATTGTGGGCGGAGCGTTGGCCATCGGCTGGGCGAGCTGGCCTCGACCCAGTGCCACCGCTGCGCTGCCTTCTGAAGACTGGCAGACCGCGCCTACCTGGACCGAGGCCGATGTCGAGGCCGGGGCGCGCATGCTGGCCAGCGAAAATCCAAGAGGCAGTCGCTCGCTTCACATCGAGCAGATCTTCACGCAGCTGCGCTCTGCCAAACCGGGCCAGTCGCTTTTCGACCGTATCACCGCGGGCTCAGGCTGGGGTCCGCAGGGGGAGAAAAAGGAAGGCGGAAAGGTTCGTCCGGTGTCCACCGCGCTGCCCGCAACTCCGGCCTTGCGGCAGCTTGTTCGCCGTGTGCTCGATGGCCAGTATCGCTCTCAGCTTCCCGGCGCTCGTCGATACTTCGAGCCCGCGCAGCAAGACCGTGCCTTCGCTATCGCAGAAAGGGCGCGCGAGAAACAGAAAACAGGACAGGCGCTCACGGCGCAGGAGCAGCGGCTCCTTAAGTATCACCGCAGCGCGCAAGACATCCGAAGGAAGTGGCTGGCCGAGGGCGCTCGCTTCATCGAGAGCCTGGGCGGCGTCGAATTTTATACATAAAAAATAAAGGAAATGCCGATGGCAGACCCAAAAGAAATCGCCAAGGTGGCGAATCATGTCCTAGCGGGAATTGGAGGCGTGGTGGCTGGTGCCTTTATGGGCCCAGTTGGGGCAGAAGGCGTCGACCGCGCCGCTGGAGGCGTGGACCGCCTGATTGACATCGCTGCGCCGGGGGCACCCGCAGCGAAACCGGCTGCGGTCATTTCACAACCGAGCGTGCCCAGAAAGGATTCTGTGATGCCACCGAACTCAGGAACGATAGATGATCCCGATGGGGAGCGCGCAATGCAGTTTTTATCGCAGCGTGGCTGGTCGGCCGATGACCTCACCCAGCTCATCAGCCGAGCATCGGCAAGGAGCGATCCGGCGGTCGCTCCTGAACCGCCGCCTGCTTCTTCGCAAGTAGGCCGCACGCGACTGTACACGGTCACACTCTATCGGCGAAGCGACGCGGGTCGGCCGTATCGTGTGTTCCGCAATCTGACCGAGGCCGATGCGCAGGCGTGGTTGATCGAGATGTACAACGTCGATCCGGATTTGTTCGCAGTCGCCGACCCGCCGCTCGATGCGCCGCAGCTATCGGATGTAGCAGTGGGCGCTGGCTCGTTGGCTCCGCAGCTGCCCGCGGGCGTGACGATGGACGACGTTGGTTATTGGCTGCGCGCGCTCAGCTGGGAAGATGCCGAGCTTCATCCCGAGCTGCGTCAACAGTACCTCACGAACTTGCGCGCGGCTGTCGATGCCGCGAGCACGCCGGGCGTCACGCCCGAAGACATCGCATTTTGGATTCATGTATTTCGGACGCCGCAGCTGCCGGATGCGCAGAGGCGGGACTGCCGAAGAAACATCCTGGAGGGGTTGCGGGCGCTCGGGGTTCTCGAGCCGCCTGCCTCTAAGCCCTTGGGAGCAACTGCATAGGAGGGAGCATGCCGTGGATTGTTGCGCTCGCGCCGGGCCACACGATTGGCGCCGGTCTGGAGTATGGATTTGGAACCGAGGGAATCCCTCAGGCCGCTCGCCAGGTGGGCAAGCAGAAGGACTGGCTGAATAGCAGTCCGTATGGACCCGACACGCGCGGGTTCTTTAAGAGCAATGGCTTTGACATCGACGACGTCGGAGATGATCCGGTGTATGAGGTGCCGAATGAATTCGGGAGTCGCGATTTCCTGATTCCGTTTGGGAAATGGTACAGCTCCGCGCATGCGAGGAATCATGTGCGGTGGACGCGGCTGCGCTACCGCGAGGACCTAGCCGCCAAGCAAGCGCTGACCACGCAGGATTCCCAGGACAAGCTGCGCGCGGCGCAGGATCGGCTGAAGCAGATCGAGGCGCAGGAACAAGAAGCCGCGATCCTGGCGCAGATTCGCGAAAAGGAGGCGCGAATTGCAGCGCTTCAATCAGGAAGTGTCACACCGAGCGGGACGACGAATGTGCCCGCTCCGGCTGGGAGCTTCCGCACGTACGAAGTGTTCGGAACGTTGAACGGCGCGAAGGTGCCACTCTCGCAGGTGGTCGTGAATCAGGGCGGGCGCTACGTGCTGGTGCCGGGTGGACAGGCGCTGGTTGGCGATGCGCCGACCGATGGATTCGGCTTGGCCGGTGTCCCTGGCCGCTGGCAGAGCTACTACGCCGGCCAGAGTCCAGCCGCGGTGGGCCTGGACGCAGACAAAGGGGTGTTGGGATGGGATGGGCAGCGTGGGTGGGCGGTGCCTGCCGCAACGCTGACGCAGATGTTTGGCGCAGACTGGCGCCAGAAACTTTACTCGTGAAATCAGAAAGGAATTCATCAAATGGGAACCAAGACAATTACGCTCACAGAGACCGCGCCTGGGACCTTTCAGATCCAGGGCGATTCAGGCAATCCGTTCGGCGGTGCGACGGCGCAGACCACGGCGATGGTGGGGCCGATGCAGACCACGCAGACGGTCGCGAGTGGATATCGCGCCACGCTTCCTGACGGCACTCAGATCATGTTCGCTACGGAGGCAGACTATCTCAAAGCCAATAACTACGTCCGCTCGTTCATGCAGCAGCCGGGTCAGCCAATCGGGGCAGCGCCGACTGTCGGCAGCGCCGGCCCCATGCCTGGCATGACGGCCGCGAGCTGGCTGCGCGTCGGGGCCGAGTCTGCTGAGACGGTCGTGGGATACCTGCAGGGCCGGGCGCTTGACCGCCGCATTCAAGAGCTGGATGAAAGTCTGGATCGCCTCGACCGCGCACGCGTCAAGCTGGAGAACTTGCGGCCAATGCAGCCGGACCTTGTTCCTGTGCTGCTCGAAGTGGTCGATGCGGAGCGCGAATGCACCGTCACCGCGCAGCAGATTATAGAGGACGAGATCTCTGCGGTGGACATCCGCACGGGAGCCGGCGCTGCCAAAGTCGTTGGCCAATTCCTAAGCGGAAATAGCGCCGCTCCGGGCGCAGGAACCGGCGTGGGCACTGCGGTCGCGGTGGGCGCCGGGGCCCTGGGCCTGGGACTGCTAACGTCGCGAGACGCCGACCGCCGCCGCCGCCGGGGCCGTTAGGACTCTTTCGGACTGACCGAACAACCAACGTGAAAAGGAAACGGACTATGGATCAGAACATGGAAAATGCCTTCAGTGTCATTGCGGGAAGCGTGCTGTCTGGGGCGGCGTGGTATCAGCGCCTGGACTTTTACACGCAGCGGCAGATCGACCGTGCGCGGAGCAGCGCGACTGCGGCCAACGACAAGATCGACTCGTGGCTTGTCTCGTCCGATTTTGTGCGGCTGCACATCCCGACAGTGCGCGATGTAATGATCGGCCTGGCCTACGCCGCCAAGCCCAGCCTGCCGCCGCAGACCGTGCCCAACCTCAACGAGGGCCTGACGCGCCCCAACCTTGCGCAAGAGAGCGCCGTGCGCGGCTTTCAGTGGCCGCCTCGCGCTGGTGAATACGACGCCAACGGCCGTAGCGTTGCCATCGGAGAACTCACCACTGCCGCGGTCGCGCTGACCTTTCAAGAAGTGCATGCCGCGCTGCTCGCCTTCACTCAGCCCACCGTGCCCACGGCAGACGGCTTGACGCAGATCTTCCGCATGATCCACGCCCTGATCAGTGTCGCCACCAGCCTCGGCCTGACCCTGGAGCAATACGCGCAGATCTGGCTGCACCACTTCACACAGACCGCGGGACCGCAGTCCGAGCTTCACCAGGACCCCTCGCGTCCGCCGACTGCATCCTCGCTCGTGCCCGGTGTCACCATTACGCCGCTGACTACGCAGTCCATCCCCGGCTACCCCTACGCCAACCGCAACACCGATGCCAACAGCCAGTGGCGCATCACGACCACGAATCCGGTGCCCGCCTCCACGCCCATCGCCAGCATCGCGTTCGCGCAAGAGTACCGCGCCCGTCGAGAAGACGGTACATCGGCTGCATTCCTGCCCACCATTCCGCTGCTGCACAGCCACAGCACGCTGCCGCCCGTCATCTTCATCCCCTACCTCGTCAGCCCAACGGGGTTCCAGCTGGTGACTGGAACTGTGCTGCCCGCCAACAGCAGCTATGACGTGCAGATTCCTGTGATCGAGGGGCAGCCCACGGGCACAGGTCCGACGGGATAAGAACAGCGAGAGCCGTCCGAGCGAAGGTCAGACGGCTTCGGCTCATCCAAGAATCCAGGCGCTCAGTGCCTACAGGCAGGGCACTGAGCGCCCCTTCACCCCATCGACCGATGCATGGCCTCGTCGGACATCCGCATCCCTTGACCAGACCCCGACGCTGGTGTACGCCTCTCGTTGCTGTAAGAAAAACGATCCTCTATGCGCGCGCGACGCGGCCGCGCTCTTCACCGAAGTCAGCGCGCGGGGGAGGTGAAGCGGCGGCGGCGACGTGCAGAGCGCGGTCCTTGTCCGCGCTCGTTGAACAAAGCTGCCGAATTGCTCGGGCGTGGGTCGTCGGCCGAACGCCCGGGCCCGCGCGCCCCTTGACAGCCTCCCCATCATGCAACATCATAAGTTCCATGAGACGGGACAGCCGATTGTCTGGAGTGCTGCACGTCCTTCTGCACATGGCGCAGAAGGACGGCCCCGTGACGTCCGAGGTCCTCGCCAAGGCGATGGATACGAATCCGGTGGTGCTCCGTCGAGTGATGGCCGGTCTCCGTGACCAGGGATACGTCCAGTCGGAGAAGGGGCATGGCGGCGGGTGGACGCTGGCCTGCGACCTCACGAAGGTTACCCTGCGAGACGTCTACGCTGCGCTCGGCTCGCCCTCTCTGCTCGCCCTCGGGAACCGAACGGAAGCGCCCGGCTGCGTCGTTGAACAGGCGGTCAACGCGGCTCTTAGCCAGTCATTTGACGCTGCCGAGGCGCTCCTTCTCGACCGCCTCGGTGAAGTGACGCTCGCAGCTCTGGGCGAGGACGTGCGAGCTCGGGTCGCTGTCCGCGGCGGCTGCCGCGGCGGGAGGAAGCATGGGTAGCGGCAAAATGGGCCGCGGGAATCTCGTCGGTCGCGTCTTCCCTCCGGTTGCAGCACCACCGAGCAGCGAAAGCGAGGGCGGAACCGAGGACGTCTCGCGCCGCGAGTTCCTTCAGGCAGGCGCTCTTCTCGGCGCTGCGGCGGTCGTCCCGGGGTGCGCTTCGGCACCACGGGCGCCCGCGCGGTCCAGTGCAGCATCAGGGAGTACTGACATGTTGTATGACGTCTTGATTGTGGGCGGTGGCCCAGGCGGGCTCGCCGCAGCTCTCGCGCTCGGTCGCGCGCGCAAGCGGGTGTTGCTCTGTGATTCTGGCCCTCGTCGGAACGCGGCCGCTTCTCATCTCCACAATTTCGTAACTCGAGATGGCACGCCTCCCGAGGAGTTTCGAAGAATCGGTCGTGAGCAACTCGCTACCTACCCGAACGTAGAGGTGCGAGACGTTCGCGTCGCGTCGGTGTCAGGAACACGCGGAGCGTTCTTCATTCGCCTGGAATCGGGGGAGGTCCAAGCACGCCGGGTCCTCTTGTGCACCGGGATGATCGACGAGGCACTGCCGATCGAAGGGTTCAGCGAGCTCTGGGGCCATGCCATTTTCCAGTGCCCCTATTGTCACGGTTGGGAAGTCCAAGATCGTCGCTGGGGCGTCCTCCTCGACGCAGCGAACGTAGCCATGCTCGTACCGTTCGCGCTCATGCTCCGAGGGTGGACTCGAGATCTCGTGGTGTTCAAGACGGATGCGTTCGATGCGGCAGCAGAGTCCAGCGCGCAGCTCCAGCGGGCTGGCGTTCGGGTCGAGACCGCGCCTGTGCGGCGTCTCATCGGCCGAGGCCGATCGCTCGAAGCCGTCGAGCTCTCGACAGGTGACCGTGTGCCCCGTGATGTCCTCTTCGCGCATCCGCCTCAGCGTCAGGTGGACCTGGTCCGGTCGCTGGGCCTCACACTGAACGACCACGGCTTCGTTCAGGTCGAAGCGATGAAGGGCGAGACTTCCGTCCCGGGCGTCTTCGCCGCAGGCGACCTGACGACACGAGGTCAGGCTGCCATCTTCGCGTCATCGGCCAGCGTTCTCGCCGCGACGATGATCAACTTCGAGCTCAACTCGGAGCTCGCTCTGAGTTGAGCCCTGTGAGCGCATCGATGGCGAAGCCCGGCGCGCCTCGTCGGAGCCAAGCATGAGCGATCAACGGAAGACTGAACCTCAAGACGTACAACGAGCCGAACAGATCGAAGCCGGGGAACCGATGCAACCTCTGTTAACCGCGACTCTCGCTGCAACCCTCGGAACGGCCTGCAGCTCAGCGTCGCCTCACGTAGTGACGCCGAGAGAGTCTCATCTTTCCGAACATCGCGCTGGGTCACACGCTCATGGGTACGAGCCCGCGGGTCATGACATCGGCGGTCACCTCCATGCCTTCACCGATGCCGAAGCCTGGACGCGGGTGTTCGACGATCCGTCCCGTGACGCGTGGCAGCACCCGGACGAGGTGCTACGCGCGCTCAAACTCGAACCCACCATGACCGTCGCCGATGTCGGAGCCGGTACCGGGTACTTTTCTGCGCGGCTCGCCCGAGCCGTTCATCAAGGTGAGGTGATCGCGACGGATCTCGAGCCGGACATGGTGCGCTTCGTGAGTGAACGCGCACGCCGCGAGCAACTCCCAAATCTGCGCGCCGTCCTGGCCACGCAGACCGCATCGGGCCTGGCCCCGAGCAGCGTCGACCGAATCCTCGTGGTGCACGTCTGGCACCACCTCCCTGGGCGCCGCGAGTACGCGCGCGATCTCTCGACTGCGCTTCGACCTGGCGGAAGACTGTTCGTCGTGGACTTCAGCCCCGGCGCCGACCGCGGGCCGCCAGCGAGCATGCGCCTCGCGCCCCAGGTGATCCTCGCCGAACTCGAGAGCGCAGGCCTTTCAGCCAGCGTTTCGCCGATTGCGCCTCCGGGGCAGTACATCGTGGAGGGGCGGCTGCGGCCTTGATGCGTTCAAGCCGTTCACGCCAAGCAGGAGCCGATCGTGACTGAATTCTGGGAGACAGCGTTCACCAAGATGCAGCTGGCGTGGGGACGAGAGCCGACGCCCATCGTAAAGCACGACAGCAAGCGCACCCAGAACTGACGCTGACCGAAATGCACAACGTGCTGACAGCTGCGCGGGGGCCAAGCACTAAGCGCCGCGGAGCAGCAGATCCGCGCTCTGGGTCTTATTGACACCCTCCGTCAGTTTCACGATGACATCGACCGTGCAACGCTGGCTGCCTATGGCTGGCCGTACGGTCTAACGGACGATGAGGTCATCGGTCGGCTTCTACACCTGAATGCCCAACGTGTCGCAGAGGAAGCGGTCGGACACATTCGCTGGCTGCGTCCCGTCTTCCAGAATCGAACGGTGCAAGCAGAAGTCGCCAAGTCGGCGCGCACTGAGTCGGCCCCCGAAGTCCAGCTAGAAGCCGCCAACCCTTGGCCCGTCGAACTGCCGGATCGCATCCGGTCAGTCGTTCAGGTTCTCCAATCCCACGACCGCGCTGTTCCCGTCGCAGAAATACAGGCCGCTTTTCCCCGCGCCTAGCCCGCCGACCTTGAACTGGTCCTGCACTGCGCCGCTGCCGCCGACGCCGCGGTGCATACGCAAGACGACGCGGGAGTCCCGCTCTGGGCTGCTCGCGCTTGATCCCGCGTGCATCGCATGCCCAATCCGTTTGCCCGCCGACCGTCCCGTCCCGGCTGTGTTAGTAAGCAATCATGGGCCCGCTGTGCTCCTTATCTCTGTTCTGCGTGCTCTCCCTCCCCATACCAGCCTGGGCGCATACGACGATCAAGGCTGCGCCGCCCAGTTCTGAGAAGGAGCAAGACGGGGCGCTCCAGCACTGTCGGCTCCGGGTCGAGTTCTACGGCGCTGATCTTGAAAGCTGCCGCCGCGCCTGCTGTGATGTCGTATGCGGTGGAAAATAGAAGTTGCGGGGTCGGTAAACGCTGAGACCGGTGCTGTTCATGCGGGTGAGTGGGTTACAGGCTTCCAGAACTCGTGTCTCCAAGCGAGCAGCTTGCTGCCAACGCCGCCGCCACCTTGCCTCACCCTGGCCCACGCATAGCCTGATGTCTGCAGGTTGGTCCCAGAATCCGCGACAAACTTACTCGCCACCATGCCGCACCGGATGTCTGCTTGTGGCGTACTGAACAAGGGACTGCAGCTGTTGCGAAACGCAAGGTAC
>Ga0075163_10001081_pt1 | contig 36343 bp, 48 predicted proteins | sample JI1023141ADNA_FD_71478 | JGI IMG/M metagenome (GOLD analysis project Ga0075163, IMG submission 71478) | Wastewater effluent complex algal communities from Wisconsin, to seasonally profile nutrient transformation and Carbon sequestration -... | ecosystem: Engineered > WWTP > Effluent > Algae...
AGCCGGAGCCGTAGCCGTCGCCGTCGCCGGAGCCGGAGCCGTAGCCGGAGCCGTAGCCGGAGCCGGAGCCGGAGCCGGAGCTTACGGCTTCCATGCGATCGCTCCTCGGATGCAGTCGATCGCCGCCTTGCTGCACGGCAGGATCTCGATCGCCTCCGTCAGCACGTGCCCGTCCACCTCGCACGCGATCGCGCTGTTCGCCGCGTCGAGGCCCTTGGTCGCGATCTCCGAGAGCGTGGTCGCGCCGCGCCACCGCCAGATGCGCCGCGCGCCGTCGAGGGTGACCTCCTTGCCGGACCTCGACACGAGGCGCCCGAAATGCACCCCCGCGCTGTAGGTCCGCACGATCACGTAGGGCTTGGTCGTCGTCTTCTTCGTCGCCATGTTCACTTTCCTTTCGTGTCTCGAAACTTGTGGGCCTTCGGGTCGGGGGTGGTCATGCGTCGACCTTGGCGAGAGCGGCGCGCACGGCGGCGTCCTTCGCCTCCAGCAACTTGCGGAGAGCGACGGTGCGCTCGGGGCTCTGCGGCAGCGGGAACTCGATCGACGTCCCGGCAGGCACCTCAGGGACGCCCACGACGATTCGGGCAAGGTCGCAGAATGGTTTCGAGACAGCCTGAAGCTTGGGCGGCAGGTGCTCGTACGCGAAGAACTGCATGATGTGGTCGTTGCTCATCTCGTTGTCTCCTCCCCGCCCAGCGGCGGCATCGGGTCCAGGGTCATCCGCCCGCGCGGCGTGCGCAGGTACTCCACGAGGCGCATCGCGTGCGCCCAGCGCGCGAACCGCGCCACCACCGCGCCGCCCACCTCCACGACGTAGGGGAGCGGCTCCTCGGCGCGGAGGGTCACGTCATCGGTCATCGCATCCCCCGCGGCGCCATCGGGTGGTGCGGATAGAGGTGGGCGGAAAGCAGGACCGACTTTCCGCCAACCCTTGACCGGGCCGCGGACGTGCTAGCGTCGGACGCACGGACGTTGTACATCCGTCGCACACTGAGGACCGGCGGCGCCGAATTCCTCAATGCGGGCCGATAGCTCAGTTGGTAGAGCTGCGGACTTTTAATCCGATTCAAGGCTTCTTCTTTCCCGGAAGCCCCGGTATTTCCGCGTCCCCCGCGTCCGTGTTGTCCTGCTTGTCCGCTGTGCTGTTGTACATCCGTTGCACAGTCCGCTCGTCGATGAGGCGCCCCACGTCGGCGGCTCCGAGCTGGCCGTAGACGCGGAACAGCATCGCCGTTGAGCCGTGGCCCATGAACTTCGCGACGACCTCGAACGGCACGCCGGCCTTCACCAGCCACGTGGCCACCGTCCGGCGAAGGTCGCGCGCCGTCACGCCCTGCACGCCGGCCCGCTTGCACGCCGCGCGGATGTCTCGGGGCATGCTGTCCCATGCGCGGAACGGCGGGCCGTGCTCGAGCGCGAGGGTGAGGAACGGGGCCAGCAGCGCGACCCGCGGCACCTCTCGCTTCCGCGTGCTCGTCTTCGTCCCGCGCACGAAGACGGCATCCGGCGTCACGTCCTCGGCCTGCGCCGCGAACGTGCTCGAGCGGTCCGCCGCCGTCGCCAGGATGAATGCCACGATGGCGGCGCGCTCCGGAGCCAGCGCGCCGATGAGCCTCCAGGCGTCCGCGTCCGTCAGCCACGTCGTGCGCGGCACGTAGCCGGTGGCGTACCTCGGAATCACGCTCTTGACGTCCTGCCCGAACTCCCCTGCCCGCGACGCGCTCCGCAGCGTGAGCCGAAGCGCCGTGAGCTCGCGGTGGACCGAGTGCCGGGCCGCCCCCGTCGCCTCGCGCGCCTTCACGTAGGCGAGCACCTTGGCGTGCGTCAGGTCCGCGAGGCGCACGTGCCCGAGCCCGGCCACGACGTGGCGGATCTTCGGGTCGTAGAAGCGGCGCGTCTCGGGGTTCATGCCTGCGGCCTCGGTCTCTTTCAGCCAGCGTTCCGCTGCGGAGCTGACCGTGGCCTGGTGCGCGCGGTAATGGGTCGGATCTGCGAGCTCGCGCTCCCATCGGGTGACGACGAGGCGCGCCTTGCGCTCGTCCGTGTGGCCCGTCGACTTGCGGAAGTGTCGACCTCCTCGAGCCCACCAGACCTTGCCACGCTTGTAGAGGACGAGACGCACGGTGGTTGCCTCACGGATTCGAGGTAGCGGTCGAAGACAGAACGCCGAACACGGACGGCGCGCCCGTGCTTCTCGTGCTCCAGGCGGAGCATGAGCGCGTAGGCAGCCGACCGGGAGAGCCCGGTCTCGCGCTGGACGTCGGTGACGGTCATGGGGGTGTCTGTCATGAGTGCCGCTCCGGGGAATCGAACCCACGCATGCCCGAAGGCGCCCCGTTTACAGCGGGGGGCTGCACCTTGCAGCTCGAGCGGCGAATCGCCGGTGCTGGGCACCTACCGGCAAAGGCCCGAACCCGTCACCGCGCGAGGAGGGGAATGCGCGGGGATGGGTGCCCGAAGGGGGTCAGAACGGGATGCGGTCGCCCTTCTTCTCGGGCTCGGCCTTCGTCTGCTTGGCCAGGTTCGCGAACCGCTGCGCGAACGCGCGCTTGCCGCGGTCGTCGAGCGGGTCCTTGATCGTGACCGTGCCGCCGGTCACGATCTCGACGCGCATCTTCTCCTTGCCCTCCCACTGCTCGTAGCTGACGCGCACGTCGCACTCGCGCGAGCCGAGCCCCTGGAGGTCGGCTAGGTTGTCGCCCTCCCACCCGAGCGCGCGGAGGCGCTTCATCGAGTGCGGCGCCGCCGCCTCGCTGAACACGAGGAACGCGCTGACGCGGTCCCCCGTCTCGAGCTCGACGTCGACCACGATCTGGTCGTTGCCGCCCTTGGTCGTTCCGTACTGCTCCGAGCCCGCGACCGCCCGACCCTTGTAGACCCCTGCGTTGATAGCCATCGTCAGCCTGCCTTCCTGATCTGGTACAGCCCGCACGCACCTCGCGCCGGGCACCACTCGCCATCGCAGTGCTCGCCCGGCTCCGGCCAAGCGTCTGCGATGGCTCCCACGTCGCGGCGGATTCCCTCCGCCACGCGCCGCAAGTCTTCCGCGCCGAGCTCCCGGCGCATGCCGTCCTCGATGCCGTAGTCCGTCACGTGCAGCGGCCGGAGCACGACGCTCTCCACGCCGTACGCGCGCGCGGCGAACAGCCCGAGCCACTCCATCTGCGGCCAGACGGAGTCCGTGACGGCCTTGCCGGTCTTCCAGTCGTAGACGTGGACCGTCGGGCCGACGCGCACAACGAAGTCCGCGGAGCCCGCGATCTCGTCGTCGGTCTTCCCGTGCTGCTTGTACTTCCGGCCGATGTTCTTCCCGATGACCCTCGAGGTGCCCGTGCTCCAGTCGTACGCGAACGCCACCTCGGCCTCAGGGGCGGCCAGGAACGCCTGCGCGTCGAGCCACGTCGCAGCGTGGTTCAGGCGGTCCAGGAGCCACTTCGTGCCCCGCATGTTCGTCGCCCGGATCTCCGGGTCGACGAGCGCCGCCGCCGCGTCGTGGAACCGCTGCCCGTACTCCGCCGCGCGCCCCGGCGGGGTGTTGTCCCACGGGGTCGCGTCGCGGAACGGGTACTGGCACCGCGGGAGCAGGCCGGCCTTGGAGGCGGAGACCCTCACGCGGCCTTGCCTTCGATCTGCGCCCGCTTCGCCGAACAGAGGCCCTTCACGTACGAGACCTGGGGCTCCCCGATGCGGTCGTCCTCGCGCGCGGACTTGTAGACGTCCATGAGGTCGGCCACCGTCTTGGCCTCCTCGATGACGGACACGTAGACCCGCACGATACGGTCGAGCTCCTCCGGCGTGGCTTCGTACTTCGGCTCGCTCGGCGGCGCCGGCGGCGTCTCGGTCGGCAGCTCCGACACCACCGCGTAGTTGCCGCGCACGGGAGCGCGCTCGAGCTCCTCGGGCTCGTACACGCCCATGAGCAGGTCCGGGTAGACCGCGCGCGCGAGCGCCGTCTCGCAGCGCGCGCGGAGCATCGCGGCGGGGAACTTCTGCCAGTTGTCCTTCGACGTGACCCGGGCGCGCTTCGCGTCCTCCATAGAGAACGACATCCGCGTGGGCTCGGGCTCGCCCACCCGGAGCGTCTCGTACGTGGCGACGAGGTCCGTCGACTCGACGAGGCGGAACCACGCGCACACGTCCTTGCGCGCCTTGCAGATCGCGACCATCGCGGACGAGGAGAGCGTTGGCTTGCCTTCGATGAGGTGCACGCCGCGGAGCGACTGCATCATCGAGAGTCCAAGCTCGCGGCCGGTGGCGATGATGGCGAACGCGGCCTCCTTGGACTTCACGTGCGGGAACATGCGCGACTCGACGAGCGTCGCCGCCACCGTCATCGCCTCACCGAACGACCCGGGCTCGAACGCCCGCGTCGTGCTCGTCGTCATCAGTGCTGTCTCGTTCGCCATCACGCCACCTTCCCCTTCCGGAGCTCGTACACCTCGTCCAGCAGCTCCCCGTTCTCGCGCTCGAGACGCTTCGCCGTGGCCATCGCGGCGTCGCGCTCGCGGATGATGCGCCGCACGCTCTCCAGGAGCGCCTCCAGTTCCTGAATCTGCTCGTTCATCACGACACCTCCTGTGCAGCAGCGTTGAGATCCTCAGCCAGGAGGCAGTGCAGCCACGCGTCCTGGTCACACTCGGGCAGCATCGCCGGGGCGGGCAGCGTCTCCGCATCGTGCCCGTCGTCCCGCTGCTGCGCCGTGACCGCCTCGTGGATCTGCCGGTCGTAGTCGGCCACGATGGCGTCGACCTGCTCGATCCGGCGGTCGCCCGGGATGCGCTCCTCGACGTACTGCCGGCGGAGCTTCGTCGCGCGGGCGATGGCGTCGACCAGGCCGACGATGCGTCGCGTCCTGGCAGCGCGCACGGCCAGGCGCTCGCAGTCCTCGCTGCACGGTCGGTCGTCGTCGGACCGGTCGCAGCACCACGAGCACACCACGTCGAGCCAGGGAGCGGAGTCCATCACTGCACCCCCTTCAGCCACGCCCAGACCTCGCCGGCGCGGCCCGAGAACACCACCTCGCCGTCCACGTTGCGGACCACGATCTGCGCGTACAGGCCCCCGCCCGGCACGTGGTGGTAGCCGAGCGCGCGGAGCACCTGCGTCAGCGTCGGGCCGCTCACAGCGCCTCGCCGCGCAGCCAGCCGAGGAGCAGCCAGCAGTCCTTGCGGTTGCGGTCCGCGAACGCGTCGCGCAGGAACCCGCGCACCGTCTCGGCGTCGAGCGGGCGGGCCGACGCGCCGGAACGGCTCTGGCAGTTGTCGCAGCGGACGTGCGAACCGCTCGGGCTCTGGTGCGTCGCGAGCTCGCCGCACTCCTCAGACCCGCAGCGGAGCGCGGTGGGAACGCCGACGTGGCGGTAGTAGATGGCCGTGGGGGTCATGTGTCGTCGCCTCCTGACACCACAACGATAGCTTTCGTTGTGGCGCAGGTCAAGGGTAGCGACGACGATTGTTGTGCCTCAGCCCTCCAACTGGCCCCTAACCGCTCTACCGAATGGCTGACGATCTCACGCTACTCCTGTCGCAGTTGGCCGAACGGAGGTGAGATGACGTGCAGCTGCGAGCGATGCGGTCGGATTCGGAACGTGCTGGGCCTGGCGATCCGCCTCCCCGACGGGGACGCCACGCGCGATGCCGCAGTCGAGGAGCTGTCGCCGCTCCTCGCCGCCCACCTCGTGCCGCTCGTCAGAGCGACGCAGGCGGAGGAGCGAGCTCGGCGGGCGAGCTAGCCTTCGGGGGCGGCGCCACTGGCTCGAGCTTCACCGGGTACTCGTCGTCGTACGAGTACCAGGCGCCCGAGATGGCATCGACCAGGACCGGGATGCAGAGTGTGACGGGAACCACGCACGTCGCGATGTCCCAGAAGAACCACGGCGTGTCCGCCTTCTTTCGCAGCGCGACGTACTGCTTTTCGTAGCCGGGCTTGGTGACCTCGAACGTCTGGCCCCGGTCGCGGTCCACGCTCACGGACACCGGCGCATCGCCCACGAATTTGCCGCTCTGACGCACGGTCGCGCCCTCTGGGTACGAGACCACGCGCACGTCCTGGTGCCCTCCCTTGAACACGGCGGCGCACCCCATGGTGGACACGGCGAGAGCGAGGACGAGCAGACGCATCAGGAGGCTCCCTTCTTCTTCGTGACGGGCTCAGACTTCGCGGGCTCGAGCAGGGCGGGCGCGCGGTGCTCTCGCAGGATCGCGTCCATCTCGTCGCGGACCGCGGCACGAATCCGGTCCTGCTCCGAAGTCTGCGTCCCCTTCGGCTTGATGCCAAGCCAGTCCTCCATGCTGCGCCCCGTCTTCTCCGACAGGACGAGGAGCACGCTTAACCCAGGGCCGCGCTCACCGTTGTAGAGCGCGCTCACCCCGCCCTGCGTCAGGCCAAGCGCCCGCGCTGCGTGCGTGTGGTTGCCCTTGTGAGCGTCATCCACCCAGCGAGCGAACTCGCGGGTGAAGTGCTCGAGCACGCGCGCGGGGATCTTCTTCGTGGCCATGGCTACGATCGTAGGCGCCCACGCGAAAGCAGTGGTTGTCGCTTCGCTTGCCTGTTGCGACAACGACTGCTATCGTTGTGATTCATGGGCAAGCCCGTCGTGATCATGGTTCCAGGGGTGTCGAAGCTGAAGGCCTGGCGAGAGGCCCAGCGTCCGCCCATGTCGCAGGCGACTGCTGCTGACCGCATCGGGGCCACGCAGGCCGCGTGGTGGGCGTGGGAGCGAGGGCTCCGCCGGCCGGAGTTGGAGTTCGTTCTGGAGCTGGTGAGGCTCACCGACGGCGAGGTGGCGCTCAAGGACTGGGTGCTTTCGCCGGCGGACCAGGAGGCGCGTGCCGCGCGGCGGTCCGGCCCTCGGGACGAGAGCGGCCCGCTCCCTGAGTCAGCAGACGACGAGATCACTCGCTCAGCCTGACGCCTCATCCGTGGGCCGCAAGATGCGCATGCGTGCACGTTGCACGCGTTCAGAACGGGAGTGTCGCATGAACCAGATCGCACGAGAACTCGAAGCCTGGGCCTACGCCCTCATCCTCGCCGGCCTCATCGTCGGCGCGGTGTTTGGTGGCGTCGTCGTCGGGGTGTGGCGGTGAGTCTGTACACCATCCACGCCGCCGACGGCTTCGTGCTCGCCGCCGTCGAGTGCCCCGTCGAGGCGCACCGGCGCATGCGCTCCGACCCCGCCGCCGTCGAGTGGCGGAACACGGCGGGCGTCACCTGCGGGGTCAAGCGAGCCAAGCGCCGCGGCGAGCCTGGCGTGTTCGTGCTGCCGACGCGGTCGCATCGGAGGGTGGCGTGAGTCCTAGAGGGCCTGAGTTGGACGACGCCATGCACTGCGCCTGGCTCCGCTCCGAGCTGGACCGGCTCCGCACCGCGTACGCCACGCGCGGCGAAGAGCTCGAGCTCGTGCGCGCGCAGCTCCAGGCGACCCGCACGAGGCGGGAGGACGTTGTGCGCGCGCTCGTCGCTGTCCTTCGCTCCGTCTGAACCAGCCCGGTCTGCGCCGCCGCGACCGGGCTTTTCCACGGCTTCCACTGCGACTCCAAGTGGCTGGGAAGCCGAGCATGTCGACAACGTCACGAGGCACCATGACACGTAGCAGGCTTGCAGAGACGACGACCGCGACGCCGCGCACGCGCCGCACGAAGAAGCCGAACGACGCCTCGTTCTTGCCCGGCGTGGTTGGTGGCGAGCGTGTGCTCGTTGCCCAGCTGCCCAAGGAGGAGAGCGAGTCCGCGCTGAAGAAGCGCGTCGTCATGGCTCTCGCGACGTCGGGCGTGCTGGTGTTCAACAACCCGGTCGGGGTCGCGAAGCTCCGGTCCGGGTTCTGGTCGCACGTGGGGCTCGGCAAAGGCTCGAGCGACCTCGTGTGCATCGTGAAGACCCCGTCTGGTGTCGGGCGCTGGCTCTGCCTCGAGCTGAAGCGTGCGAAGGGCGGTCGGGTCGCGCCTGAGCAAGAGCGCTGGCTCTCCATGGTGCGCCGCTGGGGTGCGTACGGCGCGGTGGTCCGGAGCGTCGAGGAAGCGCTCGCCGCCGCGGATGCGTGCCGGGAGGGGGTGCTCCAGTGACGTTCCCGAGCGGCGCGACGCCGGAGATCGAGAGCTACCTCGGGGCGCTGCTCTGCCCCGAGTGCCGGGACGAGTATCTGCGCCACGAGGCCGCCGAGGCGTTCTGGCGCGAGGACGACGCCGAGGAAGGCTTGCGGGTCACGTCCTCGCTTGAGGGGGCCGCCGTCGAGACGCGCTCGAGCATGGACGCGTGCCCCTCCGCGCGCCGGAGTGGACTTCGCATCGTGTTCCGGTGCGAGCACTGCGAGGGCGTGAAGACCCTCGCGATCGTGCAGCACAAGGGCTGCACCTACCTGTCGTGGGAGCCATGAGCGTCAACCGGAACATGCGCCACACGAAGGCGCACCGCTGCCCGGTCTGCGATGGGGCAGACCAGGATCCGCGCGGGCACTCCAAGCGATGCCACGGCTTCACGTCTGCCGACGGGTACGCGCACTGCTCGCGCACCGAGCTCGCCGGCAGCATCGACCAAGGCCCTGACGGCCTGTTCGCGCACCGCCTCCAAGGCTCGTGCAAGTGCGGCCAGAGTCACGGCGCCGAGGTCATCACCTTCCGCGAGCGCATCACCTACGACTACCGCGACGCGGCGGGCGTCCTGCGGTTCCAGGTGGTGCGGGACCCGGGGAAGAAGTTCTGGCAGCGCCGTCCCGATGGGGCCGGCGGCTGGATGGGAGGGCGCGGGGACTCGCCGTGGCTCCCCTATCGCCTGCCGGAGCTCCTGAAGGCCGACCCGTCCAAGACGGTGTTCATCTGCGAGGGCGAGAAGGACGTCGACACGCTCTGGAGGCTCGGGGCGGTCGCAACCTGCAACCCCTGCGGGGCCGGCAAGTGGCGGTTCGTCGAGGCGACCGCCCGGGGCGTGCTCGAGGGGCGCGAGGTTGTCGTGCTGGCCGACAACGACGAGGAAGGTGGTAAGCACGCCGAGGACGTCAGGACGCGCCTGGACGGGGTCGCCAAGAGCGTGCGGGTGCTCTGCGCGCCTGCCCCACACAAGGACGTCACGGACCTCGTGGAGGCCGGCGGAGGGCTGAACGACCTGGTCGGCGAGGCAGCGCCTCCGGTCGTGGAGAAGCCTCCCGAGGTGCCGGCCTGGGAGAAGCTCGCGCCCGCGATGCCGTTCGCGGACATCTGGGCGCCCGAGCCGGAACTCTCGCTCGTGGTGCCGGCCATGGGCCTCGCGCCCGGGCCGGTGCATCTCGTCACCGGGTCCTGGTACACGGGCAAGACGCTGTTCCTGCTCTCGCTCGGGCTCTCCATCGCCTCGGGGCGGGACGTGTTCGGGCTCTGGCATGCTCGGCAGGGCTCGTGGACGCACTTCGACCACGAGATGGGGCGACGGCACATGAAGCGCTACATCCAGCGGCTCGCCGCCGGAATGAACGTGAAGCCCGAGGACGTGGAGGGGAGGCTGAACCTCCGCGTGCTGCCCGCCCTGAACCTGACGACCGCCGGGGCCGTCGACCATTACACGAAGCTTCTTGAGGGGCAGACGTTCGCCACGTTCGACCCGCTCCGGGCAGCGACGCCGGGGCAGGACGAGAACGCGAGCGAGTTCCGCCAGTGGCTCGACATGCTCGCCGTGGTGAGCGACCGGACTGGATGCTCGATCGGGGTCCTGCACCACGGTGGCAAGCCTCAGGAGGGCTCCGCGAGACGGAACACGGGCCGAGGGTCCAGTGCCATTGACGACGCCGTGCAGACGAAGTTCGTCCTCACGGCCGAGAAGGGCGCGCCCATCCAGGTCAGCCACGAGAAGACCCGCGAGCTCAACGCGCCGCTCGAGGACTTCTGGCTCGTCATCGAGTCGGGCACGAACTTCGTGCGGCTCGCTCACAAGAACCAGGAGCAGCTCACCGAGCGCCAGGACGACCCGCTCGACGCGCTGAAGAGGGCCATCGTACGGGCGGTGAAGGGCAAGCGCCCGCTCAAGTCTGAGAACGAGATCGCCTCGCGTGTCACGGGACGGAGAGCAGCGATCAGTCAGGCCATCCGAGAGCTCGTCGAGGACGACGTGATTCGCATGGTCGACGGGTCTTTCCGAGCCGCGTCCTAGGTGTTTCCCGAAATCGTTTCCCGAGAGGCTTTGACGCAAAATGACGCAACAAGCCAGCCGGCCTAAAATCAGCACGGGAAATGTTTCCGGTGTTTCCCGTGCCGAGGAAAAACTAGCGGGAACTGTTTCCCCTTACGGGGGAAGGCCGGTTCCCGTGCCCGTTCACCGGGCACCGGCCGCCCCGCGGGGACCGTGCCCGAAGTGTGGGTCGGAACAGGCCCCACACCGGTTCGTGGAGCACCGGCGAGACTGGTTGCCGGTGGTGCTTTGGCTCTGCCGTGGTTGCTCGGCGCGGAGCCCGGCGTGACCCCCTCCCGCTCCGTCACACGTGCGCGCGCGCGCGAGGTCGACGCCCTGGTAGCCGAGATCGCCGAGCGCATGGTGTCCGGCAAGTGGATCGCCGGTCGCTCGCACCGCGAACTGGCCGAGCGCGAGGGCGCGACGGTCGACGCAGTGGAGAAGTGGGCGGCGGACGCGGGGCGCATGCTCCGGATGCTGTCGCCGGCCGAGCGCGAGGACCTGCGCGCCAGGAACGCGGCCCGGCTGGACATGCTCTACGACATGGCCGTCAGCGCCGTGGAGGTGGTGCGGACCGGCGACGGAGACGCCGAGATCGTGCCGCAGCCAGACGTGCGCGCCGCCGTCTCCGCCCTGGCCGAGCAGGGCAAGCTCCTCGGTCTGAACGCCCCCGAGAAGCACCAGCACGCGCACGTGGTGGCGACGTACGACCAGCTCGACGCGGCGGGCAAGCGCGCGCAGCTGCTCGAGGCGCGTGCGGCCATCGACGCGGAGCTCGCGGCGCTCGACGCGGACACGTGACGGGCGCGCAGTGGTATGGTAGTTCACTCATCGAACCACCTGGTTCCTGCGAGGTCAGCATGAGCGACTGGATGCGACGCGGGTACGAGCCGGAGCGAAGCGAGCCGGGCTGGGACGACGAGGGCGCGCTTGGATACCTGCTCGGCGTGTCCTACGCCCGCAGCCGGGCCGGGCAGCGTGCCGGAGCGTCCCACGCGGGGCGCCGCACGTCGGAGCCCGACCCGCAGGCCGTGGCGCGGCAGAAGGCGTTTCTCGAGGCGCACCGGCCCGTCTGGGCGTGGCTACTCGCGCACGCGGACGTGGAGCTGCTCGTGGACCCGGAGAAGCCTTGGATCCTCTGGGCGTGGCTCATCACCAGCGGCGGCGACGTGGTGCACGCGGTCGGCTGCAAGCGTACGCTGGTCGAGGCGGGCATCGCGGCGGACGCGGTGCGGGACCTGCTCGGCGAGCGGCTGGGGCGGCACCAGGTGTCAAGCCTCGAACTGCCCCAACTTAGGACCAGGGGACCCGATGCGATCGGCATCGACCGGCCGCAAACGTGGAGCCTCGACCCCACGTATTTGCTCACGCGCATGGGCGAGCGGAGGGCGGCGTGATCACCCGCATCGACTTCCTCCAGGCCCTGCCCATCCCGCAGCACGGCGAGCAGACGTCGCGGACGTTCTCAGTCGTGGACGGGTGGAGCCTCTCGCAGACCCCGCTCGGCGTGCTGCTCCTGCGGCGCGACGAGGCCTGTCACACCGTTGGCGGCGTTCCGTACGTCGCCACCTACAGCAAGGACGAAGACCATGCAGAGCATCCCCCGACCGACCGACGAGCGAGTGATCCTCCAGCCTCTGCCCCCGGAGGAGACGACGGCGGGCGGCCTGTTCATCCCGCAGACGGGCCGGAAGCGGACGCACCGCGGCCGGGTGCTGGCGGTGGGAAGGGGCAAGGTCACCGAGCGCGGCGTGCGCGTTGATCCGTCGTTCCAGGTCGGGGACGTGGTGATCTACTCGGAGTGGAACAACGAGCAGCGGGTTCTCAACGACCCTGACGGCCCCGTCGTGCTGCTCATCGACGACGTGCTGGCGGTGGTGGAGTGAGTCGCCACGAGCGCCGGGCCGCCGAGAAGCGCGCCAGGGTCGAGCGCACCGAGCGGCGGGCAGAGGTGACGCGGAAGATCCTCCAGCACGGCGACGTGCTCACCGTGGGCGCCGGCCTCGTGACCATGGAGGAGCAACTCGCCGCCCTCGACCACACGTTCCCGCCGCTGGAGCGACGTCACGCCACGGACCACCGCGAGGTCATCGCGGTGCTGCGCTCCAAGGCATGACCCCCGCCGAAGCCCTCGCGCTCGCCGCGTCTCGGCGCCGAGGGCCGGCGGTCCCGCCCACGTTCCTGGGCTTCCTCGCGTGGGTCGGGGTCACGCCGTCAGCAGGGCAGGCCGAGCTGGCGCGCGTGGCGTTCGACGGGCAGCTACCGCACGACCTGGAGCTTGCGCGGCGCATCTTCGGCGACATCGACTTCGCCGCCCTGCCCGCGAGCATCCGCCGCGTCGTCACGGCCGTCGTCGGAGGCCGCGGTGGCAAAACCTACATGCTCATCGCGCTCCGGCTACTCTGGGGCGCGCTCGTGCGGGATCTGTCCGTGCTCGCCCCCGGTGAGGAGGCGTTCGCCACGGTCGTGGCGCCGAACGATACGCTCCGGCAGCAGGCGATCAATTACGCCCTCGGCGCCGCGCGCGAGAAGCCCGAGCTGCGCGCGCTGCTCCGGCTCCCAAAGGGCACCAAGCCTGAGGACACCCCCGCCACGTTCGGCATCTACCGGCCCGACGTGGACCGGGTGGTCACGTTCCAGGGGGCCGTGGCGACGCGCGGCGGCTACGGCGTGCGCGGCAAATGGCACACGGACCTGGCGCTGGACGAGTGCGCGTTCTTCCGCGACGCGACGAGCAAGGTCAACGACCGCGACATCTACGAGGCCGGCGTCTCCCGCGTCCTGCCGGGTGGCCAGGTGCTGCTCGGATCGACGCCTTGGGCCGAGACGGGGCTCTTGTACGAGTTTTGGCGGGACAATTACGGCAAGCCGACGACCAGCCTGGTCGCGCACGCCCCGACGCTGCTCCTGAACGACCTTCCGACGACGCGCGAGGTTGTCGAGATGGAGCGGAAGCGCAACCCCGAGAACGCCGCCCGCGAGTACGACGCGAGGTTCATGACGGGCGGGACCACGGTGCTCTTCGAGCGCGCATCGCTCGACGCGGCGACCGTCGAGGAGCCGTTCGCGCTCGCCCCGGGCGACATCGTTGCGGCGGGCGGAGACTTCGGGTTCCGCTCCGACTCGTCAGCGCTCCTGCTCGTGGCGCTTCGGGGCGACGTGCTGCACGTGTTCGACGGCTTGGAGCTCCGGCCCGAAGAGGGGCAGCCGCTGAAGCCCTCGAAGACGGTGGCGGAATTCGCGAAGACCATCGCCGGGCGGTGCACGTACCTGGTCGCAGACGGCCACTACCGCGAGGCCATTGCCGAGCACCTCGACACGCACGGCCTGGCGTACCTGCCCGCCCCGTCGCAGCCCGCGGACACGTACGTGCGGACGCGGATGTTGCTCCGTGACAGCCGGGTGCGCGTCCACCCGCTGCCGTTCCGTGACCGCCTCATGCAGCAGATGCGCGAGGTGCAGGGCAAGCCCACGAGCGGCGGAGGGCTGAGCATCCACCATCCGCGATGGGCCACCGGAGGCCACGGCGACCTCTGCGCCGCGCTCGTGCTGGCGCTCTGGCAGGCCAGCGGCGAGACCGTCGCGGCCCCGAGGACGCCCGACGCTGCGCGCGTCGGGGCGAAGCGCGCCCGGTTCGAGCGGTTCCAGGCCGAGGAGAACGCGCCGCACTGGCGACCGAAGGGCGGCGCCGCCGACCGCGGACCGCGCGCATTCTGGAGGCGTGGTTGAACCAGTTGCCCACCAGACGTGTTCGCGGTAGACTTCGCGTGTGCCCACCGTCGAGGCGTTGCTTGACCTGCTCCGAAGGAACGGCGTGACACACGCCGCGTTCTCGGAGTCGGGAGCGCTGCTCTCCGTGACGCTGGGTCCTGATCCGTCGTCGGCACCTGCCGAGACGCAGAGCGACACCGCCGAGCCGAGGGCGCGCAGCGCGACCCCGAGGTTGGTGCCGCGTGGCGTCCCAGACCGCTAGCCGCGTCGTACAGGCCGACTGGCACAACCAGGACGGCGACGAACTGGCGAACACCCTCGCCACGGTGTTTCACGTCGTGCGCGACGAGAACGAGTGGCGCACTGACGCAGACGAGTACCACTGGGGCCTCTACGAGGGCACCGGGCTCGGCGGCGTACAGCTCCGCTCGCGCCGTAACATGACCTACGCCGGGTGCACGCTCCCGGACAACGTCTGCAAGATGGCCGTGGACACGCTGACCGCGAAGGTCGCGACCATTCGGCCGATCCCGCAGGTCACCACGGCGCGCGGCAACTGGAAGGACGCGCGACGCGCTCGGAAGATGCGCCAGTTCCTGCAAGGCGCCTTCTACGAGCACAAGGTGCACGAGAAGCTCGCGGCGCCCATCATCAAGGATGCGCTCGTCGCCCGCGCGGGCGTCGTGCAGGTCTACGCCGAGGGCAAGAAGACCAAGATTGAGCGCGTCCACCCCTGGACCCTGTTCGTTGACGACTGGGATGCGGAATTCGGCGAGCCGCTCACGATGATGCGGCTGCGGACGCTCGACCTCGGCACGGCCAAGAAGCTCTGGCCGAAGCATCGGGACGCGCTTGCGAAGGCCGGACGGCTCACGTCCTCGCAGCGCCGCGCGCTCGACGAGGACCGGAGCAGCACCGTGCAGCGCGTCGAGGTCCTCGAGGCCTGGCACCGCTGCCCCGGGCACGACCCGGACGACGAGGGGCACAAGTGCGCCGGCCGTCACGTGGTCATCTGCGACGGCGCGCTGCTCGCGGACAACGCTTGGCCGCACGACTTCTTCCCGTTCGCGGTCCTGACGTACGACACGCCGAACACGGGCTACTGGGGCACCTCGCTCGTGCAGAGCATCGAGGGCTACCAGGTCAGCATCAACGAATCGAATGAGAAGCTTGCCGACCAGTACGGCGCGAGCGGCAAGGGCGTCATCCTCCGAGATGGCGGCGGCATCCAGAAGGCCGAAGTGGTCAACGGCCTGTTCACATGGCAGGTGCGCCCCGGGCCGTACGAGCCCACGGTGTTCGACCTGGACCTGGTGAACGAGCACATGCGGATGCGTCCGCCCGAGCTCATCGAGCGCGCGCTGAACGCCACCGGCATCAGCCAGATGGCGGCGGCGTCGCAGAAGCCCACCGGCATCACGTCCGGCGTCGGCCTCCAGACGCTCGACGACGTGGAATCGCAGCGGCACATCGTCTTCGGCCGGCGCTTCGAGAGCTGGTGTCTCGACGTGGCGCGCCTGCTCATCGAGTGCGTGAAGCAGATCGCAAGGGAGCACGGCGACTACGCGGTGCAGGTGCCGATGAAGGGCACGTACCTGGACCTCAAGTGGTCTGACGTCGAGGTCGACGGCTTCCAGCTCGAGATGCAGACCGTGGGGCAGCTGTTCATGTCCCTCGCGGGGCGACGCGACCAGCTCAAGATGTACTTCGAGATGGGCGCCATCGACCGCGGGACGTTCCTGCGGCAGATGGATGCCGGCGACGTCCAGGGCGAGCTCGACCTGGAGACGGCCGACAAGCTTCTCGTGGACGAGATGCTAGAGGCGATGCTCGACGCAGCCGAGCCTGCGAACGACAACGGCGGAGAGGACGCGCTCGACGACGCTGACGCCGGCTACGTGGCGCCGCACAAGTACCTGCCGCTGGAGTGGGCGCACCGCCGCGCGCACCAGAAGCGGCTACAGGCCGAGATGGACGGCGCCCCGGCGTACGTCCTGGAGCGCCTCAGCCGGTTTATCGACGACCTCGACTACCTCATGCAGAAGAACGCGCCTCCGGCTCCGATGCCGGGCGCAGGCCCGATGGCGCCCCCGATGGGCCCGCCGCCCGGGCCGCCCATGCCCCCGCCGATGCCGGGAGACCCCGGCGCGATGATGCCGCCGCCCCCGATGGCGGCGTGACAGGATCCACATGACCGAAGCAGCCGCCGCCGTCGCCACGTCCCCTGCCCCTGCCGCCGCTCCCGTCGAGCGGCCGAGCATCGAAGCCCGCGCGCACGCGCTCAAGGCGAGCTATGCCGCCGAGCCTGCGGAGCCCGCCGCCGAGACGTCGGAGGCTGCCGAGACTCCCGAAGCAGGAGCCGGCGCCAGTCCCTCGGCGGCGGACTCGGCCGGCACGGACGACGCGCGCGCGAAGGCTGCAGCGGACCGGCTTGCGCGCATCGAGGCGATGCGGGCCAAGGAGAGGGCGAAGGACGCCGATCGGCAGCAGCGGCGCGAGCGAAAGCAGGAGGCTGGCGAGGTCGAGAAGCTCCGCGCCCGGCTTGCCGAGGTCGAGCCGCTTGAGCAGGTGTTCGGCTCCGAGGAAGCGCTCCTCGAGATGGCCGAGAAGCGCGGCATGTCAGCGGAGAAGCTGGTGGCTTGGATGCGCCAGCGGCTGACGGACCCCGCCGCGGTGGCGAAGCAGCAGGCGAAGAGCGAGGCGGACAAGGTCCGCGAGCAGGTTGAGGCGCGGCTCAAGCAGATCGAAGCCGAGCGCGCCGAAGAGCGGCAGCAGCTGGAACGTGAGCGGGCGCAGATTGCGGCCGTGCAGCGCGCTGCTACGTTCGTCCAGAGTGTCACTGCGTCGGAGAGCCACCCGCTCTCTTCCGCGTTCCTGAAGAAGCACGGCGAGAAGGGGCTCATCGCGTTCGCGAACCACTTTGTTACGCCGCTGCTCCCAGAGCACTACGAGCTGTCCGAGCTCCACGACCACCTCGAGCAATTCCTTGAGGAGTCGCAGGTGGCCACTGTCCTTTCAGCACCCGGCGTAAGCCAGTCCTCCACGAAGAAGAACGGCGCAGAGAAGCCGATCACCACCTTGGGCAACGCCATCGCGTCGGAGCGTTCGACGGTCGTGGAAGAGGTTCCTCTCTCCCGCCTGTCCCGTGACGAGCGAGCGCGCCGGCTCAAGGAGAAGCTCGCGCGCGAGTAACACGCCCCGAAAGGGCACCACCGCGTAGCGGGCACGGGAGGCCACCATGGCTGCCGGACCGTCCACGTATGCACGTCACATTGTCGGGGGGCTCGTTCGTGAGCTTTGGCCCGACGAGTCGCTCATCGAAGAGATCATCGACGAAGACCCCATCCTTGGCATGTGCGCCAAGGAGACCGACTGGGGCTACGGTGTCGTCCATCACCCGCTCGGCTGGGGCGCGAACCAGGGCATCGGCCGCACTGCGGCGGATGCGAAGCGCCTGAAGAGCACCGCCTCGGAGGCGGAGTTCCAGATCGCGACGCGCGAGATGTTCGCGTTCCTCTCGCTTGAGGGGAAGCTGCTCCGCACGTTCGAGTACACGAAGAAGAAGGCGCTTCTCGTCGACCCGGTCAAGCGGGAGGGCGAGGCGACCATCGACCGCATGAAGCGCCGCTTCTCCAAGGCGCTCCACGGCAACGGCGTGGGCGTCATCGGCCGCATCGCGACGACCAGCACGGTCAGCACCGCGACCATCACGCTTGCGGACGGCAACGACCTCAAGAACTTCGAGAAGGGCACCACGGTCCAGTTCGAGTCGACCGGCGCGACCGGCGGCACGCTGAAGGACTCCGGCGCCGAGCTCGAGGTTTCCTCGGTCGGCACGTACGAGAGCCCCACCGTGACGTTCACGGCGACGGCCAACGTCGGCGTGCCGAGCATCGCGGCGGGCGACCGGATCTACTTCACCGGCACCTACGATGATGACTTCATCGTCGGCCTCGACGGGTTCCTCCCGTCGCACTCGGGCAGCCCGGGCACGCTCCTGTCCTGCAACCGCAACGTCAACCCGGAGTTCCTCGCAGGGCGCTGCATCACGGGGACCAACCTCTCCGTGTACCAGCGGATCAAGCGTGCCGCGCGCATCGCGGTGGACGCGGGCGAGAAGCCCGATGTCTACCTGCTCAGCACGCGGAACTTCGAGCGGTTCGAGTTCGAGCAGGACAACAAGCTTCAGTACTTCAAGGCGCCCGCTGCGGACGTCGGCAAGTACAAGCTGGGCGTGGAGTACGGCGGCGCGATCGTGCAGGGCCCGCGCGGTCCGATCAAGGTCATGCCGTCCCACTGGATGCCGGACGACGTGGAGCGCTGCGGGCGGCTCGACACGGTGGTCATGGGCTCCATCGGCCCGCTCGTCCACTGGGACATGGGCAACGGCCCCGGTGACCTGCGCACCGAGGACGCCACCGACAATCGCGAGCTTCGCGCGGTCTCTGACCCCGCGTTCCTCGTCAAGAAGCCGGGCGCCTGGGTGCGCGTGGCGGTCTGAGAGGAGAACCAGATGCCTACCGATCGCGAAATCATCAAGAACCAGCAGAAGGCCGTGTACCGCACGGCCGAGGACATCGCGACGCCGGCCGCGTCCGTCGCGCAGATGCATGAGGAGACCTTCGTGTTCTCGAACGTCGCGGGGTCTCCCCTCGCCGAAGTCGGGTACACGATGGTCAAGAAGTGCCGCGTCAAGAGTATCCGCGCCCTCCCGAGCGGTGCGCTCGCGACGAGCGGCACGAACTACATCACCGGCACGGTGTACAAGCGCGACGGCGCTGGTGGCTCGGCTACCAGCATCGGCGCGTTCACCACGAACACCACGGGCGGCGCGGCTCTCGCGGCGTTCGTGCCGACCTCGGGAACCCTCACGGCCTCGGCCGTGGAGATTGCCGCGGGTGGCGTCCTCACCTACGCCCTCGTCGACGCGGGCACCACGACCGAGCCGGCCATCAACGTCTCCGTCACGGTGGAGTACGTCTGATGCCGGCCTGCGAGCCGTCCCTGGTCCCGATGGGCCGAACGAACGTGTACGGGGAGACCGTTTTCCGCGTCACGCTCAACTTCGGCTCGTCGGCCCTGACCAGCTACGACGGGAAGGATCTGGACGCCGCGCGAGACGCTGCCGGGAAGTACACGCTGTACCTCCCGCGCACGTACCGTAAGCGCGTCGCGTTCCATGCCAACTGGGGCAAGTGCGCGGCCGGTGCCGTGCTCCTGCCCGTCGTCCTCACGGACGCGGTCGGCACGGCCAACGCGACCACGGGAGGCGGCACGCTCGTCATCGAGACGCGCACGGAGGCGGGGACGGCGACGGACCCGGCTTCTGGCGACGAGCTCGACATCACGATCGTGGTGTCGAATGACGTCCTGAACGACGAGTACGCGGGGCTCACGTGAAAGGCCTCATGATCGCGCTCGGCAAGGGCAAAGCGGAGGACTCGGAGCCCGAGATGGACTCCGAGGATTCCGGCAGCTCTGCCGACGCGTACGCCAAGGAGGCTTTCGCTGCTCTCAAGGACGACGACGAGGCTGGCTTCGTCGCTGCGTTCCTGGGGGCGGTGAAGGCCTGTAAGGCCGATTCTTACGAGGAAGAGGAAGAGGAGGCCTGAATGGCGCTCACGCGGACGCTCGCGCAGTTTCGGGAGGCCGTACAGCGGACCGCCGACGTCGTAGCGTTCACGGATCGCCATCCGGCCGCCTACCTCAACGACCTCGTCAACCGGGGCTTGGGCGCGCTCCACCGTCTCACGATGGTGGTCGCGCCCGAGTTTCGGCCTATCGCCTCAACGACCCTGACCGCAGACGGCACGAACACCACGTTCGCGCTGCCTGCGGGCTTCCGCTCGCTCATCTCCGTGGAATACGCGGACGACGACGGCGAGCACCTCTGGCTCACCCCCTTCGAGATGCACGAGCGCGCCGAGCTTTACGGCGACGGCACCGAGGGCGTTCGAGCCACGCACTACCGGCTCATGGGCAGCAGCCTGGAACTGCTTCCGCTCCCGCCCTCGGGGCACACCGCGCTCGTCTGGTACGCCACGACGGCCTCCCAGCTTGCGAGCGACTCGGCCACGGCCGACGTGCTCGACCGGCTCGACGACTTCGTCATCTGGTGGGCGGCGCGTGAGGTGGCGAGCGAGCGCGGGGACTGGGAGCGACACGACCGCCTGAGCGCGAAGCTTGCGGCGATGGAGGCGGAGATCCAGATTCTGGCCCGCACCCGTGACATGAGCGCCCCTGCGCGCCCCGTGGACGTCCGCAAGGCGGACCGCTACGGGCGAAAGCGGGCCTGGTGAGCGCCCTCGCCTTCACCGACGGCACCGTCCGGCAGCTGGACCGCGCGACTGAGGCGGACGCGCGCGTCACGGCGGCCGACGTACAGGATCCCGAGACGCTTGCGCGCATGCTCCAGGAGCTCCGGAAGGACGTCGCCCGGCTGCGCGGGCAGTGGACGCCGCGGAGCGTAACGTTCGTGGACGTCGTGACCACCGGCAGCGGTGGCACCCCGCAGACACTCCGGTTCCCGCACGGGTTCGGCGGGCGCGTCTGGTACTCGGTCGTCTCGAGCAGCGGCGCCGCGATGCGCTTGGACTACTCGAGCGCGTCGAGCACGAACGACGTGCTCATCCTGTCCTCGTACAGCGCAGGCACGTTCTCGCTCCGCATCGAGGAGATGGGATGAAGGAGCCCGTCCTCGAGTTCGCCTTCTCGGGCGGCATCGACGAGGCGACGCGCGACGAGATCGCCGACGCCGCGCGCACGTTCCCCGTCCTGGAGAACGGCCGGCAGGAGCGGCGCGGGGGCTACTCCAAGCGCCTCGGGTACACGTACCTTGGTCTTGGTCGGCTGGACGAGACGAGCCGCAGCGCGGGGCGGCGGCTGTTCTCGCACCGGGACCAGCTCTGCACCATCGACGGGACCTACCTCGACGTCTACGACGAGACGGCGGCAGTCTCGGTCGTGCGCGACTTCGTCCCCGAGGCGGCGTGCTCGCTGCTCCCGGTGCCGAGCGTGGACCAGGCGGGCATCCCGTACGGCGTGGGCCTGGTCAACGGGTACCTCGTGCTGGGCTGGATCGACCTGTCGACGTTCTTCGCCTACGCGGCCGTCCTGGACGCGGACACGGGCGCGACGGTGCTGCCTCCGGTGCGCATCGGGACGGGCGCGGCGTGCGAGAACATCGGCGTGGCGGGCTTCGGCACGACGGCGATGGTCTTTGTCTCCGACGCGACGGCGAACACCGTGGAAGGCTGGTACCTCGCGACGGCGAACGCGGCGGGGCTCACGGCCGGCTGGGTGGCGCTCGGGTCGTCGGTCGGTACCGATTTCGGTACGTGCATGGTCGTGGACAGCCTCGCGGACGCCGCGGTGGTGGCGTGGGCGACCAACGCAGCCACGGGCACCATCAAGAAGGTCGACACGAGCGGCGTGGTGACCTTCGCGTCGCCGGGTGCGGTCTCGCCGTCGGTCATGGCGCTGTCGGTCTCGCCGGACCAGTCGACGGTGTGGTGCGCGTACGACCAGGGCACGACGGTCTACGGCATCTCGTTCGACTCGTCGCTTGGTACGTCGGGCATGGCCTCCAAGGGCGACATCCTCACCGTGACGGGCGCGACGGTCACGAGCCTGACGATTGCCGTCACCTCGGCCACCGCCGGCGGCGTCGTCTGCAACACGGACGACGGCGCGCAGGGCGGGGCGTTCGGCAAGGTGGCTGGCTCGGCGGACGCTACGGGCTCCATGTCGACCTGGTGGGGCACCAAGGTCGTCGGCAAGGCGTTCTGCTACGGGACGCGGCTCTACGCGCCGTTCTCGGGATCGCAGTTCGACTCCCTCAACATCTGCGAGTTCACGCCTCCTGTCAGCCCCGACCCGGCGCGGCTCTACCTCCGCCCGGTTGCGGTGCCGGTCGTGCGCGGGCTGTTCTCGTCCATCGGCTGCTGGCAGGTCGCGACGAGCGGCACCAAGGTCTACTTCCCGTTCCTCTACCAGACGAGCAGCGTCGTGCAGTCGACGGGGTGCGCGGTGCTCGACTTCGCGTCCACGACGCGGTGGCAGGCGGTGGAGCACGGCGGCGTGACGTACCTGTCGGGCGGCGCGTTGTCGTTGTTCGGCGGCCAGCGCGTGCGCGAGGCGGGCTTCTGCACCGTGCCAGGACAGCCGACGACGGCGCAGACGGGCACGGGGCAGACCACGACGCTCGGCGGGTGGCGCTACGTCGCGACGTACAGCGACGTGGACGAGAACGGCGTCCTCCACGTCAGCGGCGTGTCGCGGCCCTCGGACGCCACGGGCAACTTCTCGAACAAGACGATCCAGGTCACGACGACGCCGCTCGTCATCACGGCGCGCGGCGACGAGTCGAGCGCCACGCTGTCGACGACGCGCGTGGACCTCTGGCGCACCGAGGACGGCGGCAGCACGTACTACTGGCATTCCAGCCAGGCGAGCGACCCCACCGCGGCGCCCGGCTGGAACGACGCCACCGCGGACACGGCGCTGCGCACGCACGCGCTCCTGTACGGCACGGGCGCGCTCCCGGGCACAAGCGGCAGCAGCCAGGACCACCGCGCACCGCCAGGGCTGTCGTGCCTCGCGAGCTACAACGGGATGCTCGTGGGCGCGGCCGGTGCGTCGCTCTGGTCGTCGTCGCAGTCCATCGCGGGCGAGGGCCTCTGGTTCTCCCCGGTGTGGGAGACGCCCGTGGACGGCATCGGGGCCATCACGGCGCTGGCGGCGCAGGACGGCACGCTGTTCGTCTTCGGGCGGCGCTCGGTCTATGCCGTCGCGGGCGAGGCCCCGAGCGACAGCGCGGCAGCGGGCGGGCTCGGGACGCCTCGGCGGCTCGCGGCCGACGTCGGCTGCATCGACGCCCGGAGCGTGGTCGTGACGGCGCTCGGCGTGTTCTTCCAGAGCGAGCGGGGCTTGGAGCTCCTGACGCGCGGGCAGTCCGTCGAGTGGGTCGGCGAGCAGGTCCAGGAGACGCTCGGGGCCTACCCCGTCGTCACGTCCGCGACGCTGGACAGCAAGCACGCCCTCGTCCGGTTCACGTGCGCGGCGAGCGAGACCGACAACGCGGTCGGCGCCACCGGCGTGCACCTGGTCTACGACCTGACGCTGCGGACGTGGGTGAGCGTGGACAAGGTCACCAACGGCAACAACGCGAGCCGGGCGGCCCAGTCCGCGAGCATGGTCTACCTCGCGAGCCAGTGGCGTTTCGGGTGGCTCGACACGGATGGCCGCGTGCTCGTGGAAGAGCTGCCGACGTCGGTCAACGCGCACATGGACCTGGACGGCTTCTACTGGGTCACGATGGCGGCCGAGACCGCGAACGTGCACATTGCGGGGCTCCAGGGCGAGCAGAACATCGACCGGATCCTGATGCTGGCCGAGCGGCACACGGACCACGATTTTACGATCCAGATCGCGCACGACTACGGGACAAGCTATACAGAATCGAAGACGTTTCCGGCCGACCACCTTGCGACCCTCGGGCGCCAGTGGCTCGACCGCGAACTGCTGAAGTCCACCTCCCAGGCGATCAAGGTCCGGCTCTCGGACGCGACGCCCTCGAGTGGCACCGCAGGAACGGGCAAGGGCGCCACGTGGGTGGCGCTGGCCTTCAGCGGCGAGCGCAAGAGCGGCGTGAAGCGGACGACCTCCGCGCAGCGCGGCTCGTAAGGGAGGACGGCATGGCGAGCGGTTCGGAGATCGTCGGAACGGCAGCAGGTGCGGCCGGCATCGTTCCCGCCCTCATCGGGCGGGGGAAGAACAACCGCACGGCCGGCAACTTCGGCGACTCGAAGCAGTTCGACCCGAACGCGGGGCTCTGGGCCGGGCAGGCCGGCGCCTCCGACGCGTACGCCGCCCGCTACCAGGGCCAGGCGCAGAACTGGCAGAACAAGGCCAACGAGTACGGCGCGCAGCAGCAGGGCTTGTACAACGGCGGCCAGGCGTCCATGCAGCAGCAGCAGGACGCGCGCGGCATGCAGATGGACGCCGCGGGGATGGCGCGCGCTCGCGCTACGGGCGCGGTGCCGAGCATCGCCCAGCAGCAGACGGACCGCGGCATGGCGCAGGTGGGCCAGCAGGCGGCCATGGCGCGGCAGCAGGCGGTGGCGCAGCAGGCATCCCAGGCGGCCAGCGCGCGCGGCGCGGCAGGTCTCGCTCTCGCTGGCCAGGGCGCGGCGAACAACGTGGCCAACGCCTCGCAGAACATCACCCAGGGCCAGATGGCCCAGCAGGCGGACATGGCGCGCGCGGGCGCGGTGGCGGCCTCGCAGGAGCGCCTTGCGGCGGAGCAGGCCTACGCGCAGCAGTCGGGCGCCATCCGCGGCGGCGACCAGAGCGCGGCGCAGACCTCGTTCGGCGCGGCGGCCCAGGCGGGGCAGCTCGGACTCGGCGCGGGGCAGCTCGGCGCGACGTACGGCCAGATGGACAACGACGTCCGCAAGGCCGAGATGCAGGGCAAGGCGCAGCAGCAGGCGACGCTGGCCCAGAGCTACGGCCAGTCCGAGAGCCTGAACCAGCAGACGGCGAACCAGAACGCGGAGAAGAAGGGCCTCATCGAGACGGTCGGGGACTTCTTCTCCGACGGCCGGACGAAGCTCTACATGGGTGGCGCTCCGGCGATGGCCGAGGCGTCGAGCGACGTGCTGGCGAACGGCGGCGGCATGGACGTGAACGCGACGATCGCGAAGCACGCCGCGGTGGGCACGGCGTTCGTGAGCGACCCCACGGGCGGCGCCGTTGCCGGGATGCGCGCGGACGGCGGCCCCGTCGCCGCCGGGCAGCCCTACGTGGTCGGCGAGCGCGGTCCGGAGATCGTGGTGCCGGGTGCGGACGGCACGGTCATCCCGAACCACGCGATCAGCACGTGGGGCAGCGGCGGCCCGGACGTCGCGGCGCAGGACGAGGCGGCGGCGCAGGCAGGCGTGCAGGCCAACAACGCCACGTTCGCGGCGCAGGAAGCCGGCGCGTGGAAGAACGGGTACCAGCGCGACCTCGACGAGATCCAGGGGCAGCGCAAGGTCTCGCGCATGCTCGGGCAGGACGCGCGGCTCACCGACGACGACAAGCGCAAGGAGCGCGCGGCGAAGTTCATGCTGAACGCCCCGCCTGGGAAGGCGCTGACCGACGCGCAGTTCGGCGGCGAGTCGGACCCCGAGGAGAAGGCCAAGGTCGTCGCGGGCGAGGCGGTCCCGAAGTTCTCGTGGGCCACGGCGCTCGGCACGCTGGGCAAGAACCTGAACGAGGCGCAGTTCGGACCCCCGCGCCGCGCCGACGGCGGCCCGGTGAAGGCCGGCCAGCCGTACATGATGGGCGAGCGCGGGCCCGAGGTGGTGCTTCCGCTCTCGAACCCGGACGGCTACGAGCTGCGCCAGAGCGAGGACGGGCGCGGGTACTACGAGCGCGCGCAGGACATGCCCACGATGGTGCCGGCGCGGTTCGCGGGCGGGCTCCAGAGCGGAGGGCGCAAGACCGAAGCCCCGAAGCCCAAGGCGAAGGCCAAGGGCGGCGCGCTCGACCTCGACAAGGCCGCCGCTGAGCTGGAACGCAGCACGAAGCAGGAGTGGGCTGCGCGGCTGGCGCAGGGGCCCGCGGTGCGCCCCGCCGACGCCCTAGCTGGCGCGCCCTACGTCTACAAGGACGAGTTCCGGCCCCCCGAGCAGGCGCCTGGCGAGGTGAACTACGGCCCGACCGCGCAGACCATGGAGCAGAACCCGGTCACGGCCACGGCGGTGAAGCGCGACCCGGCGACGGGGCTGCTCAGCGTCGACGCGAACAAGCTCGCGAAGGTGAACAGCACCGCGATCGCGGACCTCCAGAAGCAGATCGACGAGATCGCGCTGAACGCCGGAGGGCGCCGCTGATGGCTGGTCCGTCCCAGGCCTGGCTCCAGGCAGGAATGGACCTCTCCGGCCTGGGCATCGGCGCACCGCCGCCCGCGGGGCCGATGTTCGTACCGCTCGGCGGCGCCCCTGCCCCTGCGCCCGTGCAGGCCCCGGCAGGCCCGCCCCCTCCGCCTCCGCCGACCACGCCAGCGCCGGCCCCGGCGCCTGCGCCCGTCCCCGCGGCGGCTCAGCCTGCGCCCCAGCAGGCCGCCCCCGCTCAGCCCCAGCCGATGCCGAACGACGTGCAGTTCGTCCGCGTCGGCGGCGGCTCCTCGCCCGCGCGCGAAGCCCCCACGATGGGCCCGCAGCAGCAGGCGCACATGATGGCGTCCTTCGCGCCTCAGGAGCAGGCCGCAACGAACATCGCCGAGCGCGTCGGACAGCAGGCCATCACTGACCAGCTCGAGTACCAGCGCCAGGCCGAGGCCGCGCAGGCCCGCGAGGAGATGGCCGTCGCCACGAAGCAGCGACGCGTGGACGAACTGGAAGGGCTTCAGCAGGACTACAGCGACACGGTGCAGAAGCTCGGACAGATGCATCTCGACTCGAACCGCTGGTGGGCGCAGAAGACCACGGGCGACAAGGTCGCGACCGGGATCCTCGCGTTCCTCGGCGGTCTAGGGGCGCTCGGCACGGGCGGGCCGAACCTGGCGTGGGAGGCAATCAAGCGTGACATGGACGCCGACGTAGAGGCGCAGAAGTTCGACTACCAGACGACCATGGACCGAGCGAAGGGCGCCCAGAACGCGTTCTCGATGGCCATGGAGCGCTACGGGTCGGAGGACGCGGCGTCCGCGGCGGCACGCGCGGCCGCGCTCGACTTCGCGCAGGCCAAGGTCGGGCAGCTCGCCGGCCAGTGGAAGGGCGTCGACGCGCAGAACGCCGCCGACGACCTCCTCGGGCGCATCGCAGCGGAGCGCCAGAAGACGCTCGCGAGCGGATTCCGCTATGTGCCCGCGACGCAGCAGGCTTCGCGGTACGCGATGATGGTGCGCGGGCAGATGCTGCCGGGCACCGTGAGCGAGGACAGGGCGCAGACCTACACGCTCGAGCACGGCGTGAAGCCGGCCGAGCAGGTCGATCTGAAGATGGTGGAGGGCGGAATCAAGGCCGCCACGGAGAAAGCCGCCGCTGGGGGGAAGCGCGAGGAGAAGGTCGAGGAGGGCGCCAAGCACATCGCGACGAAGCTTCAGGAGGCGGGCGTCCCGTCCGCTCGGGCAGCGGCAGAGAAGGCGAAGGCCGCGCTCACCGCAAGCCCCGGTGGGAAGGGTGAGGCGGCCGTGCGCTTTGTCGCTCGCAACCTGCCCATTGTGGGCGGCCCGGTGGCGGGCGAAGCGATCGAGTCTGCCGTCATGCCGGACACGTCCAACGCGCGCGAGCAGGCCATGGGCATGTTCGAGGCCCAGATGCTCAAGGTTCTCATGGGCAACGTCACGAATGGCGACGAGGCCCGCGCGAAGAAGATCCTTGGGTCTACGTCCGACCCTGCGAGTCGCGAGCGAACCGTCGACAACTGGCGGGGCGTGCTCGACGACATTGAGCGCAACGTACAGGCCGGCGTCTCTCCGGAGTCGCAGAAGCTGTACGCGGCGCAGCTTGAGGCCGCAAAGCCTGGAGGACGGCCCGCCGCCCCCGCCTCTGCTTCCACGAGCTGGAGCAAGAAGTAGTGGCCGAGGCCGCCGCTGCTCCGGCGCCTGCTCCGACCGCTGCCGACGCGCAGCCGGTGAAGGCGTTCGACCGCCTCGGGAACAAGATCGAGCTCCCCGCCTCCGACGTCCCGGAGCTGGTGAAGCTCGGCGGGCGCGTGGCGTCGCCGCAGGAGCTCGCAGAGCACAAGGCAGAGCAGGACTACGAGGCCAAGTCCGCCGCCGAGAAGGTCACCGGCGTCCTTCGGTACTCGTCGCCGGCCGTCTTCGCTGCGTCGCTCGCCGCGACGGGCGAGACCCCGACGCTCCCGCCCAAGCTCGAATCCTACGCGCAGGGCGTCGGCGACACGTTCGGCGGCGGGCTTCCTCAGCTCGCCGTCAAGGAGGCTGCGCGCCTCGCAGGCGGCGACCAGGCCGCGCGGGCGTACGTGCAACGCGCCGACACGGCCGTCACTGCGAACCCTACCGCGAACACGCTCGGGCAGGCCGTAGGCTTTGGCGCCAGCCTCGTGGCGGGCGGCGCCTCCCCTGTCGGCCTCGCAGGCAAGGCAGGCGGCGCGGTCGAGACGGCCGCCGCCAAGGCGCTCTCCGGCGTCGCAGAGCGTGGCGTGCTCGGGCAGGCAGTCGCGACGGGCGGGAAGCTCGCCGCGCGCGGGGCCCTGGAAGGCGCGATGCTCTCCGGGACGACCTACGCCAGCGGCGCAGCGTTCCATGACGAGCCCATTACGGGCGTGAAGCTGTTCTCTGCCTTGGGGCATGGCGCGATGCTCGGCGGCGGCCTCGGGGCCACGCTGGGCTTCTCCGGCTCGCTCGTCGCCAGCGGGGCGCAGGCCGCGAAGCGCGCGGCGGGGGCGCAAATCTCCCGCCTTGTGAGCGAGGCGGAGGCCGGCGCGACGAGCACGGCCAAGCTCATGCCCGGCAGCGGCCAGGTGGAGAAGGCCGCAGGCAAGGCGGCGAGCAACCTCGCGGTGGACGCCCTCGGCGCGACACAAGCGCAGCAAAACAAGGTGTTCGCCAAGCTCGGCAACATCTCCCGCGAAGAGATGGGCGAGTGGCTCGCGCAGAAGGTCCCAGCCCTTGCGCGCCAGGAGGGCGAGACGGTCTCTCAGGCGGCCTGGCGTGCCTTCAAGGGCGGCAGGGCCGACGACCTTCTAGAGCAGATTACGCCGCTCCGACAGGCGGCCGGCGCGAAGATTGGCGAGGTCCTCAAGGCGAACCCGGCGACCATCGAGGCCTCCGAGCTGCTCGGCAAGGCGAACGCCATCTACAGCGAGATGGTGGCGGACCCGCTGCGCGCGGCAGGCGCCAAGGCGTTCTCCGACCGCATCTTTACGACCTTCAAGGCGCTGGAAGAGAAGGCCGCGCGCGAGGGCGTCCCGTTCGGCAAGCTTGACGCTGCCGACACGTACTACCTGCGGTCTGGGATGGAGAAGCAAGCGATCGACGTGGGCAAGTCCCCCGCGAACGACGCGCTCAAGCAGTGGCTGCGCGAGGTGGATGACGTGGTTGTCTCCCGCGTGGACGAGGCCGCAAAGGCCGCAGGAAACAAGACCGCTCGCGCTGAAATCGAGGCCGCCAAGAAGGAATTTCGGCTGGCCATCTCCGCCGAGAAGCTCGCAGACCAGGGCTCTAAGCGCGTCGCGGGAAACAACATCTTTGGCCTTCGCGAAGGCGTCGGCATGGCCGTGGGGCTCGCGACCGGATCCGCCGTGGGCGGCGTCGTTGCGGGCGTCGGCGGTAAGCTCCTGCGTGAGCGAGGCGCAGCGGTCGGTGCGGCGCTGCTCAACGCCGCGGTGGACCGCGGGGCCGTGGCGAAGACCCTCGAACTGGTCGACCGGACGATCGAACGTTCGGCGGCCGGCGTCCTTCGCGAGCCCGCCAAGCTCCCGCAGCGCGCCAGCGGCAAGGTTGCTGCCCTCCCTCGCGCCGCCGCGGTGGCGGGTTCCAAGCCCCAGCCCCAGCAGAAGGCCGCCGCGAACGACGTTCGGCGCCAGGCCGACGCGGTGGTGAAGTGGGCGGGCGAGATCCGGGCGAATCCGCAGGCCGCCATGCAGCGAATCCAGGCGGCATCGGCCGACGTTTCGCGCACGGCCGGCCCCAACGCCGCCGCTGCGTTCACTCAGGCGCAGATGAAGGCCCTGGCCTACGTGTCGGGGCAGATTCCGACCAAGGAACGCCGCGATCCGCTCGACCCGCGGAGCACCCCGCCGCTCACCACCGAGGAATCCGAACGCGTCGTGCGCGCGGCGAAGTACGCCGCGCAGCCCATGACCGTGTGGAAGGACTTCGAGCGTGGTAAAGTGACGCCCGAGGGCATCGCGGCAGCAGAAGCGTTCATGCCCGAGCAGCTTCAGGCGTTCCGCCAGCAGCTTCTCGCCCACGTGACCGACCACATGGGTCGGAACCAGCGCCTAACGGCCACCCAGCGGCTCCGAATTGACCAGCTCCTCGGCGGAGTGGCCATTTCGCCCGAGTCGGTCGCGTCACTTCAGGCGAATTTCGCTCCCGTCGCGCCGGATCAGCAGTCTCCGGCTCCTCCCGCCCCCACCGGCGCCAAAAAGGTGGACATGCAGGTCCAGCAAACCGGCTTCGACGCGGTAGAGGCTCGCAAGAGCTGATTCGGAGGGGCCCATGGCCTCGACTGCGGTTCAACAGTACGCCGAGATCGCGCCCCCGCGGCGCGGTGCGGTGATCGCGCTCACCGTCGATTCGACGGCGCGGGCCTACGACCTCCTTTCCCTCGGCCTCGGCAGATCCACCCCGCAGAACGCCCAGCGGTCGGCCGAAACGGTCGTTCTCTGGATGCAGGCCGAGACGAATGACGTCTACTTCTACTTCGCCGAAGGCGAGGCGGGGGCCGTCATCACCACCGACGTGGACGACGTCGACAACGCGGCGGCCGTCGCGGCGGGTGGCTCGCTCACCTTCGCAAACACCTACGCCGCCATCCTCGAGGCCGGCAACGCGCCGATTCGAGTGCGGCTCAACCGCGGCACCGACCGCTTCCTTGTGGTCAAGGCCGCCACGACGTCCGGTGTGCTCCGGTTCTGGGCCGGCTCGAGCTCGGTCTGATGCGCCCCGTCCTCACCGTCTTCGGCTTGCTCGCATGCACGCCACCGGCACGCCCTCCGCTCGACCCCACCGAGGGCCGCGCGTACGTGCTGGAACTCGCGACCGCGGTACAGCAGGCCGCCGAGGTCTGCACCGCGGTGGCGCGCCATGTGGCACGGTTTGACGTGCCACGTGCCGATGCCGTGGTCGACGGGTGCTCGCGCGCGCTCATCCCCGCGCGCGATGCCGTCATCTTCGGCGCCGATGCGGTGGACCCGTGGAAGGCGGGTAGCCAGGACGTGGCCGGCTGCACCGGCAAGGCGGTTGCGCTCGGACTGGAGCGCACGACGGAGGCCCTGCGGCGCGCGGGCTTCGTCGGGGCGGTGCCCAACCTCATGGCGGATGGGATTCGGCTCGGGCGTCGTCTCGAGCCCTACGCGCTCGCGTCGTGTGACCCGCTGCACCCGACAACCAAGGTGACCACGTACGTCTCCCCGGACGTCGCTCCTGTTGAGCCCGTCCCTCCGGGAGTCTGGTGAACGACATGGGAGGCCGGTGATGGACCAGGAGTTTCGGGAAGCATTCGCCACCCTGTCGGCCCAGATGGCCGGGGTGGATGCCAACGCACGGGAAGCGGCGTCGCGTTCGCGCGAGACCGCAGCGGCCGTGTCGCGACTGAGCGGTGACGTGGAGTTGCTCAAGGCCACCGTCTTCGGTTCCAGGCCTCCGCCTGGCCCCAACGCTACGCCCGTCGTCGCCCGCATCACCGAGGGCGAGGGCACGGTGGCGGACCTCACCGGGCGCGTGATGGCGCTGGCCGCCGAGGTGGCGGAGGTCAAGAAGCAAAACGCCGAGCAGCTGGTGGTGCTTGGCACCATCGCGAAGTCGGTCGGCGGGGTCATCAACAGCCCGCTGGTCAAGAAGATCGCCCTCGTCGCCGGGACGGTGCTCCTGCTCTGGCTCTCGGCGGCCCAGGCCAAGCTCCAGGGGGTGCTCCCGTGATCGCCTGGCGCTCGCCCCGGCTCGACGGGCTCACGGTGCTGGTGTTCGTCGGCGCGCTGCTCCTCGCGGCGCGCATCCTCGCCGGCTGCCTCCCCGAGGTGCCCAAGGACGTCCGCGAGAAGTCCGCCGAGGCGGCCTACGGCGCGGAGCACATGGCGTGCGTGGACAAGCACGACACGCGCGCGGAGATCGACGCGTGCCGCGAGGGCGTGCGCGTGCGGTGGGGCCGGCTGCGGGACGGGGGTGTGCGATGAAGGACCCGACGATCCTGACCATCCTCGCGACGCTCGGCCGGCTCATCACGGACCTCGTGACGGGCCAGGCGAGCAAGCGCACCGCGTACGAGGCGCTCCAGGCCTCGGCGGAGCTCCTGCGCGATGACCTCACGACCGAGGCGCTCGCGCGTGGCGAACTCGCCGCCGACATCGCGGAAGACCTCAAGGTCCCGCGATGAGCACGACGATCTACCAGGGGCAGGTCGCGCCCGACGCCTACGTGATGAACGTCACGCCGGGGACGAGCGGTCTCGACCTGTCGACCGTGACCGCCGCGTCGCTGGAGATCGAACTACCCGACGGCACCGAGGTCACGTGGACGGCCACGCGCAGCAACCAGACGACGACGACGCTGCGCCTGACGCACGTGCTCGCGTCTGGTGACACGCCGCAGATCGGAACCTACCGCGTCTACGGCGCCCTCACCGTGAGCGGCGGCACGCAGCGCACGGACCCCGAAACCATCGAAGTCCTCCCCGAGTTCGGAGCGTGACATGAGCGCTGGAAATACGTTTGAAAACGACCTGCTGCTGCTCATCTACAACAACACGAACTGCGCGCTGGTCGGCGACGCGACGGGCCTCCGCGGCTCGTCCACGGCGGGCAGCCTGTACGTGTCGCTGCACACCGCCGACCCCGGCGAGGCGGGCTCGCAGACTACGAGCGAGACGAGCTACACGGGCTATGCGCGCGTCGCGGTGGCGCGCTCGGGCGCGGGCTGGACGGTCTCGTCCAGCTCGGTCAGCAACGCGGCGGCGGTGACCTTCGGCGCATGCACGGCGGGCCCGGTGACCATCACGCACTTCGGCGTCGGCACTGACTCCAGCGGCGCGGGCAAGCTGCTCTTCAAGGGCGCCCTCGCGGCCTCGCTGAGCGTCACCGCGTCCCCGAGCGTCACGCCGAACTTCGCCATCGGCGCCATCACCAACGCGGTGGACTGATGCTGCTCCTCACCAGCACGACAGACACCATCTCGGTGGTCACCGGGTCGGCGGCGACCGTCGAGGTCCACGCGTCGTGGGTCGACAACGCCAGCGGCACGTACACGCCGGGGCGGACCAACACGAGCATCACGACGGCGACAACCACCACGGTCGTGGGCTCGCCGGCGGCGTCGACGCAGCGGAACGTGAAGCTGCTCGTGGTCCGCAACGACCACGCGAGCACCGGCACGACGGTGGAGATCCGGCACACGGACTCGACGCCGACCGCTGTGACGATCTGGGCGGGCACGCTCGCCGCGCAGGAACAGGTCATCATCGACCAGTACGGCAAGGTGATCCGCTACAACAGCGGCGGCGCCGAGGCCGAAGGCGCGTTCGCGGGGCCGCCCGACGTGCAGGTCTTCACGAGCAGCGGCACGTGGACGAAGCCCACGGGGTTCACGCCCAAGGTCGTCATCGTCGAGTTGACCGGCGCAGGCGGCGGCGGTGGTGCCGGCGGCTCGCTCGCCACGGCCGTCGTGGCCAAGGGCGGCGGAGGCGGAGGCGGCGGAGCAGCGGTGCACGGCATCTTCGCGGCGAGCGACCTCGCGTCCACCGAGTCCGTCACGCTCGGCACGGGCGGCGCTGCGGGCGCACCTGGCGCTGCGGGTGCGGCCGGCGGCGCGGGTGGCGTCGGTGGTAACTCCACCTTCGGCGCGTGGCTCACGGCCTACGGCGGCGGCGGCGGCGCAGGCGGCGCCATCTCCGCGGCCGTCACGGGCGGAGGCGGTGGCGGTGGCGTAGGCGGAGCAGGCGGCTCGGGCTCGACCTCGGGCGGCACCGGCGGCCTTCCGACGGCGGCGAGCAACGGCACCGGTGGTCATGGCGTGACAGGCACCGTCGCCGTCAGCACCACAGGCAACGCCGACTGGGGCGGCGCGGCGGGCGCAGGCATTGCCAACCCACCCGTTGCGTCCTCGCTCGGCGGCTCGTCGGTCCGCGGTGGTGGTGGCGGCGGCGCGGGTGGCTCGCACTCGTCGACCCCCGCGACCGTCACCGGCGGCGCTGGCGGACGCTCGGGTGTCTACGCTGTTGGTGGCGGAGGCAGCGCGGGCACGAGCGGCGCGGCACCCACGGCGGGCGGCAACGGCACCGATGCGAACACGGGTCATGGCGGCTACGGCGGAGGCGGCGGAGGAACCACCGTCACCGCGTCCACGGCGGGCGCTGCGGGCGGCAACGGTGGCAACGGTGGCGGTGGTGGCGGCGGTGGCGGCTGCGGGATGAACCCGGGGCTTGGCGGCGCCGGTGGCTCTGGCGGTGGCGGGTACTGCGTCGTCTACACCTGGTGAGGGGGCGTCATGGTCATCAAGGTCCAGGCAACGGTCATCGACGACGAGGGGCACGCGACGGTCTGCGAGCTGGAGCTCCAGACCGCGAACGTCATCGTGGCAGACGGCAGCGTGACGGGGGACGCGGTCACGGGGGGCGGCCACGTCGTGGGGGTGTTCGCCTACTCGCAGCCGGAGTGACGCGTGGGCCTGTTCGATGAGGACCTGTACTACGACGCGGAGGCGTCGTGGTTCGACGAGGACGCGCCGACGGCGGCTCCGTCTACGTCGCCTGCCACCATCTTCGGGTCCGACCTCGCGCACTGGTGGTACGCGTCGTGGGACTCCGGCACCGGCACATTTACGGACTCGGTAGGGGGTGCCGACGCGGTCCAGGCCACCGGGTCGAAGAAGCCCACCGCGGGCACAACGGATGCGGCGAACCTAGCGCTCGTTTTTGACGGCACGGACGATGCGATCATCGCGGGCGACATCACCACGCTCGATGGTCTGCAAGACCTGACGTTCTGGGGCGGATTCAAGGGCGGCGCGTCGCAGAACGCGTTCGCTACCGTCATCGGTAAGCTGTTCTCGTCGGTCGCCTTCCACATGGGCGCGGCCAACTCGCCCACCAACTTCATCGCCGAGGTGGGCTCTCTTGCCAGCGGGAATGGCGCTGTCTCGGACGGAAACCCGTTCGACGACACCTGGCGCCATTTCATCTTCACCTACGGCACGGGCGGAACCGGCACGCTCTACATCGGCGGCGTTGCGCAGGCGCAAGGCCAGATCATCGGCCCCGTCTTCCCTGACGTCACCGAGGAGCTGACCATTGGCGCCGTCTCGAGCGGCGGGACGACGGACTACCACTTCACTGGCTCGATCTCGAACGTCGGCATCGCCACGACGACCGCCACGTCTGGGCAGGTCGCGGACCTGGCCGCCTACCTCGACGCGTGGCTCGGAATCGGCGCAGGCGGTCTCTCCAACATCTCGGGCAGCACCACCGGCTTCGCCTTCAGCCCCGCCGCGACCATCCGCGCGACCGTCGCCGCGTCGGGCAGCACCACCGGCTTCGCGTTCACACCCGCGGCCACCATCAAGGCGACGGCGGCGGCCAGCGGGTCCACCACCGGGTTCGCGTTCACACCGAGCGCCACGGTAGCGGCAACGTCGGCCATTGCCGGGAGCATCGCGGGGTTCGCCTTCACGCCTGCCGGCACCGTCGGCGCATCCATGGCGGCAGCGGGCAGCGTGTCGGGCTTCGCCTTCACGCCGGCAGCGACCATCCAGGCCTCGGCGGACGTGTCGGGCGCGGTGGCAGGCTTCGCGTTCTCGCCAGCGGCCACCGTGCAGGCAACGGCCAGTGTCGCGGGGTCCTCGTCGTGGGCGTTCGCGCCGACTGCGGAGGTCTCGGCGTTCGCGGCGCTGAGCGGCTCGTCGTCCTTCGCGTTCACGCTCGAGGGGACGCTAGAGGACGGCGGCGCGGTCGTTCCGGTCGTCGTCGCGTCGCATGACGTCGCGGTCTACGTCCCCACGGCCGTCACCGCGTCGGTGCACGTGCCGGCCGCGGCGTCGACGATCATCTACGTGCCCGCGGCGGAGGCCGTCACGGTGCACGTGCCGGAGTCGCAGGCAACCGAGGTCGTGAGCATCGAGGCCGCGGCCTCGGAGGTGAGGGCAGCATGAGACCAGTGGTACGACGCAGCTTCGTCGCGTTCTCGAGCCCGCTCGAGGGCGTCGTCCCGTGGATGTACGCGGATGTGAAGGGCCTCGTGACGTGCGCCATCGGCATCCTCATCGACCCCGTCTCGTACGCGCTCCCGCTCCCGTGGGTGCGCCTCACGGACGGGCGCGCGGCGAGCGCGTCGGAAATCATCGCGGACTGGCAGCGCGTGAAGGGCGACGCCTCGATGGCTCGACTCGGGCACCGCGCGGCCGAGCACGTGACGGCGCTCCGGCTCACCCCTGAGGGCGTCGAGCGCGTGGTCCTCGCCAAGCTCGACCAGGTCGACGCGCAGCTCTCGCAGCGCTGGCAGGAGTACCCGACGTGGTGCGCCGACGCGCAGCTCGCGACGCTGTCGATGGCGTGGGCCATGGGGGCCGGCTTCGACTTCCCACGGTGGGACGCAGCGGTGCGGCGCGGACTCTGGCTCGTCGCCGCGCAGGAGTGCACGATTTCGGAGAGGGGCAACCCCGGCGTGAAGCCGCGGAACCAGCGGAACAGGCTGCTCTTCGGCGCCGCGCACCGGGTCGCGCAAGGCGGGCTCGACCCGGATCAGCTCTGGGGCTGGCTCCCGCCCGACGCGCCCACGCTTCGGGAGCTGCCGGTCTCGGAGGACGACGGCGGCGACTCGCGGCGAGACGCGACTA
>Ga0075163_10001082_pt1 | contig 36338 bp, 30 predicted proteins | sample JI1023141ADNA_FD_71478 | JGI IMG/M metagenome (GOLD analysis project Ga0075163, IMG submission 71478) | Wastewater effluent complex algal communities from Wisconsin, to seasonally profile nutrient transformation and Carbon sequestration -... | ecosystem: Engineered > WWTP > Effluent > Algae...
CGGTCGGCACTCATATCAATAATCGCCTTTTGCGAAATCTCCCAAACGGTTTTGTAGATGTCCTTAATGTTTTGTGGAATCTCAGCAATAGGTTGTACCGAACCATTGGTGGCAATCAACTTCTGGCGCATGTTTTCATTCCACATGCCTAAACCAATCAGGTCTTTCATTAGGTGCTTGTTGGCAATAATAAACTCGCCCGATAAAGTTCTGCGGGTATAAATGTTTGATGTATAAGGTTCAAAACATTCGTTGTTACCCAGAATTTGTGAAGTAGAAGCCGTAGGCATAGGTGCCAGCAACAACGAGTTACGCACTCCGTTTTGTTTTACTTCTTTCTTCAGGTTTTCCCAATCCCAACGACCGGAATCAGGTGTTACACCCCACATATCAAATTGAAAAATTCCTTTCGATACGGGCGAACCCTTAAAGGTTTCGTAAGGCCCATTCAACTTCGAAAGCTCCATAGAAGCTTCCATAGCCGCGAAGTAGATGGTTTCGTGAATGTCTTTATTCAAACCGCGTGCTTCTTCCGAATCGAATGGCATGCGCAATAGAATAAACGCATCGGCTAAACCTTGCACACCAATACCAATAGGGCGGTGGCGCATGTTAGAGTTACGCGCTTCAATTACCGGATAGTAGTTTACATCAATCACTTTGTTGAGGTTGCGCGTTACCACTTTCGTGATTTCATACAACTTTTGGTGATCGAACTTACCATCTTCGGTAACAAACTTGGGCAACGCAATAGAAGCCAGGTTACAAACAGCTACTTCATCAGGCGAAGTGTACTCAATAATTTCTGTACACAGGTTGCTCGACTTGATAGTGCCTAGATGCTTCTGATTTGATTTACGGTTAGCCGCATCTTTGTAAAGCATGTAAGGCGTTCCTGTTTCAATCTGGGCTTCCAGAATTTCGAACCAAAGGTCTTGTGCTTTTACTTGTCTGCGGGCTTTACCTTCTTTCTCGTATTTTTCATAAAGGCGTTCAAACTCTTCGCCATAACAATCGGCCATGCCCGGTGCTTCGTTCGGGCAGAATAGCGACCACATTTCGTTGTTCTCAATCCGTTTCATGAACAGATCCGGAATCCACATGGCGTAGAACAAATCGCGGGCACGCATTTCTTCCTTACCGTGATTTTTCTTCAGTTCAAGAAAATCGAACACATCGGCATGCCACGGTTCAAGGTAAATAGCGAAGCTGCCTTTGCGCTTGCCACCACCCTGATCTACATAGCGGGCTGTCATATCGAAATTGCGCAACATCGGCACAATACCATTTGATGTGCCGCCAGTTCCTTTTATGTACGAGCCTTTTGCGCGCACATTGTGAATGCTAAGACCAATACCACCAGCCGATTGTGAAATCTTGGCGGTTTGTTTTAGAGTATCATAAATTCCATCAATGCTGTCGTCCTTCATAGTAAGGAGAAAGCACGATGAAAGTTGTGGCTTAGGTGTACCTGCGTTAAACAACGTAGGCGTAGCATGTGTAAACCATTTCTCTGATAGCAGGTTGTAGGTTTCGATGGCTGCTGGAATATCTTCGCCATGAATACCGACTGCCACACGCATTAACAAATGTTGCGGACGCTCTACCACTTTACCATCTACCTTCATCAGGTACGAACGTTCCAGCGTTTTAAATCCGAAGAAATCGTAACTGAAATCGCGATCGTAAAGAATAGCTGCATCCAATTCGGCAGCGTTCTCTTTAATTACACGCCAGGTTTCTTTGGAGATAAGCGGAGCATTTTGACCGGTTTTCGGATCTACGTACGTGTAAAGTCTTTTCATGGTGTTTGAGAAAGACTTACTGGTAACCTTGTGCAGGTTAGAAACGGCAATACGTGCCGCTAACTTGGCAAAGTCAGGATGGCGCGTGGTCATGGTAGCAGCTATTTCTGCTGCAAGATTGTCCAGTTCCTGAGTTGAAACGCCATCATACAAGCCATTAATCACTTTCATGGCCACCTCTACTGGGTTGACAAAATTGGGATCTAAACCGTAGCAGAGCTTTTCAATGCGGGCCGTGATTTTATCAAACTTTACGGACTCCCGGTGTCCGTCACGTTTTAGTACGAGCATTATAGTAGGGTTGTGTTGGTAAAAAGAAAGTTTAAAAAATGTGATCGAATGTATTAAAAATCTTCGTTTAGCGAAAACTTAGGAGCAGAATCTTTTTCCATGCTGTTCATTACTCCGGCTTTCTGATATTCGGCCACACGCTTTTCGAAGAAGTTAGTTTTTCCGCGCAGCGAAATCATATCCATAAAGTCAAACGGGTTGGTGGCTCCGTAAATCTTCTTACCGATTAATTCGTTCAGTAATCGATCGGCCACAAACTCAATGTACTGACGCATCTGGGCTGCATTCATACCAATCAGGTTAACGGGCAGTGCATCGGTAACAAATTCTTTTTCGATTTCAACAGCATCTTTAATAATGTCGATAATGCGTTGTTCTGGCAATTTGTTAGTTACGTGTTGCGTGTAGATATGACAAGCAAAGTCGCAATGCAAGCCTTCATCGCGCGAGATAAGTTCGTTAGAAAAAGTAAGGCCAGGCATTAACCCGCGCTTCTTCAACCAGAAGATGGAGCAGAATGATCCGGAAAAGAAAATTCCTTCAACCGCAGCAAAGGCAATCAGGCGCTCCTGAAAATTTCCTTGCGAAATCCACTTCAAAGCCCAATCCGCTTTTTTCTTCACGCAATCCATGGTATCAATGGCGTGGAATAGTTTGTCTTTCTCTTTCGGATCTTTCACGTAAGTATCAATCAGCAAAGAATAAGTTTCAGAGTGAATATTCTCTATAGTGATCTGGAAACCATAAAAGAACTTGGCTTCGGTGTATTGAACTTCGCCCACAAAGTGTTCGGCCAGGTTTTCGTTTACAATACCATCGCTGGCAGCGAAAAATGCCAACACGTGGGTAATAAAGTGTCTTTCTCCGTCATTCAGGTTAAGCCAATCTTTCATATCCTGGCTCAGGTCTATTTCTTCGGCTGTCCAGAAACTGGCCTCGGCCTGTTTATAAAATTTCCAGATGTCGTGGTGAACGATGGGGAAGAGCACAAAGCGGTCTTTGTTTTCTTTAAGGATTGGTTCGGGCAGGTTAGCGCTCATAGAAAAAATTATCCGTTAATGTTATACATAGCAGTTAACTCAGTAGCTCTCAGTTAACTAAAAATTCTTTTGGTTTCTCTTTAGAAGTCGAGCGGACAAAATGATTGCCGTTTCGCAAAAGAGTAAGGAAACAAAGATTTGAAATGATGCAGTAATATCAAAGGGCAGAACACAGCATACACTCGGTTGAAATAAGTTGAACCGAAGCGGTTGCTATCAAAAGGTATTCATTCTCATTCACTTAAATCTGCTAACCGAACCATGCGCTTAACTGAATATTTTTTTGAATTTTTTTTAATGTTTTTTTTCGTTCAAAAAAGTTGTGGGCGCAGCATAATTAGCAGGTAAAAAAATGGAGTTACGAATTGAGGTTCATGTAGTGTTATTTAACCTTTTGATCTGGAGGTCTATTTGGAGGCAATTATTCCCGCTTTCACCGGCTGATTTCCAGATTTTTAGCGAGCAAATCCACAAGAATCCTTCAAAAATGAGTTTTCTGACAAAATCTTAAGGGGGATGGGTTGGTTATGTGCCTGTTTGACTTATCTTTGCAGTCCAAAATTTTAAACCATCCAGAAAAATGTACGCAATTGTAGACATTGCCGGAAAGCAGTTTAAGGTGGCTAAAGACCAATACATTTATGCTCCTAAAATGGAGGGTGAAGCCGGAGCGAACGTTTCGTTCGACAAGGTTTTGCTTCTCGATAATAATGGTAGTGTAGAAGTTGGCGCCCCTACTGTAAAAGGTGTTAAGGTATCAGGTAAGATACTGGAGCACGTAAAAGGAAACAAAGTGATCATCTTTAAGAAGAAGCGTAGAAAAGGTTACGCGGTAAAGAATGGTCATCGCCAACAATTTACCAAGGTGCAAATAGAAAGCATCGGTTAATTCTAAATGTTGAATCTTAAATTTTGAATTGAGCAATGGCACATAAAAAAGGTGAAGGTAAAGTAAAGAACGGCCGCGAGTCGGAAAGTAAACGGTTGGGTATTAAGGTGTACGGTGGCCAGAAAGTGGTTGCGGGTAACATCATCGTGCGTCAGCGCGGTACCAAGCACAATCCAGGGCGTAACGTAGGTCTTGGTAAAGATCATACCCTGTTTGCATTGACAAACGGAGTAGTGGTTTTCAAAAAAGGAAAAGCTAATAAATCGTTTGTATCGGTTCAGGCAGAAGCCTGATCTTAGAAAAAGGACGGTTAATTATAAAGAGCCCCTTCAGAAATCTGGAGGGGTTCTTTGTTTAGAAAAAGTAATTTTCAGTCTTTTTAGAGTCCAAAATTTTTATTTTGGATTTTGAATTCTAAAAGAGCTATTCAATATAAAATTTGGTCAGTTATCCATTGCGGGTTATTTTTTATCGGTAAATCTCAATGTACAAGAATCAGATTGCATTATTGGAGATCTTCGGTGTTTTCTGTCAAAAGAATATCATTTAGCTTTAGCCCGAATAAAAATTAAACCTAAACCTATGAAGAGATTCTTACTATTATTTTTCTCTTTTCTTATTGCCCTCAATATTTGGGCTCAAGAAAGAGTAATTACCGGAAAGGTTACATCATCCGAAGATGGTTCGGCCTTGCCCGGTGTGAATGTGTTGGTGAAGGGAACTACAAACGGAACCGTTTCAGATTCAGACGGTAGCTTTAGAATTTCAATATCAGGATCTACAGCTACCCTTTCATTGTCCTTTATCGGATTCATTAGCCAGGATGTAGAAGTGGGGGCTCGCACAACGATCGATGTCATTATGGCTCCTGATGTGAAACAACTTTCAGAAGTTGTGGTTGTTGGTTATGGAACCCAAATTAAACAGGATCTTACCGGGAACATTGCGAGAGTTAAAGGGGATGAGCTTCGCAACTTACCGGTTCCAAGTTTTGATCAGGCACTACAAGGTAAGGCTGCTGGTGTTTTTGTAGAGGCGGGTACTGGTAAGTTAGGCCAAAGTATTAAGGTTAGGGTACGCGGGGCATCATCAGTCTCAGCTGCTAACGATCCGCTTTATGTGGTGGATGGGGTTCCCATTACATCTTCAAGCCAATCAACAACTAACGGAGCAACCAATCCTCTTGTTGATATTAATCCGAATGATATTGAGTCGATTGAAGTTCTTAAAGACGCTTCAGCATCCGCAATTTATGGGGCTCGAGCTGCCAACGGAGTTGTACTGATAAGCACTAAGAGAGGTAAAACCGGAAAAACAACTTTCAATGTTGGATACTTTACGGGGTTTAGTAAAGAAACTAATCGGATGGAGTTTTTGAATACGGCTGAGTTCGTTGAACTTTTCACCGAGTCGAACGGTGGACTAACAACAAGTTTGACGAATAGATTTAACCGCTATGGAGCAGCTCCAAATGGTGCCCCGGCAGCTTCTTGGGTTACTCCAGGGGCAGCGGGTTATGTTGACACGGATTGGCAGGATCAGGTTTTTAGAGATGACGCTGGTGTAAATCAAATTGATATAAGCGCCAGCGGTGGAAGCGATAAGACTAAATTCTTTGCCTCACTTTCAAGAAATGATCAGAAAGGAATCTTAGCTGGAAATAACTTAGAAAGAGTAAGTGGTAGGGTTAATCTTGATCATCAGGCTACTGAAAAATTTAGTATGGGTATTAACTTTAGTTTATCCAGAACAATTAATGACAGACTTTCAGATGATAATGCGTTCTCAACGCCTATGCAAATTGTTGCCCTCTCTCCAATGACTCCCGTAATTGATCCAAGAACAGGTTTAACCAGCGGTGCGCTTGATTTGAATAGTGGTATACCAAATGGAAACTTCCCAATCTATTACAACCCGTTCTTAGATGTTGTATATGCTCAAAGACAAACTCAGGTGTTTAGAAATTTTGGTTCTGTGTATGGAAGTTATGCCATAGCGAAAGGGTTAACATTCAGAACAGAACTAGGATATGATCTGTTAACTCAGAACGAAGAGCGTTATTTTGGAAAAGAAACTTCCAGAAATACCGGTGCGCCAAACGGCTTTGGTTCAAATGCATGGACACAGGTATTTAATTATACTACCAACAATATTTTAAGCTATCAGTCTACTGTTGATGATCACAATATCGAAGTTATTGGAGGTATGTCTTTTCAAGAATCAAATACAAAATTTAACAACGTAGATGCACAGCAATTTCCTAGCAATGCATATAAAAAGATTACATCAGCAGCATCAATTACAGCTGGCACTTCAACTGAAACTGCGTTTGCCTTCTTATCTTATTTTGCAAGAGCTAACTACAAGTTTAAAAACAAATATCTTTTGGGCTTAAGCGGAAGAGCGGATGGATCTTCAAGGTTTGGTGCTGATAATCGGTATGGATTCTTTCCAGCGGCATCAGCGGGTTGGATTGTTTCTGAAGAATCATTCTTAAATGACAATTCAACGATTGAATTCCTTAAACTTAGGGCTAGTTACGGTCTTACAGGGAATGCTGAAATTGCAAATTTTGCATCCTATAATCTGTTCGCAGGAGATGGTGGTTATGCTGGTGTGCCTGGACAAAGACCATCTCAAATTGAAAATCCTAACCTTAGATGGGAACAGACCACCCAAGTAGATATCGGAATTGATTTTGGATTTTTCAATAGTAGGATAACGGGTGAGATAGATTATTATGTTAAGAATACAAATGACCTTTTACTTAACGTCAACCTTCCTGGTACTGCTGGAGTTGCAAGAACACAAACCCGGAATGTAGGCGAATTGGAGAACAAGGGATTTGAAATTGTACTTAACTCGGAGAACTTAGTGGGTGCTTTCAAATGGAATACAAGTTTTAATTTCTCCAGAAATAGGAACAGAATTATTGATCTACAGGATCAGGTTATTCAAGGCTCATTCTTAAATAGAGCAATGGAAGGAGAACCAATAGGTATTTTCTTTGGACCGAAGTATGCTGGTGTTGACCCAAACAATGGAGATGCGTTGTATGTTTTGGTTAATACAGACGGAACTCAAACCACAACAAGTGACTATAATGAAGCCACACAAATGAAGATAGGTGATCCTAATCCTGACTTTATGCTGGCGTTAACAAACTCCTTTTCATATAAAGGAATTGATTTAAGTTTTATGTTTCAGGGGGTTTTTGGAAATCAGGTTTATAATGGTGGAGGCAAATTCATGTCCGCGAATGGTGACTTTTTTGACAATCAAACACAAGATCAACTTAAAAGATGGAGGAACCCAGGTGATATAACGGATGTACCGCAAGCCAGACTATTTGAAGGAAATGGAGTTGGAGAATCTTCTCGATACCTCTCAGATGCAGGCTACCTTAGATTAAGAACTGCTACTATTGGTTATAACCTCCCTGCCACTGTACTGAGTAAACTAAACTTGACCAAGTTGAGAGTTTACGTTAGTGGTCAAAACTTACTAACCTTTACTGATTATAGAGGATGGGATCCTGAAGTAAATGCGGATACCTATGAGAGTAATATAAATCAAGGAATTGATTTTTATTCAGCTCCTCAAGCAAAAACAATTTCATTAGGTGTAAACATTAGTTTCTAAATAACTTCTCATATGAAATCAGGAAGAATAATTTTGTTAGTTATAATAGCAATAACCTTTGGTTGTGGCGATAAATTAAATATTGAACCATTTAATCAGGTTGATGGTAATAATGCGATCCAGACATCTGCTGATGTGCAAGCACTATTGGTAGGAGCTTACGATGCTATGGGTGATGGTGATGTTTTAGGTGGAAACATGCAACGTGATTCCGAACTTTTGGGAGATGACGGTGAAGTGTTTTGGGATGGAACATTTGTGGCACCCGGTGAAATTTGGGTTAAAAACATGTTAGTTACAAATGATCAGGCAGAAGAGACATGGTTAGATGCCTATAGAGCAATCAACATATGTAATCTGGTGCTTGCTAACGTTGATTTGGTAACTGCGGCAAATAGGGATCTCGTGGAAGGTGAAGCAAAATTTATCCGAGGAACCTTATATTTTGAGTTAGTAAAACTTTATGCCAAGACTTGGACAGATGGAAATCCAGCTCAAAATCCTGGTGTTCCACTTAAGCTTACACCCACTACAACATCAACTGCAACCGATTTGGTCGAAAGAAGTTCCGTTAGTGCGGTCTATACACAAATAATCAATGATTTGGAAGATGCTAAAAATTTGTTACCCTCTTCAAATGGATTCTTTGCTACCACCTACTCTGCTAGCGCTGTTTTATCAAGAGTATATTTGATGCAAAATGAGTATGCTTTGGCATTAGCAGAAGCAAATGAAGTAATTGAATCGGGAGAATTTGCATTGGCCGGTAATTTTGCCGATGCTTTTGGCAGAACATCATCCTCTGGAGCAAACGCAACATCCGAAGATATTTTTGCCCTCCAGGTAACTTCGCAGGATGGTGTTAACAATCTAAATACATTTTTTGCATCAGCCGATTTTGCCGGGAGGGGGGATATACTCATAGAGCAAGCTCACTTTGATTTATATGAAACCGGAGATGATAGAGCTGACTTTTTTTACGATGACACCTGGACAGCTAAGTTCAATAATCAATTTGGTAACATTACAATTGTACGCTTAGCTGAAATGTACTTAACACGCGCTGAGTGTAATTTTGAATTAGGGACCTCGGTAGGAGATTCACCTCTAAATGATATTAATACAATCAGGTCAAGAGCGGGATTAACAGATTTAGGATCGGTTGATCTTACTGATATTTTGTTGGAAAGAAGATTAGAGCTTGCTTTTGAAGGACAGCTTCTGCATGATTTAAAGCGCAGACAATTCTCTGTGGGAAGTATGCCCTTCAATGATAATAAACTAGTTTTTCCCATCCCTCAGCGTGAAAGAATAATTAATCCCTCTTTAGCCCAAAATCCAGGTTACGGTAATTAAGTTAGCTGGAATAACTTGAACAAAAAATCCCCCGAATTTCGGGGGATTTTTCTTTATTAAAACTTAGTTACTAACTCACCATCTTCAACAACAAACTCAACTTACTCTTCAGATTCCTTCTGTCCACAATAAAATCCAAAAACCCGTGGTCGAGTACAAACTCGGCACTTTGAAAACCTTTTGGTAAGTCTTTGCCAATCGTTTCGCGAATTACGCGCGGGCCGGCAAAGCCAATTAATGAATTTGGTTCAGCAATATTAAAATCGCCAAGCATAGCGTAAGAGGCAGTAACCCCACCCGTTGTGGGATCGGTGAGTAACGAGATATAAGGAATCTTTGCCTGATCGAGCAAAGCAATTTTAGCAGATGTTTTTGCCATTTGCATCAAGGAAAGCCCGGCTTCCATCATGCGCGCACCACCCGAACGCGAGATCATCAGAAATGGCTTTTTGGTTTTCAAACTGTGATCCATGGCACGGGCAATTTTTTCGCCCACTACCGATCCCATCGAACCGCCAATAAAACTGAAATCCATACAAGCGATGGTAATCTCAAGCCCATTCATTTTTCCGTATGCCGTTCTCACTGCATCTTTCAGGTTAGTTTTGGCTTGCGATTCTTTAATTCGTTTGGGATAAGCTTTCGTATCGGTAAACTTGAGCGGATCGGCCGATTCCATGTTGGCATCCAATTCGGTGAATTCATTATTATCGAACAGAATCTCGAAATATTCTTGCGAACCAATCTTTACATGGTACTCTTCTTCAGGTACTACATACGCATTGTTCTTTAGCTCGCGGGTGTGTACAATCTTACCTCCGGGTGATTTAAACCATAACCCATCGGGCACTTCCCGCTTGGCCTCTGTGGGAGTTAGTATTCCTTTATCGGTACGCTTGAACCAAGGCATAAAATTCAATTTGAAAATTGTTCAATTTGAAAATTTGAAAATGAAAGAATCAGAACTAAATACAATCTTCAAATTGTATCATCTTCAAATCTTCAAATAATAACTACGCTATATCAATCTTACTATCCAGGTAAACGTCCTGTATGGCATTCAGAATTTCAACACCTTCTTTAACCGGACGTTGGAAGGCTTTGCGTCCAGAAATCAGGCCCATACCACCGGCACGTTTATTCACAACCGCTGTGCGCACGGCATCGGCCATATCGCTTGACCCTTTCGAATCGCCACCGGAGTTGATCAAACCAGCGCGGCCCATGTAACAATTTGCTACCTGGTAACGGCACAAGTCAATCGGATGATCGGAGGTTAGTTCAGTATAAATTCTTTCGTCCAATTTTCCATAGCTGCTGCCACCGGTGTTTAACATTTTATAACCACCGTTTGTCTCAGCAAGTTTCTGCTTAATAATATCAGCTTGAATGGTTACACCCAAATGGTTAGCCTGACCCGTTAAATCTGCCGATACGTGATAATCAATACCATCTTTTTTAAATGCATTGTTGCGGGTATAACACCAAAGAATAGTAGCCATTCCTAATTCATGTGCTCTTTCAAAAGCTTTGGCAACTTCTTGTATCTGGCGTGTGGCATTATCCGATCCGAAATAGATGGTTGCACCAACGGCAACAGCACCTAAGTTCCAGGCATCTTCAACGGAGCCGAACATAATCTGATCGGCCTTGTTTGGGTAGGTTAATAGTTCGTTGTGATTAATCTTTACAATAAAGGGAATCTTATGTGCATACTTGCGCGACATTAACGCAAGTCCTCCATAGGTTGTGGCAACTCCATTGCAGCCGCCTTCAATAGCCAGCTTGATTATGTTTTCCGGATCGAAGTAAATGGGATTTTTAGCAAATGAAGCACCGGCACTGTGTTCAATTCCCTGATCGATAGGAAGGATAGATAAATACCCGGTATTAGCCAACCGGCCCGTACCAAACAAAGCCTGCAGGCTGCGCAAGGTTTGGGTGTTTCTGCTCGATTGCGAGAAAATCCTTTCTACAAAATCAGGCCCGGGAAGGTGAAGTTGACTTTTATCGATGGTTTTACTTTTGTGTGTTAGTAAAGAGTCAGCGTCTTTACCAAGCAGTGCGCTAATGTTCAGATTTGCCATATTTTCATTTGAGGTGAGCGGCAAATATAGGTTTATAGCCCCGTTTGTGCAATGCGATGTAGGTTATGGGGCGGGAATGAAAAAACCCACTCCAGATGCTGGAATGGGCCTTTTTATAGACTTCAATCGAATTCGGAAAGGATTATTTGGTAGCCAGTTTTTCTTTAATTCTGGCAGATTTTCCTTGGCGGCCTTTCAGGTAATACAACTTCGCTCTGCGAACTTTACCAGCCTTGATAAACTCAATTTTATCGATGCTTGGGCTTAATAGTGGGAAGATACGCTCCACACCAACGCCATTTGATACTTTACGAACCGAGAAACTTTCACCATTGGTGCCTTTTCCTCTTCTGTAAAGCACTACACCTTGAAATTGCTGAATACGTTCTTTGTTTCCTTCGCTGATTTTAACGTGTACGTTTATCGTATCACCAGGCTTAAAATCTGTGATATTAGTGCGTTTTGCTGCTAATTCTGCCTCTACTTCTTTTATTAAATCGGCCATGACGCTCGGTCTTTTTAAAATGGACTGCAAATATAGACGAATTGCCCTGAATTTGTAGGCATGGCTGGATATTTTTTAGATTCAACTAAGCAGGCGGGGTCTGCGGTTTTTAGTCCTTTCCAGCGATTTTTCGTATTTCCATTGGGTAATTTTAGCTTCATGGCCAGATAAAAGCACTTCCGGAACCTTCCAGCCCTTGTATTCTGAGGGGCGCGTATAAACCGGAGGCGCCACTAACCCATCCTGAAAAGAATCGGTAAGGGCCGAAGTTTCATCATTCAGTACGCCCGGCAAAAGCCTGATCACAGCATCGGCCACCACTGCTGCTGCCAACTCGCCACCCGATAGCACATAATTACCGATGCTTATTTCGCGGGTTATTAAATGTTCGCGCACCCGTTCGTCAACTCCTTTATAGTGGCCGCAAAGCAGAATCAGATTTTTTTTAAGACTTAGTTCGTTAGCTACAGGTTGGGTTAGCATCTCACCATCCGGACTCATATAAATAACATCATCGTATTCCCGTTTCGATTTTAAATCGGCAATACATCGATCAATCGGTTCAATCATCATCACCATACCGGCACCACCACCAAAGGCATAGTCATCTATCTCTTTGTGTTTGCCGAGCGAGTATGGTCTGAGATCAACAATATTTATACTAACCAATCCCTTATTGATAGCACGCTTCAATATGGAATCCGAAAACGGACTTTCGAGTAATCGCGGCAAGCAGGTAATAATATCGATGTGCATAAAGCTAAATTACTCCAGGCTGATAAGAATTGCTATAAATCAAGAAAGCCATCGGGCAGTTGAACGACAATTTTTCTTTTGGTTTTGTTGATGGAGACAATAAAGGGACCGTTTACCGGTATCAATACATCTTTTCCCAGGTAGTTTAATTCCAACAAACGATTAGCCCCTGACTGTACTACTTCTTTAATAATTCCCAAAGGTTGCGCATCTTCATCTTCTACCTGAAAGCCTATGATTTCATCGTCATAAAATTCTCCGCGCTTTAATTTTGGTCGCGCTGCTTTTTCGATATAAATACTACAACCCTTCAGCATATTTGCTTGTTCAAGTGTATTCACATCTTCAAACTTTACAAAAGCTTTATCGCCCCTATCGGATAGTGTACTCACAAAGTAGGGGACGAGGCTATCTTTGATTTCAAGAAATAAAGATTTTATCTCGCTCAGGTCAACGGCCTCGGTAACCACCAAGGTTACTTCGCCTTTAAGGCCATGTGTTTTGGCTACGTACCCGATTTTATAACACGTTTCTTTATTCATTTTATATAACAATCAGAAACAAAAAATGCCCCCGGCAATCGGAGGCATTTTGTAAAGTATTTAAAGTTAAAATTATGCCTGTGGTTCAGAGGCAGTTTCTTCTGCAGGAGTTTCAGCAGGAGCAGCCACCACTTCAGCTTTCTTGCGAATGGCTTCAGCGCGTGCTTCTTTAACTTTCGATTCAGCATCTTTACGAGCTTTAGCAGCGGTTTGCTTAGCCTTAGCCACACCTTCAATCTTAAATTGAATTTTTTCTTGTTTCAATTTTACCCACTCAGTCAATTTTGAGTCGGCTTGCTCTTGGGTAATAGCACCTTTTGCTACACCAAGTTGCAAGTGCCTGCGCAACATTACGCCACGGTATGAAAGCATAGCCCGTACAGTATCTGAAGGTTGTGCGCCTTTCATCAACCAATCGAATGCTTTGTTGTCATCCAAAATGATTGAGGCCGGTACAGTTAAAGGATTGTAGGTACCGATTTTTTCAATGAATTTGCCATCACGTGGCGAACGCGCGTCTGCTACAACTACATCATAAAGAGAGAGTTTTTTGCGGCCTCTGCGCGCTAATCTGATTTTTACTGCCATTTTCTTAGTTTTTTAAATGTTGGAACCCGTCCGTTTTTTTAAGGACTGCAAAGGTAGAGTATTTTCTTAATCTGCAAACCCGAAAGCCTAAACTCTGTTCATTCAGTAGGTTATTCTTAATATTTGAATAAGCGATTATTAGATTTTTTTAATTAAAGCCTCCTTTTTACATTTGGTTCCTTTTCAAAAAGCACCATGGACAAATTCTCGTACATATCGAATGCCGATGTTGGCTATCTCGATCAACTTTATCAATCGTTTAAACAAGACCCCAGTTCAGTAGATGCCACCTGGCAGAAATTTTTTGAGGGTTATGATTTTTCGCAGCAACGCTATGGCGAAAATGGCCATCCTCCAGTAGGCGATAGTTTAGGCATTAAAGAAACTCAGGTGCGGAACCTGATTTTTCAGTATCGCACTTTTGGCCACCTGAAGTCTACTACCAATCCCGTAAGGCCAAGAAGAAATCATAATGTTAATCTCGATCATAAAAGTGTAGGGCTTACTGATGCCGATCTTGACACCGAGTTTGATGTTGGTGCCGAAATAGGAATGGGTCGCGCAACACTGCGTAAAATAATTGATAAACTAAATCAGGTTTACCTCGGGCCGATCGGCTTTGAATATAATTCTATTCGCAACGATGAAGTGCGCGGTTGGTTTTTCGAAAAGTGCGAGAAGGAATATTATAACAATAACCCCACGCTTGACGAGAAGAAACGCATTCTGGCTAAACTGAATGAAGCGGTTGTGTTTGAAAACTTTTTGCACACTAAATTTTTAGGACAGAAACGCTTTTCGTTGGAAGGTGGTGAGAATACCATTCCGGCTTTGCAGACCATAATTAATAAAGCAGCCGAGTTGGGTGTTAAAGAAACGGTAATCGGAATGGCGCACCGCGGTCGCTTAAATGTGTTGTCCAACATTCTGGGTAAAACGTACGAACAGATTTTTACTGAGTTTGAAGGAAATGTAAATCCTGATTTGACAATGGGCGATGGTGATGTGAAGTATCACCTGGGCTATGCCAGTTACATCGACACACCTTCAAAAAATAAAATTTATGTGAAGCTTACGCCTAATCCTTCACACCTTGAAGCTGTTGACCCATTGGTTGTAGGTTATACACGCGGCCAGATTGATGATGAGTATAAAGGCGACTTACGCAAAGGTATGGCCATTCTTATACATGGTGATGCGGCCGTGGCTGGTCAGGGAATTGTTTATGAGGTAATTCAAATGTCGGGGTTGCCGGGTTATACCACAGGCGGAACCATTCACTTTGTAATTAATAATCAGGTTGGTTTTACTACCGATTTTGATGATGCCCGCACCAGTATTTATTGTACTGATATTGCCAAGATTGTTGATTCGCCTGTGTTGCACGTAAATGGTGATGATGCCGAAGCGGTAACATTCTGTGCAAACCTTGCGGTAGAGTACAGACAGAAGTTTGGTAAGGATATTTTCATCGATCTGCTTTGCTATCGCAGGCATGGCCACAACGAAAGTGATGAACCAAAATTCACTCAACCCAAGTTATATAACCTGATTGCGAAGCATCCGAATCCACGCGAAGTGTATGTAAAGAAGTTGATTGAGCGTGGCGATGTAGATGCCAACCTGGCTGAAGATATGGATGTGAAATTCAGAAACCAGTTGCAAGACCGGTTGAATGAAGTGAAACAAAAACCGCTTCCATACAAGTCGCAAAAAATTGAAGAAGAATGGGAAAAGCTTCGCAATGCAAAACCTGCCGACTTTGATCAATCGCCCGATACAAGTTTAACACAAGCTATACTTGACAAAGTCGGTAAAGCATTAACTACAATCCCGGAAGGATTTAAGCCACTAAAGCAGATTGAAAAACTTTTGAAAGATCGTAAGGAAGCATTCTTCGATACAAAAGTGTTGGGCTGGGCCGAAGCAGAATTGCTGGCGTATGGATCACTTCTAACGGAAGGTATTCCGGTGCGCATGTCAGGTCAGGATGTAAAGCGCGGAACATTCTCGCATCGCCATGCGTATTTCTTTGATGCCAATACCAACGAGCCACATTGTGGGTTAGATCACATTGACAAAAATCAGCGCAAGCTGCACATTTATAACTCACTGCTTTCAGAATTTGGCGTGCTCGGTTTTGAATATGGTTATGCCATGTCATCGCCACATGCGTTGGTAATCTGGGAAGCACAGTTTGGTGATTTTGCCAATGGAGCGCAGGTAATCATCGATCAGTTTCTATCAAGTGCTGAATCGAAATGGCAACGCCAGAATGGTATGGTGATGTTGCTGCCACACGGGTACGAAGGTCAAGGGCCGGAGCACTCTAATGCGCGACCTGAACGTTTCCTTCAATTGGCTGCCGAATACAATATGATAGTTGCTAACCCAACTACTGCAGCAAATATTTTTCACTTAATGCGCAGGCAGGTTGCGTGGGAATTCCGCAAACCTTGTATCGTGTTTTCTCCAAAGTCATTGTTGCGTCATCCGTTGGTGGCATCACCAATGAAAGATTTTACAAAAGGTTCGTTTCAGGAAGTGATTGACGATGCGAATGTAAATGCAAAAGACGTTCGGAAAGTTGTGTTGTGTACCGGCAAAGTATATTACGATTTACTGGAAGGCGCACAAAAACGCAAAACCAAAGATGTAGCTATTGTAAGATTGGAACAACTGCATCCTTTCCCTGAAAAGCAATTGAACGCTGTATTAAAAAAGTATAAAGGTGCGAAACAGGTTTGGGTTCAGGAAGAACCATCAAACATGGGCTATTGGTCGTACATGTTACGATACATGACTGGTCTGGAGGTAATCGCGCGTAAAGCGAGTGCATCGCCAGCTACGGGTTACAATAAAGTTCATAAAGTAGAGCAAGAGAAAATTGTTACTCAGGCTCTTGAATCATAATTCTTCAACACAAAATCTAATTACGAAATGGCTCAACAAGTAAAAGTTCCAACTGTAGGCGAATCAATCACCGAGGTGACAATTGCCAACTGGCTTAAGAAAGATGGAGATGTGGTGAAGATGGATGAAGTAATTGCTGAACTCGAATCCGACAAGGCAACCTTTGAACTTACTGCTCCGCAGGCAGGTGTTCTTAAAATCAATAAAGCAAAAGGTGAAGTAGTACCGATTGGAACTGTAATCTGCGAAATAGCAGAAGGCGGAGCCGCGACAACACCAACACCTAAGGCAGAAACAAACACAACCGAAACCGCCACACCAAAAGCAACTGGCGGAGTTAAAGAAATGAAAGTACCGGCTGTGGGTGAATCCATCACGGAAGTAACCATCTCAACCTGGTTAAAGAAAGATGGCGACTTTGTGAAGCTGGATGAGGTAATTGCTGAAGTTGAATCCGATAAAGCAACCTTTGAATTACCAGCCGAGGCAAACGGTATTTTGAGAATTGTAGCCAAAGAAAAAACCACTTTACCAATTGGAGGATTGATCTGCAAAATTGAAATCACAGAAGGCGTTCCGGCTACCACAACAACTTCAACACCCGCATCTACTTCTGTTGGTGGGGATAAAACCTATGCATCAGGACACCCTTCACCGGCTGCTGCAAAAATTCTGGAAGAGAAAGGAATTTCTTCATCCCAGGTTAGCGGTACAGGTGTGGGCGGCAGAATAACAAAAGAAGATGCTAACAAAGCGCAAACATCAACTCCAAAAACCGAAACCAAAGCTCCGGCTGCGGCACCGGTAATTGCATCGGGTGGTGGGCGCAACAAGCGTAATGAGAAAATGACATCGTTGCGTAAGACTATTGCCAAACGATTGGTATCCGTGAAGAATGAAACGGCTATGCTCACAACGTTTAACGAAGTGGATATGAAACCGGTAATGGATCTCCGTTCTAAGTACAAAGATAAGTTCAAAGAAAAGTATGGTGTGGGTCTTGGCTTTATGTCGTTCTTCACTACAGCGGTTTGTATTGCGTTGAAAGAATGGCCAGCTGTAAATGCACAGATTAATGGCGATGAAGTAATCTATCACGACTATTGCGATGTGTCGATTGCGGTTTCAACTCCGCGCGGTTTGGTTGTTCCGGTAATCCGCAATGCTGAATCACTTTCGTTCGATCAGATTGAAGCCGAAGTTGTTCGGTTAGCAACTAAAGGTCGCGATGGTAAACTCTCGATAGACGAAATGCAAGGCGGAACATTCTCCATTACCAATGGTGGTGTTTTTGGTTCAATGCTTTCTACCCCAATCCTTAATCCGCCACAATCGGCAATTTTGGGTATGCATAATATTGTAGAGCGCCCGGTAGTAAAAGATGGGCAGGTTGTTATCCGACCGATTATGTACCTGGCTCTTTCTTACGATCATCGTATTGTGGATGGCCGTGAGTCGGTGAGCTTCCTTGTTCGTGTAAAAGAGTTATTGGAAGATCCGGGAAGATTGATTTTAGGGGTTTAAACACACTCGCTCATGATTAAGAGACTTACCGTCAAAAATTTTAAGTCAATAAAAGAACTCCAGTTAGAGTGCAGAAGGGTTAATCTTTTTATTGGCGAACCGAATGTGGGTAAGTCAAATATATTGGAGGCACTTTCGGTTCCCACAATTCAGCAAACTCTTTCTGTTGATGGACTGATAAGGATGAATGATTTGAGCAATCTTTTTTTTGAGAATGACCCGTCTAATAAAATACTAGTTGAATGTGATGAAATAAGGACGGAAATTTATTATGAAGAGGGGATTGTGAGTGTTTCTTATAAAGACAAACTTGCACGTAGAATTCTTCGGGGGTCTTTTCAGACAAAGGATTTTGATGGTGATAACATTCGTTGGGATTATGGTATCCATCGGTATTCCTTCAAGTTACTACAAAATTTTCCAAATATTAATAATGACTTTTTGTCTGTGCCTTTTGGGGATAACCTTTTCTTTTTGCTCCAAACAAATAAAGCACTAAGAGCATTAATTAGTGATTTTATACAAGACAAGGGTTTTAAGCTTACGTTACGACAAGCCACTAAAGAGATTGAAATCTCTAAAGAAAAGGATAGTTTACTAATTGCATATCCTTATACTTTAATATCGGATACAATCCAACGTATAATATTTTACATCGCTGCAATTGAAACAAACAAGCCGGGAGTGTCATTGATTTTTGAAGAGCCAGAATCAAATGTCTTTCCTTATTATACAAAATATCTCGCTGAAAAAATTGGGTACGATACTGACAAGCAGTATTTCATCACAACACACAATCCTTATTTTCTGCAATCAGTTATCGAAAAGACCCACAGTGAAGATTTAAGCGTTCACCTTGTTGACCTAAAGAACTACCAGACTGAAGTACATACTTTATCACGCAAAGGTGTAAGTACAATATTAGACCTTAACAGTGACGTTTTTCTAAATTTTGACGCACTTTTAGAGTCATGATATTCTACGAATGTTATGCTGATGAAAGTTTATTGAAGTATTTGGGCTTCACTGCTAAACATTTGAGGGGGGGACACTCTAATGGAAGAAGTAGAGTTAGCGCTAAGTTAAGAAACACAGAAAATTCATTGGCATTAATCGATGAAGATCCTGGTGCCCCAAGAGATAGATACCTTGAGTATGTGTTTGGACTTAATCCGTTACATTCTGATAAATATTGCATAGCAACCATAGATCCTAAAACAAGAAACAAATTAATTGTTTTAAGGCCCAATCTAGAGGCGTGGTCTGTTGCTCTTGCAAGGGACAAGAACATAAATCTTGAAAATTATGAATTGGTTAATAATCCAAAAAAACTTCATGATATTCTGAGAGTTGAGAGAAATGATCGCAAGCGGAAAAAATTTCTTGAATTTATTGGTGATATAGAAAGTCATCCCGCGTTAGAGAAGCTTAAAGAATTGATAAATTAAATATTTTAGACTATGCAATACAACGTAACCGTTATTGGCTCAGGCCCCGGAGGATATGTAGCCGCTATTCGCTGCGCACAACTTGGTTTTAAAACGGCCATCATTGAAAAGTACGATACCCTTGGGGGAACCTGTTTAAATGTGGGTTGTATTCCATCTAAAGCATTGTTGGATTCAAGCGAGCATTTTCATAACGCAGCGCACACATTTAAAGAGCATGGGGTTGACATCAGCGAGCCAAAAGCCAACCTTACACAAATGATTAAACGCAAAGCTGGCGTGGTGAAAGCTAACGTAGATGGTATTGCATTCTTAATGAAGAAAAATAAAATTGAAGTCCATACGGGTGTAGGCTCTTTTGTAGATAAGAACACCATTAAAATTACTGGTAAGGATGGTAAGGAAACTCAGATAACTACTGAAAAAGTAATTATCGCAACCGGATCAAAGCCAACACCACTTCCATTTGCACCATTCGATAAGAAAAGAATTATCTCTAGTACCGAAGCATTGGAGTTAAAAGAGATTCCGAAGCACCTCATTATTATTGGTGGTGGTGTAATTGGAATGGAGCTTGGATCTGTCTATGCACGCATCGGTTCTAAAGTAACGGTGGTTGAGTTTATGGATAGCCTTATCTCTACCATGGATGGAACAATGGGTAAGGAACTTGCCAAGGTGGCGAAGAAATTAGGAATGGATTTATTTCTGGGCCATAAGGTTACAGCATTAGAAAACAAGGGTAAAGAAGTTGTGCTAAAGGCTGAACCAAAAAATGGCGGAGCAGCTATTGAACTGAAAGGGGATTATTGTTTAGTGAGTGTAGGACGCAAGCCTTACACCGATGGGCTTGGTTTAGATAAAATCGGTATTGAACTCGATAAGGGAAAAATTCCGGTTGATGACCATCTGAAAACAAAAGTGGATAACATTTATGCCATTGGCGATGTAGTTCGCGGAGCTATGTTAGCGCACAAAGCTGAAGAAGAAGGAGTGCTGGTAGCCGAGCAGTTTGCTGGACAAAAACCACATATTAATTACAATCTTATTCCGGGTGTAGTTTATACATGGCCTGAAATTGCCAGCGTTGGCTTTACTGAGGAACAATTGAAAGAACAAGGCAAAGCGTTTAAGATTGGTAACTTTCCCTATAAAGCGTTGGGTCGGGCCCGTGCTTCTATGGATCTGGATGGTTTGGTTAAAATACTTGCCGATAAAAATACCGATGAAATTTTAGGTGTGCATATTATTGGTGCGCGTGCTGCAGATATGATTGCAGCCGGAGTGGTGGCTATGGAGTACCGCGCTTCTGCGGAAGATGTTTCGCGTATGAGCCATGCACACCCAACTTACATGGAAGCGGTTAAAGAAGCTTGTCTGGCGGCAACAGCTAACAGGCCTATTCATATGTAGGCGCCACAGATTGCCACAGATAATTATTACTGCGTTATCTGTGGCCAACCAATTTCCAATTCATCAAACACCTTATTCCTAACCCAATAACAACGGGTATCAGGTACACATTTAATTCTTGCGGCAATGCCCACCAGAATGCAAGTGTGCCTGCCAGTATCACCACGCAAACTAAAAAGTAATTACTCAATAAATTTTTTGTCCGTTTGCTGAACAACAGAATAGCAGCAAAAAAGTGAAATGGAAATGCCCACAACAAATTAAAGTTACGTGCCGCATCATGGTGATCGGTAAACAACCAGAGTACAAAGAGTAAAATGCCAATCAATCCTGTAATACTGAATAGCGTTACATCAAACCAACGACTCAGTTTTTTTCTCCTCCAGTCGAAGAAACTTATTACAACAATTAATACTAGTAATCCACTGAACCCAACCCATGGATGAATGAGTGAAGCCCAACCTACTACAGTTTGTGTGTTACCAATTCTTTTCTCTTTAACCAGTGCAACCATGCCACTATCCGATTTCACCTGCATGTGATCAACAAAACTTTCTAGGTAATCGGGTAGAAACATATATTCGGCAGCGCGCATCTTTCTGTCAATCGGCAAACCCAAGCAGATGTCAATTCCTAAATCGCCCCAAGGCAAAGGATCAAGGTATTCGTCTGTTTTTTGCCGGAAGGAATGGATAGTTTTAAAAAATGAACTATCCATCACCAACTCATTGCCTAACTGTTCAACTAAAATATCGCGTATGCGGGTTGCGCAGTTGTCATGGTAATAATCGTAGCGATACGTTCTGTTTTCGGGTTGCGCATTCCAAAGTAAGAAATTATAAATCTCATCGCGTTGCGAAGTAGTTAACTGTAACACTTGTTCGTGAATAAACCGACCATCGCGTTTATAAGCCCATTCAAAATTTTCGTATTTATAAACGGCCAGCATGTAATAGTTTCTGCCGCGAGCAAAGTTTACATAGAAGTTAGGTTGATCGAAATCAAAAACTCCATAGTTAAAGGCATAGTCAATACCGTTTGCCGGATCATTCACGCGCACGGCACTATGACCAAACGCGCTATAAAGTTCGTTCGGATCAGGCCCACAGGTAATAATAGAAATCTCAGCCTGATCAGAAAGGAGGGGTGCTTGACTGAACGTACTGAAAGAAATCAGAAATAAGGCGAGAAGCAAAACTATTCGCGGCATGGCTAAATATTTGTGCCGAAAGATAGACAATAGGGCTTCAAAAAGTAACTTTGAAAAATGGATGCACTGCGCGGAAACTTTAATGATACCATTAACCTGTTGCGAAAGGCAACGGTTGGTCGCGCATTCAATGCAGCCAAAGTAGTGTCTAGTTATCATTATTCCAGATTAGTAAAAAGCCCAACCCATTGGGCATTGCCAACCAGCATTTCAATTGAACCAACAACCTCGTGTAATTTACGGTGCCCGGAATGTCCTTCGGGTTTGCGTTCGTTTACGCGACCTACCGGAATGCTTCAATCAGATTTATTTAAAAAAGTGATAGATGAGTTAGCGCCATCACTTTCTTACCTCACATTTTATTTTCAAGGTGAGCCGTATTTGCATCCCAACTTTTTGGAGTTGGTAAAATACGCTGCCAATAAAAATATTTACTCCGCTACTTCTACCAATGCACATTATCTAAATGATGTTGCAGCTAAGAAAACAATTGAATCTGGTCTTGACCGGCTTATCATTTCCATTGATGGCACTACTCAGGAAACGTATGAAGCTTATCGCAAAGGCGGAAAATTAGATAAGGTAATTGAAGGCGCACGCAACATTGTGCGTTGGAAAAAAGAATTGAAATCCATTACACCATTTGTGGTGTTTCAATTTTTAGTGGTAAAACCAAACGAACATCAGATTGAGGAAGTACACAAGCTTGCCAAAGAAATAGGAGTAGATCACGTAGCTTTAAAAACGGCACAGATTTATGATTATGAAAATGGATCGGATTTAATCCCTACCATCGATAAATATTCACGGTATCAGAAGAATGCAAACAATACCTATTCCATCAAAAATGAACTGGCCAGTCATTGCTGGAAAATGTGGCAGAGCTGTGTAATTACCTGGGATGGAAAAGTGGTGCCATGCTGTTTTGATAAAGATGCCCATTATGTAATGGGCGATTTACAAACACAATCGTTTAAAGAAATCTGGCAGAGCGAAAAATACAACGAGTTTCGCGCCACATTACTTCGCTCACGAAACGAAATTGAGATGTGCAAAAACTGTACTGAGGGAACGAAAGTGTGGGCTTGATTTTTTCAGAATCGCAAAGCTATCCAACGACCAAAGAATACATCATATATCCGATAGCCCGAAGTTTCCTGTATAATCAATTCGCGTTCTTCCAATGCTTTGATAGAACGCTGCACACTGCTTGCACTTAAATCGTATCTGTTCAGAAACTCCTTTTGATTTATTTTTTGCACGGTATTCTCTTTAGCAATAGCTTTTAATAAGTTCCATTGCTGCTCGGTGATCAGGTTTTTATAGCCGTAATAGTAGGTTTCGTTTTCAGTTAAAATATCCTGAAGGGTGCGATTTACTACTTCGTGTGAAATTTCTTTTTCGGGTTGAGTAAAAAGTTTATGACACAGAAGCTGTACATAGAAGGTATGTTGTCTTGTATAGTCAAAAATACTCTCTATAGTTGCCGCTTTTATTTTTTTCTGATGATTAGTGAAGTGATGACTGATGAATTTCGCGTAGGCATCTTTATCAATGCGATCCATAAATAAGAATTCGGTGCTTTGATAAAACGGTCTTGAGGCTTGGCTAAACATTTGCGTTAATAAATGTTTCTGGCTTCCCGAAAAAATAAAATCAACATTATTTAAGGTTTGAATATACGATCGAAGTAATGCTTCGGTTTTCTTTTCAGGATATTCTGTTACTTGTTGAAACTCATCAATTGCTATAACAACCTTTTTTTTTCTTTTTTTAAGATAGTTGAAAATGTCTTCAAGAGTAGATTCACTCTCCCTTTCATTTTTGATATTAATTTCAAATGATGGTTGACCTGTCATCGGATCAACTGAAAGACTTGGCGTAAATTTTTTGAAGATCCCCAACAATTGGTTTACCGATTTTCCATACGGGTTTTCTAATTGATTGAGTACTGCTTTTCCAAAGGTTTCGGTAAACTCGGATAACGAGGCTGTCGGCAGTATATCCACATACACGCAGTCATAATTTTTTTTGAGTTGTGCGAATACATGTTGAATCAAACCAGTTTTGCCCATTCTGCGAAGTGAAATGAGGGTTACATTCCGGCTGTTGTTAATGGCACTGATAAGTGCAGCGGTTTCTTTCTCCCGATCGCAGAAATGGCCTTTATCCAGATAGCCTTTCAATAAAAATGGATTTTTTGGTATCATACAAAATGCGTTACGCAAAATGCGTTACGCAAAATGCGTAATTTCTGTGAAAATATCAAATTTTGAGGTCAGGAAGGCTTCCCCGCCTTTTCAATGTTCTTAGCCATCAAATCTATATCGGCCACCTTGCATTTATTACAACCGACTTCACAAGCATTTTTAGAGCGCCACGCACGCCAGCCTATGCGCCCCAGGTAAAGCAGAGCAGCTACAAAAAGGGTTACGATAAGTAGTTGTTGTATCACGCCTGTAAAACTACAAACTGTTTCGCATCCTGCGAAAAGTTAGTCCACTCAACTCGTCCGTATGCGGACGGAAGTCAGCGATTCTGGACAGGTAAAAAGATGAAATCCTGTAATTCAGCCCAAAATATTCAATGGCATAGATGTTGGAATCAACCCCACAACTTTTATAAGAGAACACACATCTAATCCCTAAAAGCCAAAGCCCATGTTCAAAAATTACTTTAAAACCGCACTTCGTAATCTGCTTCACCAACGCGGAACCACGATTTTAAATATCAGCGGCCTTACATTGGGATTGGCTACAAGCCTGATACTTTTTTTATTGGTGCGTCATCACAAAAGTTTTGATACGTACCACAGTAACTATAGCCGGATTTATCGGGCCAATGTGCAATCGGATGGCAACGATGGTAAGAATTATACTTCAGGCGTTTATCCGGGTTTCCCCGAAGTTTTTAGTACTGATTTTCCCGAGGCTGAAGAAGTAACTTACGTTTCGTACCGCAACGGAAGTTTTATTGTTATTCCACAGCAAAGTGGTGAACCTAAAAAGTATGATGAAGAAAGCGGAGTAGCTTTTGCGCAGCCTAACTTCTTTAAAGTATTTGATAGAAAAATTTTGATTGGCGATGGCGAGAAAGGTTTAGACGAACCGAACGAAGTAATTCTATCCAAACGTCTGGCTCTGAAATATTTTGGAAAGGAAGATGCCATTGGTGAAGTGTTGCGTTATGAGGATAAAGAATATCGTGTAACAGCTATTATGGAAGATTACCCGAATAACACCGATCTGCCATTTGATATGCTGGCTTCTTATATAACCGTTAAGAAGGATCGCGATGAAAGTGCCTGGACGGGAATCTGGAGCGATGATCATTGTTACTTTACCGTTTCCGGTGAAAGCTCTATTGCTGACATAGAAGCTCGCATGCCAGCGTTTGTTACAAAGTATCTGGGCGATTCAACCCGCAACCGCGATAACACTGCGTTTGTGCTTCAGCCCTTCAACGAAATTCATTTCGATGACAGATTTGGAAACTACAACTACAATACGGTAAGCGAATCTTCATTGCTCACGTTGAGCATCATCGGAGTATTTTTGTTATTAACAGCGTGTATTAACTTTATTAACCTGACTACTGCCGAGGCTGTAAAGCGCTCCAAAGAAGTGGGTATCCGTAAATCGTTAGGTAGTTCAAGGTCGCAGTTAATCTTTCAGTTTTTAGGCGAAACATTTTTAGTAACGCTGGCATCCATATTTATGGCTGTTGTGTTGGCCGAAGTAGGTTTGAGTTTTCTCAATCCATTCATGGACTTAACTCTGAGCCTGAATTTTGCTACGGATATTTACCTATGGATATTTATTGTAGCCACATTGGTGGTGGTTTCTGCTTTATCCGGTTTTTACCCGGCATTGGTGGTAAGTGCATTCAATCCGGTTAGTGCCCTTAAAAATCAAATCCGCGTATCGCAGTCATCAGGTTTTAACTTACGCAGAAGTCTGGTTGTACTTCAGTTTGTGATTTCGCAGTTGCTGATTATTGGAACGGTTGTGCTTATTAGTCAGATGAATTACTTGCGCAACAAAGAGCTGGGTTTCCGGCAGGATGCAATTATTAATGTACAGATTCCGGTTAGCGAGCAACCTACTGCCGAAGGTGGTGAAAGTAAGATGCGCACGTTGCGCGATGAGTTACTAACCATACCGGGTGTTGAAGCAACAAGTTTAAGCAGCACGGCACCTTCTTCGGGTAGCACATCTTCAACTGACTTTACTATTGAGGGCGATGATAAAAATTACGGCACACAAGTAAAACAGATCGATGGGAACTACATCGAGCTTTATGGATTGGAGGTAATAGCCGGTGCTGGCGTTGCTGATACAGACACAGCTCGAACATTTATTGTCAATGAACGATTTGTACAGGTAGTTGGCTTCTCTAATCCAGAAGATATAATAGGAAAAAACGTGCGAATGTGGGGAAGAACATTACCGATAGGGGGTGTGGTAAAAAACTTTCACACCGTTTCACTTCAAAATCCAATCGAGGCAACCATTATGCTAAACCGGATTCGTGGTTACCGAACACTCTCGGTAAGACTTAATCCACAATCCATGCAGGATGCGCTCAAAGAAGTACAGGCCAAATGGGAACGCACTTATCCGGAATACATTTATTCTTATCGTTTTCTCGATGAACAGATTGGTGAGTTTTATGAAAGTGAACAACGCATGTCTGTTATGTTATCCGTTTTTACTTCGCTGGCAATTTTTATTGGTTGTTTGGGATTATTCGGGTTAACCGTGTTTATGGCAAATCAGAAAACCAAAGAAATTGGGGTGCGCAAAGTAATGGGCGCATCGGTGCAAAGTATTCTGATGTTGTTCTCGAAAGAGTTTGTAAAACTTATTTTGATAGGCTTTTGTGTAGCAGCACCGGTAGCGTGGTATGCTTCAAATCAATACTTAGAACAATTTGCGTTTAAGATTACAGTGGGGCCGGCAATCTTTTTGATGGGGCTTGCCATTACTTTTATGATTGCGATTGTTACCGTTGCCTATCGGTCGATGAAAGCAGCCGTGGCAAACCCAACACAATCGTTGCGGTCAGAATAAGGAGTGCAGTTAATTGATAATCGCAGTTTGAACTGAAATCAAAGTTTTGCCCTCAAAATTACAATAGAAGTTATAACTACTAGAGTCATTGCATCCAAGATAGTATAGAAAGACTTTTTTATTAGTCACAGAATTTATTTTGTTAGGAGCCCCGAGATGTTTAATTAGAATTGTTGAGTCTTGCCCTATTAGATCAAGTTGATAAATCAATTGCTTGATCCGATTTGCGTCTCGAATCCTCTGACATCCAGTTGAGTCATGCTTCCATGCAGTAGAAATTTCTTGTATCGAATCGTAACTGAGTTTTGATTCAATCTTGATTGGTTTGGTAGTGCAACCTACTAAAAGAAATAAGAGGACTGTTCCATATTTCATTTGAACCAAAGTTTCTGAATTTCGGTAAGCATGTCAGCATGAATTTTTCCGGCAGCGCAAAGTTCACCACCGTGTAAAAAATTAGTGCCACCCGAAAAATCAGTAACTACACCTCCGGCTTGTTGCACAATAAAAGCACCACCGGCAACATCCCATGGTTTAAGATTGTATTCGAAAAAACCTTCCAGCTTGCCGCTGGCCACATAGGCTAAATCCATAGCAGCACTACCCAACCTGCGAATGCCGTGTGTTTTTTCCAGAAATAGTTTTATAATTTCGAGGTAGTCTTCTTTTTTATCGGAATGATAATAAGGAAAACCAGTAGCGAGCAAACTTTCTTCCAGTGTGCTAATACCCGAAACGCGAATCTGTTTTTCATTGCAATAAGCAGCTCCATTCTCAATGGCATGATAACAATGGCGATTACTTACATCATACACAATTCCTAAAATTGTTTTGTCATTTCGCTGTAAGCCAATGCTGATCGCAAAAATGGGTAAGCCGTGCAGGTAGTTGGTAGTGCCATCAAGCGGATCGATAATCCACGTGTACTCGTTGGTTGCTTTTACATCCGTTCCTTCTTCAGCCAGAAAGCCGCAGCCGGGTAACAGTTTACTCAACCGGGTAACCAATCGCTTTTCAGATTCTTTATCTACATACGAAACTAAGTTACTCGAACTTCCTTTTTGTTCGATACGCGAAAGATCGAAGCCTTCCAACTCCTTCCGCATAAATTCACTCACTTCATTACAAAGATCGATGGTGTCTTTTTCAAGATTGACGAGATTCATTTTTTGCGGGTATAGTTTTTTACAAAAGATAACAAGATTATTAACACCGAAACCCAAGCTGCGGTTCGGGCAACCAGTTCGCCTTGTTCACTATATTTTTCGGGTAACGAGCCTTTTGCCCCGATACCATAAAGTTGCATCATGTGCGAATAGGTAATCATACTGTTTTCATTAAGTAATGAGTAGAGTATAGGCCCCGCGACCAATAAAATCGCTCCAATAAAATAATAAATGTTAAAACCAGAAGTTCGGAATAACGCAAAGTAAAAAAGCAGATTGGCTACTAATATCCACAACGTTACACCTAAATACCCGGTATGAGTTGTCCACGTGTACCAATCAGGTTTTAACAAAATTGAGTCGGCCAGGTAAACAACTTTGGTATGCCACGGTAGATTTAACAGTAAAAATTCCAAGCCCAACCAAAAGAAGATAATAGTAAACTTACCCAAACGTGCGCCCAGACTTTTGTATGCAAATGCATAACCTACAAAAGCTAACGTAAACACAATAGCTTGTAGCAATACTGCAATAAGCGTTGAAAGATAAAAGGCATGCGAAGCCAATAACCCAATGCTGAGTGCGAGCAAAATCAATTCAAACCTGTTCCACGGTGATTGATGTTCACGCGCCTGATCGCTGATGGCAAACAATGGTGCAAGGGCTGCAAAAATCAATACCGGGAATGGCTTCATCAACCAACCCGCTGCCAGGAGCAACGTGGCGATCGCAAATAAAATCCAGACATTTAAAACGCTATTCTTTTTTGCCATCTATCACCACAACAATTTCGCCCTTCACTTCCTTTTTTTGAAAATGTGCCAGTGCTTCATGTGCAGCACCGGTAAACGTTTCTTCGTGTAACTTGGTAAGCTCCCGCGAAACGGAAACGAACCTATCGGCACCCATAAACTCAATAACTTGCTCCAGTAATTTTACCAATCGGTGTGGCGACTCGTACAATACAATGGTGCGATCTTCTTCGGCTAATTTCTTCATTGCTGTTTGCCTTCCTTTTTTATGCGGAAGAAAACCTTCAAACACAAATCTGTCGGTTGGAAAACCAGATTTGATCAGGGCCGGAATTAAAGCTGTTGGGCCTGGCAAACAATCAACTTGTAAACCAGCTCGCAAAACTTCGCGCACTAATAAAAAGCCCGGATCAGAAATGCCCGGTGTACCGGCATCGCTTATCAAAGCCATTGCTTCGCCTTGTTGCATGCGCTGTATTAATCCGGCAATCGTTTTATGTTCATTAAAAATATGAAAGCTTTGTAGCGGTTTAGAAATTTGGTAATGCTTCAGTAAAAAACCTGAAGTGCGCGTGTCTTCAGCCAGAATTACATCTACTGTTTTTAAAACGTCCAACGCACGCAACGTAATGTCGGCTAAGTTGCCGATGGGCGTTGGTACCAGATACAGGTTTGATTTACGAGCGTCCACAGGTTTAGATTAACTGGTCGATGGCTTTCGCTAACGCGCGATCTTTATCGGTAACCACGTTTCCGGCATCGTGCGTGCTAAGTTCTATCGTTACGGTGTTGTACACGTTAGTCCAGAACGGATGATGATCCATCTTTTCGGCAAGCAACGCCACCTTTGTCATAAAGCCGAATGCCTCGGTAAAATCTTTAAACCGGAAGGTGCGTATAAGGCGGTTGTTTTCTTCTACCCACATAGTTGATTAAAGGTAGTTACAAAATGTGAAATGGTGCCACTGTAAAGTTACGATGCTTTGACGTCTGCATTATTGTTTATTCAACAACCCTGAAAGGGTGTAATATAGAAACGCAGGGTATATATTTATTCCACCCTTGCAGGGCTCGTCATCTACTTGCTATTTACTGACAGGGCTTCACCCTGTCTTGAGGTATTCCGCCCTTGCAGGGCTTGAATCTGAAGTAATAAATTTACAAAGCAATCAGGCCTTCTATTGTTGATGCCATCACATACACATCAATAACGGCCTGGCTGGAGGGCATCATCATCTGATAGGTGAAGCTGGTGTAGTTACCATTTTTAGAAACCTTTTCCTGTGGAGTATGATTGGCGAATAATTCTTTAAAGGAAGTTTCCTGACCTGCAGGCACAATAAACTTAAATGTATAAACCGATGGCCAGGCGTGGTGCTGGTCTAATTGTTCCTGAAATTTTTCTAAACGCTCCTTATCCATAAACTAAAACGCCCCGACTTTTAATCCGGGGCGTCTGATTTTTTTAATGTATTGCTTAAAAGAACTTGTAGCGCTTATCCTGAATGCCAGCTGATTCTTTAATAGCTTCGGCAATGCCCAGGCTTGAGCGCCCATCTAAACTTTGCTGCAATTGCGTTTTAAACATGGTGTAATCACCAATAGCAGGCGCAATTGTTTTGTTCTGAAGTTCAGCGACTACTACTCCGTTTTCTCCAGCAAATGGTTCAGACCGTTTGCCATTTTCTAACGCGAAAATTTTACCAACTGCTACCGGATCAAGTCCAATGCTTGGAATTGTGTTTGAGTTAAACTTCAAATCGCTGGATGAACCCACCGTGGCATCGGTACCAAATTCCTTAGCCAGTTCTTCAAGTGTGCCGGTTTTTGCTTTCAGGGTTTCGATAATTTTTTTGCCCTTCAGCTCGTTGCGGACAGCTTGCGTGATTTCTTCTTTCACCGATTCGAATGAACGAACGCCATCATTTGTTTCGCTGGTCATTACAGCAACAATGTAATCCGAAGTTAATTCATACACCTCCGATACTTTACCCACATCACCATCGCGGAATAACCAGATAATAACCTGACGGGCATCCCCTAAATCATTCAACCGTCTGTCGTTAGTGCGAATGTTGTTAGCCTGATTAACGGCCAGGTTTTGTTCTTTGGCACGATCAGCAAACTCTTTCACACCCGAAATATCAGCCGCAAAAGTTTGTGCTTTAAGGAAAGCTGCATTTTGAGTTTCTTCGCTTGCGGTGATAGCATATTCAATAGTTGCTACTGAGTACGAAGTATAATCCACTACTTCGGTTACGTCAATCAGGTGATACCCAAACTGAGTTTCCACCACATCGGCAAGAACACCAGTTTTTTTCGCACCAAATACCGCATCTTCAAATGGCTTAACCATTCCACCCGATGAGAACGAACCCAGATCACCGCCTTGGCTTGCGCTACCATCGGTTCCATGTTCACGAGCTTTTTCTGCGAAGCTTGCTCCGCCTTTAATCTCAGCCAGAATTTTACGGGCTTTTTCTTTTGCAGTTTTCTTAGCCGCTTCCGATTCATCATCCCAACGGATAAGAATATGACTTGCTCTTGCAGTACCCACGGTATCGCGGCCAGCTTTAACAATCTTAACTACTTTGTAAGAACCACCATCCAGAAAAGGACCGAACACCATTCCGGCAGTAAGGGTTTCTTTTTGAGCGGCCAGCATAGTTGGTAGCGTAGAAGGCGTGTACTTAGTGAAAGGTTCGTTGCCTTCGGTATTGGTAGAAGCGTAGAGTGAATCATCTACAGCCGTTTTAAAACCTTCGGCAAGTGTTTTAAGATCTTCGCGAATCTGAAGTGAGTCTGAGGCAGATGCTTCGATAGAAAAAGCAACATAGTTTAGGTTGCGCATTTGCTCAGCCTTGTACCGGGCCTTGGTGCGATCGTAATACGCGCGCAAATCGCTATCGGTAACAGTAATGGCCGAATCGCTGATAGCAAAGAACGGAACGTAAAGATATTTTGCTTCGGCTACATCGTTTTGAGTGTGATAGTCGCGTTCAGCTTCTGCTTTGGTTACGTAGTTAGATTTGATTAAAAGGTTTTCATATTTAATGCGCTCGCGACCTAACTCCATATCTCTTTTGAAAGTGTTCCAACGGTAGTTGCCTTGTTGCCACATGGCAAGTAGGTTCGGGTCGGTTGGAACTGCTTCTGATTCTTCTATAAATTGCATCAACCGGGCACGATCAAAATTACCAGATGAGTCTAAGAAAGAATTCTTAACGCCTTCATCAATGTTTTTACCTTGAATCATGTCCCAGATTTCATCGGCAGTAACCCGAACGCCCACGCGCTCAAACTCGGGCTTGATTGCTTTTTGTGCGATCAGGTATTCCCACGCTTGCTGTTGCAACAGCGGTCTTTCGCGATCGCCCGGCTGGCGGCCAAAGTTCATGATGTAATTATTCTCACGCTCCTGAATCGCGTCCTGATATTCTTTCAAAGAAATAGCAGAACCCCCGATTTCGCCCACGTTGTTATCGTTTCCAAATATTGAGGTAGGTCCGGAAAATAAATCACCACCCAGAATAAACGCAGCAAGTGCAACGGTAATTAAACCCACCACCCACTTGGTCATATTGTTCCTCAACGTTCCAATCAATGCCATAACTAAAGTTTATAAAGTTTACGAGTAAGCCGGCCGGGCCAGCGCTTTTGTTTAAAGAACCGCAAATTTAACCTGTTATCTCAATTCGCCAAAGGCACAAATAATAATATAGGCCTTGATTATCAATTAATTGTGAGGGCAAAAAGCCGGACTCAGCGCGCTTTTTTGCGGTAGGTGTAAATCATAAAAAGAATGGCCGAAATCATTACCCAGGTGTAGGCCTGCCCAATACCTACTGCCATGGTTTCGTAAATGCCTATAATCACAAAAAAAGCAGCTAGCGAGAGGAGAATGATGTCGAGTAGTTTCATGAATTCTGTTGAGTGTGCAAATTTAAACCGATCATTCATCTACTGTAAAATCACCCGATGGGTCTTTTATACTATAATCTGATAAATCTTCTTTGGCTTCGAAACCGGTTCCATACAGCACTTCGCTTTGAAGTTTAATGGTCACAAACTTATCGGTAAAGATTTTTTTATCAGTAGGGGTCCAGAAAAGTTCTTCGGTGTTCAATTGCTCTTGCTTTTGGGTATTGATTACTTCTACATTTCCGCGCCCGCGCCATTTGTTTTCTGTTTTGAAATAATAGGCATCGTTGGCCCGCAGGGTAGAGGTTTTGTTTCCCAACTCATCATAAAACTCAATAAAAATACCTTCCGGAAATTCTTGATCGCCATTGGCAAACTCCAGAATTTTAGCTGCCGCGAGGATTACTTTTACACGGTCTTTCTCGGCATACTGCATCTTCACGTTTTCGTTTTCACTTAGTGGGCCTTCATACTCCACAGGCACAGTAGTTTCCGATGTGCTGCATGCGGAGAGCATCAATAGGCCAACCAAAAATAAAATGCCGAGATATCGCATAGTGTTTAAATGAAGAAGGCTGACCTTACCGACCAGCCTTCTTTATGAATTACTTTTTTTATCAGTCTTTACCGCGGGTTTTCAACACTACGGTTTCGCCTACCCAGCACGAAATGCTTTTGCTTTCGCCTTCTTTCCAGTTTAACTCGAACAATTCGGTTACGGAAGGAAACTGAGCACGGGCAGCAGCCATTTTTTGCTGATTACCAGAGCGGGCATACATCTCATATGCGGCCAGGTAAACCAAACGATCTTCAGCAAGACTCTGACTTTTTTGGCAATCCTTGAACGAGTTCATGTACAAGTCACCAATTTTTTCGTAGCCTTCTTTGCTGGCTGGGTTTGCTGCTGACGCTTTGCGATAAGCTTCCCGCGCAGCAGCCTTGCTTCCTTTTTGTGCTAATAAATCGCCCACCAGAATGTTTGCAGTTTCTTTGTTTTCGGCAGCAGGGGCAAGCTCAACGGCTTCGTTGGCAAGCACTTCTGCTTTGACAAGGTTTCCGTTCTTTGCATAAATGCGCGCCATGTTAATGGCTAAACCATAATCTTTGCTATCGTTGTGCAGTACTTCAGCAGCCTTTAGCCAAAGTGGATCTTCAATGCAACCACCAGTGGTCATAAACTGGAAGATACGCTTGGCAAGAGCAAGATCGGCAGGATTTGCATTGAACTTAGGCTCAAGGTTCTTCTTCACAAACTCACAATCAACTTTTACAAGTTTGATAAGAATATCATCTACACTGCTTTTTACTTTTTTCAATCTGTCCACATCGGCTTGTTTACCTTCGGTTTGGGCTTTTTTGATTTTAGCATCAATAATGGCGGAAAGCTTATCGTACCGTTGAAGGATTTGATCATCACTCAGATTCTTTAACAACGCCACATTTAATTGAATAACCTGCATGTAGCTAAGCAAGTTGTTATCCAATACATTGTTGCCACTAATTTCATAGACTTTATCATACATAGCCAATACTTCGGCAGTTTTAGCTTTGTTCTGCGAATTGAACACAGCAGCATAAATAACTTTACGATTCAATACATTCACCTCATCACCACAATTGGTAACGCGCATATCGTACAACAACATCAATGAATCAACCAGTACTTGTTTTTTAACTGGATCTTTTTCGGCTGTAGCCAGGTTGTTGTAGATGTCGGTAGCATCAATGTACAACTTGGTACTCCACTTTGGAGCGGTGTTTAGCATCCACTGAAGTGGAGCAACTGCAGCACGATAATTTTTCTGGGTTTTCGCATCGTCATAAAGGGCAACTTTCTCTTCAGCCTTTGCCCTAACTTCGGGATCCTCAGGCCAGGTAAGTTTACACTGTCCAAAGCTTGCAACTGCACCAAGGGAAAGAGCCAACAACATTACCGATGATCGCATGTTCATTTTCATTTTTTTGTACGTTTTAATCAAACCTTCTTTTAATAAACCAAAACTGATCGTTAATCGTAACACCAAAGTAAAGCTTAAAATAGTTCTCTTCAATGGTGTGGTCTTGCACGGTTCCGCGTCTGCCCACTTTAAAAGCGAAGTCGAGGCTCGAAATTCTGCTTACCGGCATAGTAAATCCAAAATTAATGCCAAAATCATCCACGGGTTTACCGTTAATAAAATACGGATATTTCTCAAGACTCACACCTGTTCGGTACGTCATCCTTTTTAAATAGCCACTCAATGCCATTGGGTCGGGTGTAAATTCCCCTCCAAGTGCTATGCGCCAACTATCTGTAGCGTTTTGTGAATTTCCGAAGTAATCGCGAAACAAACTGTTTTTCAGATAAGAATAATCAGCACCAATCATCCATTTTTCACCTTTACCAAACGATAAGCCCACCGTAAACGATTGTGGTAGCATGATGGTGCCAGGATTGTTATTAGTTAGTGTTGTTGAATCAGCCACACCACCTGCAGAATTTCTTCTTTCGATGCGGGTGTAGTATTCGGTGTTTAGTTCTGATTTGAAATTATAAACTGCACCTACATTAAATCTATAATTTTTATTGAAGAGCGAATCTTTATGAAACGATGCGCCCAGCGAAAAATTAAAATCTTTGATATATGTGCGCTCATAAATAGTAGGTGAATAAACTACTGGTGTTACCGTGGCTGGAAGTGTGTTGGTGTATTCGTTTATAATTGAGCTGAATAAATAAGTAGCCCGTACACCAACTGAAAAATTTTTGTTTAGAGCCACACCGTTGGCCCAGAAAACCTGGTTAACGCCACCCTTGCCGGTCTCCTGCACAAAAACCGAATCCATACTACCTTCAATGATATCGGTATAATTAGTACGATAGTTAACACCGGAAAATGGCGCGAGACCTATTGAGGTAGTCCATTTTCCTCTTTTAACCGGGAAGCCCATCATTAAATAATTCAGGTTGCCATTACCACTTTTTTCGGATGGGCCGTTGCCTTTAATGGTATTTTGTTGCCCTATAAAGCCGCCTTCAAAAACAGTAAAGCGATTAAAAACCAGCAATGCCGGGTTCTGGTTATTGAGATAAAAGTATTGTGGGTTGCTAACGCCCACCCCGGCCATGCCCTGGTTGTGCGCAAGTGCATTACCGTAGTAATCGCCAATACCTCTGTAACTGAACGGACTGTTAGCGGTTTGTGCAAATGCCCCTGCAACCAGTAAAAACAACCCGCATATAAGTGTTAAAATCCTTCTAAAATTCTGCATGATAGCGTAAAATCCTGTTCAAACCGGTCAAAACGAGATCGGGGGCCACAAATATGGCGTGTTTAAGCTTGTTTTCAAAAAGGGGATAATCGCCCCCGCATAAAATAACCTTCAGGTTTTCATATTGTTGCTGGTATTGTTCAATCATTCCATTCACTTCGGCAAG
>Ga0075163_10001083_pt1 | contig 36295 bp, 34 predicted proteins | sample JI1023141ADNA_FD_71478 | JGI IMG/M metagenome (GOLD analysis project Ga0075163, IMG submission 71478) | Wastewater effluent complex algal communities from Wisconsin, to seasonally profile nutrient transformation and Carbon sequestration -... | ecosystem: Engineered > WWTP > Effluent > Algae...
CCTTGCTCCTCGAGCGCGGGCTCGGCATCGGCGGTCTGCACGTTGCGCTCCAGTACGTTGGTGGCCCAGGCAGTCTCGTCGGCCGCGGTGGCGGGCAGCGCATCGACCAGCTTGCGGATCAGCCCGGGAGAAAAGCCGGCATCCAGCAACCTCTGCGCGAGCAGCGCCTGGCGCGGCTGGCGCTGCAGTTTCTCCATGAAGGCCAGGGCGCCGAAGCGCTCCTCGATCAGGCCCTTCATCGAGCGCAGTTCGTTCATCATCTCGGCCTGGTCGCGGCGCGAAGAAGTCGTTCCGCCGCCCTCGTCCAGCAGCGGCGCGCCGCCAGACATGGAGGCCAGTGCTGCGAACTCCCGGGGCTCGTCGGTGGCGCGCGGCAGCGAGCGGCGGCCTGCGGTTTCGGGCGCTGGCACTGCAACGCGCGGCGCGGCGGCGGGCGCGGCGGATTCGTCATGGCCCATGGCGGCCTGCCGGCGCTTGAGCATGCGCTCGCGCACATAGTCCTGGAACGACAAGGTGCTCATGGCCAGTTGCTCGACGTCGTCCTGCACCTCGGCCGATGGCGTGGCGGGCAGGCGGTCTGCCAGCCGACGGCCAGGTGCAGGGCGTTCGGCAATCTGGCGCTCGACGCGGGCGGCCAGACCTTCGGACTGACGCGGTGCCGGGCGGGCAGCGGGCGCTTCACCGGAACCGGCCACACGCTCGAACTGCTCGACGGTCTCGGGGGCCATCGCCAGCACCTCCACCCCCTCGGGCGCGGGTTTGGTGGACAGCACCACGGCGTCTTCGCCGAACGCCTGGCGAACCAGGGCAAAGGCTTCGCGGGAAGTACGGGCCGTAAAGCGCTTGACGTTCATGCAACCTCCTGCCGAGCCGTCTCAAGGGAGGTGGCTCCCCCTTGGGGGGGCCGCGAGCGAATGCGAGCGTAGGGGGTCATACCATGCCTCCGATGATCGAGCCGATCCGGATCGAATGAGTCTCAGGAATTTCGCTGTGCGCCAGCACCTTCAGGCGGGGTGCGGCGCGCTTCAACAGGCGGGCCAGCGGGGCGCGCAAGGCGTCGGGCACCAGCAGGCAGGCCGGTACGCCCAGGTTCTCTTGCTTGCGCACACTCTCGGCGGCTTGCTTGGTCAGGGCCTCGGCCACGCCGGGGTCGAGGACGGCGCCGTGCGGCGAGTTCAGGGCCTGGTTGACCATGCGCTCCAGATCGGGCTCCAGCGCGATCACGTCCAGTTCCTTGGCCGGGCCGTAGATCTGCTGCACGATGGCCGGGGCCAGGTGGATGCGGATGCGGCGCGCCAGTTCTGCCGGGTCGCTCACCATGGCGGCGTGCTCGGCGAGGCATTCGACGATCGAGCGGTAGTCCCGGATGTGGACGCCTTCGTCCAGGAGGAGCTGGAGCACCTTTTGCAGGGCTGCAATGCCGACCATCTTGGGGACCACGTCTTCGATCAGTTTGGGGGCCAGTTTCGTCACATGCTCGACCAGGGCCTGGGTTTCGACGCGACCCAGCAACTTGGCGGCATTCACCTGCATCAAGTGTGAAAGGTGGGTGGCGACGACGGTCGAGCAATCAACCACCGTAAATCCACTCATTTGGGCCTGCTCCCTGTGGCGCTCCTCGATCCACACCGCAGGCAGGCCGAAGGCAGGATCGATGGTCTTCGTGCCCGGCAGTTGCGGTACCGAGCCGCCCGGGTTGATGGCCAGGTGCATGCCGGGGAAGGCTTCGCCCTCTCCGACGACCGCGCCGCGCAAGGTGACGCGGTACATGCTGGGCTTGAGGTCCAGGTTGTCGCGGATGTGCACCGAGGGCGGCAGGAAGCCGACCTCCTGCGCAAACTTCTTGCGGATGCCCTTGATGCGCGCCAGCAGGTCGCCCTTGCGCTCCTTGTCCACCAGGGCGATCAGCCGGTAGCCCACCTCCAGACCGAGCGTGTCCACCGGTTGCAGGTCGTCCCAGGTGGCCTCGGTGTTTGCCGCAGGCGCAGCCTGGGTGGCGTCGATCTTGGGTTGTTGTGCAGCGCGCTTGGCGCGCTGGGTGAGCCACCACGCGTAGTAGCCGATCAGGCCGGCCATCAGCAGGAACACCACGTGCGGCATGCCTGGTACCAGCCCCAGGAGCGCGATGATGCCGGCCGTCAGGCCCAGCGCACGCGGCGAATTGAACACCTGGGTGCGGATCTGCTGGCCGATGTCGGTCTCCGAGCCAACCCGAGAGACCACCATCGCCGCAGCCACCGAGATCAGCAGGCCGGGAATCTGGGCCACCAGCGCGTCGCCGACCGCCAGCAGGATGTAGGTGCTCGCCGCTTCGGAGGCTGACAAACCGTGCTGTGCGACGCCGATGATGAAGCCGCCCACCACGTTGATCAGCAGGATCAGCATGCCGGCGACAGCGTCGCCGCGCACGAACTTGGAGGCGCCGTCCATGGAGCCGAAGAAGTCGGCCTCGTCGCCCACTTCGGCGCGCCGGCGCTTGGCCTCGTTCTCGTCGATCAGGCCGGCGTTCAGGTCGGCGTCGATCGCCATCTGCTTGCCGGGCATGGCATCCAACGTGAAGCGCGCGCCGACCTCGGCGATGCGCTCTGCGCCCTTGGTGATGACGATGAAGTTGATGACCACCAGGATCGCGAAGACGATCAGGCCGACGGCGAAGTTGCCGCCGATCAGGAAGTGGCCAAAGGCCTCGATCACCTTGCCGGCGGCGGCTGGGCCGGTGTGGCCTTCGACCAGCACCACGCGGGTCGAGGCGACGTTCAGCGACAACCGCAGCAGGGTGGTGACGAGCAGCACCGTGGGGAAGGCCGCGAAGTCAAGCGGCTTGATCATGTTGGCCGCGACCAGCATGACCATCAGCGACATCGCGATGTTGAAGGTGAACAGCAGGTCCAGCGCGAAAGGCGGCAGCGGCAGCACCATCATCGACAGCACCATCACGATGAACAGCGGCGCCATCAGCGCCTTGAGCATCGCGGCGTTCTGGCCGAGCAGGTCCTGAAGTTGTCGTTGCAGCGCGTTCATCGGGGGCAGCGGGCGTCGGCCGGAAGGGGAGGCATCGTGAAACACCATGTTGCCCGCCTGGCCGGAGAACTTGAGCCGGAAAAGGGGAGGGAAACCGGCGGTCATCCGGCACCGTGGCACCACTGCCGCCGGGCACGGCCTGAACCCGTGCCATTTGTCACGCCCGGCCGTCACGGCGGCGTCAACAGCGGCGCATAGCCTCGGATGATCGTCAGCATTCCAGGATTTCCCCATGGGCCGCCCCCGCCAGACTCCCCCCGCTCCTCGTCCGGGCACCAACCGCCGCGATTTCTTCAAACGATCCGGCTCGGCCGCCGTCGCAGTGGTTGCCGCTGCGCCATTGCTGCCTATGGCTGCCGAGGCAGCGCCGAAGATCGAGTTCCTGCATGGCGTGGCCAGTGGAGACCCGCTGGCCGATCGCGTGATCCTGTGGACCCGCGTCACGCCCCTGGTCCCCGACGAACGCCTTCAACTGAGCTACACCATCGCTCGCGATCCGGATTTGCTGGATGTGGTGCAGACCGCCACCGTACGCACCGACATCGGCCGTGACTACACGGTGAAGGTCGACGTCCAGGGCCTGCAACCTGGCACAACCTACTACTACCGGTTCCAGTACAAGAAGTCCATGTCGCCGGTCGGCCGCACCCGCACGTTGCCAGTGGGCAGCATCGAGCAACTGCGAATCGCGGTGGCCAGCTGCTCGAATTTCGCCAGCGGCTACTTCAACGCCTATCGCCGCATTGCGGAGCGGCAGGATCTGGACCTGGTCCTGCACCTGGGCGACTACCTGTACGAGTACGGCAGCGGCCAATACGGCAGCCTGCGGCCGCTCGAACCGGCGCACGAGATCGTGACGCTGGAGGACTACCGCCAACGCCATGCACAGTACAAGCGCGATGCCGATTCCCAGGAGATGCTGCGCCAGCATCCGCTGGTGGCGATCTGGGACGACCACGAAACCGCCAACGACGCCTGGCAGGGCGGTGCGGAGAACCACCAGGGCGACACCGAAGGCACTTGGCCAGCCCGCGTGACCGCTGCGCTGCAGGCCTACTACGAGTGGATGCCGGTGCGCGAGGTGGACCGGAAGAACCCGCGGCGGGAGAACCGCCGCTTCGTGCTCGGCGACCTGGTCGACCTGTTCATGCTGGAGGAGCGACTGAACGCCCGCAGCCAGCAACTGCCGGCCACGATCGTGACCCCGTTCGGCCTGGCGTTTGCCCAGACCGGCGAGTTCCTCAACCCGGATCGCGGGCTGCTCGGCGCCAAGGAAGAGGCCTGGCTGGTCAAGGGGCTGCGCCAGTCCTCAGCCCGGTGGAAGGTGCTGGGTCAAGGGGTCATGTTCGCGCAGTTGAAGGCAGTGGGCGCGCCCAACGCGCTGGGTGGCGGCCTCTACCTCAACCCCGACCAGTGGGACGGCTACCTGCCCGCTCGCGACCGCCTCTACGCGGCCGTGAAGGGCAGCGATGGCGGCCCGGCGGTGAACAACCTGGTGGTGCTCACCGGCGACATCCACAGCTCCTGGGCCTCGGATCTCACTCAGGATCCGAACAACCCGGACGTGGTCAGCGGCGGCTACAACCCGGCCACCGGCGAAGGCTCGCTGGCGGTGGAGTTCGTCGGCACCTCCGTCACCTCCCCGGCCTTCGACGACCCCCTCGGCGAAACGGCGGCGTACCTGCGCAGCCAGAATCCGCACTTCAAGTACATCGACTTCAACAAGCGTGGCTACATGCTGCTGGACGTGACGCACCAGCGGGTGGTCTGCGAATGGTGGCACCTGAACACCGTGTCGGCGCCTGATGCCGGGCAGAGCCTGGCGGTGGCCTATCAAGTCCTCGACGGCGACCAGCACCTGACGCCGGCAGCGGCGACGCTGGCACGCCGCGCGGTGAAGCCCGCACCCTGAGGTGTGCGCACGGGGCCGGGGGCTCAGGCCGGCCGGCGCCCCTTGCCATGGAAGGTCGGCGAGTGCGGATCGAGCTCGTCCGGCACCAGGACATCCGGTTGTGCCACGGCGGCCTGGGGTGAGCGCCTGAGCGTGTACACCCAGGCCAGTACTTGTGCCACCGCGGAGAACAGCGCGGCCGGGACCTCGCCGTCCAGGTCCACATGGGTGTAAAGCGCACGTGCCAGCGGGGGTGCCTGAAGCACCGGCACCTTCGCATCGCGCGCGATGTCGCGGATCCTCAGCGCCAGCAGGTCGGTGCCCTTGGCCACCACCCGTGGCGCGCCCATCTTGCCTTCGTCGTACTTCAGCGCCACCGCGTAGTGGGTCGGGTTCATCACCACCAGATCGGCCAACGGCACCGCTGCCAGCATGCGCTTTCGGACCATCTCGCGCATGCGGGCCTTGATCTTGCTTTTGACCTCGACGTTGCCCTCAGCGTCCTTGTGCTCCTGCTTGGCTTCCTCGCGGGTCATCTTCAGGCGCTCGAGCCACAGGTGGCGCTGCAGCGGTACGTCGATCAGCGCCCAGCCGCCCACCACCAGCAGCATCAGGCCGAAGCCGGCGGCGATGGTGTCGGTCAGGGTGGCGATCCCCTCGGGCAGGGGCATGGCCAGCAACTGCGTCAGCCCGGCCCACTGGGATTTCAGGTAGGTGGCCCCCACCGTGCCGATCACGATCGCCAGGATCACCGTCTTCACCAGATCCAGCAGGTGCTGCTTGGCGAACAGCCGGCCGATGCCGGCAATCGGATTGAAGCGCCCGAGGTTCGGGTGGAGAGCCTTGAAGCTGACGTTCCATCCGCCGGACAGCAAGGCCGACAGCAGGGCCACAGCGGCCATCAGCATGCCCATCGGCACCACGACCATCAGCCCCTTCAGGCCGAGCGACCACAGGAGCTGCGACATGGCCTCCGGGTTGACCACACTCTCGCGGTCGAAGTGCAGCGCCGAGGTCAACATTTGCTGCAGCCAGCCAGACAGAGGCCGGGCGCCCAGCATCAGCAACGCGCCGCCCATGGCCAGGGCAGTGAAGTGGCCCAGGTCGCGCGAGCGCGGGATCTGCCCGTCTTCGCGGGCGCGGCCCTTCTTCCGGTCTGAGGCGGGTAGGTTGCGGTCCTGGGCGGAATCAGCCATGGTGGTTTCCGATGGTGCCCGCAAGGGGGTGTGGCTTGAGCCGGATAAGCGCCAGGGAACCAGCCTTGTTATGCTTTCCCATGGCCCGAACGCTCACCGCCGACCTGCTGCCGTACTGGAGGGCGTTCTGTGAACGCGCCGGTGCGGATCTGACCGACCGATTCTGCGAGTCGTTCCACTTCGATGACAACGAGCGCAGTGCCGACGAGTTGGCCCGGCTGGTGTTGTCTGGCACCAAGCGTGCATCGGCAGGCTTGCAGTGGTCGTTCGAGGCCGCGGGCGTACTGCCGCCGAAGCCCGGCGATCTCAGCATCGTCACCAACTGGGCCGGCGTGCCGCAATGCGTGATCGAAACCACCGATGTGGAACTCGTGCCCTTCGACCAGGTGGGCGCCGAGTTCGCAGCCACCGAAGGCGAGGGTGACGGGTCGCTGGCCTACTGGCAGTCGGCGCACCAGGCCTACTTCGGGCGTGAGTGCGTGCGCCTCGGGCGGCAGGCTGTACCGGACATGCCGGTGGTCTGCGAGCGCTTCCGGGTCGTCTGGCGGGGTGATGACAATGAGCCGGTGTTCCTCCAATCGCGCGTTCTGCTGCGACCGGCCGTGCCTGCCGACGCGCTGTGCCTGAGCGTGCTGGCCATGCAGGTGTTCCTCGACACCTATGCGACGCAAGGCATCCGCCCGGCCATCGCCCGAGAGGCACTGGGCACTTACTCGACCGCCGAGTTCGACCGTCTTATGGCCGAGCCCGGTACACGGCTCTGCGTGGCCGAACATGCGGGCCTGCTGGTGGGTTTCTCACAGACCCGGCGGGGAGCTTCCCATGCGCTGCTGCCTGCCGGCGAGCCGGCTGAACTGGCCCGCCTCTATGTGCAGGCGCGCTTCAAGGGCCGGCGGATCGGCCAGCGCCTGCTGCGCGAGGCCGAGTTGCACACCCAGGCGCAAGGGGCCAGCGTGTTGTGGCTCAGCGCCTGGGTGCACAACCAGCCTGCGCGAGCGTTCTATGCACGGCAGGGCTACGACGATGTCGGCTCCACGACCTTCAGCTTCGAGGGCGAGGACCACGAGAACCGGGTGCTGGTCAAGGCGCTGAAGCCTGCGTACAGTGCGGCGCGAACTGGGGAGATGGAATGACTGGGAGAACCGGAGCTTTCCGATCCAGCCGGGTGCTCGTCGGCGTGCTGCTGTTGGCTGCCTCAGCGGCCGCCGCCTGGTGGTTCCTGGAGGATCGTGGCACCTGGCCGCGCGGCGAGGCCCTGGGCAGCGCACTGCGCCCGCTGGTCGAAGGCAAGGACCCGGAGCGTGCCCTGGTGGCCCGGGCCATCTGGGAGAACTACCTCGAGACGCGTGCCAATGCCTCGCGCTGGAGCGGGGTCTATTGGGGCTTCACGTTCACCGCTGCGGCGATGAGCGCGTTGGCCGCGCTGGTGCTGAAGCTCGAAACCCTGGTCCGCAACGAGGGCGCGAAGAAGGACCTGGCGGCCTTGCTGTCGGTGGTGGCCGCCTTGCTGATGACCATCTCCACCAGCGGTGACTTCCAGCGCAAGTGGCAGGCCAACCGCATCGCGGCGGCGGAACTGGAGCGCACTGGATACGAGTTCCTGGAGAAGGACGGTGCCGACGCTCGGGGCTACCTGGCTGCCGTGGGCCAGAGCCTGTTGCGGCGGCACATGGCGATCGTCGGCGGGTCGGACGCGCGCAAGGCGCCTGCCGAGCCGCCACGCCCCGCTTCGGCGCCGGCCAAATGAGGGGCCGGTCGCTGGTGCCTGGCGTGCGGCGCCGGTGGGTGCCTGGCGCACTTTCCGAGCAGAGCCAGCATCTGCCCGCGGTCAGCGTCGACGCGCCAGACGCGGCTGTTCTCGACGCACCGCCCGAGGCCTGCCGCAACTGCGGGCATCTGCTGGGTCTGCCGCGCCCCAATTTCTGCAGCGCGTGCGGCCAGGAGACCGCGCTTCATCCGCCCACGGTGATGGAGTTCATCCACCAGTTCGGCGGCAGCTACGTGGCCATGGAGGGCGCGTTGTGGCGCACCTTGCTGCTGCTGCTGTTCCTGCCGGGCCGGCTGACCCGCGAGTACCTGCGCGGCCGCAAGCGCCGCTATGTGCTGCCCCTGCGCCTGTACCTGACCATCAGCGTGGTGACCTTGCTGTCGTTGCAGTGGTCCGGGGTGCTGCATACCTTCCCTGACGACGAGATCATCAAGGTGGACAAGGAGGACACCAAGGACTTCACGCTGGTCGGGGCGGGCGGCATCAAGGCCGGCATGGAGAACGGCAAGTTCATTTGCGACGGCTTGCCAGCCTCCTGGTGCGAGCGCCTGAAAGAGCGCTTCACGATGGACCCGACCAGCATGAACCGCGAGCTCAAGCGCGTGCCCGAACGTTTCGTCAGCCACTGGGGGCAGGCCATGTTCGGCCTGCTGCCGCTGTATGCCTTCTACCTGAAGCTGGTCTACCTGAGCCGGCGCATGCGTTGGTCCGAGCACCTGGTGTTCGCGCTGCACCTGCACTCGTTCTGGTTCGTCATGCTGGGTCTGCAGCTGTTCAACGTGGAGTTCTTCAAGACGGCCGCACTGGTCGCCGTGCCGGTCTATTCGCTGATCGCTATCCAGGTGGTCTACGGCGGGCGCTGGTGGGCCACCGCGCTGCGCGCAATGACCCTGTGCATGCTCTATGGCATGACGCTGGTGTTCGCCATGGCGATCGTGGCCGTCTGGGCCTTCATCGCCTGACCTGGGGCACCCGGTGGCGCGCAATACGCGCCACCTGCTGAACTACGAGGCGATCAAGCTCGACAGGACGCCTTGCACCGCTTCTTTCAGCTTCGTCTTGGCCAGGTCAGTGCACTGCTCCTTGGTGGCGCCAGGCACGGCGTCGAAGGTGGTGGCGGTCTTGTTGGGCTTGAACAGCATTGTCTTGCCGCTCACGGTGACCGGCAGCATCATGGCGCGGGCTGTGATGACGCAGGTCTTCGATGCGGTGAAGCCGCCCTCGACCTCGCTGACAAAGCCCCAGCGTTTGGTGGGGTAGAGCTTGGCCAGTTTGGTCAGCTTGTCCGACAGGCTCTCCTTCCAAATGGCCTGCGCGCTGGCGTTGTCCAGCACGGCTTCGGTGGAGTGGTCCACCGTCAGGTACACCGGCGTGGCGGCGTGGGCGGCGGAGCCGAGGGCCAGCAGGGTGGCCAGGCAGGCGAGGCGGGTCTTCATGGGGCGGTTTCCTTGGGCAGCGGCTGCGCCACGCGCAACTCGAGCGGCGCCAGTATAGGCAGCGCTGGGGTCAAGCAGGAAAGGTGCCGGGCAGGAGAATCCCTTGGTCCACAGTTTCGATCCGTGTTCGGCCGCAAAACGCCATGGTCAGATCAAGTTCCTTGTGGATGATCTCCAGCGCCTTGGTCACACCGGCTTCGCCCATGGCGCCCAGGCCGTAGAGGAAGGCGCGGCCGATAAGGGTGCCGCGCGCGCCCAGGGCCCAGGCCTTGAGAACATCCTGGCCCGAACGGATGCCGCCGTCCATCCAGACTTCGATGTCAGTGCCCACCGCGCTGGCGATGGACGGAAGCGCCTCGATCGATGAGGGCGCGCCGTCGAGTTGCCGGCCGCCGTGGTTGCTGACGATCAGGGCGTCGGCACCCGAGGCCACGGCCAGGCGCGCGTCCACTTCGTCCATGATGCCCTTGAGGATCAGCTTGCCGCCCCAGCGCTTCTTGATCCACTCGACATCAGCCCAGCTCAGTGCGGGGTCGAACTGCTTGGCCGTCCACTCGCTCAGCGATCCCATGTTGTCCACGCCCTTCACATGGCCGACGATGTTGCCGAAGCCGTGGCGCCGGGTGCCCAGCATCCCCAGGCCCCAGCGCGGCTTGGTCATCAGGTTCAGGATGTTGGCCAGCGTGGGCTTGGGCGGCGCAGAGAGGCCGTTCTTCAGGTCCTTGTGGCGCTGGCCGAGGATCTGCAGATCCAGTGTGAGCATCAGCGCCGAGCAGTTTGCGGCCTTGGCCCGGTCAATCAGGCGCTCGATGAAATCGCGGTCTTTCATCACGTAGAGCTGGAACCAGAACGGGGCTTTGGTGTGCGCGGCGATGTCCTCGATCGAGCAGATGCTCATCGTCGACAGCGTGAAAGGCACGCCGAACTTCTCGGCCGCACGGGCGGCCAGGATCTCGCCGTCCGCATGCTGCATGCCGGTCAGCCCGGTGGGGGCGATGGCCACCGGCATCTTCGCCGCCTGGCCGACCATCGTGGTGGCTGTGCTGCGGTTCTCCATGTTCACCGCCACGCGCTGGCGCAGCTTGATCTTCTGGAAATCCGCCTCGTTGGCGCGGTAGGTGCTCTCGGTCCACGAGCCCGAGTCGGCGTAGTCGTAGAACATGCGCGGCACGCGCTTCTTGGCCAGCACACGCAGGTCCTCGATGGTGGTGATCGCGCTCATTCGATGTCTCCTTGATTGGTGCACCCGGTGCCGGTGTACCGGCACCACCCGCCGAGCGGGTGCTCAGCCGGCTTGGGAGCGGCCCGGCGCTCGGCTGAGTCGAAGCGGATCCTATCTGGGCCATCGAGGCCCTGGCCGGAAAGAATTTCAGGTCGAACCGGACACCAGCGCCAGCCCTTCCGACGCGGCCTGGGCACAAGCCTCACGCAGCCAGGCCGCGAACCCGGCTGCGGCGGGCTCGTCGGCCACCTGGAGCAGGTGGTAGGCGCTGGGGGCGGCGATCATCGGGGTCTGGCCCGGGCCCAGGGCCGGTACCAGCTCGCCTGCACGCAGCGCCTGGCGTGCCAGCGACGGCCTGGCCAGCGCCACGCCCTGGCCGCAACGCGCGGCCTCCAGCGTCAGCCCCAGGTCCACCAGGCGCGGGCCTTGGTCGGGCTCGGGCCAATCCAGGCCCTGCGCACGCAGCCATGGCAGCCAGGGCTCGACCGGCGTGCGCAGCAGCGGCAAGTGGGCCAGGTCAGCCGGCTCACGAGGTGGGGATGTTTCACCGGCGAGCAACGCAGGGCTGACGAGCGGCAACAGGTGGTCGTGAAGCAGGACCGCGCCGGGCAGCATGGCATCCACCGGGCCGTGCCGGATGTCGACATCGGCGGCCGCGGCGGCCAGGTCGAGATAGGGAACCGACAGCACCACCTCCAGTTCGATGTCCGGGTGGAGGGCGCTGAACGAAGGCAGGGCGGGCACCAGGATCTGGCGGGCGAAGGTGGGTGGCGCGCTCACCCGCAGACGCACGCGACGTTGCGCCGGGCGCTGGTGCAGCGGCACGGCCGACAGCAGATCCAGTGCGCCACGCACCTGGGCCAGGTACTCCTTCCCGCCGGCCGACAAGGCCAGGGTCTTGGCACCGCGCTGGAACAGGGCCAGGCCCAGCAGTTCTTCCAGGGCGCCGATGCGCTTGCCGACGGCGCTGGCGGTGATCGCCAACTCGTCGGCGGCCTTCTCGAAGGTACCCAGCCGTGCCGCAGCCTCGAAGGCACGCAAGCCGTCCAACGAGGGCAGGCGCACTGCGGCCGTGGCCATCTCAGGCCGACTCAGGCCGTCGCGGGCTCTGCCGGCGGGGCCGCCACCGGCGAGCAACTGCTGCCGCCGCATCCGGTGATGGGCGCTGCAGCCGGGGCGCTGGCGAGCGAACCAGTGGCTGGGTCGAACCCGAGTTGGTCGAGGTGCGACGCGAGGGAGGCATCCATCGACTGCGCATGCATGGCGAACCAACGGCCCAGCTCGGGCAGAACGCGTTCAAGCGGTCCGAAGTCTCCATCGGTCTTTGCCAGCCGGGTGACCTCGTGCATCAGCTCCAGCACCTGGGCATGCTGGAAGCTGTGGCAGTTCTCCGGCGCAAACCCGGTGGCCGCCATCCAGCGGTCCTCCTGGCCGAAGTGCCCCACCGTGTGCTCGACCAGGTTCTCGTAGCAGGCCAGCGCCTGTTCGTGCGACACGGCCAAGGCGTCTTCGGTCGCGCTCAGCAACTCGACGAACTCCTGGTGGGTCTTGTCCATGGCGGCGTGGTCCAGGGCCAGTTCGGGGGACCAGGTCAGGGTGGGCATGGTGCGTGGCTCGTTGGCGTGGGGTGGCTTAGCGTGATTGTGCGGCAGCGCCGCCGCGGGCTGGCCGGGTGCGCAGCCCCCGCTTGAGATGGGTCAAGCGGCAGCCCCCCCACAATGGCAGCCATGGCACCGCCGGACAGCCCATCGATCAGCCCGACGATCACCTCCCGCAGCCGCTGGTTGCGGCCGCTGTGGTTGCTGGCAGGTACAGTGGCCTTGGCCCTGGGCGTGTTGGGCATCTTCCTGCCTTTGCTGCCCACCACACCGTTCGTGCTGCTGGCAGCCTGGTGCTTCTCGCGCGGCAGTGCGCGCTGGGAGCATTGGGTGCTGCACCACCCTCGTTGGGGCCCCATGGTGCGCGACTGGCGCGCCACGCGGGCCATACCGCTGCGGGCCAAACAGTTCGCTTTCGTGATGATGGCCGTCAGCAGCGCCTGGGCGGCATGGGTGATTCCATCGGCCTGGCGAGTCGCCCCCGCCTTGTGCTGCGGTTGTGTGGCGGTGTGGATGTGGCGGCAGCCGACGCGGCGCCCCCCGGAAGCGATTAACCCGGATCCGTTGCCGTGAGTGCGCGCTTTGCGCAAATCGTAACGGCGGGTTAGCGAGAGGCTCAAGATTGGTCAAGGTGGGGGTCAACCCGCTACAGCCGGCGCCCCGCTCACCGTAGATTGTCCTGGCCGTGCCCTGATGGCATCGGCGGTTCATCCAACCTACCCTGATCCTCATTTTCGGAGAAGCCATGCTTCCAATCGCCAAGTGGACACTCCCCGCCTCCCTCTTGCTGGCCTGCGCAGCGGCCACGGCTGGCCCTCTCGACAAGCTTGCGGTTCAGCTGAGCTTGGCCAACCCCGTGGTGCAAGGTGATGCCGGCGTGAGCGTCGATGTGGCGATCACCAACACCACGAGGCATGCCGTCAAGGTGCTGAAGTGGCAGTTGCCCTCGGATGAACTGCACGGCTCGCTGTTCAGGCTGACCCGGGAAGACGGCAGCACGGCCCGCTATGTGGGCCCCGTGGTCAAGCGCGCGGCGCCGAGCCCAGCCGACTACGCGTGGATCGAGGCCGGCGCCACGCTGAAGTACAGCGTGGAACTCAGCCGTGACTACGAGCTCGGCAACGGCCGCTACGTGGTGGAGTTCGCGGGCCGAGAAGGCCGCGGTTTCAGGGAAGCGACCTATGCGGCATCTGCGCCGCTGACGTTGTGGCTGTCGGGCCGAAGCGCGCAGGTCGACACGGCCGGCATCGACGCCGCGGGCCAGGGCACCGAGGCGAGCATCACTTTCACCGGTGCCTGCACGGCCAGCGAGCAGACCGCGCTGACCACCGCCGTCGGCGCCGCCACCACTTATTCCACGGAATCCAAGGCCTACCTGGACGGCACAGCGTCGGGAACTCGGCGCTACGTGGAGTGGTTCGGCAAGTTCAAGCAGACACGCTGGAACAAGGTTCAAGACCACTTCAACAAGATCGACGACGCCTTCAAGACCAAGCCGCTGACCTTGGATTGCTCGTGCACCAGCAGCGCCTATGCGTATGTCTTCCCGGGGCAGCCGTACAAGATCTACCTGTGCAATGCCTTCTGGTCGGCCCCGATGACCGGCACCGATTCGAAGGCCGGCACGCTGATCCACGAGATGTCGCATTTCACCGTGGTCGCTGGTACGGATGACCACGCCTACGGCCAGACGGCTGCCCGCAACCTGGCCAAGAGCAACCCGAAGCTGGCCGTCGACAACGCCGACAGCCACGAGTACTTCGCCGAGAACACGCCCAACCTGCCGTGATGGCGACGAGGCGTGCCGCAGCACGATGGGCTTGCGTGATGGCCGCCTCGTTCTCCACTGGTTTGTCTGCCGCCGCCCCGTTGCGTTGCGCCGTCGAGGCGCCTTCGCAGGTGGCGTCGGGTCAACCGGTTTGGCTGCGTTTCACGCTGGCCAACATCGGCCCGAAGGCGCTGCAGGTGCTGCGATGGAACACGCCCTGGGAAGGGCAGTGGTTCGCCCCTTTCGTGGCTGTCGAAGTGGATGGCCGCGCCTTGCGATATGCGGGCCCGGTCATGAAGCGCGCCGAACCTGGCGCTGAAGACTACCTGCGGCTCGAGGCCGGTGCGTCCACCACGGCGTTGGTCGATCTGGCGCTGCCGTTCCAACTGGGCCAACCGGGGACCTACCGGGTCACGCCTCGCGTGCGGCTGATGGATGTGTTCGACGCGGCCACTTCGGCACCCCCGATGCCACGTGAGCGGCATGCCGCCATGGACCTGCCTTGCGCCTTGGTGACGTTCACGGTCGTGACACCACGCTGAACCGGCATTGACGGCGCAGCGGTCCGAACCGCTGAGACGGTCAGGCCCGGCGGCGGCGCGGGGTGAAGTTGAGGCTGCCGCTCGCCTCGGCAGGCTGGCTGCCGATCTGGGCCTTCAGCGCGGCCTGCTCCTGCAACTGATCCGGGTGCCAGATGGTGATGTCGGCATGGCCGTCGGGCAGGCCGTCGAGCTTGAGCACGCCATTGGCATCGGTCTTGCCGAACCAGGGCGTGGCGCTCACGTAGACCTGGCCGCGCATCGAGGAGTGCAGGTGGCAGCCCAGGCCGATCGGGCCGGGTTGGGTCACCTTCACGTCGGCAACGCTGGTGCCGCTCTTCTTGCTGGCAGCAGGGGTGGCGTAGTCGTCGCCATAGCCGCGCTGGGCCGGTGCGTCCTGCGCCGCATCCAGCCGCAACTCGAAGTATTGCGCGGCCGGCATGCTGCCCAAGGGGCCGCTGGGCGTGGAGCGCACATGGTGGTCGTAGTTGTCGCGGTTGACGAAGCGCAGCGTGCTGCCCACCGGCACCACGGTCATGAACGGCGCGAAGCGCAGGCTCTCCTGGGCGATCACCACCGGCGCGGCGGCCGGGCGCGCAGCAGCGGCGTTGGTGGCGTTGACCAGCACCACCACGTCGGCGGCCGGCTTGCCGTCACGGTCGGTCACGGTGACTTGCAGCGCGCCAGCCTGGGCCAGGGTGGCGAAGCAGGCGATGGCGAACGCGAGGTGGGTTCTGAGTTGCGAGCGGAGGTGCATGGAGTGGTCACTTGACGTTGATGATCTCGCGGTGCATCGGGGCGAGTTGGGCCAGCAGGCGATTCTGCGCGCCAAAGGCGATGCCCTGGGCGTCCATGGCCTGCTGCAGCACCTCGACCAGCGCGTTGAATGCGCTGCGGTCGATGTCAAAGCCGTCGTGGGCCTTCTTCATGTCCGGGCCGTCGTGCTTGCAAGGGCCGCCGGCGACCTGGCAGAACTGGGTGACGAGTTGGGCCTTCACGTGGGCGTGGTCCACGTCCTTGAAAAAGGGGCGCATGCGCTCGTCAGCCAGGAGCCGCTGCATGAAGTCGTCCATCAGGCGCACCAGGCCGGGTTGTGCGCCGAGTTGGCTGTAGAGGGTGTCGTCGCCAGGCGTTGGCGCGGCCTGGGCACCGAGGGCGCTGGCACTGAGGGCCAGGGCGAGCAGGGAGCGGGTGAACATGGAGATGTCCTCGAAGAAGTTCAGAAGGCGAACTGGGCGGACAAGTAGGCGCCGGTCTGGCGCCTGGCGATGACGGCTGGCACGATGCGGCCGAGATCGACATAGGCCAACGTGAGCGAGACGCGCTTGTTGGGCGCCCAGGCGACGAACAGGTCGGACCAGTCGTCCTCCTTCAGGCCGGCGCCGAGGATGGAGGGGTTGAGGTTGTCCGGCTTGGCGCGGTACTCCACGCCGACGGCCAGATCCTTGCGCAACAGCCAGGCCAACGAGACCTCGGGCTGCAGGCTGTAGCGGTCATGGGCCGTGCCGCCAAAACCGAGCAGGCCGTTCTGGTTGGCCTTGGTGGCCCGCAGGGTGCCGTTGACCAGGATGCCCTGGGCCAGGAACAGCTTGGTGGCACTGAGGTAGATGTCCGTGCCGTGGGTCCGGGCGCCCAGCGCCCCCAGCGTGGGGGCCAGGCCCGCGGCGTCGGTGGACTTGATTTCGGCGCCGATGGCGAACTGCGGCATCCAGCGGTCGCTGTCCACCACGGCGTCGCCTGCCACGCGCCACTTGATGGCGATGATGTCCTGCTTCAGGTGCAGGCCGGGCAGGCCCAGCGCGATGCCGGTGGCGCCGGTGTCGAAATCTTGCCTGGCGATCGACAGCTCGAAGCGGTCGGCGATGCCAACGGCTGCGCCGTAGGAGGTCATCGCGTAGTCCTGGGTGCTCACCCTGGTGGCGTGCGCCGTGCCGCCGAACTGGCCCTCGGTGGCGTAGCTGGCAGTCACGGCCCAGGGGGTGAGGCCGCCGCCGGCAGCGCCGTCGATGGTGCTGACCCCGCCAGTCAGCAGCAGCTTGCCGCTGCCGTGGGTGATGGGCGGCGCCGGTTCCTCGGCACGGGCGGCGGTGCCTGCCAGGGCCAGGGCAGCCAGAAGAGGGATCAAGGTGGCGGCGGTGGGAGGTCGGTTCATGGGTGGCGGGGTTCGCTGGGCTTGGGAGGTGCTACGCCTCGGGCAGCCTGCCGGATGCAGGGCGCGGAGGTGTCCGCCCCAATATTTCACGAATCATCGCCAGCCTATGGCTCGAACAGCGGCAGGTTGTATGCCGGTTCCGGCTCGGCGGCGAGCGTTGGTGACGCGCGCCGAGGAGGTGATGGAGGCCGCGCGTCGAGGGCGGCCTGCCGCACCAATTTGCCGCCGCGCACCCCCAGCAGGCGCAGGCGGCGGCTCAGGTCGACCCGCTTCAGGCACTCGCCCGCGGCGCGGCGGATGGCCTGGGCATCCGCCGTGGGGGCCGGCAGGGTCAGGTCGCGGGTGACGATCTTGAAGTCGTCGAAGCGCAGCTTGATCCCGATGGTCTGGCTCAGGTAGCCCTTGCGCGAGAGATCCCGTGCCAATTCGGCGCACAGGTCGGTGAACAAGGCCGACAGGCGGGACTTGTCGCGCACGGCGTGCAGGTCGCGCTCGAAGGTGGTCTCGCGGCTCATCGAGACCGGCTCGCTTTCGGTGACCACCGGCCGTTCGTCGCGGCCCCAGGCGGCGTCGTGGAGCCAGGCGCCGTAGCTGCGTCCGAAATGCTCGACCAGCCACGCGCGCTCGCAGCGCGCGATGTCACCCACGGTGTGGATGCCCAGCCCGGTGAGCCTGGACGCGGCTTTCGGCCCGATGCCATTCACCTTGCGCGCAGCCAGCGGCCAGACGCGGGTGGGCAAGTCATCCAGCGTGAGCACGGTGAGGCCGTCGGGTTTGTCCAGTTCCGAGGCAATCTTGGAGAGCAGCTTGTTGGGGGTGACGCCGATCGAGCAGGTGAGCCCCGTGCTGCGCTGAACGTTGTTCTTGATCTCGCGGGCCATGGCGCGCGCGCCACCGAGCGGATCGTGCCCGACGGCATCCTGCGCGCCGGGCAGGTGGGTCAGGTCGATGTAGATCTCGTCGACGCCGCGGTCCTCGATCACCGGTGCCAGTTCTGCCACGGCAGCCTTGAATCGGCGCGAGTAGGCACGGTACTGCTCGAAATCCACCGGCAGCAGGATGGCCTGCGGCGCCAGCACGGCAGCCTTCATCACGCCCATCGCCGAATGCACCCCCAGCGCCCGAGCCTCGTAGGTGGAGGTGGTGATGACGCCGCGCCCGGCGTAATCCGCCAGGCGGGCGTAGCGGCGGCTGCCATCGGGCAGCGTCTCGGGCTGGTGTCGTCGGCCCCCCCCGATGACCACTGGCAGGCCGCGCAGGTCGGGATAGCGCAACAGCTCGACCGACGCATAGAACGCGTCCATGTCGAGGTGGGCGATGAGGCGGCGCGGTGGAACGATGGCGTTGTCCAATCGGGGCTGTATGGATTATCAGTGCCACGCCGGCTTCTGAACAGAGGGCCGCCTCACCGGCAGAGACCTACTTGCGGACTCGGGATTTAGATGGCTACTTGAAATGTGCATAAAGCACATTTATTATCCGACTCACGTTGATGACATCAACGCGGCGCCCGACACCCGGCACGGTCAACGGCGAAGTTCCTTTCAATCATGCGTGGCTGAGGAGTCGCGCCAGGAGTTCGTCATGTCTGTCCTTCAATCCATGTCGCGCGGCGCCGGGTCCGCGCGCTGGGCTCGTCCCTTGCGCTCTGTTCTCACCCTGGGGGTCCTGTCGGCCACCCTGATCGCCTGCGGCGGCGGCGGCGGGGCCGCTGTCGATCCGACACCTCCGGCGGCAATCTCGTCGTTCACCGCAGGTGCGATCTCCGGCTTTGGTTCGATCATCGTCAATGGCGTCCGCTTCGACGACAGCGCTGCAGAAGTGCTGGACGACGACGGTCGTCGCCACAGCCGAGATGACCTCAAGCTGGGCGCTCAGGTCGAAATCGAGGCTTCGTCGATCGACCGCAGCGGCGGCCACGGTGTGGCCACCCGCATCCGCTACGGCAGCGAAATCGTCGGCCCAGTGGACGCAGTCGACGCTGCCGCCCAGCACCTGACGGTGCTGGGTCAGGTGGTCGAGGCGAGCCCCCGCACGGTCTTCGATGACAACCTGCCCGGTGGCCTGGCCGGCATCGGCGTCGGCGCAGTGTTGGAGGTGCATGCACAGTTCGACGCCGCCCGCGGCGTGTACGTGGCCACCCGAATCGAGGGTGAGAGCAACCCCGCCAGCTACAAGTTGCGCGGCCCGGTAGCCTCGCTGGACACCACCGCCAAGACCTTCCTTCTGGGCAGCGCAGTCATCAACTACGGCAGTGCGACCGAGGTGGCGGCGCAGTTGGCCAACGGCGCGCGTGTTCGGGTGCAGTTGCAGCCCGCACCGGTGAACGGCCAGTGGGTTGCCACCGAGGTGCGCAGCGGCGAACGCCACGTCGAGGACCACAGCGAAGCCGAGGTGACCGGCCTGATCACCGCCTGGACGTCTGCCACGCTGTTCAGCGTGGACGGCCTGCCAGTCGATGCCTCGAACGCCACCTTCCGCGAGGGCCAGGCCGGCGTGGTGCTGGGTGCCCGCGTCGAGGTGGAGGGGCAGGTGGTCAACGGCGTGCTCATCGCCAGCAAGGTGCACCTTGAGGATGAGAGCGACGACGACCACAACGAGGACTACGAGCTGCACGGCACCGTCAGCGCGCTCGATACCTCGGCCAAGACATTTGCTCTGCGCGGCCTGACCGTGAGCTATGCCGGCAGCGTCACATGGCGCGATGTGTCCGAGGCCGATCTTGCCGATGGCATGACGCTGGAGGTCAAGGGCCACCTGACGTCCGACGGCACGCGGCTTGAGGCCACCCGCATCAGCCGGGAAGACTGAGCCACTGCCGGGGGTAACTCCCTGGCAGCCGAACGCCCGGGCCGTTAAGATCGACCTGGGCGTTTCGCACATTTCATGTGATTCGCTGACCGATTCTCATGCCCGACACCGTCGACTCCTCCCTGCCACCCGACCAGCAAGCCGTGCTGGATGCGGTCAATGCGCTGCTCGCCCCACTGGCGCGGCTGGCGTTGGCGCGCGGCGTGCAGTTCGGCACCGTGGAGGAGCGGCTGAAGATCGCCTTCGTTCAGGCGGCCCGCGAGGCCTACCCGGGCGGCCTGCCGCACCGGCAGGTCAGCCGGTTCAGCACGGCCACCGGCATCAACCGCCGCGAAGTCACCCGCCTGGTTCACGCCAACCTGGAGCAGGCGAGGCCGCGGCGCTCGCTGGCGGGCGAGGTCTACGCCCACTGGCTGACCGACCCCTTGTATCGCGACGCTTCTGGTAAACCCAGAATCCTGCCGCGCCAGGGGCACCGCCCCAGCTTTGACACCTTGGCGCGCGAGGTCACCACGGACGTGCATCCGCGCAGCCTGCTGGCCGAGATGCAGCGCCTGGGCTATGCGGTGGCTGACGACGCGGCCGACACCGTGGCTCCGGTGCGCGACGCCCTGGTGCCCAAGGGTGACCTGCCTCGAGCGCTGCGCATCCTGGGCGCCAACGTTGGCGGCCACCTCAGCGGGGCCGTCGAGAATGTGCTCGGCGACGGGCATCGCCACTTTGAACAGGCGATCGTCGCAACCGGCCTGTCGGAAGAATCCATCCAGGCGGCGCGCCAACTGGTGGCCGCCCAATGGCGGCTGGCTTTCGACACGTTGGTGCCGGCCCTCGAACGGTTGATCGAATCTGACGACAAGGCAGGCGCAGCCGCGGCACCCCTGCAGCGCCTCCTGATCGGCCTTTACAGCTTTCACCAACCCGACGCCGTGGCACCGGCGCCGGGCGGAGACCCCCCATGAATCGCCCAGAATTTCACCTGCTCCGCTCGACACGTTGTATCGGTGCTGTCTTCATGTCCGTTGCCGTGTTGGCCTTGCTTGCCTGCGGCGGCGGCGTCGAGGGCCAAGGCACAGGCTCGGTCAGCTACAGCGAGGGCCCGATCGGCGGATTCGGCTCCGTGATCGTCAACGGCGTTCATTTCGACGACAGTCAGGCACGCATCGTCGATGCCGACGGCCACACCCTGCAATCCGGCGACCTGAAGCTCGGTATGACGGTGCAGATCGACGCCGGCGCCATCGACCAGGCCAGCCTGACGGCCGTGGCGAAGACCATCACCGTCGGCAGCGACCTGACCGGCCCGGTCGATGCCAACGATTTGGGTACCAGCACGCTCACCGTGCTGGGCCAGCCGGTGCGCGTGACCGCATCCACCGTCTTCGATGACGGCTTGGCCGGTGGCCAGGCTGCGGTGGCGGTGGGCAGCGTGGTGGAGGTGTTCGCGATCTACGATCCAGTCTCCGGCGTGTATGCAGCGCGCCGCATCGAACCCGAAACGGCCCCGGCCAGCTACCGCATCCGCGGCCAGGTGGGCAGCCTGGACACCACCGCCAAGACGTTCCGCATCGGCAGCCAGGTGTTCGCCTACAGCACGGCGCCTGTGGCGGGCCAGATCACCCGGTTCCAACTCGCCACCACGCCCAATGGCAGCGGGCAATGGGTGGTGAGCGCACAAAGCCAGGGCACCCGCACGCCGGCAGATGACAGCGAGGTCGAGATCGAAAGCGTCATCTCGGCTTACACCTCGAATGCTGACTTCACGGTCAACGGACTGAAGGTCGATGCCTCCGCGGCACGCATCGAGCCTGCTGGAGCGGTGCTGGCGGCTGGCCTGCGGGTGGAGGTCGAGGGCGCCATGATGGCCGGTGTGCTGGTCGCCGACAAACTTGAGGTCAAGGGCAGCGGCGACGATGGCGGTGACGACGACGGCGGCGGCCAGGAGATCGAGATCTCCGGCCGGATCACCGCCGTCGACACCGCGGCCAGGACCTTCGTCGTGCGTGAGCAGACGGTCAGCTATGCCACGGCCACGTTCGAGGCAGGCGTGGAAGCCGACCTGAAGGTCGACACCAAGGTCGAGGTGAAGGGCCAGTTGTCGGACGACGGCACGGTGGTCGTGGCCAGCCTCGTCCACATCGACGATTGATCAGCCAGCCAGCCGCGCTCGATGCCGCTCGATCTGCGCGCGCGCCTGGTTCGGCGCGGTGCCGCCGATCACGTTGCGGGCGTTGAGTGAGCCGCTGAGGCTCAGGCACTCGAAGACGTCGCTGCCGATGGCGGCGTGAAAGCTTTGCAGCGTGGCGAGCGTCAGATCGACCAGGTCGCGCTCCTGGCGCAGGCCTTCTTTCACGGCGTGGGCAACCACTTCGTGCGCGTCGCGGAACGGCACGCCCTTCTTCACCAGGTAGTCAGCCAGGTCGGTCGCGGTGGCGTAGCCGCGGAGCGCGGCGCGCTGCATGGCCTCGGCCTTGACCTTCAGGCCGCCCGAGCGGGCGCCCGTAGCCTCATCGACCTCGCCGCCGATCATCTCGCCCATGATGCGCAGCGTGTCCTTGACCGTGTCCACGGTGTCGAACAGAGGTTCCTTGTCTTCCTGGTTGTCCTTGTTGTAGGTCAGCGGCTGGCCTTTCATCAGCGTGATGAGTGCCATCAGGTGGCCGACGACCCGGCCGCTCTTGCCGCGCGCCAGTTCGGCCACATCCGGGTTGCGCTTCTGCGGCATGATCGACGAGCCGGTGCAGTACCGATCCGACAGGTCGATGAAGCCGAAGTTCTGGCTCATCCACAGCACGATCTCTTCGGCCAGGCGGGAGATGTGGATCATCACCAGGGCGGCGAAGGCGCTGAACTCGATCGCGAAGTCGCGGTCGCTCACGGCGTCCAGGCTGTTCTGGCAGACGCCGTCGAATCCCAGCGCGACCGCCACGCTCTCGCGGTCCAGCGGGTAACTGGTGCCCGCCAGCGCGGCGGCGCCGAGCGGCAGGCGGTTGACCCGCTTGCGCAGATCGGCCAAGCGCTCGGCATCGCGGGCGAACATTTCCACATACGCCAGCAGGTGGTGGGCGAAGCTCACTGGCTGGGCCACCTGCATGTGGGTGAAGCCGGGCATCACCGTCTCGGTATGGTGGGCTGCCACCGACACCAGCGCGCGTTGCATGTCGGCCAGGCCCAGCGCGATCTGGTCGATCTCTCCGCGCAGCCACAGCCGCACGTCAGTGGCCACCTGGTCATTGCGCGAACGGCCGGTGTGCAGGCGCTTGCCGGCGTCGCCCACCAGCTGGGTCAGGCGGGCCTCGATGTTGAGGTGAACGTCTTCCAGCTCGGGCTTCCAGGTGAACTCGCCGCGTTCGATCTCGGCACGCACCTGGGCCATGCCGCGTTCGATATCGGCCAGATCCTGCGCGCCGATGATGCCTTGGCGCGCCAGCATGGCGGCGTGGGCCAGGCTGCCCTGGATGTCGGCCTGCCAAAGGCGCTTGTCGAAGAACACGCTGGCCGTGTAGCGCTTGACGAGCTCGCTCATCGGCTCCGAGAACAGCGCCGACCAGGCTTGAGATTTTTTGTCTAACTGGTTACCGCTCATGGCTCGCCCGCGATGGAAATGTCAGGGAAACCACGTATTCTAGAAGCGGGCCCTGTCAACGGCGCCACCCTGCGGCCAGAATGGCACCCGTGACAGCCCCCCGCGACACCGGCAGCAGCACCTTGTTCGACGATCTGCGCGAGGCCGTCACCGCGCCCGACCCGCAGCGCCCCGAGCCGCTACCGCTTTGTCGCAGTGGCACCTTGCTGCGGGCCATGTTGCTGGTCGTCGGTGTGCTGGGCGTTGGCTTGCTTTTCCCCGCTCGCAGCGCCGCGGGCTGGCTCGGTGAGTTGTCCACCGCAGCCACCGTGGCCGTGCCGGCCACCTTGCTTTGGGTGCTGCTGGCCTGTGCAGGGCGGTACCTGATTGCCCGCGCGGCGCCGCCGCTGCAGATGGGGGTGGCAGGGTTGCTCGGGGCCATTGCCGCGATGGCGCTCTGGTGGCCGCTGTCGTCGGTGGGGATGGCGCCGGCCCCAGGCAGCACGCCGCTGGCACCGGCCCTGACCGGTGCGATGCTCGCGGCCCTGGTCTTCCAGACCGAGCGATGGCGCGAACGGGCCCGGCTGCCTGCCGCCGCCGCCGCCCGCCTCGCCGACCTGCAGACCCGCATCCGGCCACATTTCCTGTTCAACACGCTGAACACCGCGATCACCCTGGTGCAGCTCGACCCCAAGCGCGCGGAAGAGGTGCTGGAGGATCTGTCCGACCTGTTCCGCGCGGCGCTCGGCGCCCTGGAGCAGGCCACCACGCTGGGGGCCGAGATCGAACTCTCGCGCCGCTATCTGGCCATCGAGCAACTCCGGTTCGGCAGGCGGCTCGATGTCGAGTGGGATCTCGACCCCACAGCTGCCGCCGCCAGGCTGCCCCCGCTGGCATTGCAACCCCTGATCGAGAACGCGGTGCGACACGGGGTCGAGCCCGCCGACAAGGGCGGCACGATCGAGATCCGCACCCGGCGCCGGCGTGACCGCGTGCTGATCTCGGTCACCAACACCGTGGCGGGCGTTCCGTCCAAGCCTGGCCACGGCATTGGCATCGCCAGTGTCCGGGAACGGTTGAGGCTGATGCACGATCTGGATGCGGATTTCCGCAGCGGCTTGACCGAAGACGGGCGCTTCCGGGTCAGCATCGGGGTGCCCGCGTGACAAGGCTGCGCATTTTGATCGTCGATGACGAGCCCTTGGCGCGGCTGAGGCTGCGTGGCCTGCTTGCCGATTGCGTGCAGCCGGCAATCGCCGTTGTCGACGAGGCGGGCAGTGCGGCCGAGGCCTTGCATGCACTCGCGCGCCAACCGGTGGACGCGGTGCTGCTGGACATCCACATGCCCGGCATGGATGGCATGGCACTGGCTCGCAAGCTGCGCGAGCAGGAGAACCCGCCAGCGGTGGTGCTGGTGACGGCCCATGCCGAGCATGCGCTCCAGGCCTTCGAGGTCGACGCGGTGGATTACCTCACCAAGCCAGTCCGCCGCGCTCGCCTGCAGGAGGCTCTGGCCCGGGTGGCGATGCGGCGCGGCATCGTCACGGTGGCCCCAGTGCCTGCGCCCCCAACCGAGCTGCCGACCCTCGTGGTCAGCGACCGTGGCCGGGTGTTGCGCATCCCGGTGGCCGACGTGGTGTACCTGCGTGCCGAAATGAAGTACGTGACGCTGTGCACCACGAAACACCGTTATGTGCTCGACGACGCGTTGACCGATCTGGAGCAGCGCCTCGGTGAGGCGGTGGTGCGCATCCACCGCAGTGCGGTGGTCGCCAAGGCGGCCGTCCGCGCATTGGAGCGCCGCGTGCTGCCGGGCCACGAGGCCGAGGAGGGCGGCGAGAGCTGGGCCGTGCTGCTGGAGCCCGGCGGCGAGTGGTTGCCGGTCTCGCGCCGGCAGTTGCCGCAGGTGCGGGAGGTGCTGACGCGTGCCGGTTGAACGGCCCGGCAGGCGCCTTGGGTGGGCGGTCTGTGCGGTTGCCCTGATGCTGGTGCTGCTCGTCCTGTGGACGGGCGCCCGGTCGCCGGAAATGACTGCAACGGTCGATCCGCCCGGTTGGGCCCGTGCCGCACCGGCCTCTGTCGCCGCCGAGGCAAGCGCCCCGGGGGCCGGGCCGTCGGCCACGTCGCCACGCAGCGCCGGATCTGACATGCGCACCGTCGCGCCGCCAGCCGCATGCCCACCGGAGATTCGGGAACTGGTTGGGCGGCCCGCCGAGGCGATCGACAGCCTGATGCGCCGCATGAGGCCTCGGGCACTCGGGCATGCCGGTGAGGCCTTCAGGCGCGCGGCCGGGCCGTTCGAGCAAGCCATGAGCACACTGCTCAGCGCACGTGCCAGGAGCGAGTTCGGCGCGCTGTCGCCTGACGATTACCTGGGACTGGTCGCCGCCTCGTTGTCCACGTCGGATTGGCGGGTGACTGCATTGACGCTGCACCTGTGTGCCGTTGCAACGGCTGGCCAGGCGCCAGCGTGCGCCTCGTTGAACCCCTCCCGGTGGGCAGAACTGGACCCCGAGAACGCCCTGGCCTGGACCTCGGTGGCAGCGCGTGCCCTGGCTGCACAGGACGCCGCCGCCGCGGATCTGGCCATGAGTCGGGCCGCGCAGGCAAGGACCGCCCGGACGTTGTGGGGCGAGGTGATGCGGGTTGCACAAAGCCCTGCCCTCGTCGGCCTGCCCGCTACCGAGAGGCAGGTCCTGGTCATGGCACTCATCGGCACGGCCAGTCAGGCTCAACTCAGCAGCGTGGTGGGGGCGTCCACGGCATGTTCGGTAGACGCCATCGGTGTGGGAGCGCGGCAGGCCGAGTGTGGTGCCATTGCCGAACTCCTGGTCGAACAGGCCGAGTCCCTGCTGGATTTGCAAATCGGCGTCGCCATCGCACGCCGTGCAGGCTGGGATGCCGGCCGGCTGGATGCCCTTGAGGCGGACTACATCGCGCTTTCCGAGGCTTTGGTGCAGGACTTCGACCTGAGCTTCGACAACTATGCCCGGCGCGACGAGGCACAGGCCTGCCAGCAGTACATGAAGTTGGAAGCCGTGATGGCCCGCGTCGCGCGTGGCGACGAAGCCGCGCAGGCGCGGCGCGCGTTGGCGCGCATGCGCGCCGCGTCTGTGCCCGCGCGCTGAGCCGCCTTCAACCCGTGTTGCGCAAGCCCGCCGCGATGCCGTTGATCGACAGGTGGATGCCGCGTTGCAGGCGCTCGTTGGCCGGGTCGCCCTCGCGCCGCTTGCGGTAGCGCCGCATCAGTTCGACCTGCAGGTGGTTCAGCGGGTCGAGGTAGGGGAAGCGGTGCTCGATCGAGCGCGCCAGGGCAGGGTTGGATTGCAGACGCTCGGCCTCGCCGGTGATCTGCGCCAGCGCACCGTGCGCCAGGTCCCACTCGGCGCGGATGGCGGCGAAGATGCGCTTGCCCAGGCGCTTGTCCTCCACCAGCTCCACGTAGCGCGACGCGATGCGCAGGTCGCTCTTTGCCAGCACCATGTCCAGGTTGGACAACAGGGTGCGGAAGAACGGCCACTGCTTGTGCATGCGCTGCAGCAACTCCAGCCGGGTCTGGCGGCTCTCACCCTCACCCAGGTAGGCCTCGACCGCGGAGCCGAAGCCGCACCAACCGGGCAGGGCCACCCGGCACTGGCCCCATGAGAAGCCCCAGGGGATGGCGCGCAGATCCTCGATGGCCCGCGTGGCCTTGCGGGAGGCAGGGCGCGAGCCGATGTTCAGTTCGGCAATCTCGCGGATCGGTGTGGCGGAGAAGAAGTAGTCGGTGAAGCCTGGGGTGTCATAGACCAGGCGGCGGTAGGCCTCCATGCTGGCCTGGCTCAGCGCCTCCGCGGCCTCCAGGAAGGCCTTGGGAGCCGCCTTGGTGGGGTGCAACAGGCTGGCCTCCAGCGTCGCGGCAACCAGGGTCTCCAGGTTGCGCCGGCCGATCTCGGGGTGGGCGTACTTGGAAGCGATCACCTCACCCTGCTCGGTCAGGCGGATCTGGCCCTTCACCGTGCCCGGGGGCTGCGCCAGGATGGCCTGGTAACTGGGGCCGCCGCCCCGGCCGACGGTGCCGCCGCGGCCGTGAAACAGGCGCAGGCGGATGCCGTGATCGGCCTCGAGCTGGTCGAACATGTCGACCAGCGCGATCTCGGCGCGGTAGAGCTCCCAGTTGCTGGTGAAGAAGCCGCCATCCTTGTTGCTATCCGAGTAGCCCAGCATCACGTCCTGCTCGCCGCCGCCGCGCGCCACCAGGGCGGCGATGCCGGGCAGGGCATAGAAGTCGCGCATGATGCCGCCCGCATGGCGCAGGTCGGCGATGGTCTCGAACAGCGGGCTGACGATCAGCGCGGCCTTGGCGCCGTCGCCCAGCGTGCCCTGCAGCAGGCCGGTTTCCTTCTGCAGCAGCAGCACCTCCAGCAGGTCGCTCACTGTCTCGGTGTGCGAGATGATGTAGTGGCGGATCGAGTCGCGGCCGTAGCGCACCAGGCTGTCGGCGGCGGCCTCGAAGATGGCCAGCTCGCCTTGCGCCAGCGCTGAATAGCCGGCACCACGCACCCGCAGCGAGCGGGCGTCGTCCAGCAGCCGCAACAGCACGGCCTGGCGCTCGGCCTCGGGCAGTGCAGCGTAGTCGGGCTCGATGCGGGCCACGCGCAGCAACTCGGCCACCACCAACTCGTGCTGGTCTGAGCTCTGCCGCAGGTCCACGGTGGCAAGGTGGAAGCCGAATACCTGGACGGCACGCTGCAGCGGCGCAAGGCGGGGTGCCACCAGGGCCTGCGCATGGTGGGAGTGCAGCGAGCGCTCGATCACCGAGAGGTCGGCCGCAAATTCATCGGCGCTGGCGTAGGGATCCTGCGGGGCCACCGCATGGCGCAGCGCCTCGGTGCCAGTCAAGGCGTGCAGCGTGGCAGCCAGGCGGGCATAAACGCCGATCAGCGCGCGGCGGTAGGGCTCGTCCTCGCGGTGTGGGTTGCGGTCCGGCGAGCGCTCAGCCAGGGCTTGCATCTCGGGCGTGACCGGGGCCAGCATCTGCGACATCGACAGCTCGGCCCCCAGCGTGTGCACCTCGGTCAGGTAGTGGCGAAGGGCGGTCTCGGCCTGGCGTGACAGCGCGAGTTGCAGTGTCTCGGCCGTGACGTTGGGGTTGCCGTCTCGGTCGCCGCCGATCCAGTGGCCCATGCGGAAGAACGGCGGCACCGGCTGTCCTGGCAGGGCCTCCTCAATCTCGCGGTACATGCGCGGGATCTGCCGCAGGAAGGTGGCGTGGTAGTACGACAGCGCGTTCTCGATCTCGTCCGATACGCGCAGCTTGGCGGTGCGCAGCATGCGTGTCTGCCAGAGTTGGGTCACCCGGGCGCGGATCAGCTCCTCGTTTTCGTGGCGGTCGCGTTCGGTGCGCAGTTCCTCGCGCTGGCCGATCAGCGCGGCCACACTGCGCTCGGCGTCCAGGATGCTGGTGCGCTGCACCTCGGTGGGGTGGGCGGTGAGCACCGGTGCGATGTAGGCGCGCTCCAGCAAGGCGGCAATGTCGGCTGCTCGGTGGTCCGCGCGCGCCAGGCGCTCGAAGCAGTGAGCCAGCGAGCCCTCCTGAAAGTGCCCCTCGGCCTCATGGTGCATTCGCCGGCGCACGTGCTGGCGGTCTTCTGCGATGTTGGCCAGGTGCGAGAAGTAGCTGAATGCACGTATGACGCTGACGGTCTGCTCCGCAGACAGGTTCTTCAACAACCTGTCGAGCACCCGCCCAGCGCTGGCGTCCTTCTTCAAGCGATAGGCCACCGAGAGCTGCCGCACCCGCTCGATCAGCTCGAAGGCGGCCCGGCCTTCCTGCTCACGGATCACATCGCCCAGGATCCGGCCAAGTAACCGGATATCCTCCATCAGCGGCTTGTTCTTCGCAGCGGCGTCATCCCGCGTGGACTTTTCCACTGCAGTGGCCTTGGCCTTCGACGAAGCCCGTGGGGCATTGGCGGGGGAACGGCTGGCGCGCGGCATGTTGGCTCCAAGTGGTAACGAAGTTACATGCGGTGTATCCTAGCAGGCTTCATTCCCGGGAGTTCGTCGGCACGCTGATAATTCGCACACCATGCTGAACACCGATCCCTCGAACATCCCCAACCCGGTGGTCATCGCCACCCGGGAAAGTCGCCTGGCCCTGTGGCAGGCAGAGCACATCCGTGACCGCCTGGCCGGTGAACTCGGGTTGGCTGCCGAGTTGCTGGGCATGACGACACGCGGCGACCAGATCCTTGACCGCAGCCTGTCCAAGGTCGGCGGCAAGGGCCTCTTCGTCAAGGAGCTGGAGGTGGCGCTGGAGGCCGGGCAGGCGCACCTGGCGGTTCACTCGCTGAAGGATGTGCCGATGGATCTGCCGACCGGCTACGTGCTGGTGGCGGTACCGGAGCGGGAGGATCCCCGCGACGCCTTCGTCTCCAATCACCACGTGGACCTCGCCGCGCTGCCCGAAGGGGCCTGCGTCGGTACCTCCAGCCTTCGCCGGGTGGTGCAGATCTTGGCGTTGCGGCCGGACCTGCGCATCGAACCGCTGCGTGGCAACCTGGACACCCGGCTTCGCAAGCTCGACGAAGGCGGCTACGACGCCATCGTGCTGGCGGCCGCCGGGCTGAAGCGCCTCGGTCTGAGCCACCGCATCCGTGCCTGGTTCGATACCGAACGCATGATCCCTGCTGCCGGGCAGGGTGCGCTGGGTCTGGAGGTGCGTGCCGATGCCCATGCGTTGCGCGAGGTGCTGTCCAGCCTGAGCCATCAGCCGACCTGGCTGGCCACCCATGCCGAGCGCGCCGTCTCCAGGGCGTTGGGCGGCAGCTGCTCGGTCCCGCTGGCGGCCCATGCCACCTGGCCGGCGCCTGGCCTGATGAGCATCAGCGTCGCGCTCGGCAACGCCGAAGACCCTTCCCAGCCCTTGCTGAAGGCCCGGCTCGAAGGCTCGGTGGCGGATGTCGCCGCCGCCGAGGCATTGGGGCACCAGGCCGCCGGCCGGCTGCGCGAGCTCGGCGCCGCGCGCTATCTGCCCGGAGTGGGATGACGCCGAGAAGGGCCCTGGTCACGCGCCCTCTGGCGCAGGCGCTGGATTGGTGCGAGCGCCTGCGAGCGCTCGGGGTGGATGCCCAGGCTCTGCCACTCATCGACATCGCCGCGTCACCCGACGTCACCGCGCTCGCCGCCTGGTTCTCCACCCTCGCCGGCGGGCCGCCGCGCCCGGCCGCGCTGGTGATGTTCGTCAGCCCGAACGCCGCGCAGTCCCTGGTCGACGCGTTGCCGCCGGGTTGGCAATGGCCTGCCAGTCTGCTGGCCGCAGCCACCGGGCCCGGCACGGTGGCGGTGCTGCGCGCAGCCGGCGTGCCGGCCGATCTGGTGGAGGCGCCGCCGGCGAATTCGCCTCAGTTCGATTCCGAGACCCTTTGGCTGCGCCTCGCCCCACGGCGGGACTGGTCCGGCCAGCGCGTGGCGATCGTGCGTGGCGAAGGCGGTCGTGACTGGCTCGCCGAGCGGCTGCGCGAGCAGGGTGCCCAGGTCGAGTTCGTCCAGTCCTATGCCCGCCGGGCACCGCTGTGGGACGCAGCCCAGCGCCAGACCTTGGACCAGGCCTTGGCGGCGCCGAATGAGGTCTGCTGGTTGTTGAGCAGTTCGGAAGCCGTGGATCACTTGGCCACGTTGGCGCCTGGGGCGGATTGGTCGGCGTCGCTGGCGCTCGCCTCGCACCCGCGCATTGCGGAGGCCGCACGGCGGCTGGGATTCGGCCAGGTGACCGGTATCCGCCCGACCCCGCAGGCCGTGGCTGACGCGCTGAAGCGTCACGTCCCGACCTGAATGCTGCCTGTTGGCGAGACAAGCGCCTCAGCACTGTGGTGCCGATGCCGCGCCTGCCCGCGTGGCGACAGGCCCGTCGATACAATCCCGACCGATCGTGAGCCTGCCTGAAAATCCCCTGCCCACCCCGGTGCCCGAGCCCGCCAGCGCTGCCCAGGCCCCCTTGGCCGGGGCGGCAGTTGCGGCCGTGCCAGGGTGGGTGACGCGCGGGCCCTGGCTGGCCGTCGGGGCGGTGCTGCTCGTGGCGATCTGCGTGGCCAGCCTGGCTCTCGTGTGGACCACCCACCAGCGCCTGCGCGTGCTGGAGCAAGAGCTGGTGCGCCGCCAGCAGACCAGCCAGGACCAATCCACCGAGGCCCGCCTGCTGGCCCGGCAGGCCCATGATGCCGCCGCCGACGCCACCGCCAAGCTGGCCCTGATCGAAGGCCGGGTGGCCGAGTCCGCGCTGCAGCGCACCCAGGTGGAAGAACTGATCCAGTCGCTCTCGCGTTCGCGCGACGAGAACGTGCTGGCCGATGTGGAGGCGGCCCTGCGCGTGGCCCAGCAACAGTCGGCCATCACCGGCAGCCCCGAGCCGCTGGTGGCGGTGCTGCGCCAGGCCGACGAGCGCCTGGCCCGCTACAACCAGCCGCGCCTCGAGCGCGTTCGCCGTGCCGTCGCCAAGGACCTGGATCGCGTGCGGGCGGTGTCGGTGGCCGACGTGCCCACCCTGTCCATCAAGCTCGACGAGGCGGTGCGTCTCGTCGACGACCTGCCCATGCTCGCTGTGCCTGACCGCCGCATGGCCACCAAGGAATCTGCGGCATCGCCGGCACGTGCGGCCTCTGCATCGGTGCCATCCGCGGGGGAATGGATCGGCCGTGCGCAGGGCATCTGGCAACAGGTTTCCGCAGACATCTGGGCCGAGGCGCGCAGCCTGGTGCGCGTCACCCGCATCGACCGGCCAGAGGCCATGCTGCTCGCCCCTGAGCAGGCCTACTTTCTGCGCGAGAACCTGAAGCTGCGCCTGCTGAACGCGCGCCTGGCGCTGTTGTCTCGCCAGTTCGACCAGGCCCAGAGCGACCTGGCCGTCGCGCAGTCGGCGTTGGAGCGCTACTTCGACCGCAATTCGCGCCGCGTCACCGCCACCACCGAGCTGCTGAGGCAGGTGGCAGGCCAGGCGCGGCAGGTGGGCCTGCCGCGCCCGGACGAGACCCTGGCTGCGCTGGCCGCGGCCGCCGCGGGCCGCTGACGCCGGCACCGAGGCTCCCCGCATGCGCTCCGTCATCTGGCTGGTCCTGCTGTTCACCGTGGCGGTGGTGGCGGCCACCATGCTGGGCCAGAACGACGCGCTGGTGGCCATCTTCTATGGCAACTGGCGGCTGGACCTGTCGTTGAACCTGTTCCTGCTGGCTTTGCTGGCGACCATCATGGTCATGTTCGCCGGCCTGCAGGCCACCAACGCGCTCTTGAGCCTGCCCACGCGGGCGCGCGAGTGGCGCGAGCAGAAGCGCGAGCGCGCAGCAGCTCAGGCCTTGCGCGAGGCGCTTTCCGAGTTGTTTGCGGCCCGCTACGCCCGCGCTCAACGCGCTGCACAGCGCGCGCTCGATCTGCAGTCGATGAGCAGCACCTTGAAGCCGGATGTGCAGTTCACTGTGCTGGCCGAGATGATCGCCGCATCAGGCCTGCATCGCCTGCAGGACCGCCGTGCACGCGACGAGCGCGTGGCCTCAGCCATGGCGCTGGTCCGCGGCCGCCTCGGTGCTGGCAGCTCTTTCGACGGCCTGCAACTGCTGAGCGCCGAATGGGCTTTGGAGGACCGCGACGCCGAGCGCGCACTGGGGCTGCTCGCCGAGTTGCCGCCAGGGGTCGCGCGGCGCACCCAAGCCCTGCGGCTCAAGATGCAGGCCGCTCGATTGCAGCGCCGCCCGCTCGATGCCCTGCAGACTGCGCGCCTGTTGGCCAAGCACCAGGGCTTCTCGGCGCCCGCCGCGCAGTCGTTGCTGCGGTCGCTGGCCATCGAGGCGGTTGAGCAATCCTACGATCTCGATCAGTTGCGCCGCGTCTGGTCCGGGCTGGACGCCGACGACCGCCGCGATGCGTTCGTGGTCGCGCGCGCCGCACGGCGTGCCCAGGCCCTGGGCCATGCCGAGCAGGGCCGCATGTGGCTGCAACCAGCGTGGGATGCCATCGCCAGCGCATCGGCGGACGACCGTCATCAACTGGCGCTGGCGCTGGTGGACTGCGCCCCCGGCCTCGGCAGCGACTGGCTGCCGCGCATCGAAGGCGCGCTGGCCAAGCATGGTCACGAGCCGGCCCTGGTGGCTGCTGCAAGCATGGCCTTCGCAGATCGCCAACTGTGGGGCAAGGCGCGCCGGCCACTGGAGCAGACAGCTTCGTCGAACGCGCTGCCCACGCCGGTGCGCCGCCGGGCCCTGCGCTGCCTGGCCGCCATCGCCCGAGAAGAGGGTCAGGACGAACAGGCATGGGCCTACGACCAGCGTGCCGCAGCCATCGATTAAAACCGTGCTAAACTGCGAGGCTCAGCGGCTGTAGCTCAGTTGGATAGAGTACTTGGCTACGAACCAAGGGGTCGTGGGTTCGAATCCTGCCAGCCGCACCAGAATAACTAGAACAGAGTCTATGGCTCAGATGCTGCAAGCGTCTGGGCCATTTTCTTTTGTCTTACGGCCGGGTCAATGCGGCAGGGCCACAGTCGACAAGATCAGCCCGAGCGCCAGCACACCCGCCAGCACGGCTGCAACCAGCACACCGCAGCAGACCCGGTCACCCAGGCCTTCGCGCCGTGTTTCCCGTGGGGGCGTGGCGTCGGAGAGCAGGTCAGCCATCACAACACTCCTGTTGGCCGGCTGCAGCAGCGAGGCAGCCCGAAACGTCATGGTGATCTCTCGCGGGCCGCTGCACCATTGGGGCCAACGAGAACGGTGCGGGCCTCTGGGCACCTCAGCCGCCACCGCCTTGTGGCGCTTGTGCAACCAGGTGCGTCCGCTGCTGCAGGCTGCGCTGCAGCGCACGGCAGTTGGCGGGTTTTCACATGTTCTGCACATTGGCAAGGGAGAGGCACTTAGCCTCAACCTGTGAGGCAACCTGCCGAAAACATGACACCCAGCCCCTCCAGGGCCAGGCGTAGCGGCGGTGGGTATCATCCGTGCAGCGGTTCAACCATCGACCTGGGACTTGCGCTCCGATGACAGACGACAAGCGCGAAGCGATCAAAGCGGCCATCGCGGACGCGCTGGATCGGCGGCGCGGTTTCCGCAAATCGCTGAGTGTCCCGGCCGGCATGGTGGTGGCCGGCAAGCAGCTGACAGCCCGAACCATCGACATTGGTGTGGGCGGCCTGGCGATCGAGGTCGACGAGGCCCTGCCTGCCAAGGCAGAGTGCTACATCGCGCTGACCCTGCACGTTGATGGCCACGGCCACACGCTTCGCCTGCAGGCCACTGTCGTGCATGCCATGCGCAACCGCGCCGACGGGTTCAAGGTGGGCCTCGCACTGACCAACTTGTCTGCAGAGACCACCCGCTTGATCGAGCGGTTTGTCGCCTAGCCGAGGCTGCCCGCGCGCAGGCCGGAGATCAGACCCTGCGTGAGCCGCGGAAGCCTCGGGCGGCGTAGTACGACGGTGCGCCGTTGTGATAGACGAAGACCTGGCCATAGCGCCGGTCGCAGAAGAGGGCGCCGCCGAGGGCCCGCACGTCCGCCGGCGTCTCTATCCAGCTGGAAGTCTTGGTGTCGAACTCACCGAGCAACTGCAACGCCCGGTACTGCGCCTCCGTCAGCAGCGCAATGCCCATGGATGCCGCCGTCTCCATGGCGCTGGTCTCGGGCGCATTCTCCTTGCGCGACAACCGCGCCTCAGCGTCGTAGCAGGCGCTTCGGCGCCCGGCCGGGCTCTCTGCGGAGCAATCACAGAAGGTGACTTGGCCAGACGCCGCATCTCGGCCCACGACATCCGGCTCACCACCGGTGGCCTCCATGGCTTGAAGCGACCGGAGCGCATCGGGATCACGCTCGAGCCTGGCCTGCACGTCTGCCCACGCGATGCCGGCATGCCGGTGCATGTTCTTGTCGAAGCGGGCCTGCAGCGCTCGAAGCAGGTTGTCGTGTTCCTTCTTCATGGTGGCGGAGTATGCGGCAGTGGGGTGGGCGGCGTGGATGTCACGCGGCTCTCCCAGCGCTCAGCCGGCGTCAGGCCCCAGGTTGTCGTGCACGCGTTGCAGCAGGGTGCGCAACTGCTCGCGCTCGGCGGCGCTGAAGCCGGCCACCGCGCGAGTGGCCACCTGCCGGGTGCGCTGCTGCAGGCTGCGCTGCAGCGCACGGCCGGTGGCGGTGAGATCCAGCCGCAGGTTGCGGCGGTCGTCCGCGTCGGCCTGGGCATCCAGCAGCCCGCGTTCGCGCAGGCCCTTGATCAGGCGCGCCAGCTGGGCCTTGTCGCGCCCGCTGTGTTGCACCAGGTTGCTCTGGGTGCTGCCGGGCGCGCGGCTGAAGTAGCCCAGTACCTTGCTCTCCATGTGGGTGAGCGCCTGCGGGTCGTCGCGCAGGGCCTGGTATTGCTGCGAGCGCACCTGGTGCATCACCCGGTGCACCAACTCCAGCAGCTCGTCCCCGGAGGCCAGTGGGGTCTTGGCGGTCGGTTGGTTGACATTGTCAATTGGTTTGCCCATGATGGGAGACATTGTCAACCAATTATAGCCATCTGTCATGAGCAGCATCCTGGGCCGCGTGCAGCGTGTCCGCCATGAATTGAAGTTCCGTGACCTGCGGGTGCTGCGCGTGCAGACCCTGAGCCCGCACGTGTGCTCGGTCACGCTCACTGGGGAATCGCTGGCCGATTTTCTCAGCCCGTCGTTCGACGACCACGTCAAGATCTTCATCGACACCGGCGCCGAGGAGCCGGTGCGGCGCGACTACACCCCGCGCGGCTTCGACAACGCCGCCTGCGAGCTGACGCTGGAGTTCGCGCTGCATGGCGACGGCCCGGCCGCCCAATGGGCAGCGCAGGCCGAGCCCGGGCAGCGCCTGCGCATCGCCGGCCCGCGCGGCTCGTTCCTGATCCCGCTGGACTACGACTGGCACCTGCTAGTCGGCGACGAGACCGCGCTGCCGGCCATCGCCCGCCGGCTGGAGGAGTTGCCTGACGGCGCCCGCGCCGTCGCCATCATCCAGGCGCCGGATCCGGCAGACCGGCGTGCGCTGCCCACGGCGGCGGCGCTCGAGCTGAGCTGGGTCGACGACGGCGCCGCCGCGCTGGCCTTGTTGCGTGGCATGGCCTTGCCGCGTGGGGAGGGCTATGTCTGGGCTGCGGGCGAAGCCGCCGAGATGGCCGAACTGCGCCGCGTGCTGGTCGACGAGAAAGGCCACGACAAGCGCGCCATCCGCGCCGCAGCCTACTGGAAGCGCGGCGCCAGCGCACACCACGAGAACTTGGAGAGCTGACCCTCTTCTCGAATCCGATACAGTCGCGGCATGGGTTCGACGCTGCGGGCGCTGTGTGTGTGGTTGGTGATGCTGGC
>Ga0075163_10001084_pt1 | contig 36292 bp, 31 predicted proteins | sample JI1023141ADNA_FD_71478 | JGI IMG/M metagenome (GOLD analysis project Ga0075163, IMG submission 71478) | Wastewater effluent complex algal communities from Wisconsin, to seasonally profile nutrient transformation and Carbon sequestration -... | ecosystem: Engineered > WWTP > Effluent > Algae...
AAAGACAAGGACAAGCCGACCGACAAGGTGCGTGTTGTCCGCTTTGCGGATGTCTATGCGCTGGAGCAGCGCCTCTGCGCCATGAGCAGCGTCGAGCGCTCACGGCTCCTCGGCCTGGATCCACGACGCATCGACAGCATCATCCCCGGCGTCATCCTGGTGCGGTCCCTGCTTGAGGTCTTTCACGCCGATCAGTACACCCTGTGCGAAGCGGCGCTGCGCGAGGGCCTGATTGCCGACTACGCCGCAAAGAATCGACCAGGCATCCAGCTGGTCGACGAGTTTCCCGACCAGCGCCGCCGCTCCGTCGTCAGCCTGATGCGTCGAACCCAGGTTCGCGAGCCGCACGCGCAGCAGGTGGCTCGACTGGCCCTGGACCTCTTCCGCGGCCTGCGACCGCTTCACGGGCTGCCCAACTCCGACGGTGAATTGCTGGAGTTTGCCGCGCTGCTTCACGACATCGGCTTTTACATCGCGGCCAGCAAGCACCACAAACACGGCCAGTATCTGGTCGAGAATGTGGGCCTCAGCGGCTTTACCGCCGAGGAGACCGCGCTCATTGCCCAGACCGTTCGCTATCACCGCAAGGCCACGCCCAAGGACACGCACGTCGCGTTCATGGCGCTGCCTGAGAGCCTGCGCAAGCGGGTGCGCATTCACGCCGCACTCCTGCGCGTGGCCGACGGTCTGGACCGCACCAACAACCAGCTGGTGCGCTCGGTTCGCTGCCGCATCCTGTCCAAGGAAATCGAGATCGTGCTGTCGGCCACCGCCGAAGATCTGGAGCTTGAGCTGTGGGCCGCGCGCCGCAAGGCCGACCTGCTCGAAGAGGTCTTCCGCCGCAAGGCGCGCTTCCTGGTCGCCCGCGAGTCTCCGTCGCTGGCGGTCGGCGAGGATGAGCCGTGAGCTCGGCCGGTTCGTTCGCGAACTGGGGGCGCACCGCATCCTGCAAGCCCTGCGCGATCGTCCGGCCCAGCGACGAAAACGAGCTCATCGCCCTGCTCCGTCGCGCCGCTGCTGAGCAGCGCCCCGTCAAGGTCGTGGGCGGCGGCCACTCGTGGTCCGATATCGCCTGCACCGACGGATATCAGGTCAATCTCGATCGCCTGGAGCAGGTGATCTCCGTGGACCGCGCCCGGCAGCGCATCACCGTCCAGGCGGGTCTGCGGCTGCATCGGCTCGTCGCTGTGCTGCATTCAAACGGGCTCGCGCTGCCTGTGGTGGGCTCGATCCTGGAGCAGAGCGTCGCCGGCGCGATCTCCACCGCCACCCACGGCAGCGCCCCCGCGCACGGCAATCTGGCGTGCCAGGTGGAAGCGCTGCGCATGGTCCTGGCCGACGGCAGTGTGCGCACCGTGCGTGCCGACGAGGAACCCGACCTGCTGAGCGCCTGCCGGGTCAGCCTCGGCGCACTCGGCATCATCACCGAGGTCACCCTGCGCTGCGTCCCGGCGTTCACCCTGCGCGAGGTCGCGATGCCCATGGACTTCGACGAGGCCGTCGCGACGCTGCCGCAGCTGCTGGAGAGCGCCCCCTACCTCAAGCTGTGGTGGCTGCCGCACACGCAGCAGGTCCTGCTGTATCGCTGCTGGCCCCTGGATCCAGCGTCGCTGAAGCCGTCAAGGCTACCGGCAGTAGCATTGGACCTGGCGCGCCGTCTCGACCGCTGGACAGAGGAAAAGATCGTCAGTGCGCAGCTGTTTGATGGGCTGCTTCGTCTGTCGGCCCGTCGCCCCGGCATCATCGGGCGCATGAACCGGGCGGTGCGCGCCGCCTACTTCAGGCCGCGAACCCGCGTCGGCGCCAGCGCCCATGTCCTGACGATCGGAATGCCGCCGCGCCATCAGGAGTGCGAGTATGCCGTGCCGGTGGCAGCCGCCGGTCCCATGCTGCGCGCCCTGCGTCGCCTCATCGACGAGCACCGGCTGACCGTGAACTTTCCCGCGGAGTTCCGCTTCGTCGCTGCCGACGACTCGTGGCTCAGCCCCATGCACGGCCGGGCGAGCTGCTGCATCGGCGCCTATATCGCTGGCGGCCCGGCGCTCGACCATGCGCCCTACTTCGGCCGCTTCGAGGAGCTGATGCAGAGCGTCGCCGGGCGCCCGCACTGGGGCAAGCAGTTCCAGGCGCCGGCGACGTACCTGCACTCGGTCTATCCCCGGCTTGGCGATTTTGCTGCGCTCCGGCGAAAATGGGATCCAGAAGGTCGCTTTCTCAACGGCTACCTCCGACGCATTTTTGATGATGTCGAGCGGCCGCTGAGCTAGGATGATTGTCAATCTTTTCGCGGAGTTTGCAGGATGACCGCTCGCTGCTGGCTTTTCACCTTGGTGCTGGGTTTCACCCTGGTTTCCTCTCGGCCGATGCCGGCGCACGCACAGCGCGGCCAGGAGGCAGTTCTGCTGCTGAGCGTTCAGCGCGGCGGCAAGGTCGACGCGAAGCTGACCCACGCCGTGTATGCCAACCTGCTCAAGGTCGGCGAGGCCATGACCCGCGAAAATGCGCTGGCTGGCCCCGAGCGCCTGTGCGGCAACGAAGAGTGCCTGAGCCAGCTCGCCAGCCGGGAGGGAGCCAAGGCGATCTTGAGCTCGATGGTGCAGGACAACGGCCCGAACAACCTGTACATCACCGTCACCCTCTTTGACGCTGACAACCGCACAGCCACCGACGAGAAGACCATCTGCGATCACTGCACGCAGCAGCAGGTCGTGTCGGCCATCTTCGATCTGAGCGATCGCTCGCTGCGCACCTACCGGGAGCGCAAGGCGAGCGCCGCCGCTCAGTCGCAGGCTCAGGCCCAGCCGCAGTCGGCCCAGACAGCTGCGTCGCCGGGGCAGTCGCCCGAGGGGGCGCAGACCCTGCCCGGCTCCGAGCTGGCGGGGCCGCGCGCGACGGCACCGGTGTCCACGGCCACCACGACGCCAGCCCCGGTGGCGGGCGGTGATTTTCTGAGCCGCTGGTCGCCCAAGCGCAAGATCGCGGCCGGCGTGCTGACCGGTCTGCTGATTGCCACGCTGATTCCCACCGTGGCGCTGCACGTGACGGATGGCAGCCCGACAACGCTTCTCGGCTGTCAGAGTGTTTCAAACTTCTGCGTACTGCATAACTTACCGCTTTATGCCGCCGGTTATGCCATTAGCGGCGCTCTGGCGATTGGTCTGGGTATCACGTTTGGGTGGCCGACCAGCAAGTCTGCGAGCGCTGCTCCAAGCGCAGCCCCGGTACCGGTATCCACGGAGGGCAAATAGATGCGTATGCGTACTCTGGCCAAAGCACTCTTCGCCTTTTCCGCGCTCGCCCTTCCCGCCAGCCTGGCGACGAGCTGCGCCATCGACGGCTGCATCGACAACCCGCAAGACTCGCGCTGCACCACGGCGCCGACCTCCGACATCTCGGTGCTCACTGGCCGCCTTCCCAAGAGCGGCGGACAGATCAACATCCAGGTGCGCAACCTCGCCACCGGCAACCGCGTGCGAGGCACCCTCGGAACCGGCGGACCGACGGTCAACTTCACGATGAACGCCGACGGCACCGGCTCGACGCAGGTGAGCCAGGCGATGCTCAGCAGCATTCCGCTGGGCGGTCTGCCGCTGCTGATCCAGGTGACCCAGGGCGACTCGGGCAGCGAGTCGGTCGTCAAGGCCGTCTCGGTGACGCTGCACATCTTTACCCCGGCCAACTTTTCGGATCCGACCAAGGTCACATTGCCCACGGGAGCGCGGCAGCCGACCTGGACGCAGATCGCTCAGGGGCATCTCTTTGCTACTTTGGACAATGCGACTGATAAGCGTATAAATGAATATCAGTTCTCTGGCTCGACACTAACGCAGTTGGGAACTAGAGATACGCACTTAAATACGATTCCCTCTAGTTCGCCTATCGATGTGACGAACACCCAGACTGTGCGATTGCTTGTGCAGGCGGGGCAGACGTTTTCGCTCGAATATGCCGACCTGACGGGCACCGGTCCCTACGCATCGCTCAAAACGCTGACCTATTCCAAGGCGTATGCGGTGGCGGCGGATCGCAAGAGCAATTACGTGGCAGTGGCTGGCGAAGGGACCGACGGGCCGCTCAAGCTCTTTACGCTGCCGCCGATGGGACAGCAGCCGGCGCAGATCAACATCACCGGACTGCCGGCCGGCAAACAGCCAGTGGCGCTCGCGTGGGGGCTGATCGACAGCGATACGGCGGTGGATCTGGTTGCGGTGAACGCGGATAACTCAGTGTCGGTGTTCCTTCAGAAGAACGGCCAGGGCATGGCCTATGACGCGACCCTGTCTAACGCGCTCCAGACGGCCGCCGGCCTTCAGGGCGCGGTGGCTGTCTCGGTGGCCATCGGCGACGTTGACCTCGACGGGCTCGAAGATGTGATCTTCCTGCAGAGCGGCCTGGTGGTGGAGCTGGCCAACGAAGGCACCGGCAGCTTCACCAAGACGGTGCTGCTCAACGGCGTTACGGCTGACTCGGTGGCCGTCGGAGACCTCAACGTCGACGGCAAGGCCGATCTGGCGTTCGCCCAGAAGGCCGCGTCGATGCTGGCGGTCTACCCGAACCAAGCGCAGTAACCGGGCGCAATACCAAGCGCTCGGGCGCTCGCACGCTTCCCGTCTCGCCTGCCAGCCCGCTACTGCGGCTTGCGGGCGGGCTCTTTTTCCGGAGGCTGCGACTTGACGATGGTGAACTCGACCTCGCGAGGCGTGACCTCGTAGGCGATGCCCGCCGGGATGTTGGTGACCTGAAGGCGCTTGACGAAGGTGGTGCCCGGCGGCTTGCGCTCCTCGGCCGAGGTATCGAGCACCGCGACCGGCATGCCCTCCAGCTTCTCTAGCCCCTGCCCTCGCAGCACGATTGTCGCAACATCCGGCGTGACCTTGACGTTCTGCTGAGCGCTGGTCGTGCGGATGGGGACGTTGGCGATCCGGCGCTCGAAGCGCTCGACGATGACCTCCGCCGTGATGCGCGGCGGCGGATTCTCGACGAAAGCCGCGTGCTTGGGCAGCGGCCCCAGATCCACGGTCACCGTCGCAGCGCCCGTAAAGCCGGCGATGTTGAGAGGCCGCGTCAGCACGTTGCGCATGCTCTCGAGCACGTCCTGGGCGCCGCGAATCTTCACCGTCGATGGCGTGACCGTGGTCTTCTTCAGTCGGAAGCCCTCGGCAAGCTCACCCTCGATGGTCAGCTGCACCGGCAGGCTTACCTTGGCCTCGGTCTCGTAGCGCAGGAAGATGCTCGGCGGGTCGAAGCTCTCGACACGAATGCCCTCGGGCAGACGCAGCATGTCGGCGACCAGCCGGAGCTCACCGTCGCTGTAGTCGCTGAGATCGAGCTGGATCGGCTCCAGCCCCGCCTGGCTGGCGCGGGTGATGCGGCCCCAGGCGCCACGGACCACCACTCGCACCTGCTCCGTCGGTGGCTCCGACACCAGGATGCGGCCGCGCGGCTGGCTGTACTGCATCCGCACGTACAGCGCGGTGCTGGCTTCGAGCTCGGTGCGGACGACGAACACCAGCACCACCGCCGCGACCACGGCGATGAGCTTGAGCACCAGATCCTCGACAAAGAACTTATAGAGAAACTCGCGCATGGCGTTACCGCGTCTCCGATTCCTTGGCCGCGGGCTTCGGAGCGACGCTCACCGGCGAAGCGGGGTCGATTGGCACAGGGTCCACGGCTGGGGCTGGGGCCACAGTCGCCGCCCGCACGGTTGGCAGCTGTGACGCGAGCTCGGCGGCGGCCGTCGCGATGGATGCCACCGGTTGCTCGGGCCGCAGGGTATCCGCCTCAGCCTTGGACTTTTCGGCCGCTGCCAGAACATCGCGCACCGACAGCATCGGCGCCGTGACATCCCCGCTCGGGCCCACCGCCTGAACCACCGCCCCCGCCGATCCAGCAGGCTCGGCGAACTCGCGCGGTCGCGTCATCTGCTGCGTCGTGAACAGCGGGATCAGGTCCACCGGCATCTTTTCAAAAGTGCCGCTGTTGCTGGCGTCCGTCGCATGGGACTCGCTGGTCTTGGGACCTGCCGCAGGCGCCTTGGGAGCTTCGCCCGCAGCTGCCGCGTCGCCGCTTCGGCGCGGACGCGGCGCAACCGGCGGCTGCGTCTTGCCCTTGTTCTTCTTTTTCTGAAACAGGCCCAGCAGCGCCTTGCGCAGCGTCGCAGCGTCCAGGTCGCGGGCAATGTTGCCGTTGAAGCACAGCGACACCGCGCCGCGCTCCTCGCTCACCACCACGACCACGGCGTCGGTCTCTTCCGTGACGCCGATGGCAGCGCGATGGCGGGTGCCAAACTGCTTGTCGAGCTTGGCGTTGGCCGACAGCGGCAGCACCGCTCCGGCCTGCTGCACGCGCAGGTTGCGGATGATCACGGCCCCGTCGTGCATGTGGTTGGCCGGCTCGGGCACAAAGAGCGTCATGAGCAGCTCCTTGGTCACGCGCGCGTCGAGCTCGATGCCAACCTCGCCCAGGTGCTCGCTGAGGTCGGCGTCGCGCTCGATGACGATGAGGGCGCCGATTCGCCCCTTGGCCAGCTCGCCGGCCGCCTGCACGACCTCTTCGATGACGTAGGTCTCTTCGTATTGGCGACGGGTAAACAGATTCTGGCCGACGTGCATAAGCGCGCGGCGCAGATCTTGTTGAAAGATAACCACGAAAAAGATGATGAAATAGTCAATCAGCTTTTCAAACAGCCAAGATACCGCATAAAGATCCAGGCGCTTCGCAATAAAATACAGTCCTCCGAGGAGAACCATCCCGACCATGGTCTGCGCAGCGCGCGTTCCACGCACCAGCTTCAATATGCGCAGAACGACATAATAGACAATTAAGACATCAACAAATGTCGTAAGCACTTCGCGCGAATTGAATGCGTGCAAAGACACATTCAGGCGCGACAGCAGGCCGGGGGCGAACGCAGCTATCATCTGCCCTCCCCGGCGGCGATGCGCAGCGCGGCAGTGAGCTTCAGGGCAGCCACCGTCTCGGGCACATCGTGCACGCGGACCACGTCAGCGCCTTGATAGGCGGCCAGCGCGGCAGCCACCGCGGATGGCACCAAGCGCTCGCTCGTGGGCAGACCTGTGATCGCTCCTAGCATCGACTTTCGTGAGGCCCCAATGAGCAGTTTACCGCCCAGCACCCGCCGGAGCCAGCGCACACTTGCCAGCAGCTGCACGCTCTGCTCGGGAGTCTTGGCGAACCCGAGGCCAGGGTCAAAGATGAGCCTCTGAGCCCAGGGCTGAGAAGACGGCGGCGACTTGGCCGGGGGCGGTTCGAGTCCCTGGGCCAGAGTCGTCGACAGGTGAGGCGCCTCTCCATCTCCCATCATTAGCGATGCCACAGTTTGGCGAAGCTCGTCTACTACAGTCTGACACAGATTCCCGCCGTAGTCGGTCAGCTCGCGCATGTTCGACGGCGTGCCGCGGGCATGCATGAAGACCACCGCATCAAAGGCATTCAGGATCGGCTGCAGCGCCTGCCGCCGGCGCTCGCGCGAGAGGCTGTCGGTGTCGGCAGCGTCGGCATGGGGCGGCGCCAGCAGGTGCTTGGGAAACGGCAGGTTCAGCAGCCGCACCCCGGCCTGGAGCGCCCGCTGCGCCACTTCGACATGGCGAGTATCGACGGATAGCACCGTCGCAAGTCCAGCCTCACCGAGCGGCTCGACCACCGGCGCCAGCCGCCGCCACTCTTCGTCGGCCGTCAGCGGCTGCGCCCCGGGTCGCGTCGACTCCGCGCCCAGGTCCAGGATGTCGGCGCCGGCAGCCACCAGCTCCTCGGCGCGGGCGCGAGCCCGGAGCGGGTCGACATAGCGCCCCCCGTCGGAAAAAGAGTCGGGCGTCAGGTTCAGGATCGCCATGACCGCGCAGCGGGCGCCATCGAGCACCAGCAGACGGCCATCCCCACGTCGCAGAGTCAGCGGCGGGGGCGCGTGCTCGGCGACAGGGCTGGGAAGGGCGGCCGACGAGTCGCCGCTGTCCAAGATTCGGACCAGACCAGGCATGTCGCAAGCATAGTCCGGCCCCGCGTCGCGCTCTACCCTCAGCAGGGCGTTTGAGCGGAGATCGTTCGGATCCGATGCGCCTCTTGGCGTGTCTTTTGAAAAGGTTGCGGCTATGGCTCCAGATCGGTTGGCAGCTTGAGGCGTCCGAGCACACCCTCGGCCGCGGTGAGTCGGCGGCTGATCTCCTGGAGCGCTCCGGCCGCGTCCAGCGGGAGCCGGCGACCCAGCTGCTCCAGGCTGCGCCGGTTGTAGGCCAGCCCGATCGGCGAGCCCTTCTCCAGATTGAGCGCGATGGACTCGGACAGCAGCGCCAGCGCCCCCGGATGCTCGCCGCGCGCAAACAGCACCTCGGCCAGCGCCGCGGTGGTGCGCGCCAGACCCAGCACATCGCCGAGCTCGCGCTGCGCCTCCAGAGCGGCCGTGAGGCTTTGCAGCGCCTGATCCAGCTGTCCACCGCGCAGCGCCAGTCGCCCGAGCGTCTCCCAGACGCGGGTCAGCTCGCGGGTGGCGCCAATCCGGCGATATGCAGCCTCGGCGGCACGGGCATAGCGGAAGCCCATGGCGATCGCCTCGGCCTCGCGCCCCGGTCGGGCGGCCACGTGCAGCGGCAGCCGCGCCAGCAGGTGGTCGGTCTCGGCCAGCTCGGCCTCGGCCGACGGATCGGTCGCCACCAGCCGCTGGAACAGCCGGTGCGACTCCTCCAGCAGGTGGCTCGCACGCACCGGATCGCCTTGACGGACATAGATGGCCGCCTGATCGTTCAGCAGCCGCGCCGCCCCGATCGCATCCCCCGCGCTCAGCAGGGCCCGGCTGGCGACGGTCAGCTCCTCCAGCGCCTTTTCCAGCGAGCGCACATCGCCGATGTCGTAAAGGACGCTCGATAGCAGCGTCACCACCGTGGTGCGCAGCTCGGCGGAGTCGTCGTCTTCAAGCAGGCTGCGCGCCGCCTGAAGCGACTCCAGGGCGCTCGCCAGCGTGAACTTTCCGCCCGGCCCCACCGCCTGCCACTGCAGCCGGCCCAGCTCGCACAGCGCCATGACCCGCAGCCGCCGCCGCCGCGGCGCCGCTGGCAGGCTCTCGATCAGGTTCAGCGCTTCGCGGGCATACGAGACGGCCTGCACATGCGCACCGACCGCCGCGGCCTCACGGGCAGCCGCCAGGAAGCGCGCCGCGCCGTTTTCCAGCTCGCCGGCCGCGACCAGGTGGCTGGCCGCGCGGGCCTCGTTGCCCACCGCGATCCCTTCGCTGCGCTTCGAGGTCGCATCCACCGGCCACTCGGGCGGGTTGGCCCGGGCCGAAGGCGGCGGCAGCGTGGTGCGCAGATCCGAAGCGAGCCGGCTGCGCGAGGTCGAGTCCGCGCTCTGGGCTGGCGTCGCTCCGGTCTGGGGAACCCCGCCGGCCGGCGTATTGCTGACCGGCCGCCCCATGCCCCGGTCGGTCTCGCGCAGCCGCGGATCGGTGCGGCCGATGTTGACCGAATACGGGACCGAAGCGTCCTTGTCCTTGTCCCGGTCCCGGTCCCGGTCCTTGTTGCCGATGGAGTGCGAGCGCGAGTTCTCGTTGGTCTCCACCGGGCGCGGAGCTGCCGGATCGCGGTCGGGGAAGACCTCCGTAAAGGACTTGCCGGCCTGCTGCGCTCCGCCGGACTTTTCGCCGGACTGAACCGAATCGGGCACTCCCATCTTGGCCGACGTGATCGACATGGGAATCGCCATGGGCGCCGCCGATGACGAGTCCAGGGTCGGCAGCGCACCCGACCCCGACGACAGGCTGGCCAGCACAGTGCCGGTGGAGCGGCTGCTGGCTGCGCGCGGGCTGTCGGCCGACACCGTCGATGGCAGATCGGTGGCAGGGGGCATCGCCTCCATCATCTGCCGGCTGAGCAGCTCGGCGAGCAGGCGATGCCAGGCAATGGCCAGCGACGGCAGCGTCGAGGCCCGCAGCCCCTGCGCCAGATCGTCCGGCAGATCGAAGCGCCCGTCGCCGCGATCTTCGATGGCCACCCCCAGATCCGCTCCCCGCTGTAGAAGCTCCAGCACGCGCAGCGGCTCGATTCCCGAGAGCGACGCGACCAGCGACGCCTCGAACCCCGAGCCGATGATCGAGCCCGCACGCAGCACCGCCACAACCTCCGCCGGCACCCCTTGCAGGGCGCTGGGCAGCGGCTCGCGGTTCGGGAGCTGCTCCTCGGGCGGCGGCTCCAGATGGACCAGCGCATCGGCGCCGTCGGTGGCTGTCAGGGTCGCCAGCAGCGCCGCGGCGATGCCCTCGGGCTCGGGGTTGGAAAACGCCAGCAGCAGCGGCACCTGGAGCCAGTTCGGCCGCGTCACCATCTCGCGCAAGAGGTGCAGGCTGTCTTCGTCGGCATTTTCGACGTTGTCAAAGACCAGCGCCCAGTGGCCGTCGCTCTGACGGCGCAGGCGGTTCAGGCTCTCGACGATGGCGCTGCCGGGGATCGCCTCGGGGACCTCGCCCAGCAGACGGCGGCGAAGCCCCGTCCAGACCCGCTCGGCCGCTTGGTCCAGAATCGGCACCGGCCCGCCGAGCAGCTGCTCGACCCGGTGGCGCGCTTCGAGCAGCGGCCCCAGTGCCCGCTTGGCGCCATCGCCGCTCACCCGCACCGCGTAAAAGGCACACGAAGACGGCAGCTCTGACGGCAAGCTGCCGAGCACAGCCGTATGCCGGCCGCTGCGGATGCGTTCCCACACCTTTTCGAGGTTGTCCACGTCGTGCTCCTTCAGTGGCTTCGCGTCACGATCCGAGGCGAGCTGGCCGCTCGCGTCAGACGCCTGAAAAGACTAACTGCTTATCCTAGCGCAGGATCAAGCGAGAGTGGTGTCCGGAGGCCGCCGCCAACCGCGGGTCACCGTGTGGCAGACGCACCGAGCAGCACCACCCGAGTGCTACCAAAAGTGTGATAATGCTCGTTGCGACGCACTGCGCCAATCGCCAACCGCCGATCAGTAGATGCAAACCTTGTCGGAGCAATCTCCACCCAGCGCCCAGTCTTCGGGCGAAATCGCAGCACCTGGCGCTGGGGGCTCAGCGGAGCCCGCCTCGGGTTTGGCCCTGTTCGCGGCGGCGCTGCTCTTGCTGATCGTCATCGGCAGCCTGTCGCAGCGCTACCGGCCGGGGCCGCAGGGCATCGCGCTCACGGAGCTGGTGGCCATCCTGTTGCCGGCGGTCATCTTCCTGGAGCTGGGCCTCCAGTCGCAGTCGCAGCCAGGCCATCGGCGCCGGGCGGTGCTGCGCTTCCTGCGGATAACCCCAGTGACGCGCTGGCTTCCGGTCGGGCTGCTCGGCGGCCTGCTCTTGGGCGGCGCGGCGTTTTATCTGATGGCGGTGTGGCTGGAGCCGCTGCTGGAGCGGCTGGTGCCGGTGCCGCCCAGCGAGCGCGCCCAGCTGCTGCGCCTCTTGCGACCAGCGACGGGAATGCGGCCACTCTGGCAGGATCTGCTGTGCTTTGCCGCGGTCCCGGCGATCTGTGAAGAGGTGCTGTTTCGCGGCGCCATCTTGTCGACCCTGGGCGGTCCGCTGGGCTGGCGGGGCGGCCATTCGCACTCAAGCGACGCCGGCAAGGATCGGCGCTCCGCGATGATGGCGGTCGTTCTGTGCGCGCTGCTGTTCGGCATCTTTCACCTGAGCTGGTCCAAGATCCTTCCGACCACCGCGCTGGGCCTTGGCTTTGGCGCAGCGGCGGTCTGGGGGCGGTCGCTGTGGCCAGCCATGGCCATGCACTGCGCCAACAATGCGATGGTCGTCGTGCTCGTGCGCGCAGGTCTCGACGAGCCGCCGTCTTCTGTGCGCGCCTTGCTCATCGAGTCCGGCGGCGCCCTGCATCCTGGGCCCGGGCTGCTCTGGACCGCGGCAGGGCTTGGCGCCGGAGTGCTCGGCTACCTGCTGCTGCGCTGGTCGGGGCGCCATCCGGCGTCGGCGCATGCGCCTGCCCGCATGCCCTCTTCGCTCATCGAAGGCAGCTAGCGGCCCGCGACCTGCCTGCCAGCTGCCGGCTGCAAGTTCCCCTCTTTTCCCCGCCTCGCCCTGCGTGTTACGATGTCCGCGGGTCGCCATCAGCTCTGGCAATGGCCCTCTGTACGATGACGAGGCACCTCTCATGACTTCCGCCCCCCAAACTGAACAGCGCAAGACCCCTCGTTACGAAGTCTCGGCCTTCGTTGACTGCACCGGCAGCGAGGTCTATCTCCGCCACAAGGTCATCAATGTCTCGATCGGCGGCGTCTGCATTCAGTGCGACGCGGCCGAAGAGATTGGGACCGAGGTCGAGCTGCTCATTCACTTTCCCGATATCAACGTATCGGTGCCGCTGCGCGGGCAGGTGGTCTGGGCCAACCGCAGCCACCCCGTCGACATGGGCATCCGCTTCGTCAACCTCGACGACAAGAAGCAGGAGACCCTGCGGCAGTACCTTCAGAAGGCGCAGCAGGCCAGCGCCGCGTAACCGCTACAGCGCAACCTTGAACAGCGCCCGCAGCGCCGCAAAGTCGGGCTGCGTCAGCTTGGCGGCGATGGTCGTTCGGATCTGAAGCTCGGGATCCTCGCTGATGCGCAGCTGCTGCGAGCCGTGCGACAGCGTCCCGGTCAGCCGATCCCCCGCCGGCCCGTGGCACAGGATGCAGGTCGAGCGCATGGGCAGCAGCGTCGTCGGGTTCGGCCCGCAGCTGCCCCCCAGCGGAAACGGCGCGTCATACGGCAGTCGCACCAGGCCGCCGTGCTTGTAGCCGGGCGCGCGCAGCCACGGCCGCCGCGCCTCCAGCACCTCGAATCCCAGCGAGCGCAGCTTCTGGCCGCCGCTCTCCACGGGCTTTACGATCCGCGACTCCAGCAGCGTGATCACCGGCAGCGCCACGATCTCCACCTCCGAGGACACCACCAGCGGCACCTCGAAGATCACCGAGCGCCCACCCACGGGCAGCGTCAGCGCCGGCGGATGGTCGCTCAGCGCCTGCCGCAGCCAGTCCGCGCCGCCGGCGCTCTTGGGAATGTAGGCGAAGCGACGAAAAGCCGCCCGGTAGCCGGACATCAGCGAGTGGCGGGTGCCCTCGCGGGCGGGGCTGTCGAAGCCCTGCGGCCGATCGCGCGACAGCGTCGCCACCTCCAGCCAGCTGCTGGGGCTGTCGGCGATGCCGGCCAGGAGGTCGGGATAGGTGCTGGCCAGCGTCGCCAGATTCGACGGCAGCTTCGCGAGCACGGCCTTGGGCAGCGCCAGCCGCCGCATCAGCACCCCGATCTGATCGCGCAGGATCAGCAGCGGATCGGTGGTGTTGTCGATGAGCTCGGCCTTGGTGTTCCGTAGGACCCCGTCCAATGCATCAAAGCGCTCCCACAGGTCGTGCTGAAGCAGCGCCGCGGCCAGCGGGTTGCTCTCCGGCGGCACCGTGGCGGCCTCGCGCAGTGCGTGCAGGGCCTGCTGAAAGCGCCCCGGCGACGACAAAAAGTGCACATCCTTGGACACGAGCAGCGTCGAGACATCGCGATAGTCGCTGGGCCCGGCCTTCAGGTCTGCCATCGCGGCGTTGGGCTCGGGCAGCCGGTCGCAGCTGAGGTCGCGCGCAAGCAGGCAGGGCGAGCGCTGGACCTCATACGCGTGCTGAAAAAGCGCGTGATGCACGCGGTTCCACGGATGGTCGCGCCGGTCGTCAAAGAGCGGCAAGAGTCCGGTGGCGCCACCGTCGGGATGCTCGGCGTCGCTGCGGTCGTCGGCGAGCTGGCTCGGCGTCTGCGCGAACAGCGGCTCGGGCGGCGCCGGCTTGCGCGAGCGGCACGCGCCGAGGAGCAGCGCCAGGCCGAGCAGCGCGATCGGACCGCCTAACCGCTGCCGTCTTCGTCTGGTCGCAGCACCGTCGCGATCGGCGGCCGCTTGGGGTGGATGTCGCGCCCCCGCACCAGATTGGGCGGAATGATGTGGTCGTCCCGCATGGCGTTGTGCTCGCACATGGACATAGTGCCGCTGCGCGTGGCGACATGGAAGGAGCAGTGGTGAATCCGCTCCTGCTCCAGGTGGTCGGAATCCATGAAGTTCTGAATGAAAAAGCTCAGCTTGGCGAGCTGCGGGCGGCGCCCCGTTTTCAGCAGCTGCGCTGCCGCGGGAGGAATCGCCTGAAGCAGCTTTCGCCCGGCCCACGCGCCGCCATGGCGCAGCCACTCCGGCCGCTCGGTCAGCATGTGGCGAAGCACGCGCAGCGACGAGCGAACCGCCTGAGTGCGATCCAGCTGCACCCGGCCGAAATCCTCCAGCCAGCGCCCGAGGACGTCGCGATCGTCGAACAGATCGATCACCTTGCCGCCGGAGACCAGCGTGTAGGCAATGTTGTGGCAGTCGGGATGGCCGAACAGCACCGACTCCCACGACAGCGGTACGCCGTCGCAGCCCGACTCGATGAGCTGGCGGATGCGCTGGCGCGTGATCAGCGGAGCGCGCTTGCGCAGGTAGCCGCGACCGGTGTCGGCCTGAAGCTGGAAGCTGGCCATGCCGAGCTCGCCGGCATGGCGCACAAAGAAGCGCACAAGCTCGGGAATCTCGTGGATGTTGCCGTCGAAGACCGTGGTGTTGAAGATGAGTGCGAGGCCCAGTCCCTGGGCGCGCTCCAGGTACTTTTCGCGCACCTGATTGAGCGCGATCTCCGTCGCGTAGCCCTTGCGCTCCTGGGTCAGGTCGACGTGCAGCGCCAGATCGACCAGACCCACATCGCGCAGCTCGCGCAGGAGGTCGCGCGACACGCGGATGCCGTTGGTAAACAGCGCGGGATAGAGGCCAATGCTGGCGGCGTAGCGCGTGATTTCGACCAGCTCAGGGCGGGAGCGCAGCGTCGGATCGCCGCCGGTGATCTGGACGTTGGTGTGGACGCCGAACTTGTCCTTGATGATGTCGAGCTTGCGCTTGAGATCGTCGAGGGGCGGATCCGGCACCGCCTCAGAATAGTCCGACAGATAGCAGAGCGTGCAGTCGAGGTTGCAGCGCTGCGTGATCTCGAGCGCAACGCAGCCAATCGTCGAGCGACGACCGAGCACCTGATGCGCCTGGCGGAACGCGGGCGCAGTGCTGGTCAGGCGCTGGTCGCGCAGCCGCTGTTTGTGGGCGAGCTCCTCGGGCGTCGGTTTGTAGCTCAGCATCGGGCCTCACCTGATGTCCTGGTAAACTCGCTTGAGGGTCAGCGGATCGATGCCAGCGTGGCAGCCGAGCCGCAGCAGCCACATGAGCAGGATCGTGCGCCAGACGCCGCCCTGCTCCCAGCGACGCGGCGAGGTCGCGACGGCGGGCTCCAGGCAAGCGTAGCGGCCGCGGCCGCGGGCGCGAGCGCGCTTTATCAGGTCCAGATCCTCGCACAGGGCCAGGTCGCGGTAGCCGTGGAGCTGCTCGAACAGCGGGCGGCGCATGAAGATGGCCTGATCGCCGGTCGCCGACGGCATCAGCCGACTGCGCAGCGTGATGAGCCAGCTGGCCAGCTGAAGCCTTGGGTCGGGGCTGGCGATGCTGAGCGCGAAGCAGCCAAAGTCCACGCCGCGGGCAGCGGCCGCCTGGATCGCCCGACAGTGCGCGGGGGAAAACTCCGTATCGGCGTGCAGAAACACGAGCACATCCGCCTGGCAGCCGCGCGCGCCGCTGTTCATCTGCACCGCCCGCCCCTTGGGCCCGCGCGCGACGCGAAAGCGCCGCGGCTCGGCGTGCAGCCGGGGCCAGCGCCGGACATCTTGCAGGATCTGCACAGTGTCGTCGCTGCTGCCGCCGTCTATGACTGCGATTTCAGTGGCGATTTCGACCAGTGCGCTCAGGCGCTCGGCCAGGGCTGGAGCGACGCGAGCCTCGTTGAACACGGGCACAACGAGCGCAAGCTGGGGAGCAGCGGCAGCCACCGGGGCGGCGGCGCCAGAGGGCTGGAGCGACACGCCAGCAGTATACCGCCTCCTGCCGCTTGCCCCTGCGTGGGGCGCGTTGGCTGGCCCTAGCTGCGACGGAGCGCGGCGCTGAGCTCTTCGCGAATCAGGGCGGCCAGGCGACTCCCGTCCAGCGAAGCAGCAGAGGCGGCAGGCGGCGAAGAGGCGGGCGGCGCGACAGCCGGCGCAGCAGCCTTGCCGCCTCGCGCTTCGGGGCCCAGGCCTGCCTTGCGACGCGCCTCCAGCAGCGGCGGCAGCAGCGCGGCAGGCAGCGGCTGTACGCCCCCGGCGGGCAGCGCCAGCAGGTAGATGCGCGCCAGGTGCTCGCAGAGCTCCAGGCGAAGATAGGCCTGCTCGATGTCGCTTCCCCAGGCAAACACGCCGTTTCCCGCCATCATGACGACGTCGTAGCTGCCGGCCAACGGACGCAGCGCCGCGACGGCGGCCGGGCCCGGAGCAGTCACGGGCACGGTCGGAATGCTGGGTCCCAGCGAGACCACGGCCTCGGGGAGAAACGGCTGATCGAGCGCTCGGCCGGCAGCGGCCAGCGCGGTGGCGTGGGGGGGATGGGCGTGGATGACGGCCTGCACATCGGCCCGCTCGCGATAGACGCACAGGTGCAGGCCCATCTCGGAAAACACCCGGTACCGACCCGCGACTACGGCGCCGCCGCTGTCGACGGTGACCAGGCTGTCGGCGGTGACCTCGGCCTTGGAAAAGGCCGTGGGCGTGCACAGAAAGCGGCCGTCGCTCAGTCGCACGCTGAGGTTGCCGTCGTGGTTGGCGACCCAGCCGCGGCTGTGCAGCCGGTGGCTGTAGTCGACGACCTGCGCCTTGAGCTTGCCGTCGGTCATGCCCGCCCCACGTGCTCGGTCACGACGCGATCCACGATCGCGACGATGAGCGACCGGATCGGCACCTGCGGGCCCATCTTCAGGAGCTGCCGCACGCCGTTGCCCTCCTGCATCACCAGCACCACATCGCCCTGCCCTGCCTGCACATCATCGACGGCGAGAAACGACGCCCCCACCTCGGCGCCGGCCTCGTCGAGCGGCTGCACGATCAGCAGCTTGCGCCCCGCATACACGGGGTGCTTGGCCGTGGCGACCACAGGACCCAGGACGCGGCACAGCTTCACTGCGCCCCTCCCGTCCGTCCCGACGCGCTCACATGCTCAAAAATGGCCGCGCCATCTTCCCCGGGACGGGGAGAGCGTGCGGCTGGGGCGACATCGTCGACGATGCCCACAATCGCCGAGTCAACGGGCACAAACCAGGGCTCCAGCGCCAGCGCCGCCTCGCGAGAGGCCACGAGGTAGACCAGATCGCCCTGACCCGCTCGCACCGTATCCACGGCAACCAGCGGATCTCCCGTCGCCTTGAGCGCATGGTCAAGGGGCAGCACCAAGAGAAACTTGGCGCCGGCCAGACCCTCGTACTTCTGGGTGGCGACGACGGTCCCGATGACACGGCCCAGCTGCATCGGGCGCAACATTAGGCCGGCAGAACCCTCGTGGTCAATCGGGATTTGGGTGGGGCTAGCATCAGCAGCCGCCTCTTGGGTAGCATTGAACTATGTACAACAAGTCCAGCGATCGACATTTTGCTTGGGTCAGCCGCTCCGCATTCGTGGGAGCGGCCATTTTGGGTCTGGGTCTGGCCGGTGGCTGCGGCGGCAACGGCAGCAGCGGCAGCAGCGGTCCAACGGAGGACGATCCGAACCTCAAGGGCATCACCGAGGCGCACAACAGCGCGCGCGCCTCGGTCTCACCGGCCGCGCAGTCGCCGATTCCGCCGCTGACCTGGTCCGCGACCATCGCCCAGACCGCGCAGTCGTGGGCCGACAACTGCATGTTCGAGCACAGCAGCGGCAACTACGGCGAAAACATCTACGCCGACACCGGCCAGGGCACGGCGGCTGACGTCGTCGCTGACTGGGTCTCGGAAAAAGAGGACTACAACTACGCCTCGAACAGCTGCGCCGGCGTCTGCGGCCACTACACGCAGGTCGTCTGGGCCAAGTCGCTGAACCTGGGCTGCGCCATGAAGCGCTGCACCAGCAACTCCCCATTCGGCAACTTCGGCGGCGGTGTGTGGAACTTCTGGGTCTGCAACTACGACCCGCCCGGCAACTTCAACAACCAGAAGCCGTATTAGCTGGCGCGGGTTCCGTTGGTGGCGGTGGCTTCGGGGGCGGCGTCGCGCTGGTGATAGATGAGCAGCGGGGGCTGCTGCTGCTCGACGACCTCTTCGTTGACGAGGACCTCTTTGATGTTGGGTCGCGAGGGGATCTCGTACATGGTGTCGAGGAGCAGCCCTTCGACGATGGCGCGAAGTCCACGCGCACCGGACTGCGTCTTGAGGCTGGCCTGGGCAATCGCCTTGAGCGCGCCCTTGGTAAAGCGCAGCTTCACGCCATCCATCTCGAACAGCTTCTGATACTGCTTGATGAGGGCGTTGCGCGGCTTGGTGAGGATATCGATGAGCGCATCTTCGGACAGCTCGTGCAGCGGCGCGATCACGGGCAGACGGCCGATGAACTCGGGGATCATGCCGTATTTCAGCAGGTCCTCGGGCTGCACGTCCTTCAGGTACTCCCAGACCTTGCGCTCGCGCTTGGAGATGATCTTGGCGCCAAAGCCGATCTGCTTCTGACCGATGCGCTGCTCGATGATGTCTTCGAGTCCGACGAAGGCGCCGCCGCAGATGAACAGGATGTTGGTCGTGTCGACCTGCAAGAACTCCTGCTGCGGATGCTTGCGACCTCCCTTGGGCGGCACGTTGCAGACAGTGCCTTCCAGGATCTTCAAGAGCGCCTGCTGCACGCCTTCGCCCGACACATCGCGCGTGATGCTGGGGTTGTCGCTCTTGCGCGCGATCTTGTCGATCTCGTCGATGTAGACGATGCCGCGCTGCGCCCGCTCGACGTCGTGATCGGCGTTCTGAAGCAGGTTGACGATGATGTTTTCGACATCCTCGCCAACGTAGCCAGCCTCGGTCAGGTTGGTCGCATCGGCGATCGCAAAGGGCACATTCAGGATGCGCGCCAGCGTCTGCGCGAGCAGCGTCTTGCCCGAGCCCGTGGGGCCGATGAGCAGGATGTTCGACTTCTGAAGCTCGGTCTCATCGGGACCGAGCTTGGCTTCGATGCGCTTGTAGTGATTGTGCACACCGACGGCCAGGATCTTCTTCGCCCGCTCTTGCCCGATGACGTACTCGTCGAGCACCGCCCGAATCTCGGACGGCTTGGGGATGGAGGTGCCGCCAAAGGTCTGCTCCTCCTTCTCGATCTCCTCGGCGATGATGTCATTGCACAGGCCAATGCACTCATCGCAGATGTAGACGGTCGGGCCGGCAATGAGCTTGCGAACCTCTTTTTGGCTCTTGCCGCAGAAGGAGCAACTGAGTCCGTGCATATCAGTCACTTATTTTGCCGTATCTACCCGACGTCGAGAAGGGTGCAGATTGCAGCCGCCCGAGGCGGCCGGTCCAGGTCCCAATTGGGATTCCCGGGCAAAAGGCCCGGGTCCCTTGTTACCAACGGTCCAAGTTCGATTCCCAATGTGCTAGCGGGCGGGCTGAGGAGCGTCGGTCCGCTTGCGCACCAGAATGTCGTCGATGAGGCCATACTCTTTGGCCTCCGGCGAGCCCATGAAGTAGTCGCGCTCCATGTCTCGGCGCACGCGCTCATCCGGCTGTCCGGTGTGCTTGGAGTAGAGCTCGATGAGACGGTCGCGCGTCTTCAGGATCTCACGGGCGTGGATGTCGATATCCGTGGCCTGTCCCTGGAACCCACCGAGCGGCTGGTGGATGAGGATGCGCGCGTTCGGCAGGGCAAAGCGCTTGCCCTTGCTGCCGCCGGCGAGCAGGAACGAGCCCATGGACGAAGCCTGGCCCATGCAGATCGTCGAGACATCGCAGCGGATGAGCTGCATCGTGTCGTAGATGGCCAGGCCAGCCGTCACCAACCCGCCGGGCGAGTTGATGTAGAGCATGATGTCCTTGTCCGGCTCCTCTGACTCCAGAAAGAGCAGCTGGGCAATAACCGTGTTGGCCACCAGATCGTCGATGGGCGTGCCCAAAAAGACGATCCGGTCCTTGAGGAGCCGTGAGTAGATGTCCCAGCCGCGCTCGCCGCGGTGGGTCTGTTCGACGACGGTCGGAATCAGGTAGCTCATCGTCGTGTTAGAGGGGTCGGGTGAGCCGGAGCGAGCGTTGTGCATTCGGGGTCCTCTACTTTAATCCTATTACCTCAGCACCTGAGCGCGCATTCGTCAAGGCGGACGGCAACTTCCGCTTCATCAGACCTGCTGGTCAGTCCAGCTGGAAGTGCCCGCCGCAATGATGAATGCGGCGGCTCGGAGCTGCGATCGGTCCTAAAAGACCAGCCCTGAGCAGCTAGTCTTTTTTCTCGGCCTTATCGCCTGTGGCGGTCGTGACCTTGGCCTTGGACTCGAGCAGATCCAGCGCCTTTTCCAGCCGCAGCTGACCGCGCAGCTGCTGGAACTGCGGATCTTCGCGCTGTAGCTCGGCCTTGAGCCGGGCGACGCTCTTGTCCCGCTCCTTGGCCATCTCGGCCAGGTGCTTCTCAAGATCCGCCTCGGTGACCTCAACCTTTTCCTTGTCGGCGAGCGCCATCATGACGAACTCGATCGACAGGTTGCGCACCGCCTCGGCATGGGCGGCCTGCGCCAGCTGCTCCGGCGTCGGCGCCTCGAACGGCGCATCCGGATTCTCCTTGCGGCGATCCTGCATGACGCGAATCTGGAGCTGCATGCGTCCGCGCGGATTCTCAAGCAGGTTGCGGGCGAGCTTGTTGATGAGGTTCGGCGGCAGCGGCACGGTGTTGCGCTTGATGAGCTCCTCGACGAGCGCAATGCGCATCTCGTGCTTGGCCTCCTCGGCGTCCTCGGCCAGGATGCCCTCGCGGATCGTCTTCTTGAGATCCTCAAGCGTCTCTGCCTCGCCGGTATCCTTGGCGAAGTCATCGTCGAGCGCCGGCAGCTGCTTCTTGTGCGCGGTCTTGATGGTGACCGTGAACTTGCCGGTCTGGCCAGCCAGCTCCTTGGTCATGCCCTCCGTCGGCAGCGTCAGCTCGATCGGATGGTCCTTGGCGTTCAAGGGAATTCCGGTGAGCAGCGGCGCCAGCCCGGGCAGCGGCGACTGGGTCGGCTGCGTCAGGTCGACGTTCATCTCTTTATCTTTGTAGTTGAGGTGCGCCAGCGAGCCGTTGAGCAGGATGCTCAGCACGTCGGTCGCTTCGGTCTTGTCGCGCCCCTCGATCGGCAGCATCTCGGTGTGCGTCTGGCGACGGCGCTCCAGCGCGGCTTCGACCTGCGACTCTTCGGCCTTGGAGGCACGCTGGGTGACCTCGATGCCCTCGTAGTCCTTGACGTCGATCTCGGGCAGAAGCTCGATGCGAGCCGTGTAGCGCAGCGGCTCGTTCTTCTTGGCATCCGGCATGGTCTCGAGCATCGGCTCGCTCGCCATCCGCATGGTCTGCTGATTGATGACAAACAGGATGCTCTCGTTGACCAGCTCGCGCGCAGCGTCGGCGCCCACCTTCTTGCCGAACATCTTCTCAAGCAGCGAGCGCGGCGCGTGGCCCTTGCGGAACCCGCGCAGGTTGACCTGCCGGTTCAGCTGCTTGAAGCCATCCTCAAGTTTGGCGTTGACCTGCTCTTTCGCGATCTCCACCTTCAGGCGCTTCTCGACGGGCGAAACCTCTTCGAACTCGAACTGGACGGGGGAACCTTGCATCATCGCCTCTCTGGGTCACGGCAACAGAACTACGGTCTGTTGCTTGCTCTGTTTGTCGGACGCTTGTGCAGCGTTTTTCGAGCGTTTTGGTAGCAGTCTCCAGGATTTATGTCGATTGGTAAAGACTTGCAGTTTGGAGATTGTCTTTAAGTGCTCGCGGGCTCGCGGGTCAAAGACGCTAGCACAGGCCGGGCGCAGCGGCGAGCCGGAGCTTCTGCCCGCGCCGCAGCTTCTTGATCGCGGCCTCCCTGCGCAAGGCGCTGCTGCGGTCCAGGACCGATTCGGTGTGGAGCACCGAGACCGGCAGCCGCCCGCGCGTGTACTTGACGCTCCCCTTCTGGTGGCAGCCCAGGCGGCGAGCGAGATCATTGGTGCAGCCCGTGTAGAGCGTCCCGTCGGAGCAGCGCAGGACGTAGACCAGCCAGCCCTTGCCTGTTTCAGGTTCCGCTCGACGGGAGGAGCGAGGCTGCCGTCTTGGAACCGTTGACGCTCCCATGGGCAGATGCTAGCGTGCCACCTGCCATTATGCGAGTCGATACGATTAGAAAGCTGTTTGCTGGAGTGCGCATCGACGGTCGGATGCGCGAGCAGCTGGAAAAGTGCCCCCAGCGAGATCGCGTTTTTTTCGAGTCGCCCGAGAGCAAGTACCTGACCGTGCTGCGCGGCGGCGACGATACCTACCTTGGTAAGATCATCGACCCAGCGGCGCCGCTCAACAGCATTGACGATGTGCGCCGCAACATCTGGTCGATCATCCAGCGCATCTGCCCGGGACGTCGCGATGAGAGCGAGGTCAAGCTCTACGCCCTGGACGATGCCGAAGTCGAGCCGACCTTCAACAACGCTTCGCGCAGCCGCTCTGGTGGTCCGGGCGGCGATCGCGCCCTGGGCCGCTCCGGCGGACTGGATGAGCGTTCGGGAAACAGCGACGAGGATGACTATTTTTAAAATTTTTCTCTTGCACAGAGCGGCGCGTTCTTGCTACTTACCGCATCGCTTGAGCGTGAGCGCCTGTAGCTCAGTTGGATAGAGCAACGGACTTCGAATCCGTGGGTCGGGCGTTCGAGTCGCTCCAGGCGCACAGAAAAATTGAATAGCGGGCCCATAGCTCAACTGGCAGAGCAGCGGACTCTTAATCCGTTTGTTGTAGGTTCGATTCCTACTGGGCTCACCGAAGGCGCTCCAGTCTTGACTGTAGCGCCTTTTTTCTTGATGCTCTCCTGACCCTGGCAGTAGCTCGCGAGAGTGGCGGAATTGGCATACGCACCAGACTTAGGATCTGGCGCCGAAAGGCGTAAGGGTTCGAGTCCCTTCTCTCGCACTCCCTTTAGCGCACCTCTTTTTTAGGCGCGCATTTTGAGCGCTCTCTTTTTCGAGAGCGCGTTAGCGGCGGTAGCTGCTGAGGTCCAGGCCGTAGCGGTCGACCCAGCGGTGGAACTGCCGCCGCGAGTAGCCGTGCTCGGCCTGGATGCGGCTCAGGTTGCCGCTGTACTGCTCCAGCAGCGCGATGATCTGTTCGCGCGACGGAGCGGGCGGCCGGGCTGACCTGGACGGCGTGAGCTCAGACGGCTCGGACTCGGTGCCCGACATGAGCTCGGGCTCGGCCGGCACAGTCCGGGACGACGAGCTGAGCGAGCGAATGGCATCCTGCTCGCTGCCGTTGCGCAGGCGGTCGATGACCAGCGGAACCTCTCGCACATTGAGCGGCCAGCCGTACGCCAGCAGCGCCGCCACCATGCGCGGGGACACCCAGAAGGTCGGCCCCGCGAAGTACTGCACCAGAAGCAGGATGTCTTCGCGCCTCGCCCGCAGCGGCGCGACCGGGATGATGTCGCCCGCCGCGAGCAGCTCCGCAGAAATCGACTGATCGCGAACCGCCGCCGTCAGCTCGCGCCGGGTCGCGGCCAGCACCCGCACATCGCACGCCGCCGCCTCCGAGCCCCCCACCGGCAGCGCCTGCCCGCTCTTCAGCGCCGCCACCAGCTTGCCCTGCATCTCCAGCGGCAGCGCCGCCACTTCGTTCAGAAAGAGCGAGCCCTGGTGCGCATCGGTCAGAAACCCTCGCGCCGGCCTTCCGCCTCGCTGCACGCCAAAGAACTGCTCCTCCAGCTGCTCCGCCTGCATGCTCTCGCAGCTGACTGCGACCAGGTTGCGCCGGCGCTGGCTCAGCTGGTGGATCGTCTGCGCCGCCAGACCGCGCCCCGAGCCCGGCTCCCCGACAAGCAGCACCGGTCGCTCATGCCGTGCGGCCCCATCTATCGCCCTGCGCAAGGCGCACATCACCAGCGAGACACCCACCAGCGCTGGCACCGAAACGTCCGGCGGCTTGGCCGGCTCGAAGCGGGCCACGATGAACGAGTTGCCGACGCGCAGCACATCGCCGTCGTCCAGCCGCCGCGCCGCCCCCGCCCGCAGTCGCACGCCGTTCAGGAAGCTGCCGTTGCGGCTGTGCAGATCCTCGACGACCACGCCGAGCCGCGTGCGGTAGATCCGCGCGTGCTCCCGCGAGACCGGCTCGTCCTCGACGCGCAGCCACGGACCGGCCACCGGCGACTCGCTGCGGCGGCCAATGCCCAGCGGCCGCGCTCCGCTCCAGCAGACGGGCACCGGCTTGACGATGCCCACGCTGCCCGCGTACACCACCCGAAACTTCCACGTCTGGGGCTGGTGCGCCTCAGTGCCTTCGGCATGCGGTCTGGTCAGCGGCGAATCAGCGTTGTCCATCGCAGGGCGGAAGACGGATACAAACCTGCTCCCTGTGCGGGGGTTTCCGTAAATTATCGTGCTGGATTCAGAGGATCGGCAATGGCCCAAGCAGACGCCATGGCCAAGACCGTCCTGATGACCGATGGAGTGGAGGAAAAGGGATTCGAACCCTCGACACCCGGCTTGCAAAGCCGGTGCTCTACCAACTGAGCTATTCCCCCGTTTGGGAAGCACCGTTCGTTTTGGGAACGGCGCAAAGAAACTACCGGAATCGCCCGGCGCAGTCAATGCGCCCGCGCACCCTTAGCTGTTTTGCACCGCGCCGAGCCACGCGGCCAGCCGGGCTCGCGCCAGCCACGCCTCGGTCAGCGCAGGCTCGCGACCCAGCAGTGCATCCAGCAGTGCCAGCGCCCGCTCGATCGGCGAAGCCGCCAGATCGGCCCGTCCGCGCCCGCGCAGCGACGCCGCCAAGAGATCTAGCAGGTTGACCGCCAGCCGCGCCGGCAGCGCTCCGCCCCGGGCAAAATCGAGCAGCGCGGTGGTGGCCTCCTCGACTTCATAGTTGCGCCCCTCATCGAGCAGCACCTGCAAGCACGCCAGCGCCTCCAGGCTCGCCGGCTCCGCCCCCTGGTCCCAGCCGAGGTCATCGCTGCGCGAGTCGGCAGCCAGCGCCCCCTCCAGCTGCGCGCACAGCGCCAGGAGCTCGTGCAGCCGCACGCCTTCGCGACGCGCCAGCGCCAGCGCCGCCCGTGCATAGATCAGCCCTGCCCACAGCTGCCCCCGATCTCGGGCGGTGTGCGCTCGGCTCAGGAGCTCACTGTGCTCGACGGCCGCGGCCGGCTCCGGCGACGCGCTCTCGGCCTGGGCCAGCTCGCGCCGCAGGTCCAGCTGCCGCTGCGCCTCGGCCCGCAGCGACGGGTCGCCCAGCGCCGCCTCCAGGAGCTCGTCCACCAGCGGCGAATAAAGGTATGCAGCGCCGAGCAGCGTCGCCCGCCGGAGCGCCGGCTCTGGACCGCTCAGCCAGCCCGCCAGCAGGCCGAAGGTGCGCTCATCCACCTCCCTGCCCTCGACAAACTGCGCCACCAGCGGCCCCAGCGCGGCAACCTGCTCACCGATGCCGACGGCCGCCTCCGCTGCCTCCTGCGCCTCGGCGAGCGAGACGATCGGCAGGCTCAGCGCCAGCTCGTGGCACAGCCGCTCCTCCGCCGGGCCCCAGGCCAGGAGCAGCCACTGCCCCAGGATGTGGTCCTCGCGGTAGAGCACCTGGTTCGCGTCTTCGTCCACGAAGTGCTCTTCGTGAAACTCGCGCTCGCCGCGGCAGCGCACCCCTCCGGCAGAAAATCCCCATCCGCACAGCAGCCCGCGCACCAGCTCGCGCTCGCAGGGAGGCCGCAGGATCAGCACCGACCGCATCAGGCCTCCTCCGCGAAGGCCGTCACCGGCTCCAGCACCCGCCGCAACATGCGATCCGTCTCGACCGCCAGCAGCTCCAACAGAAACAGCCGATACCCGAGCCGGCTGGCCACCGCAATCACCGCCGAGCGCAGCTCCCGTTGGGGATGCCGGGCCAGCTCGCGCAGGAGCCCCAGCAGGCGCAGGTCGCTGTGCCACAGCGCCCCCAGGCCCACGATCGCCCCTCGCCCGCGCAGCAGCAGCTCGTCCGAGTGCCTCTCTCCGCTGCGCAGCGATGCCAGCTCCGCCAAGAGCTCCTGCTCGGTGCGCGCCCGCTGCCCTTTGCCCAGCAGCTCCTCAGGCGTCGTGGCCCCGGCAGCGCGCAGCTCCATCACAGCCAGCTCGTCGTGCAGCTCCAGCGTCACGCGAGCGCCCGATTCCAGCAGCCGCAGCGGCCAGGTCAAGCGCGGAACCCTGCCCGGCCGCTGGGCAGTAAATCGCTCGCGCAGCGAGCGCCAGACCGCAGCCGGCGCCTCAGCGGACAAGGTCGACGGCCACGGATCCACGTCGGGGTCGAAGTCGCTGCCCCAGGGACGCGGCACCACCAGCGGCGAGCCTTCCAGCTGCCCGGCCAGCGCAGCCAGTCGCTGCGCCGAAGCCTCGGGGTCGCCCAGATCCCCCAGATCAGACAGCGGCTCTGCATCCCCCGACGCAGAGTCGCCTTCGATCAGATAGCGCCGGGCAGTCATCGCGCCGCTGACAGGCTGATGCCCAGTGCCTAGTGGAAGATCCAGTCGCGGACGTCCTTCACCATCAGGACCAGCAGCAGCCCAAGCAGCAGCACCATGCCGATCAGGTGCACCACCTGCTCGACGCGCTGATTGACCGGCCGCCTGGTAATGAGCTCCCAGCCCAGGAACACCAGCCGGCCACCGTCCAGCGCCGGCAGCGGCAGCAGGTTGAACAGGCCCAGCAAGGCGCTGATCATCGCCACGAACTGGAGGCCGCGAATCAGCCCGCGCTCCATCTGCTCCTTCATGATGCGGGCGATGCCCACCGGGCTCTTGAAGTCCGCGTCCTTGAACTTGTTCTTCGCCGCCGAGGCCAACCCATACAGAGTCTGGAGGCTGATCATGAACGGCTCGAACAGGCTCTGCCGCAGCGCCGCCCCCGGCTGATGGCGCATGGTCTTGGCCGTCATGTCCATCTCGACGCCGATCCGCCAGCGCCCTTCGTCCATCACCGGCGTGACGGTGATGGTCTGCGGCTGACCGTTGCGCAGGACCTCGATGTCAATCGGCTTGCCCTTGGCGTAGTCGACCATGAACAGCACCTGATGGAAGTCCGAGATCAGGAAGCCGTTCACCCGATACATCTGGTCGCCGGCCATGATGCCCGCCGCCGCCGCCGGCTTCTCCGGCAGCACCTTGCGCGCCGTCACGCCGTAGACGCCGATGATGGCGTGCAGCACAAAGATCAGCGCCACCGCGAACAGGTAGTTCACAAACGGGCCAGCCGCGATGGTGATGAAGCGCTGCCAGGCGGGACGGTTCGGGTAGGCGCGCGGGTCCGCCGGATCGATGTTTTCGTCTTCGGGATTCAGGCCGGCAATCTGCACATAGCCGCCGAGGGGAATCGCTCCAACCTGGAACATCGTCTCGCCCCGCTGGCGACGGAGCAGCGCCGGGCCGAAGCCGATTGCGAAGCGGTCGACCCGCATCTTGCACAGACGAGCGACGATATAGTGGCCCCACTCGTGGACGATGATGAGAATTCCGAGAGCGAGGACTGCGAGGAAGCCATACAGCATGACTGCAAGCCTACCCCAGGCGGTTCCTCTTCGCCAAGCGCTCTGCGAAACCGTCGCAACGTCAGCGCCAGCCGCCTGCTCCTGACCTCTCCGTCAGAGCCCGCCGGGCTGCCGTCGCTTCAGCTTGTGGGCCCCGATCCGGCTTTTATACTGCTGCGCATGCCGCTTCCGCCCGGTCCGCGCGCCCCCGTGCTGGTTCAAACCTGGGAGTGGCTGCGCCGTCCGACGGAGCTGCTGCGGCGCTGCGCCGAGCGCCATGGCAGCACCTTCACCCTCTCGGTGGTCGGCCTTGGCACCATGGTCGTCGTTTGGGCGCCCGCCGACGTCCGGCGCCTGTTTGCCGCCGGTCCCGACGAGCTCTGCCAGCCGCGCAACGCCCGCTTCCTCGCCGCCCTGGGCCCATCGTCGCTGCTGCTCTTGAACGGCGAGGAGCACCTGCGCCACCGCCGCCTGCTCGTGCCGGCCCTTCGAGTCCGCAGCGGGCCGGGCCTGCACGAGCTGACCCGGCTCCACGAGCGCATCCTCTCCACCTGGCCGCTGGGCAGCCCGCTCCCGCTGCTGCCCCGGCTTCAGGATCTGACCCGGCGCTCGATCGTGCAGCGCATCTTTGGCGACAGTGCCGATGATGCGGCGCTGGCCGACGCGGTGTGCGCACTGTGTGCCCGCGCCAGCGCGGTCATGAGCGACCCGCTGACCGTGCTGCCGCTGTCGGTGCAGCGGCTGCTCGGCAGGCGCAGCCCGTGGGCCCAGGCCCTGGATGTCCTGCGCCAGGGCAACCTGCACCTGTACCGGGCCATCGCCCGCCGCCGCCGCGTGCGCGATCTCGCCGCGCGCCAGGACGTGCTGTCGCAGCTCATCCTCGCTCGCGACGAAGCTGGCCGGCGTCTCAGCGATGCCGAGCTGCGCGACGAGCTCTTTACGCTGCTCATTGCCGGCGTCGACACCACCGCCATCGTGCTCTGCTGGACGCTCCACGAGCTCCTGGGTCAGCCCGCGCTGCTCGCCCAGCTTCAGGCCCAGGTGCGCAGCGTGCAGCGCGACGCGGCGCTGGACGTGGAAGCGCTGGAGCGCCTGCCGCTCCTGGACGCCGCGCTGCGCGAGACGCTGCGGCTGTGGCCGGTGTTTCCCATCCTCGCCCGGCAGCTCTTGCGCCCCATGCAGCTGAGCGCCGGCGAGCTGCCCGCCGGGACCCGGGTCGCACTCTGCCCCTACCTGTCGCACCGCAACCCGCAGGTGTTCCCCAGTCCCGATCAGTTCCTGCCCGAGCGCTTCCTGGGGCCCGGCTCGCGCAAGATTCCCGCGGCCAGCTACTTTCCCTTTGGCGGCGGGCTGCGGCGCTGCGTGGGCGCTGATCTCGGGCTGCACGAGATGAAGCTCATCCTCGGCACGCTGCTCGCGCGGCTATCGCTTGAGCGCGCCGACCCGTCGCCGCTGCGGCCGGCGTGGCGCTTCTTTTCGCTGGCGCCGTCCAGCGGCCTGCCGGTGGTCCTCACCGAAGCTGCGGGCCGCTCAGCCGGTCCCGGGCACGCCGGGCACGAAGTACCGACGGATGAGCTCCACCTGAAAGCGGTAGCCTGCGCCAGCTGACTGATCGGCTGAAGAACCGGCCACCCGCTCGATCAGATCCCGCCGCAACAGCTGCTCCAGCGCCTTGTCCAGCGCCTCCTGCGGCAGCAGCGCCGCCAGCGCCGAGCCGGGCACCACCGCCCCCTGCCCCGCCCTGCCCACGAAGCGCAAGAGCTTCAGCGCGTCCGGGCTCACCTGATTGCGCTCGATGTCCGCGAAGAAGAAGCTGCCGTGCTCCAGCGCCTGCGGCACCGCCGCCTCGACGTCCGCGGGGGTGGCCAGCCGCCGCTCTTCCGGCGGCTGTTCGTTTTTCAGCGAGACGATCTCCGAGCACAGGAGCTGCACCAGAAACGGGTGCCCGTGCGTCAGGGTGCGCGCCAGCTGCGACGCCGCCGGGTCGTAGCGCAGCAGCATGTCCGGCACCGGCCGCTCGATGAGTCGCTGCGTGTCCTCGTCGCGCAGGTAGCCCAGGTGCACCACGTGCACGTTGATGAGGTAGCTCGACCAGCGCGACAGCTCCTCCAGGCTGTGCGAGCTGGCGAGCAGGATCTTGAAGCGCAGCCGGTGCTGGATCATGTGCCGCAGCATCCCGAGCACCGCCGTCTCCTGGAAGCGCCCCTCGCCCAGCGCCCGCTCCAGCGCCTCCAGCTCGTCGAGCGCCAGCAAGGCCGTGCTCTCGCTGCGCGCCAGCAGCGCCTCGACCTCATCCAGCCACTCGTCAAAGCGCGTAAACGGGTCGGCCACCAGCGAGTCGCGCGTCAGCGGCGGCAGGCGCAGGCTGCGCTGCCGCATGGCCGAGTCGATCATGCCGCGCGCCAGGTTGTAGAGCAGCCCGGCATGGTCGCTCGCCGCCGACGCCGGCCCCTGAAGGTCGACGAACAGCGGCACCAGCGAGCTGGGCAAGAGCCGCCCCAGGTTGTTCAGCAGCGAGGTCTTGCCCATGCGCCGCTGGCCAAACAAGAGCAGCGGCGGCCGCCGCCGATCGAGCAGCAGCTGCTCGATGCGGGCGCTGATGTCGCCGCGCCCCACAAAGATCTCCTGCTTGAGCGTCAGCGGCACGCCGATGACGTACGGGTTGTCGATCTCCTGCGCCAGCTCCGCGGCCTGCACCAGCGCTGCGGTCTCGCGCTCGACAATGCGCCGCCACTGCGCCGCGATCGGGCGGAAGCGCTCGGCGTACGGGTCGCTCGTGCGCGCGAGCTCCGCCAGCTGCGTCTCCAGCTTCTGCGCCACCGCCGCCAGCCCCAGCCGCTGGTTGTGCGCCGTGCCCTGCGACAGCGCCGCCGCCACGTCCTTGCTGGTGCGCCCGAACGAGCGCAGCACCGCGCTGGCCGGGCCCTCCAGATCGCCCTCGGCCAGGGCGCTGCCGAGCTTCGCGATCGCCGCCGCATCGGCGCAGCCCTCCAGCTTGCGCGCCTCCAGCTCGATCTGCGCCGCCTGCGCCGCCCAGCGCTGCGCACCGGTGGCCAGATATTCCAGCGCCAGCCGCCCCTCGACCGGGCGCTGCTCCAGCACCAGCAGCAGGTGCTCATCCAGCCCGTGCAGCGGCCAGGTCTGAAGCTCGTCCCAGAGCGCCGCATGCCAGCGCAGGAGACTTCGCCCCCCGCGCCGCTCTGCGGTCGGCTCCGCATGCAGCAGCAGCAGGTTCCACGCCTCTTCAAATGGGTAGAACAGCAGCGGTCGCCAGAACGTCTGCGTCAGCGCCAGCACCATCCCGCCGAGCCCGCTGGCCAGCCCGTAGCCGATCTGCGTGCTCACGGAGAACGGGTGCGAAAAGGCGCTGCTCAGGATCAGGATCCAGCCGCCGCACAGCCCCAGCGAGCCCGCCACCGCCCCGGCCCGCCGACCGCCGATTCGCGAGGCCCAAAGATAGGGCAGCACGAACCACGCGCCGAGCAGCGCCCCGATCGTGCAGCCCACCACCACCACATCGCGCAGCACCGGCACCAGAAAGCGGATCGAGACATAGTTTCCCAAGCCGCACACCACGCCGTAGATCAGGCTGCGGCCGAGGGCGCGGGTGCGCTCCAGCGCCGCGATGCCGCCGGCCAGAAAGCCGGTCAGCGCCACCGCGGCCAGAAACGGCAGCAGCAAGGCCGACAGCGTCGCCGCGGCGAAGCTCAGACCGCCGATGAGCAGCCCGATCAGCACGCCGCCCACATTGTCCCGCCGCGTGCGCGCCACGCTCGGCCCCTGCGCCGCCGCGGCCAGCCGGGCATCGCCCGTGCGCACTGCCACCCCGCCCACCGAAGCGAAGATCACGCCGCTCGCCACGCCCAGCGCCACCGCCAGCGCGACGCTGCCCGGCCCGCCGCCGCGCACATAGTCCGCGACCACCGCCGCCAGGTCCGAGCTGAACATGAACTCGGTCGGCCGCTGGCGCAGCACCTGCACCGCGAACGCCAGGCAGCCGCACAGCCCCCCGATCACGCCCACCGCCATGCCGCCCGCTGCCAGCGTGCCCGCGCCGCTCACCAGCCCGCCGGCAATGCCGAACAGCACGCAGGCCAGCACGCGGATCGCGAAGTCGTGGGCCGGCGTGCCCAGCGCCCACAGCTCCACCATCAGCAGCAGCCCCACCAGCAGCGGCCCGACGAGGTGCCCGCGCAAGAGCAGGCTGCGCACCTCTGGCCGCCGCCACTGCGCCGCCGACAGCTGTGTCAGCGAAAAGTCGGCCGGCAGGTTGGGGTCGATGCGCGCCAGGTGCGCCTGCCACGCCGAGGGATGCAGAAAGATCCACGCGAACAGCTGAAGCGTCCCCAGGAGCAGCCCGCCGCGCAGCGGCCGCAGGTGCGAGTAGGCCCCTGGCAGCTCGCGAGTCTTCAGCGGATCGGGCGCACCGGGCGACATGGCGGATTTCCATGGCATTATGCGCACATGCGCCCGCCACCATATAGTGCAAAGCGGCGACGAGCTGGCCTGCTCGCAGCGGGCCTGCTGGGTCTTGGGGTTGCGGCCTGCGCCCCCGCTGCGCCCCCGCCGCCCGACCTGCCCGCGGCCGAAGCCGCGCTGATCGCCGCCCGCCCCTACGACAGCCAGATTCCGCTGAGCTACGACGCCGCGCAGCCGGCCCCGCTGGTGCTGCTGCTCCACGGCTACATGGCCAGCGGCACGCTCGAAAAGATCTTCTTTGGCCTGGGTCCGCTGGTGGACACCGCCGGCATCCTGCTCGCGTACCCCGATGGCACCGCCGACAGCAAAGGCAACCTCTTCTGGAATGCCACCGACGCCTGCTGCAACAGCGACGGCGCATCCGTGGACGACGTGGCCTACCTGACCGCCGTGATCCACGACATGAAGCGCCGCTACAGCGTCGATCCGCAGCGCGTCTTTGTCCTCGGCCACTCAAACGGCGGCTTCATGGCCTTCCGCCTGGCCTGCGAGCTCTCAGACGAGCTGGCCGCCATCGCCAGCCTGGCCGGCGCCACCTGGAGGGACCCCGGCCGCTGCCACCCGAGCTCGCCCGTCTCGGTGCTGGCCATCCACGGCGACGCCGACACCGTGGTCAAATACGACGGCGGCGCCCCCAGCCCGCCCCTCACCGCCCCCTACCCCTCCGCCGCCGAGACCGACGCCACCTGGGCCCGCTACCAGGGCTGCACCGGCGCCCTGACCGACAGCGGCACTCGCCTGGACCTCGTCAGCAGCCTCCCCGGCGCCGAGACCCGCGTCGACCGCACCCAGGGCTGCCCGCACAGCGCCGTCGAGCTCTGGACCCTAACCGGCGGCGACCACTTCCCCCTGCTGCTCCCCGCCTTCGGCGCCACCGTCCACGCCTTCTTCGAAGCGCATCCCAAGCCCAGCCGCTAGCTATAGCTAATTCACCGCCAGCCGCCGCTTCTCTGCGTACCACTGCCGCTTGGCCTCCAGCCAGTCGAGGATCAGCTGCCTGGCCGCCGCAGGCGATAAAAACATGCAGCTCCGCGGCTCCTCGGCTCCCTCCCCATTCCACAGTGACAGGGCGCTCATGTCTTCAAGCACCACCAGATCCGGGTAGATGTACAGGTGAATGAAGTTGTTATAGAGGTCGAGGATCGTCTCCCCGGCCTCTCCCTTGGCCAGCTCTCCAAGGTACAGCTCCTCCTGCCCGTCGCAGTCCATCAGCAGCGCCTGCAACAGCCACGACCGCAGCTCCGGCTCGTCGTCGAAGTAAGGGAGAGGATGACCACCTGTAGAGGTAGAGATGGAGATCTTCATGGCCGACCTTTCTCCCAGGTTGGAAAAGCCGTCAGGATGTTGCCGTCGCCATCTAGATCCACGGTGACTTCGATCCCGGCTGAAGTCTTGCCTTGAAATCGATTGCCCGGGCCTTTTGGAATGGGGACGCGATTCTTATAAGCCTCTAAGATGACCGCCTCGACCTGCTGCTCTGTCCAGTCTTTGGGAAAGAAGGTCGAGCGCGCCTTCTTCTTGACCCCTTCGATCATCACGTTGGCCTCATACACTCCGTGCTTGTCCACGGCGCTGCGGGTATTTTCTATCACGTAGGTGCCCCGCTTGGGGTCGGCGCTGGGCTCAAAGTGCCAGCCCTTGGATTCGGCCCGCTTGTCCAGTTCGCCGTAAAAGATGTGCGCGCGTCCCTTGTCGCTCAGCGGCTGCCGCACGGGCACCACGGCTGGCCTGATGTGCTCTGCCTCCTGCTCCTTTCCCTTGGGCCCCGCAGAAAAACCCGGCCCCGCTCGCGTCCCTTTGCCGGCGGGGTTGAGCTTGCCCAGGAGCATCAGCCAGCTCAGCGCGCTCTGTCCTTTCACCTGGCCGCTCGCCTGGCACTGGCGCAGGCGGTTGGCTTCCAGCGCCGCGTACATCAGGCCCACCGCGGCCGGCTGGTCGGTGAACATGCGCAGTTCGTCGGGCAGCGGCAGCTTGCGCAGCGCATAGGTCTCGGTGCAGTCGGCGACTTCCTTAAGCTCCTGCGCCAGCTTCTGCGCCGCCAGCGCCCCCTTGAGCGTCTCGGGGTCCAGCTTCGCCACACTCTCCTGTTTGTCGGTCAGCAGGCCCCCAGCCTTATCGATCCACAGGTGCGTGCCCACAGGCAGGCTGCGGCCGTCCCACAGGCGGATGATGTTGGGGTCCCTGGCGTCGGGCGAGCCCACGCAGATGATCCGCAGGCGCGGCGCGTCGGGCACCGGGTCGCTCCAGATGCAGCCATCGGCTTCCAGCACCGGGTCGACGTAGAACAGATCCATCCACAGCCTGGGAACGCGCCGGCCCAGCTCGTTCAGCCGCACCATCACAGGGTTTTTGTACCGCGGTCCCCACGAAGCGCTGATGTTGAGCAGCAGCAGCGCCCCGGCCCGGCTGCCCAGCACGTGCGGCCCCAGACCCAGCCCCACGTGATAGCCGCTGGCGGTCCGCGCTTCGACACCCGCCAGCACGTAGCTCTCTTGCAGGCTGGGCATGCCATCGGGTCGCGCAAGCGGGGGGCGATACACCGCTTGCAGCATGAGCTTCAGCCGCTCGGCGGGTTCGTTCGGGTCGATGAACAGGTTCAGCCCGATGCTGGCGTATAAGTCGAGCGTGACGTAGCGACCGCCCGGCGGGTTCGCGAACACCACGCCTGCCCCACCGTCCAGCTCGATGCGCCAGAACGAGCGGCTGAGCGTCAGCCGAGCTGTGTTGGTGTCAAACCCCGGCGGCTCCTCCGCGCCCAGCTTCTGCGACACAAACGACCGCTCGTAGCTGGCCGACATCACCCACCCCGCGCTGCTCAGCTTCACCCACGGCAGCGGATACAGCCGCCCGCGCACGAACAGCCGCGCCGCCGCGCCGGCCAAGTGGCCAGCTCCCTGCTCGTCGTGCGTGAAGTGCCCGCCCAGCGCCCCGCCGGCCTCCACCACGTCCAGCAGCGTCAGCGACAGCCGCACCCAATCAGACACCGCAGCGAAGCTGCGATCCCGGCTGCCGCGCAGCCCCAAGGTATTGGCCACGTGCAGCCCGATCGCATCGAACCGCCCGCACTCGGCCAAAAACCCGCACTGCGGGCTGCTCGCCAGCGGCGGCGTCAGGCGCAGCGGATCGTCCGCTGCTCGCGGCGGTAGCTGCGCCCGCGCCGCCGACTCAACCACCAAAACAAGAAGCATCGCCAGGGCAGGCCGTACCCACCTTGCATGAAACAAAACCGACATCGCGAACCCCGTAAAAGTTGTGAGGGCTCGGGGAATCTGTCATGCACCGTCGCCGGCGTTCAAGCCAGTGGCGTTACCCATGCACCCGAAAAAGTGCGGAAAAATTCCGCAGTTTCAGGGGTAAACCCGCTGGAGTACCGGGCGGAACAAATAGGCCCGACAGCTCATTCTTTACAGGTTGGCCGGGGGCGGATATCTTGCCGCGTCTTTGTTTCACGCTCCACCCCAACACAAAGGAAGTTTCAAATGGCTGGTCCCCGACTGCTGGATTCCGAACGTCTCTCTCTGTCCGATCTCTACTCTGAAGTGCTGTACACAACGATGCGCCTGCACCATGCGCCCGAGGCCAAAGCGCTCGTCGCGGCTGCCGACAAGCAGCTCGGCGAGGTCGAGCGGGTCGTGGGCGTCGAGCTCACCCACCAGACGAAGCTCGTCGAGGGTGAGGTGCAGGTCGACTGGCGCAACTACGACCTGGATGCCTGGCTCGACTACTTTCGCGGCTTGCTTGGCTCCAAGCGCGGCGGCAGGCCCGGACAGGCGCTGTTCGACCGCTTTTTCCATGACAAGACCCCGTCCGAGGTCATCCGCATGGCGCTGCGCCCCGAGCTCCAGATCGTGGCGCCCTGGGTCGCCTCGCTCAAGGCCGAGAGCGATGCCGACCTGAAAAAGCAGGGTGCGGCGCTCGACGTGCTGGTCACGGCCGGCGCCGACGCGGTGATGGTCGAAGACGGCGCCACCCAGGCCATGCGCGACTTCCGCGCCGGAGCGCGCCGCCAGCTGTTCGACGACGTCAACGCCTGGCGCCAGTCGGTTCACGGCGAGCTCAGCACCCTGGGCAAGCCCCCCGAGTGGACTCAGAGCTTCTTCCGCCCCGGGCGGCGCCGCCGGGCAGCGCCTGAGATGACCCTCCTTCAGGCGCAGAGCGCCGTCGCCGCGCTGCGCGCCGAGCTCAGTGAAGCCGAGGCCGACCTGGAGTCTGTGAAGAAGCGCGACGAGGCCGAGGCCCTGAAGAGCGCCGAGAAGCAGCAGCGCATCCAGGCCC
>Ga0075163_10001085_pt1 | contig 36285 bp, 28 predicted proteins | sample JI1023141ADNA_FD_71478 | JGI IMG/M metagenome (GOLD analysis project Ga0075163, IMG submission 71478) | Wastewater effluent complex algal communities from Wisconsin, to seasonally profile nutrient transformation and Carbon sequestration -... | ecosystem: Engineered > WWTP > Effluent > Algae...
CCCTTAAAAATACTTCTCTGTACTTTTCCATTTCCTCTGCTATTGTTTTTGGTACTTCTACTATTGGCAATAACATCTTTAGCCTCTTTTTGGCTTTTATTTTCTTACTTTTTCCTTTTTATTCAATAACCTTCAAAGTCGTGTTACTAAACTTTAAGCTTAAAATCTCTGCACTATTTATCAACAAATAACTACTTTTCACCGTATTGTGCCTACAAGTCATTAAATATTAGCTGCCAGGTTTTGTTTATAAGAATAATTTGATTTTGTGGTGGCTTAGAAAATCTTTAGAAATAGCTTTTGTAAGGTAAAAAATGGTGTATTTAGAAATTAACTCTAGTAAAAAATTAAATAAAACAAAATTCTTAAAAGAAAAATCAGATGTTTTGTCTGATAATGAGGATTTAATATTAGAACATGAGGTTTATGCTTACTCTACTATCACTAAACAAAAGGTTTGTGATTACTTAGTAGTTTATGATCTTGAAGAGGAGGAATAAAATAGAAAGCCACTTTCCACTCATTGGTTAAAACTAACACCAAAGTAATGATTTTTTACCAGCTATTAAAAAAAGATACTCCTTGCCAGTAACACCACTTATTATTGAAACTTCGAAAATTCCTTAATTCCTTATAATTCAAAGATATATAAAGTTACGTAAGCTATTATTTAATGGAGAAAATTTTATGCAGCACAAAAAGATGATTACATTATTAAATCGATGTCGTCATTTTATTTTATCAGTTATCTTTGTAGTAACTGTTACTAGTGCCATTTATGCAGGCGCTGCGGCTACTTTACAAGGCAAGGTAGTTGACCCAAGTGGGGCAGTGGTTGCGGGTGCTAAAGTTCGTTTATTTAGCCCTATTTCCCAACGAACAGTTGATACTACTACAGATAGTAATGGAATGTTTGTTATCTATAATGTTCCACATAATTCTTATAAAATTACAATTGAAGCCCAAAATTTTCAAATATTTACAGATACAATTGATGTTCATAGTGATGCTACTGTAGATTTAGGGGAATTACCTTTATCTATTATCTCTTCTAGTGATGTTGTTACTGTAACTGGTACACCAAGCCAATTAATTGAGGTAGATAATACTAGTTCTCATGTGGATATTGATAAATCTTTAATTCAACGATTTCCTGCTGCAACAGCTTCTCGTGGTACAGAACAGCTTTTACTTTCTAGCCCAGGATTTATTGCTGATGAAAATGGTAGAACCCATTTTAGAGGCTCTCATGGTCAATTAAGTTATCATATTGATGGGGTGCCAATTACTGATCAGCTACAAATCACTTTTTCTAATAACCTTGATCCTAGTTCGATTTCTTCTTTAGAAATAACTACAGGGGGAGTACCAGCAGAGTATGGGGATCGTGCTGCTTATGTAAATGTTACTACAAAATCTGGACTTGAAAATCAGAGGAATTTTTTTGGTACGCTTTCTTATGGCTATTCTCGTTTTGCTACAAATGAGACAGGTATTCAATTTGGAGGCTCTACTAGTAATAAAAAATTTGGCTATTTTGCTACTCTTGCTGGATCAAGTTCTAGCCGGTTTCTTGACCCTATTAACTTTGAAAACTTACATAATCGTGGGAATACTCAACGCTTATTTAGTCGATTTGATTTTCAACTTACTCAGAATGATAAATTAACTGTTAATCTTCAATCAGGTCGTAGTGATTATGAAGTCCCTAATTTACTCTCCCAACAACTTGTAGGCCAAGATCAATCAATTCTTAACCGTGATGGTGCTATTAGTGCAAGATATGGGCATATTTTTAACTCACAGGCTTTTTTAGATATAACATCTTATTTACGAACTAGCCAACAACAACTTTTTGCTAGTCCAAATGATACTCCACTACAAAGCAGTTTTGGCCGTAGGCTTACTAAATACGGAGTAAATGCAAATTTTAGCTATGACAATGGAGTACACCGTTTTAAGACAGGGGTTGAGGTTTTTGGTTTTCCTCTAAGAGAATATCTTTCTTTTAAGATTACTGATCCTATTTATAATGCACCTTTTCTTAATTCTAATGGTGATCCAGACGCAAGCGATAATCCAGCTAATGCTAATAATCCAAACCCAGATTACAACCCATTTTTAGCTGCTTTTGATGCTACTCGTATTAATCCATCTACAGGTTTACTTGGAGATGCTTTCTTTTTTGAAGGTAAAAAAACAGGTAAGCAATTTTCTTTCTACTTACAAGATAGTTATAAATTTAAGAACCTAGCTATTAATGGTGGGCTTCGAGTTACTAACTATAGAATATTTGTTAAACAAACAGGGGTTCAGCCTAGGCTAGGACTTTCTTATCATATTGCTCAAACAGGTACAGTGTTACGTGCTTCTTATGATCGTCTTTTTATTACTCCAGAAAATGAAGGGCTTTTAATTACTAGTTCCCCTCAAGTCATTGCTGCAACAGGGAGTAATGGTATTTTAATTAGACCAGAAATTCAAAATAGTTATGAAATAGGCTTTCAACAAAGGATAAAAAGCCTACTTCGTATTGATGGTGCTTACTATACTAAAGATGTGCGTAGACCACAGGATAATGATCAATTTCTTAATACAGGATTACTATTTCCTCTTTCTTTTGGTACAGCAAAATTAAAAGGGTTTGACCTTAAAATTGATGTTCCAGACCATCATGGCGTAACAGCTTATGTTAGCTTTGGCACAAATAGTGCAATTTTTTCTCCTCCTGCAACTGGAGGGCTACTAGGCGAAGCACCAACAGATATTTTCCGTATAGACCATGATCAAAAAGTCTCTATTCAAAGCGATATCCGTTATTACAATCAAAAATATGGTTGGTGGACAGCCGTTAGTGGACGCTATGATAGTGGGCTTGTTACAGATTTTGATCCTGCTGTATTAAATAATCCTGATCTAGCATTTGGAGCAAACTTTATTCGTGGTACTGGTGATGCGTTAGCCCCTTTTAGAATTAGACCTAGAGCTATTTTTAACTATTCTGCTGGTATAGATTTGCTTAAAGAAACTCATCACTCAATTAATCTTCAGTTTGATTTACTAAATTTAACAAACAAAAAAGGTTTATATAATTTTCTTTCTCCTTTTGGAGGTACACATGTTATTCCTCCAAGAACTTATTCTATTAAAGTTAAATTTAACTTTTAGTAGAGAGGGTTTTATAAGGACAATGATAACCGGCTAAAATCCGCTAAAAGTAGCATATCTATGATTTATGTCACAGCATTTGCATAGCGATAATGTTTTACTAAGTTTGTGTAAATTTTTTGGTGGAGGTAAATTTTATGACAGTCAGTGCTACAAAACTAGTTAAGGATTTAGCAATAGAAATACCAGCAGCAACAAATATCTTTGAAAAATTTGGAATTGATTATTGTTGTGGTGGAAAGAAATCTCTTCAAGATGCTTGTGCTAGTGTTGGGGTGGCTACAAATGAAGTAATAGAGATGTTAGATAAAGCTAGTGAATCGCCAGAAAATACAAAAAAATTTAATGATTGGACTAAAGAAAGTCTTGGTCTTTTAGTTAATTATATTTTGGAAAACCATCATACCTATGTACATACAGAATTACCTCGCTTAAATGCCTTACTTACTAAAGTTGTTAATAAACATGGAGAGAATCATATAGAACTCTACCAAGTACAAGCAAACTTCTCTAGGTTAACAGAAGAACTAAATGTTCATATGTATAAAGAAGAACAAGTTTTATTTCCTTATATTATTCGCTTAGAAACAGCTAAAGAACAAAAACAATATATCCCACTACCGCCTTTTGGCACAGTTGCTAATCCAATCAGTGTTATGTGTTCTGAACATGATGAGGCTGGAGAAATACTACATCATATGCGAAAGATAACAGATAACTATGCTGTTCCTTCAGATGCATGTACTAGCTTTACATTACTTTATCAAGGTTTAGTCGCTTTTGAAGAAGATTTACATAAACATGTTCATTTGGAAAATAACATACTCTTTCCAAGAGCAATTGCAATGGAAGGGAAATAATAGGAAATAAGAAAAATACAGGTGATGAAATTATCCACCAATATAAGATAAGAGGACTTTTTCATCAGGGATTACAATTTGACGGCTATTTACAATAATAAGGCCGTTTTGTTGTAACCTATTAAGTGCCCGAGAGATAACCTCTCGTACAGAGCCAATTCTAGAAGCAATTTGTTGGTTAGTTAAAACTAAGTCTACTGTAAGACCATTACTAGTTTGTTTTCCATGAAGTTGTGCTTCAGTAAGTAAGAATTTAGCTAAACGTTGATCAACTTCATGTAATGATAGGCTTTCTACTAAATCGCTACAGCGCCGTAGCCTAGTAGCTAGTACTTTTAATGCTGCAAGGGCTATTTGTGGGTATTTAAGACATAACTGTCTAACTTCTTTTTTATCGATAAATAACACTGTAGTAGGCTCTTCAGCCACTACAGAGGAAGGATAGGTTAAATCATCAAATACAGGCACTTCAGCAATAGTTGCACCAGCGTGCTCTACATGAATTACTTGTTCTCGACCATCTAAGCTTTCTCTAAAAGCTCGTAGAGCACCTCGCACTATTACATAAAGCCCTTTAGATTCTTCACCAGCAAGAAAAAGCATTTCCCCTTGAGCTAGACTATGTTCTACAGCATGTTCTGCTAATTCTGTTAACTCAGTTAATTGTAAGTTACTAAATAGTGCAGTTTTACTTAGGGTGTCTATTTTATCAATCATAAGTTTGCGCTACCCTGTTGTAAGATATTCTAGAGGTCTAAATTGTCCTACACGTCTTTTAAATAGCCAAGTAAAAGTAGGCCAAAGCGTAGAGTTACGGCCTGTAGAGTCTAGGTACCAACTTGCACAGCCTCCAGATGTCCAAACTGTCCCTTGCATATTTTGCTCTACTTCTTTAACAAAAGCCTCTTGAGCTTCTATTTTAGGTTCTATAGCAGCAAGGTTATGTTTTTTCATATAGTTTAAGGCATTAACTATATGAGTTATTTGACTTTCAATCATATAAACAACTGAGTTATGTCCTAATCCTGTGTTGGGGCCAAGTAGAAGGAAAAAATTAGGAAATCCTGAAATAGTAGTTCCTAGATGTGCTTTAGGTGCTCCATTCCAAGTTTCATAAAGGGTTTGACCTGTTCTACCACGAATAATTTTAGCAAAAGGTAAGTCAGTTACATAAAACCCTGTTCCAAAAATAATTGTATCTATTGGTCGTTCTACTCCATCTTTAGTAATTATTGAGTGTGGACGTACTTGGCTAATTGAATCTGTAATAACATCAACATTTGGTTTAGAAAGAGATGGGAAATAGTCATTAGAAATCAAAATACGTTTGCAACCAACTATATAGTTAGGGGTTAATTTTGCTCGTAGTTTAGGATCAGAGACAGCCCTTTCTAAATGACGTTTTGCAATACCGCTATTAAGCTTCATAAAATAGGGGTGACGAAAGTACATTACAAAAGATTCTCTAAACAAATAGATTGCAGTACGCATTAAGCGTTGGGTGATAGGGAATTGTCTAAACATTTTATGTTCAAAGTCGCTTATTTTACGGTCTTGACGAGGGATAATCCAAGGGGGTGTACGTTGAAAAAGATTTAGTTTTGCTACTTTAGGTTGAATCTGAGGCACAAACTGAATTGCTGATGCTCCAGTGCCTATTACTGCAACATTACGGCCTGTTAAGTCATGGCTATGATCCCAGCGGGCAGAATGAAAGACTTTACCTTGAAAGGATTCTATTCCTTGAAGTTGAGGAATAGAAGGTTCACATAAAGCACCTACACCAGCTACTAAAACATTAGCTGAATAATTTCCCTCAGAAGTATTAATTAACCAGCAATTTTTTACATTGTCCCAAATAACATTAGAAACTTCATGCCCAAAACGTATATAGGGCAAAAGATTGTAGTCAGTTGCACATTTTTGTAAATAAGCCCAAATTTCTCCTTGAGGTGAATACATCCTACTCCAGTCAGGATTAAGAGCAAAAGAGAATGAATAAAGATGAGATTGTACATCGCAAGCACAACCAGGATAGGTGTTATCTCGCCAAGTGCCACCAACATCATTAGCCCGTTCAAACATAACAAAATCGTCAAAACCAGCTTGTTTAAGTTTAATAGCAGTACCAAGCCCACCAAATCCAGTACCAATAATTGCAATTTGAAAATGTGTTTTATTTTGGGACATTTCTTTATTCCTCAAATTTAGAAATTAGCAAAGAACCTTTTACAAGTTATTTTCTAGCCTTTGCCACTAAATACCAACCATATTTATTTTCCCATTGTTTTATTAAGCTATCAGGGACAAGGCTTTGTAGAAAGCTAAAATGAGTTTTATCTAAATGGAAACAGTCTATTTCTACTTTAGAGAATTGATAGAGTAGTTTTTGGAATTCTTTTTTAGAATAAAGTTTTACCAAAGGACGAGCATCACTATTTTCTCTGTATTCAATACGTGAAAGTGTGTCTTGATAGGATTCTTGTAAAAACCTTAAATGGAGTAAATAACCAGATATTGCGCAAAGATGAAAAATAGAGTTTTTATGATAAACAGCTAAAATGGCTTGTCCACCAGGTTTAAGCACTCTATAGATTTCTTCAACAGCTTTTTCTGTGTTGGGTGTGTGATGAATTACTCCAAAAGAATAGACTACATCAAAAGTCCCATCAGCAAAGGGTAAGGATTCGGTGTCTGCTAGTTGAAGGTTGGCTTTTAACCCATATAGGTTAAATCTTTGTGTAGCAATTTCTAGATGTTGAGGGGAGAGGTCTACTCCTGAAACGGTTGCTCCAGAAGAAGCAAAACTAAAGAGGTCTGTTCCCATTCCAAAACCAATTTCTAAGACATGTTGATTTGCAAACAGTTCAAATTTCATAGCTTGCTTCATCCAAGGAGCATATTCTTGATAACGGTTTTGGTCAATTTTTTGATAAAACTCTTTGGTTCCTACTTGTAAACCTTTTGCTCCTACCATTCCACAAGGGTCATTTGTCCATTGTTTTATTGCCTGTTCTTTTGCTTTATGCATTTTTAATTAATCCCAATAAAATTTTTGAAAAATTTTTCTAAAACTTACGTTTTAATTATTACACCATCTTGGCAAATAGGAAAAAAACTGTTAACTTCGCTACTATAGTTTTTATTACTAACAAAATGGGTATCAACTTTTCCTTTTAGTTATTAAACAGCAAGGAGCAAATTATGACACTTGAAACCGACGATAAAAAGCCGACTCAACCCTTTCCTGTTCTATGTGGTTTTGCTATTGGGGCTATGCCAGCAATGCTACAGTTACCAGTATTAGGTAAACTTATGCTTTGGTTACTAGGTAACGTCTATTTCCTACTTTTCTATTTATTTATGGTTTATCTTCCTTGGATGATGGGTAGTATTTTAGCTCGAATTATAGGTTTAAATACAATAATACCTACTCTATTTTGTATATTTTATTGGACAGTTTTAGGGACAATGGCCGGTTCACCAAAACATGCTAAAAAAGCTTGGTTTTATATTGCTATAGCTCATGTTTTGATTCCAATGGTTTTTTTACTTAATGCAATTAGATTTTCTGGTACAGAGAAGTTTTCTGGGGAAAGTTTTGATTTATTTAATATAATGAATGTGTTTTCTCAAATGTTAGGTATGTAGAAATCTTGTAGGGGCGAACCTATGTGTTCGCCCTTCTTAAATGTTAGGTAAAGATGGCAAACACATAGGTTCGCCCCTACTAATTATACGAGCTATCTTGAAAAGCTATAAACTACGCTATCAATTTTATCCATTAATTTATCTGTTCGATAGCTATATTCTAGTTCAAAAACTTTCTCAATCCTTGCAATACTAGCCACAATATCACTTATTAATTCTTTATCTGCTGGGTCTAGGTTAATAAACTGAATCCCTGTATTAGACTTAGATATTGAATAGCGTACTTCTCCTTGGATTTCCAAAGTATAGTAAGGTAGTAAGTTTATTTGTAAAGTTACTGTTGAACCAACAGGTAATGCTACAGGGGTTTCTAGGCTACAACCACCACAACTAAGGCTTGTTAGCATTGTTAATATTGTTGAGTTAAAGAAGTCTTTATCAACTATTGTTGCTTCGCAAAAATATGGGACTCTTTTATATTCACGACGGTCTGCATGTTTATTATCATTTTCAAGTAACCGAATTCTATCTACTAAATTAGTCAAAGTAGAATTAATCATTCTTCGTAAAAATTCTGGGTTAACTGGTTTAGATAAAAATCCATTTATTCCTAATTCTGAAATAATATGTTGTGTAGTAGAGACGTCTTTGCTTGACATCATAATTATAGGGATATGATTAAAAGGATTAGTTTTTCGACATTTTTCTACAAACTCAAAGCCTCCCATTTTAGGCATCATTAGGTCAGTAATAATTAATGAAACTTGAGTTAGTTCTAATAATTCTAAAGCTTCTATTCCATTGGTAGCTGTTAATACCTCATAGCCTTCTTCCATTAAAAAATCTGCTACTGTGTTTAGTATATCTATGGAATCGTCAACAACTAATAATTTTATATTCATCATATCGTCCTCCCTGAAAGCTTATAAGTTATCTGTCTAAATAGGATTTTTTTTGTAAAAGCACTGTTGTAAAGATTCTGTGAGTTTGAATCTTTTTAGTTAGTTTTTTGTTGTATTTGTCTTATGCATCATTTATACCAAACCATAAGTGTAAGTAAAATTTTCTAATATATTGATTTGTCAGAAGTTATAAGAAATATGTTTTGTAGGTGTAATTAATATTTAAATTGATTGAGGAGAAAAGCTTCACCTAAATGACCTATGGGGAAATCCTCCTCAACCGCTAATAAAGAAATTAGGAACATTTTCCTTAAAATTAGATATTTAAACAACATTTATAACTAGGGTTACTAAAATATAAGTTGCTACCATAAATCATAGGTATTATATTGCTACAGTCCTATTAGCTTGGTTGTATAAACTATACACTATTTCCTAGGGGCTTCTTAGAGATGGACTTAAATAACGATTTGATAGATTTGCTTGCTGAACGGCTTGCTGTTTTAGATATTAAAGGAAATATTATTAGTATAAATAAGGCTTGGCAGGATTTTGTCCAAACTAATGCTTTGCCTAATAAGCTAGATTCTTCAGTTATTGGAGCTAGTTATTTTACAGTATGTAATTATTCTAGATTTATGTCTGATGAAGCTTTGTTATTTGCTAATGGCATTAAGTCAGTAATGGAAGGAGAGGCTGAAAGTTTTGAAATGGAGTATGAATGGCATTCTCCAAATGGCAAAAAATTTTGGTTTTTAGGTTCTGTTAAACGTCTAAATACTTCTGAGGGTTTTTTAGTTGTTACACATACTGATATAACTAAATGGAAACTTGCAGAAAGAACATCTAATACATCAAACCTTCTACTTCATCAAGAAACAAAAATATTAACTAGTATATCTGATTCAATGGCAATATTTTTACAATCCCATAATATAGAAAAAGCTGTTGAACCAATATTACAAAGAGTTGCTTTGGAAACTAGAAGTCAATTTACTGGGCTAGGGTTTTTAGTAGATAACTTAAAACTACAAGTAATAACTAATAGTGGTCAACTTATAGAAATTACTAAAGCTATGGGTGAAGAAGTAATCCAAAAAGGGGTAAATTTTGAGACAAGTCCATTTGATCAAAAACTTGCTTATTTAGTTATTAAAACTTTTTCAACTTCTTCAATCCAAATTGAAAATCAAGCTCTATCTCGCTCTATAAATCCTTTAGGTTTAGAAGTAGAGCAAATGTATAGACTACGAAATTTTATTAGTATCCCTATAAAATGCCAAGAGGTTGTAACAAGTGTATTAATATTAGCCAATAAATCAATTGCCTATAGCTCAAAAGATCTAGAATTTTTAGATCCAGTAAGAAAAGCCCTTGGAATAATTTATGATAGCCATAATCATATAGAAAGTGAAAAAAAATTAGAGAACCAGCAAAAATTTAGTCAACAAGAGTTACTAAGACGAGCACGTCAGCAATCAGTATTAGTTAGACTTGGGCGACAAGCTTTATTAGAAGCAGATATTTCTAAGTTAATGGATTATTTTATAGATACTATAAGAGAGATTTTAACTATTGATTGTTGCTTTATATTAGAGTTTGACAAAGAAAATACTTTGTTTTTAAGACAAGAAAGTTTTGGGTTAAATAAAGAGCTTATATCATTTGACCCTAATAGCCCAAATTTTATATCAATAAATTCCACATCTTTAATAGATACACTTTTATCTGTTACAGGGCCACTTATTATTGATGATCTAGAAACAGACATTAGATTTACAATACCTAAGCTTTTTAAATCACAAGAATTTGTTAGTGGAGTTAGTGTGGTACTATATATAAATAATGAAGTTTATGGTTTCTTATGTGCTTTTACTCGTACTAAACGACTATTTACAAGTAATGAAGCCAATTTCTTACAAACAATTGCTCATACATTAGTAACATCAATTAAGCGTCACCAAGATGAAGAAAAACTACTAGAGCACTTAAAACTAATAGATGCCTCTCATGATGGTATTATTGCTTGTGATCTAAAGGAAAAAGTAGTGTTTTGGAGTAAAGGAGCTTCTAATTTATATGGAGTTAGCAAGGAAAACTCTATAGGAATGCCTATAGCTAGCTTAATAGGAAACCAAGATCCTGATTTAACTAGTCATATTACTAGTATAGTTCTTAAATCAGGTCAATGGATTGGAGAAATTACTAGTCAAAAGAGTAATGGGGATGAAATGGTTGTTCTTAGTCATTGGACATTAATTTATGACAACTTTGAAATGCCAAAAGCCTTCTTACTTGTTAATACTGATATTACAGAAAAGAAAAAACTAGAAACACAATTTTTAAGGGCGCAGCGTATGGAAAATCTAGGCTCGCTAGCTAGTGGTATTGCTCATGACTTAAATAATCTTTTAACCCCTATTATGCTTTCGCTTGATTTACTTAAAAGAAGAGCTGATGAACGTAGTATGCGAATTATTGAGAGGGTAGAATCATCGACAAAACGTGGTTCTGAGATGGTTAAGCAAATACTTTCTTTTGCTAAGGGAATAGAAAGTAGTCAAACTCTTATAAGTCTTCAAAATATTCTAGATGAACTACTTAATATAATTAAAGTTAGTTTTCCAAATACTATTAGAATATACCCTAACTGTTCGTCTAAAATATGGCCAGTACTAGCAAATGCTACTCAGATTTTTCAAATACTTATGAATCTTTGTGTTAATGCTCGTGATGCAATGCCTGAAGGAGGACTGCTTACTATAACAGTTAAAAACTTGGTGTTAGAGTATTCAGAAGAATTTAAAGAAATAAAAGAACCTACACCATTTGTTCAAATTTCTGTGGCAGATAGTGGAGTTGGTATTAGTACAGAACTTATTAATAAAATATTTGAGCCTTTTTTTACTACTAAACAAGCTAATGGTACTGGTTTAGGGTTAGCAATGGTTGCAGATATAGTACACGCACATAAGGGAATTATTAGGGTTAATAGTCAAATAAATAAAGGGACAACATTTTCTATATATTTACCTGCAATAAGTGATGATGATATAAAAAATGCTCTTGGTAGAGATAAAGAATCATTAGTTGGTAATAATCAATCTATATTATTAGTTGATCATGAGATATCTACTCTTGAGATCACTAAAACCACTTTAGAGACTTATAATTATAAGGTTTTATCAACTAATAATGGATCTGAGGCAATAACAATTTATTTTGATCAACAAAAACATATTAGTGCTGTTATAGTTGATATGTCTGTACCTGAAATTGATGGAGCAATCATAATTACTTCCTTAAAGACGTTAGATCCAAATGTAAAAATAATTGCTACTACTAGTGATAAAAATACTTATTCTAATGTTGATTCTTTATCAGTTTCAGTAAAGAAAATAGCTAAACCTTATACAGCAGAGACATTATTAAAAGCTCTAAAGGAGATACTCAGTAAGTAGTATGACTATAGATATTTTTCAGGCTAGCAAAATACTTTTAGTTGATGATGATGAAGCTTGTTTATCTTTAATAGAACTAGTTCTTCAAGATGAAGGGTTTAACACTGTTGCGGTTAATAGTGGGAAAGAGGCTCTTAAACGATTAGAACAAGGTGATATAGATTTGGTTATTTCTGATATACATATGCCGTATATTGATGGAAATACATTGCTTAGAGAAATAAAAAAAAGAGATTCTAGCGTAGAAGTTATTTTGATTACTGCACATGCTACAGCTAAAGGTGCTGCTGAGGCTATAAATCAAGGGGCACAAGATTATTTGACTAAACCTTTTAATGCAATAGAGTTAATAGATATAGTTAAACGAACTTTAGAACGTCATCATAATGTTGTAGTAGATCAATCTAAACTCACTCCTAAAGATTTACCAAACGAGACTAAACAAAATAGTAAAGATTCTTCACCTATATTACCTGCTACACCTACTACATCTACTATAGCTACTGATATAGATAAGCAAACTTTGCCAAACAACGAAAATCTATTAAGTTTGGCAGAAATTCAATATAGACATGTTTATAATGTCCTAAATCAATTAGGTGGTGATAAATCTCAGGCTACACAGGTATTAGGTATTGATAATGAGACTTTAGATAAAATATTAAAGCATAACCCTACAAATATTTTGTAGCTCAGTCTTTAGCCACTGTTGCCATTGTACTAGCAATAGTTGTTAATAATTGTTGCTTTGCTTTTTCTATCATAATATTTGGTAAAGAACCAAGTTTTGGTATAGAAGTAGCTATTCCAAAAGGTGCCAAACGTAAAGTTTCTATTTTAGAAAATAGTCTTTTTACTACAACCTCAGCCCCATTTTTAGTTGTTTCTGGTAGTATTATGGCTAGGTAATAGTGATTATAAATAGTTGTTAAGTCTCCAGGACGATGAAGGTTATTATTTAATGTATTTATAATGTTATGGATACAAATATTAAATTCTTCTTCTTGAACTACACAATAACAAGGGGCTTTAATTAAAACTAAAGATATTGGCTTTAAATTACGCATTGCTCTTTTCCATTCTCTCTGCAAAACTTTATCAAAATAAGGTAAATTAAGTTTATTTCCATCATTAGATAGGGGTTGAGGTAGTAATGAAAGTCTTTCTTCTAACAAATCTTGGTCTTTATCATTTTGTAATTTTGCCTCAGAGATATCTGAAAACATATCTAAAGGTAAGTCTAATTTATAAGAAAAATTATTCTCGATAGCTTTGTTTTGAAATGCTTGGTAAGGTTTATATTCTGTAGTAGTTTTAGAAAACTCAGTAGTAGGCTCAGAAATACTAAATTGCTTAGAAATATCAGTATCAGTATTTATTGTTGGCTTAGAATCCTCTAATAAAATTAACTGCTCATTAGTATTTTCATTAAGACTTATTTCTAGCTCAATATTATTTTCTACCTCACTTTGTTTATAACTGTTATCAGGTTTATTAGCTATTTCACCATTATTAATAGGGCTTATTTCAACTTCATCACTAATAGGGCTTATTTCAACCTCATCACTAATAGGGCTTATTTCAACCTCATTATTAATAGGGCTTATTTCAACCTCATCACTAATAGGGCTTATTTCAATTGGAGGATTAGTTAATAAATCAAGTTGTTGTATATAAGAACTATCATCAGGTTTAAGCATTATTAATTCATTTAGAACATTAATGGCTTTATCTGTTAACCCTCTATTTATTGCTTCTTGAACATATTTATCCATTACTAATGCTTGATGATCAAACTTGCAGGTTTGTCTATAGATTGTAATTAGGCGCTCTATTACCTCTAAGTTGTTTGGATTATGGTTTAATATTTCAGTTAATAGACTAATAGCTTTTATTTCTTGTTGTCGCTCAATTAATATATCTAAACAACTATCAATAATTGTTATGGCTTGTTGATATTTTTTTTGTTCTATATATTTTTTAGCAACACTAAGTAGACAGTCATAGCTTAAGTTACTAATATTAAAAAGATTAGTAAATGTTGCTTCTGCTTGCTCTAGTAGATTTGCATTAAGGTAAATATAACCTAATGTTCTAATTAGCCCTACATCCTCAGGCATCTTTTCTAGTGCATTTTGTAATAGCCTTATTGCTTTTGGCATGTTGTTTTGTTGGGTATAAGCTAGGGCTAGAGCCTTAAGTGAAGGCTTAGAACAAGGATCTAAGACAAGTGCTCTTTCATAAGCTTGGATAGCCTTTTCAAAAAAACCTTTGCAAATAAGTTCTTTTCCTATTTCAATATAAAGATCATAAGCAGCAAAAATAAAACCTTCATTTTGTAATTCTTCGGCAAGATGTAAACTAAGTGTTGGGTTTTCATCCTCTAAAACTATTATCTTTTTACAAAGCTCAAGTCTGTCTTCTATTTGATCCCTTGTTTTATAAAAATCTAATGCTAATAAATACCATTTCTTTGCTTCAGCATTTAATTTTAACTTAGCATAGAGATCTCCAATAATTAGAGGAACTGAAGCATTAGAAGGATCTATTCTATAAATTTTCTTATAGATGGCTATTGCTCTATGAGTAAACCCATTTTTACAATAATGTTCTATTGTATAGTATAGTAACTTAAGAACATGAGATGTTTTACCTGCATGCATATATAAATCTGCTAAGTTATTAAGAATTGTAAAAGTGGTTTGAGAGGTATTAATTGTTTTTTTATATTCTTCAATCGCACTAAGAAAATTTCCTTGCTCTATATAAGTTTCTATTTTGTTAAGAATTTCATCATGATTTGTAGAACTATTATTTGTGCGCATGAAAGTTCTCCCACTTTAACGTTATCCTAACTACTGCAAGAAGTGTGCCTATCTGTTAAATCTATTATTATGATTAAGTAATAGGTTAAAAACCTAGTCATTATAGGAATAATATTTGCGTACTAAAATTAGCTAAAGGTTTTATAACTTAAAGGTTTCTTAATATTATCAGATAAACTAAATAACTTAAGCCAAAAGGAGGTTAGTATGTCTAATAATAGAAGGCGTAATCGATTTGCTATACCAATGAAAGTGGAATTAATTGGCCAAGACATAAACAAAAAGATCTTTTATGAGACTTGCAAATGCAAAGATGCTTCTATTTTTGGAGTTTCAATAATAATGAAAACTTTAGTTTCCCGACGTACCATTGTTTATCTTGTAATGCCTATGCCAAGCAATTTACGCTTACATGATATAGAAAAAACTACTTATGAAGCTTATGGTGTTGTCAGGCATATAGAGCCAATTAATGGTGGATTTTACCAGGTTGGGGTTTCAATATTGGGGAAAATTTCCCCTAGAGGTTATGAAAACTATGAAAAAATATTGCTAGAAAAACTCTCAGGGGTAAAACAAAGCACCATTGATTATGAAGGAGATCCTGTAGCATTACCTGTACGTGCTGTAACTGCCCAAGGACTAAAAAATAAATAAAAAGTAGGGGCAAACTGTTTGCCCCTATAGTAAAACATTTGGGTTATTGCTATTTTTTATAATTTCAATTTGAAAATATATCTAACCTCAAATAAATCAATAAGATAGTAAAATATGCAAAATATTTCAAAAATTTCTGCAATTTTTGGGAACTAAAACTTAAAGCTAGTGTCAAAGTAAAGTGAAAGCAAGAGAGTGATAAAAGATTATGGCCAACCTTAATCACTCCTAAAAAAACCACAAAATAACAATAACTCTAATAAGATCAATTAAATAAAATTACAAGGAGAGCAAATTTATGTTCAACAATCTGGTGGAGTGTGCAAAAACTAAGAAAGATAATAAACGCTGGGCTTATTTCGTAGTTACTTCTACTATTTGGACTTTAGCATTAACAGGTTCAATAATAGGCGGGATTTTCCTTTATGATGCTAAACTTGATGAGCAACTTTCTGTATTAACAATGCTAATTGCTCCACCACCACCACCAGCACCACCACCACCCGCAGCAACTACGGTGTCAAAGCCACAACCTAGTCAACCAACCACTTCTAATGTCCCAACAGCAACTAGACTTGAACATATTGAGTCTGCTGCAGATATTAAAGCTCGTCCAGCAGCTAATCTAGTAAATGTCTCTACTAGTGGATTAGCTGGTGTAGAAGGTGGGATGGAAGGTGGTGTAAATGGTGGTCAAATAGGTGGTGTATTAGATGGTGTTATAAATTCAACAGGTAATGCAGATGCTCCACCTCCACCAAAACCAGATTTAGTAGTAGCAGAACCAGAGGTTGAAAAACCAAAACAATCTTTGATTAGACGTAGTGAAGGCGTTTTAAGAGGAAATACTTTAACTCAAGTTAGACCTGAATATCCACAAATTGCTCGTACTGCTAATGTTACTGGTGAAGTAAAAATAGATATTCTAATTGGTGAAGATGGAAATGTTTCATCAGCCAGTATAATAAGTGGACATCCTTTACTACAACAAGCCGCCTTAAGAGCCGCTAAACAATGGAAATTTAACCCAACTCTCCTTAATGGTACTCCTGTAAAAGTTCAAGGTGTATTAACTTTCCGCTTTACAATGTAAGCAAATACACCTCTATAGGTTACCCTAGATTACTTCTCTTGTGTCGCGGCCATAAAGCACAATTTGGGTAACTAGGGTAACCTTAGTTTTTTTCTACCTCCTCTTTTACTCATAACCCTAATATAAAACATTCCTGTTAAATGATTGATTTAATTACAGGATAACTAACTGATTTGGCATAACTGTTGCGTAATAATGGTTTTAGCCAAGGTTTATGGGGGAAGTTCCGCAAGTAGGAGGTGTTTTATGAAGAGCTTTTTTTTTACACTTAGCAAAGCTTTTTTTCTAGCAATTGTTATTTGGGCTATGACAATCCTGGTACCAGCAGTTGCTTTAGCACAAGCTACCATTAGCGGCAATATTAGTGGAGTTAAAAATGGTGCTACTGTAATTATTGGTAGCAATATTTGGCTAGAATCTGGCCAAAGTGGTCAAGATATTATCCATAGTAATAAAGGATCACGAGGGATTATTGTTGCCAAAACTCGTACAGATTCACAAGGAAATTATACAGTAAATGTAGCCTCAGGGACTTATATTATTATAGTTTGGGCTAATGGCTTTACTCCTGAATCAGATACTATAAATGCTCCTGGAAACTTTAGTACTGTACTACTACCAACACAGAGGTCTTCACTACATACTTCTTTAACCTTTGGTGACAATGTTACTGTCCGACAAGCTACACCACCAGCACCACCACCAGCGCCAACAACACCAAGCTTAAGCGGTAATATTGGAGGAACTATTGATGCAATAATAATCTTAGGTAACAATATTTGGTTTGAAACAGGTCAAAGCGGTCAAGATATTGTTCATGGTAATAAAGGCTCTAGAGCCGTTATTGTTGCTAAAACCAAAACTGAGCGTAATGGAAATTACACAATTAATGTAGCTCCAGGAAACTATACTGTTATAGTGTGGGCTGTTGGGTTTACTCCTGAATCAGATGAAGTTACTGTTCCAGGAAATTTTAGTACTGTGTTACTACCAACACAAAGGTCTTCTTTACATAGATCTATAACCTTTGGTTCAGGTATTAATATTCAAGCAGGAGCAACCAACAATTCCGCAGCTAATAACCCTGCTAATAATAACCCCGCAACTAATCAGGGTAATACTCAAGTTAATAATGAAAAAACTCCTACTCAAACAAAAGGAATTTGGCAAAAAGTAGCTACAGAAATTTATTTAAATGAGAAACAAACAAATGCTCTGCCAACGGGAAAAACCATGTCTGTTCTTAATAATACAGAGTTTACATATGTATTTTCTGGAGGGGAATTTAATTTAACCAGAACAGATTCTTTTCGTGGTAATCAAACAGGGAGAATTACTTATACTTGGACATTACCACCAGCACAACTAGTGCCTAAACAAGAATATCAAATATCTTGTGAATCTGTAGGGAATGCTGGTAATGGTATTTTGCTTTCTCGGCTAGTTGGATATAGTGAAAATTATGGTAATAACTATCCAGTTGCTTCATTTCGTAATGGTAAGAAAATAGGTCGTTTGCTTGTCCCAGAATATTCAGGAACAAAAAAAATGAGAATTGTAGCAGAGCTTTCTAGTGGAGCTTCTAATACTGGATCTGTTTTATACTGTTATATTTATGAGTGGCAACCAAATGGTACTGTTCTAGAAACTGCTGAAACTAACCCTAGTCCAGGCTGGCAAAACCCAAGTGGTCAAGTGGTTAATCTAGCCTTAAATAAACCTTGTCAACAAAGTAGTATTTATGTTGGTACAGGTGTAGACCAAGGGGCTAACTGTGCTGTAGATGGTAGGATTGAGCCAGACCGAGATCCTTATTATATGATTCACACCAATATTGAAAACAATCCTTGGTGGCAAGTTGACCTTGGTAAAGTTTTTAGCCTTACTTCTATTCGTCTACATAACCGTATTAATGCAGGAGAAAGAGCTAAACTTATTCAAGCTTTTATTTCTCAAGATGGTAGGAACTGGGAAAGAGTTTATGCTCATAATGGTTCAATGTGGAAAACCTTAAATATTAATGTTAATGGACAACAAGCACGTTTTGTTAAAGTACAACTAGCTGACCGTAATTATTTACATTTATTTGAAGTGGAGGTGTTTGGTTATAACAACTAGTTAGTTAAATAGTTGTTTTTATAAAGTTAGGAGGGAATATGAACAACAATTTTTGTCAAGAATGTGGTATGGAACTAACTCCTGATGCCTATTGCACTCGATGTAATAAGAGTTATGGAATCCAGAGTTTTTCAAATGTACATGGCAGCCCTTTTATGTCAATCCCTAATGCTAACCCAATGTTAAATGCTCCTATACCAGAAACAAACTTTGTTCCTCCAACAAGGGTATCTAATGCCATGCCTAATGCTACTTCTAATGCCATGCCTTATGTTAGTCCTTATTTACCAAACTCTATGGCAGGAGCTAATCAATATAGTCAGTCTCCAGCACAATTTGTTAATGCTCAGCAAAGGCCAATACAAGCTCAACAAATGCCTGTTCAAATGCCTGTTCAAATGCCAATGCCAATTAACCAAGTACCAATGCCAATGAATCAAGCCCCAATGCCTGTTAATCAAGCCCCAATGCCAAAGAACCCTCAACGCAAAGTAGCATTTGGTTGGTTAATTTTTTCGGCTATGAGTTTGCTAGCAATGGTACTACCATTTACAGTAGAAATGGATATGATGAATGGTGGTTTTGCAATGGTGTTTTTAAGCTTTTTTGCTTTGCTAGTAGGACTAATTACTTCTGCTGTATTTTTTGTTAGAGCAAAGACTTTAGATAAACTATTATCTGGCCAAGATTTACTTGCTTACTGGACTTATACCCCCGCAGAATGGAGAACATATACAGAAACAGAGTTTCAAATTGCTAAAGGTGAAAAAGTTCCTTTGTTAATCTTAACCTCAGTAATTTGCTTAGTAATAGGGGGGATTTTTGCTTTTGCAGACCCAGAAGCCGGTTTAGTGGTTTTAGGGATGATGTTGGGATTAATAGCTTTACTTAGTTTGATTGTTTTTATTGCTCCACGTTTACGCCATGAAAAGAACCAAAATAGTTTAGGCTATGCTTATATAGGGAGTAAAGGTGTTTACCTAAATGGCGTTTTTCATAACTGGAATATGTTAGCCGCATCAGTTGATAATGTTTCTATTGAAATGGAAGCAATACCTTTGCTAGCTATTACTTATTCTTTTCCAGCTAGAACAGGACGACAAGAAGAAACTGTAAGAATCCCAATTCCACAAGGGCAATTTCCTATGGCAGAAAATATTGTCCGCTACTTTCAAGCAAGGGTTTAGTAAGGGTTTAGCCAAAGGTTTAAGTTTAGGGCTAACCTAGCTAATTATAGAGATTAGGTAACTTGATAGTTATAAGAACTATCCTCGTTTTAATCTAAAAGAACTTATTCCATCATGCCAAAGTCCTGAAAGTAAGGTTAACCAAGCACTACGATTAGGATCAGGGTCTTTTCCTGCCCCCATTCTATGAAGTTGTTGTGTATGCCATATAAGCTCTATAAATCCATCAAACATTTTTATCCCTACACGATGGCGAGCAGCAGGACGAGCATTAGCATTACTAGCTAATATACGGGCTGGTAGGTCTGGCTCTACTGCTAAAGGTCTGGCTAGCCCAATTAAATCTACTATGCCATCTGCTAAAGCTGATTTCATTGCTTCAGCAGTACGAAAGCCACCTGTAAGCATTAAAGGCAAATGAAATTCTTTACGTACTTTTTCAGCATATTCTAAGAAATATGCTTCACGTTTTTTAGTACTTTCCTTTTGTCCATCGCCAATCATTGCTGAGGCTTCATAAGTACCACCAGAAACTTCTAATAAGTCTATTTGCTCTTTTTCTAGCTCTTTAACTACAGCCATTGATTCTTCTTCAGAAAATCCACCCTTTTGAAAGTCTGCTGAATTAAGCTTAACCGAGAGAATCGCTTTTTTTCCTATAGCTTTACGTGTGCTTTTAACAACTTCTAATAAAAATCTACGGCGTTTTTCGGCAGTTCCTCCCCAATCATCATTTCGTAAGTTGGTAAGAGGAGAAAGAAATTGATTGCTTAAATAACCATGTGCTGAATGTATTTGAACACCATCAAACCCAGCTTTAACAGCTATTTTAGCTGTTTTACCAAACCTTTCTATTATCTCTAAAATTTCTTTTTCTGTTAAAGCACGAGGCATAGCAAACATACCTACTCCAACATTAACTGCTATAGCAGAAGGGGCAACAGGCTGAGAGGAAACAAAGGTAGGAGATTGACGACCAGGATGATTAATTTGCATAATAATTTTTCCACCTCTAGACTGTCCAGCTTTTGCCCACTCAGATAACTTATTTAGATTCCTTTCATCTTCTACTACTACATTGCAAGGCTCTCCTAATGCTCTATAGTCAACCATTACATTCCCAGTAATACTTAAACCTAATCCTCCATCAGCCCAACGTTGGTAAAGACGTATTAACTCATTAGTAGGGCTATTATGATAATCGCTTAGTTGTTCGCTCATTGCTGCTTTTGCTAAACGATTAGGGATTTTTACACCACAAGGAAGGGTTAAGCTATCCTGCAAAGTTGCTACCATAATTTTAACTACTCCATAAAATTGTTAAATGATTTTTATTCTGACTTAACACTGTTAAGTTATTTGAAAACTGTTAACGAAGGTAGAAAAGGAATCGTTCTAAGAAAATAGCAAAAGTTGGAGAAAGATAGCAAAAGATTTTAAGAAAAACTTTTAGGAAAATTTTTTCAAGGAACTAAATAGTTTTGAGTAAATACTATTTAAATTGGCAAAAAATGTTAATAATCAATATTATAAGCAACTTTTCTATTGATTACTTATAGCCAAAAGCTTAATAATCCATTGTCATAAAATCAGTCTTATATTTTCAACTAAATTAATTAAAATAATTAATTTAATAAGGTACATTTTTTAATGAGTAATCCTTCTACACCTCAAGTTAAGAGAGAGAGTTTAGATAAAAAAGTTATTAAACTAATAGGGTATTGGCCAACTTGTTCTTTCTCTGGCGCAATGATAGGAGCCTCAACTTGTATAGCTTTTTATTTAGTTGGATATTTTGATTTTTCTCAAAACCTTCTTAATCAAATAGATAATGGCTATACTTTTTTAGTTTCACATATGAAAATAGTTGTTCCCTCTGCTATATTTGGAGGGTTTCTAGTAGGTTTAGCTATAGGTCTACTTACAAGTGGGATTAAAAATATTGGGCAAAAATTATTAGCTAGTTCTGTCATTGGGCTAATAGTATACTTATTTGCAGCAGTTATTTGGAGAACCATATCAAATGGCAGTATTACAGATAGTTTAGATTATTTACGTTTTTTTGCTTCACAGTTATCATTAATAGGTATTGTAGTAGGCTTATTAGTCTCATTACTTCCACAACCTGAAACACAAAGCTAATTTATAACTTTAAGGGAGTTATTATGGACAGAAGAAAATTTATTAAAAGTACTGTGCTAGCGGGTGCAGCAAGCATGGTAGGTTGTAATAGTACACCAGAGGTAGACGATGCAAAAATTTTTGCTCCTCCAGCAGCAAGTACTCCAGCAGCAGCCTTTACAGGTAAAGTTCCAACAGCAGTCCTAGGAAAAACAGGCGTAACCGTACCAATACTATCTCATGGCGGGGGCTATGAATTAAATAATGTTATGGTCGCTCGTGCTTTTGACTTAGGTATTAACTACTTTGACGTAGCAGATTGCTATCTTAATGGTCAAAGCGAAGTTATTTTAGGAAAAGTATTAGAAAAACAAGGTAAACGTAAAGAAGCATTTATTGTTACTAAAAATCATCCTAGACAGCCTAAAGACTTATTAACAACAGTAGACCAGAGGTTAACCAGTCTTAGGACAGATTATTTAGACCTATATTTTATGCACCAACTAGGAGACTCTGAATATCCTAAAGAATGTGTTGATTGGCCAAAGAGTCAAGAATTAAAAGAAGTAGTAGAGACTTTGAAAAAACAAAAGAAAATCAATTTTTTTGGATTTTCCTGTCATGCTGGAATCCTACCTCAAGCAATAGAAGCAGCCGCAGAAGGCGGTTTTGTTGATGCCATTATGTTACGTTATAACTTTAGAGAAGTTAATAGTGATGCTCTTAATCGTGCAATTGATAAAGCTAAAAAGGCTAACATTGGTTTAATTGCAATGAAAACTCAGGGTGGAAGAGTTTCTTTCCAAGAAAAAGCAGATGCTTTTAAGGAAAAAGGTTTTAATCAAGCTCAATCAACATTAAAAGCAGTTTGGGCTGATGGTCGTATTGATACCATTGTTTCAGCTATGCCTTCCTTACAAATGGTTCAAGAAAATGCTATGGCAGCAGCACAAAAAGAAATTAGCCAAATAGAACGTCAACTCCTTGATGAATATGCAAAAGCTACGAATCATTTAGTCTGTCATGGCTGCGATCATCTTTGTTCACCAAAAGTTAACAGCCCTGTACGTATAGGAGATACACTAAGATACCTAATGTATCATGATAATTATGAAGAATATGCAAGAGCAAAAGACTTATTTGGTAAGTTACCAGCAGAAGCTAGAGATGCTATTTTTACTACTGATTATAAATTAGCCGAAGCTGCTTGTCCTCATAAGTTACAAATTGGCAAAATGATGCATAATGCAGCTAATAAATTAGCTTAATCTTAATTGCAGGGTTAAGCTTTTTAACCCTGTAGTTTCTACTTAATTTATATTTATCTACATATTTGATCTGATAGTTTAATACGGTAAAATTGCAATTCCGGCAAATTTTAGCAGGAAAAATTGCATTAAATAGCGACAAACACTAGAAATAAAGTAAATAAGTGTATAAACTATCGCGATAGAATAAGTTAGATTAAAATAGGGAGCACATTACTGATGGCACGATCCACTACTAAAACTACTAAAGAAGCTACAAAAAATAATAAAGCTAAGAATGAAACTCCAGCTACAACAGCTACAACTAAAGCTAAAGCAGCTAAAGTAGCCCCTCCACCAGCACCGAAGCCTAATACTATTACTAGATTAGAATTGGCTCAAGAAGTAGCCAAAGCTGTAGGAAGTATGATGGAAATAACTAATAGAGATGCAGAAGCTATTGTGGCAGAAATAATCCAATCTATGATAGATGCACTCCAAGAAGGAAATGAGATTGAAATCCGTGGTTTTGGTTCATTTCGACTACGTAGCCGCAGGGCAAGACGTGGCCGTAACCCTAAAACAGGTGAATCTGTAGACGTTCCAGCTAAACGAGTTGTTTATTTTAAGATGGGCAAAGATCTGAAACATTTCTTAACTCAAAATGCTTAATAAAGAATATAGGCCACTTATTTATTTTTAGATAAACAAGTGGCCTATTTATTTTTTTTCATTATTCCACTATATTCAGCCTTCCTAAATTCTAAAGCCAAAGACAAATAATACTTGCTCCTCTTACTCTAGCACCTTGAATAGGCTTTCCATCCTTGACTAAAAGTGGAAAACCATCTGATCCTAATTCCCAAAGTTGCCCACGTAAAAATACATTTATCCCTACTTTAGCTTTAGTAGTCTTAATTCTTTCAACCATACTATATTTTAACCAAGCTTGCTCTTCTGTGATTGTTCCTATATCTGTCTTTTCTACATCATTTGGTAGATTATAACCAGAATAGCCTTGCCATATTTGCGACCAAGAATTTTCCTTTGAGCAATAAGAAGGAACTATAATTACTTCTGTATTTTGCTTGTCTAAATGTTGATAAGTTTCAGGAAACCAAGAATCAGCGCAAATTATTACAGCAGTATTTCCTATTGGTAATGGAAAAACAGGGATATCTGCTAGCTTCCCTTGAGTAGTAAAAGGCTGTTCATCAGACGTTGGGAAGACTTTTTTTATTAACTGAGGATAAGCAATTCCTTTTGGTTGATAAACTACAGTCGTATTATATAAATCCCCTGAACTAGTAATTAATAAATTGTTTTTGAGTTCTGGATTAGGTAGAAGTATTGAACCAGCAACAATTGTTACCTGATATTTATTTGCTAATTTAGAAAAAGTACGATGATAAATAGCCGCCATTTGCTGAGCTTTCATAGCAAACAAGCTATAAGCAGTTTTGTCTTTTAGCTTTGGAGCAGTAGCATAAGAAATAAGAAAATTACCAATATTGCTAGCAATCATTAATTTCATTGCAGTCTCAAGTTTAGGAGCAGTATAAATAGCTTCTTTTTCATCTACTACCACTAACCAAGTGCCAATATATTCAGGAAAAACTACTACTGTACGATCTGTAAAATACTTAGCATGTTCAGCTTCTTTTAAGTAGCTGTCTATTTTATTAAAGAAATTTGTTTCATTAGCAAAATCTATTGGTGAGAGTTTAGGTTGAATACCAATTAAACTACCTCGACCAGAATCAGCCCCTAAAACCTCTTGTTCTGTTGTGCAAGTTTCCTCTATAGGTCTTGGAGGCGCTTTACGACCTATTGCACTCCAAATGTTATAGCTGATTATAAGAATGATAATGATGCCAATTGGGTAACGTAGGTATTTTTTCATTAGGTTTGTAGTTGTATTTTCAACATTATTTCCAAATATTTTCTAAATTATAGTAAAGATAAAACCTCTTTAGCTACTCGTTCACCAGAACGAATTGCACCATCAATATAACCATTCCAAATGGGAGAAGTTTCTGTACCTGCCCAATGGATTTTATCTACTGGTTTTGCTAATGCTTCGCCGTAAGCTGTCCAAACTCCAGGAGGCATAAAGCCTACATAACAACCTCTACTCCATTCTTCATCTGCCCAACAATGGTCTAAATAATAAATAGGCTTAAGTGCTTGTGGCCCAAAATATTCAGAAAAGGTTTTAAGTACTAATTCTTTACGCTCTTCTAGTGGTAGTTTCATAAAAGCTCTACCACGATTAGCAATAGAAAAACCTAGTAAAATACCCCGGCTTGCATCATATGGAGATGCATCAAAAGTCGCTTGTAAATAGCCTCTATCAGATACCCCCATTCCGCTAAGCTTAGCATCCCGCCAAAAAGGTTTTTCATAAATAGCAAAACATTTTACTACAAACCCCATTGGCACTCGTTGAGTTAATTGCTCTCGCTCTCTAGGTAAAAGCGGGCTATAAGTTATTTTACTAGTTAAAGTTGGTGGTAAAGCTACTACTACATGTTTAGCTTGATACTGAAAACCTGTTCCACTAACTAAAACTTTGTCTGATAACTGCTCAATTCTTTGTACTGGGCTAGAAAGTTGAACAATATATTTACCTAGGTTTTCTGCTAATCTATTGGCTAGGCTTTGAGCGCCACCAATAAGGCGGTCTTGTTGGGCACCGCCTTCCATATTAAATAAATGCTCTAGGTCTGTGCCAGACTTGATATAAAACAAAGCATGTAAAAGAGATATTTCGCTAGAATGACAAGCAAAAACAGTTTCTAATCCTATCTCTAATATTTTTCTAGCACTACTAAAGTAAATATTTTTATCTAGAAATGTTGCTAGAGTTTGACTATCAAACATTTCTGCATTTAGGCTTTGCCAAGGCTTTTCTAGTGAAATTGTTTTTGACAAGCGATTAAGTTTTTTAATTGCATAGTCTAAATTTAATAGTGAAAGAATGTCTACTTGTGGAATTAAGCCACTATAGCGGCGTAAACGCTCATTAAGTAAAAGTGAGTGAGTCCCGGTATTATAAGAAGTAAAAGTTTTTACCCCTAATTGTTGTGCTAAGGCATAAACTCGGTCTTGAGTTGGGCCAATCCATTGCCCACCCAAATCAACATAAGTTTTATCATCTATTTGTTTAGTGTAAACTCGTCCTCCAACACGATCACGAGCCTCTAAAAGTTTTATGGTTTTTCCTGCTTTAGATAGGAGACAACTAGCAGTAAGACCAGCAAAGCCTGCACCAATTACTATTACATCATAATTTGTATTTTGTTCCATAATAAACAGTTAGCAAAATGATATTATTAATTTTTAATATAAGAAAAATTATCAAATTAAAAATCGGAAAAACTTTTACCCCAAAGTGAAACTTTTTAATGCTATTTGTCATTAACCTACAAAACTTGAGATTAAGCAAATAACAATGGACATTATGAGATTAACAGGCCAGTCTAAAACTAAGACTGGAACTTTATCAAATAGTTCAGAAGAACTTGTAGAACGCGTCCAATCTGGCGACAGAGACGCTTTTTGCCAGATCTTTGAGCGTTATGGTCGTCCAATTGTTAGTTTTATTTATGATATGGTAGGCCATCAAGACTTAGCAGAAGATTTAACCCAAGAAACTTTTGTTAGAGCTTTTAAGGGTCTAGATAAAAGCTTTTGGGGAGAAACAAAATTCTCTACATGGCTATTTAGCATAGCTAAAAATGTTACTAGAGAATCCTTAAGGACAAGACGAAGTAAACAAAACCTAACTCTAGAAGATGCTGGTGCAGATAATCTTAAGGACAGTCAAACCCTACCTGAAGGCGCACTCTTAAATAAAGAGCTTAATACTGTAATTAAAGAGGCTTTAGCTAATTTAGATGAAGATAAAAGACTAGTATTTACTCTACAAGTCTTTAATCATCATAGCTATGAAGAAATTGTAGAAATCACAGGTTTTTCTTTAGGCAAAGTTAAAACAGACCTGCGTCGTGCTAGGGCAGAAATGAGAGAGAAAATTCGCCCTTATATGGAGTCTGAGTTATGAAATGTGATGATTGTTTATTAGTAATGGAAGAATATTTTGATGGTGAACTAGATGAGAAACAAACTCAGATTATAGACACACATTTGTTTATTTGTATGGCTTGCTCTAAAGCTTATAAATTGCTTCAAAGTGAACAACATATTTATAGTAACTATGAGCGTAATATAGCTATTAGCTCAAGCCTGCGTCCTGCTATAGAAGCCCGACTAATCCAGGAAATAGAGCAAGTAGAGCAAATAAATCACAAACATCAAGGGTTTATACCTTGGATCAAGAGCTTAATAAAAGGTTTATTAAATACACCTAATTTTGTTCCTGTATTTGTAGCAGCCTCTCTTATTTTGGTAACAGTAATAACAACTATAATGGTCATGAAAAACTTCTCTAAAATAGAGGTTGATAAAACACCTACTGCTAATGCAACTCCTGAAGCTAGACCAATAGAGACACCAGCAAAAATAGTTGATACTACTGATGCTACTAAAGAAATATCTCCAGTTATTTTAGAGAGTTTACCTGCACCTAAAATAAGTGAGATTAAGCCTAAAAGGTTTAGTAAATCTAATGATCAAGCCCAACAGCTAATCAAAGAAGCTGAGGGAAAATACTTAGCTGCAATTGTGATTTTATCTAAGGATGCAGAAAAGAATTATAAACAAATGGCTCCAGAGCTAAAGGCTAGTTTTGATAAGTCTTTGCGCATAATAGACGAAAATATTGTTCAAACTCGTCGTGCAATACGTCAAAACCCTAAAGACCCAATAATTGCACAATATATGTTGGCAGCTTATGCCAAAAAAATAGAAGTGCTACAAGAAATAGTTACTATTAATGAAACATTTGGTAACTAAATAAAGGATAAAGGTTTATGGTTAAAAATAGTTCTAACCTCACTCTAATAACCAAATTAGTAATATTAGTAGTACTAATATTAGGTTGTTTTTCTCAAACTACTCTAGCTCAAACTACTAATAGTGACAGACCAGGAGTGATAGAAAAGAAAATCACTCAAGGTAGTAAAGTCGTTATTGATAACCGTTTTGGAGATCTAACCATTGTTGGTTGGGATCAATCAGATTTACAAGCTGTAAGTGATGAAATCCCATTAAATATTAGAGAAGAAGGTAATAAGTTTATTCTTTCTGCTCTAGAACCCAATCGACATAAGGGTTTTGATATGTCTGTGAAAGTGCCTAAAAACATAGACTTAGAAATTATAAATAGAAGATCTGGAGATATAAGAATTGAAAATGTAAATGGTAGTACCACTATAGCTATGAATTCAGGTGATATAAGTGTTTATAAGGTTGGTATGCTAGATCTTAGTCTATTTTCAGGTGATATTCATATTGAGCAAGCAGGGATAACAAACATTAAACTTAAAAAAGGTGATGTCTTTCTAGCAGACGCTAGTGGAGCAGTTAATATAACTAATTTTAGTGGAGATATAGCAGTAAAAAATGTCCAAGGTAATTTAACTTGTAGATCCACTTCTGGAGATATTAGCGCTGAAACTATTACAGGCTTGGTTAATATTTCTCTTTCAAGCGGAGAAGCACGGCTATCTAATTTAAGTAGTGATTTACTTATATCTGCTATCAATGGCGAAATTAATGCTCAATGTGTTAAAGGACGTGTAGAAATAAATAATGCTAATGGTTCAATAGAATTAGGAAATGTTACTGATGATGTTCAAGTAGTTACAGTTAGTGGGGATATAACCCTTGAAAGCCTTATTAATTCTAAGGGGAGATATTCTCTTAAAACCACTTCTGGAGATATTTCATTTCTTATGCAAGATAATCCTCCAGGCTTTAGAGCCGATATGTTTTGCTATGAAGGAGATATTGATACAAATATTGAACTAAAAATAGAAAATGGCCATAAAACAAAAGTCGATCCAATTGATCCAGTCGATCCAGTTGATCCACCTAGTCCACCTAGTCCACCTAATCCTAAACCTGTAACACCTCGTAAACCAGTGGTTAACAGTAAAAATAATATACATGGCCAAGAAAACTTTATTGGTCGTTATGGTGATGGCCAAGCACAAATAAAACTCTCTACTTTTACTGGAGATATAACTTTGTCTAAAGGCCACAAAGCATCTTCCTCACAATGTAAATAATTAAAACTTAATAGGAGAAACAACAATGAAAAGCTTAATACTAGCAATTATAATTAGTCTGACTTTCCCTTTCGGCTATATTTCCTTTGGAAATATACTTAATCTTGATGATTTTCAAGAAGGTCATAAGAGTAATAAAGTCCGTAAATATGAAGATTTAGCAGAGAAAGAAGAGTTTAGGCAAAGTTATAGACTTGAAATTGGAACACAAGTCGATATCTCAGATATAAGTGGAATTTTGGAAATAGAAACTATAGAAGGAGATACAGCAGAAGTTTATATAGTTCATTCTGCTAGAGAACGCCAAGACTTAGAGCTTGAAAAAATAAAAGTAGAAAGTAGTGGTAAGCTTTTTCGTATCCATACTGAATACAAAAAATTTGATAAAACAAAGATAGAAAAAGATGGCAAGCTTGTTGTAAAAAGCAATTCAGGCAGATGGAATGGTCATGAGACTAGACAAAGGATCTACTTGAAGCTACCTAAAACAGTAAATTTAAGTTTAAGTGATATTAGTGGACTTGCAGAAGTTGGTGATATTCAAGGTGCATTAAAAGTAAATGATATTAGTGGTAGTTTACGTATTGGTCAAGCCGCTAATTGTAAGGAACTTAATGATATTAGCGGTAGTGTAAGAGTTAAGCAATTAGTTAATTGTGAAGAAATAAATGATATCAGTGGTAGTGTTGAAATAGGAGTACAAGAAATTTCAAATAATGGTCTAAAAATCCATGATATCAGTGGAAGTGTGAACTTAAAATTTGCTGATAACGTAAATGCTAATTTAACGGTCAGAGATGTTAGTGGCAATGTTTCAGTTAATCTTCCTAACTTGACTATTACAAAAAAATACGATCGTAGCAATTTTGAAGGACGAATAGGTTCAGGTGGAACACTTGTAAACATCTCTGATATTAGTGGTTCAGTTAGGTTTAGTGGGCAATCACTTAATTAAAAAGATCTAATAAAAAAATAACGCAAAACTCTGCCAAATAATAAGTAAATAGCCGTAAAAGTGGCTTAATATTTAACCTGGTACTACTGGGAATTAGGAAAATAAGTTTTATGAAACTAGCGCTAAAATCAGGGTTTGGTAAGCTATGGCTTACTTGTTTATGTCTTTGTTGTTTATTTTTAATGCCAACTTGGGCAAAAACAGAAGGGGAAAGTACTAGTAAGAAAATTGCATTACCCCCAGAAAAAGCTCAACCCGTAAAAATGGTATGGTTTGAAACTCCCCCAACTATTGATGGAAAATTAGATGATATTTGGAAATCAGGTGCTACTTTCAAGGACTTTTATCAACGTAGACCAGGGGAAAATATTGCTCCTTCTAAACCTACTGAAGTGTTTATGGGCTATGATGCTAAACACCTTTATATTGCCTTTTATGCCTATGATGAACCAGATAAAATCCGTTCTACTATTGCTAAACGTGATAATGTGTTTAGTGATGATTACGTAGGTGTGATTTTAGATACTTTTAATGATGAAAGAAAAGCCTATGAGTTTTTCTTTAACCCAGTAGGAATACAGGCTGATTCTATTTTGACAGAGGGCGAAGGCGAAGACTTTAGCGTTGATGTTGTAATGGAATCTAAAGGTGGTTTGGTAGAAGATGGTTATTTGGTAGAAGTTGCAATCCCTTTTAAGTCCTTACGCTACCATGCAGGAAAAGATAAACCTTGGGGAATACAATTATTTAGAGGTATTCAGCGCTTTAACCAAGAACAGGACACTTGGACACCTATTTCTCGTGACCGCTCAGACTTTTTAGCTCAGTGCGGTAAAGTTGTAGGTTTTGAAAATATCTCAACAGAAAAAACTCTAGAAATTATTCCTACTCTAACCTTTTCTGAAACAGGTAAAAGGGTTGCTACAGTCGATGGAATGGGGCGTTTTGTTAATTCTGCTCCAGATTTTGAACCAGGTTTAAATATTAAACTGAATCTTTCTTCAAACTTAACTTTTGACGCTACAATTAAACCAGATTTTGCCCAAGTAGAGGCTGATGCTACAGTCATCACAGCTAATCAGCGCTTTCCAATCTTTTTTCCTGAAAAACGACCTTTCTTTTTAGAAGGAATTGATATTTTTCAAACCCCTATCAGAATTGTTAATACTCGTACCATTATTGAACCTGACTATGCTGTAAAACTTACTGGTAAACAAGGTAAAAATACCTTTGGTGTATTGCTTGCATCTGATAACGCACCAGGGAATTTTAGTAAAGAGGAAAGAGATAACCCAGATTTACAGCCTTTTATTGGAAAGTTTTTAGATAAAAACGCTTATGTGGGGATTTTAAGAGCTAAGCGTGATATTGGTCAGGGTTCAAGTATAGGATTTTTAGCTACTAGTCGTAGTTTTATAGAAAGACATAATAATACTTTTGGGCTTGATGGAAAATTTAGACTTAATCCTAAAACACTTGTTAGTTTTCAACTTACTGGTACTACTTCACGTAGATTCTTTTTTGAACCAGAACAAGACAGAAGCCTTTACCGAACAGGCAATGGACTAGCCTATTTTATTAACTTTGATTACACTGGGCGTAACTTTGGTTATTTTGTTGAGAGTTTTGGACGTACAAAAGATTTTCGTGCTGATGTAGGCTTTACACGTCGTACTAATACAAATGAGACTAATAGTTTTATTCGTTTTAGTAGTAATCCTAAATCTAAAGGTTTAATTTTAACTAAGCGATTTATAAACTTTTCTCAAATAACTTATGACTTCCAAGGCCGTTCACAAGGCTTATTTAATAGTACAGAGTTTAACTTAAATCTTGCTCGTAGTTCATTTTTTGGTGGTGGTTTCCAAATGGGTTATGAACGCTTATTAGAAGAAGAATTTGGTGCTAAACGCTCAGCAACTCAAGCAGGTGCATTTTTAGGCCGTCCTGAACGCTCAATTAATTATCAAGGGTTTAACTTATTTTTTGAGACAACTCCATCTAAAAAATATTCTTTCTTTACAGGAGTAAATTATTCTAATGGAGCCTTTGATTTTGACTTTGGTGCTGGCCCAAGATTCCCTAGAGTTAGCCCTGACGCATTAATTGATCCTTCAGTTGCTTTAGATCCTGGAAAAGGTCGCTCGCTAAGTATTGATGCGTCAGGTAGTTATCAACCTACTGATGCTCTACGGTTATCTTTAAGCTATACCAAAAGCCGTCTAACCCGCAAAGATACAAATAGAGTTGCTTTTGATGATAATATCTTTTCTTTTAGAAGCACTTATCAATTTACAAGATTTGTTTCTTTTAGAACTAGAATTGACTATGACACTTTAGCTACAAATATTCGTGGTCAACTACTTTTAGGCTGGACACCTAACCCAGGAACATCACTTTTTGTTGGCTATAATGATGATCTAAATTATAAAGGCTTTAGTCCTTTTACAGGCCAATCAGAACCAGGTTTTAGACGTAATGGACGTACTTTCTTTATTAAGATGTCTTATTTAATCCGTAAAGGTTTTTAATAAATCAACCCTCTCTAAATTTGTTTAGACAATTTTAGCGGCAAGAAAATATTTTCTTGCCGCTAAAAATTTTTGCAGATTTTTGGGAACAAAAACTTAAAGCTAGTGTCAAAGTAAAGTGAAAGCAAAAGAGTGATAAAAGATTACGGCCAACCTTAATCACTCCTAAAAAAACTACAAATAACAATAACTCTAATAAGATCAATTAAATAAAATTACAAGGAGAGCAAATTTATGTTCAACAATCTGGTGGAGTGTGCAAAAACTAAGAAAGACAACAAACGCTGGGCTTATTTTATGGTTACTTCTACTATATGGGCATTAGCTTTAACAGGCTCAATTGTAGGTGGAATTTTTATTTATGATGCTAAGCTTGATGAACAACTTTCCCTTTTAACATTTCTTAACCCACTTCCACCACCAGCCGCAGCACCAGTAGGGTCAAAAACAAACCCCACTCCTGCTACTGAGCCAAAATTTGCTCCACCAGATATGCCTATGAAAAAGGCTCCTACAGAAATAAGTAATGATGTAACTAATCGTCCTGCCACTCGTTTGGTAAGCTCAAGTTCAACAGATTTTAGTGATTTACCAGGTGGTGGGACTAATGACGGTATAGATGATGGAAAAGGTTTTAATATTGGGATTCCTGGAGGTGATCCTAATGTTGAAGCACCAGCACCAGCACCCAAGCCTGTAGAAATTAAAGAATTAAAAGTAGCTGAACCAATAGCAAAACCTCAAATTCTACGCCGTAGTGAAGGTGTTATCCGTGGTAACACACTTTCTCAAGTTAAACCTGAATACCCAGCTTTAGCACGTAATACTAGTGTTTCTGGTGATGTTAAAATTGAGGTCTTAATTAGTGAAGATGGTAGTGTAATTTCTGCTAATGTGCTTTCTGGACATGCTTTACTACAACAAGCAGCTTTAAGAGCGGCTAAACAATGGAGATTTAACCCAACAATGCTTAATAATTCACCTGTTAAGGTTCAAGGGGTGTTAACTTTTAGATTTACCCTCTAAATATTTCTTTCTGTAAATTATTCTGTGATAAAAAAATCTTTTTTAAGTCCCGAAGGGACGAAATAATTGTAGCCCAGGGCGTAAGCCCTGGGGAATCAATGAGTTAAATCTTAAAGCCACGAAGTGGCGACAGAATAAAAACAGGATAATTATTTTATTGTTTATTCTTTCGCCGCTCCGCGGCTTTAGCTGTATCTTATTCTATTCCCAGGGCTTACGCCCTGGGCTACAGTTATGTCGCCACTTCGTGGCTTAAGATATTACAAAATATTTCAGGATTTTTTACAGAAAGAAATATTTTGAAGGCTAATTGCCTAGAAGCCAATTAAAAACTAAGGGTTAGCCAATTTAGGCTAACCCTTAGTTTTTATAGCAAGCCCCTCAAAAAGGGGTAATGTTAGCTAGCTTTAAGATTTGATGCGGGGTTTTTTACTACTGTTACTGAGCAGTGGGCATGAGCTGCCACGGTTTCAGCTACTGAACCTAGTAGAAAACGTGAAATTCCTTTACGCCCATGTGTACCAATAATAATTAGATCTGCTCCCCATTCTTTGGCTTCTCCAATAATTTCATCTGCTGCAAATCCTCCTCTAACATGGTAAGAAGCTTTCCAATTTTTATCCTGCAACTTTGAAGCGGCTGTAGTTACTAAATCTTGAGAGGCATTTAATAAGTCAGACGCCATTTTATAATGGGTAGTTGGTGGGCCTAAACTAGATAGCGGTTCAATTACATTTACCACTCTAAATTCGGTATTAGCTGGCCAATTCCAAGTAGCAGCATAATTAACAGCAGCCTCAGCAAATGAGGAGCCATCTGTAGCAACTAAGACTTTAAGCCCATCAGAGCTAGATTTTTCTTGTGCAATGGCAAAAGGTCTTACTACTAAAATTGGACAAGAGGATTTGCGTAAAAGTTTATCGGTAGTAGAGCCAAATAGCAAAGAGCTAGTAGAAGAAAACACTGAAGGTGAGAAGCTAGCTTCACGAGTATCAACACAAATTAAATCTATTTTATGTTTTTCTGCATAACTTATTATTTCATCCTGTGCTTTTCCTTGAGTAACAACATATTTAATATTGTCTCTATTGTCTGAGGGTAGAGCATTTTTTAATTTACTAGTTAGTATTTCTAAATCCTCATCATCTTTTTCTGCTATATGGAGTAAGTGAATCTCACAGTTATAGGTTTTAGCTAGAGTTAATGCATATAAAAGAGCATATCTTGAGTATTTAGAAAAGTTATAAGCTACTAGTACTCTTGTTAAGTCAGTTTTTTTAGTATCAGGATCAACTAGAGATTGTTCGCTATTATGAGTAATTAATATTGGACAAGGGGCAGCACGACAAATAGATTCAGCATTTGAACCAAATAAAGCTGCTGTATAAGGACGACGGTTGGCATACATTACTATTAAATCAATTTTTTTATCATAAGCAACACAAGCAACAGATTCAGCAATATTCCCTTCAGTAATAACTGTCTCCCACTCAATTTTTGGTTCTAAATTGTTTTGGTTTTTTTCCATCAATTCTGTTAATAGGTCTTTAACTCGTTGACCGCCTGCTGGGAGTGGGTCTTCAGCACAATAGCAAAGGAAAAGTTTTGCACCAAAATCATGTGCTAATGCTATGGCATAAAGTAATGCCTGATTAGATTCTGTAGATAGATTTGTTGGCCACATAATATTTTTAATTTTGTAGTCAAAATCTAATGGTAATAATTCGCTTTTCATGATGCCTCCTCGATTACCTAGCATTCAAAGGCAAAATTTATGTTTATTCTTGCTAAATTAAATCAGCAAGAGTTATGCCATGGCTACTAGGCTTTATAGAATAGCTTTAGAGCTTCAAATTTAAGTAATAAAACTAGTAAAAAACTAGTAAAAACTGAGCAATATTACTTGATAAAAAACAGAGGTGAGGATATTTCCTCAATTTGCTAAAATTATGCAACTTTTCGAATCAATAATTAGTTGATTACGTTATAGTTACTACATCCGCTAAAATTACAAAATACAAAGGGAAATAGCATGCAGACTTTAAGAAAAGGAAAAGTATTTTCGTTGCTACTTTTATTAGTATTATTTCTAGGAGTGGCAAAAGCTCAAGAAGTAGATATAAAGAATCTTAACCAACCGATCCCAATGGATCATAGAGTTAAGCAAGGGGTATTACCTAATGGAATAAAATATTATATTCAGAAAAATGCTAAGCCAGAAAAACGAGTAGAGTTACGTTTAGCTGTAAATGCAGGATCATTACAAGAAGATGATGATCAACTTGGACT
>Ga0075163_10001086_pt1 | contig 36278 bp, 36 predicted proteins | sample JI1023141ADNA_FD_71478 | JGI IMG/M metagenome (GOLD analysis project Ga0075163, IMG submission 71478) | Wastewater effluent complex algal communities from Wisconsin, to seasonally profile nutrient transformation and Carbon sequestration -... | ecosystem: Engineered > WWTP > Effluent > Algae...
GCCGCTGTAGCCGATATCACACACTAGAGAAGGAAGCTATGGTTAAAACACCATGGAATACAAATGAGAATATATGGTATTTCTATTATCATGCCGCAGATACACCACAGGAGTGTGTAATGAAAGATAGTATTAATCCAAATCAGACGCTGGATGAAAAGTTCATGGAGAAAATTAAACAAGTATTCCAATTAGAAAAAGAAACATGCGAATTCAATGATTATACGCTAAAGGTTTGCGTTCTGTGTCTTCGTAAAATCTACTGCGAAATACTAGGTTTTAATATGATCACTATCAAAAACGACTTCACACTGGGGATAGTATATCAATTTTTGACTGATGGAAAATTATCGGCCTCAGTAAGAGAATCTACAAAAAACATTTGTAGAACAAAAAAAGCATTATAATAAAAATCAGATTTCTTGAACCCTACGTCTATAAATTTAAACAACAAAAGGGTTATACATATTGTAAGATGAGTTCTGTAACTGTGCATATCAATGGAGACATGGATAAAAGGCTCTACGTACCTGTGGAAAAAGAAGATACAGTAGAAGATGTCAACAAAAGAGCTGCAAGAATGGCGCTAGAAAAATTCCCAGATGAGTTCATTGAAGAATCGGTAGAAGAAGCAAGTAAATGTTACGGCCTAAATGTCAAAAATACATTCTTCGATCCACAGGAAAGCGCTCAAAATATAGTAGGCTATTCCTACATGTCGTACAGTTTTAAAGGATAAATAAAAAACAATTGCGTACTCCAGGATTCGAACCATGGTTTTTTTATCCAGAAGGGGCCCCAAAGCAGGGCATTTGAGATAAATGTACTTCCATTGTACTAAGTACGCATAATCCGAGCATCTGGAGTCGAACCAGATATTCTTGGTGTTAGAAAACCATGTTTTTCCACTAAACTACTCGGTTATTTTAATGTGTTGTTTTTAATATTTATATGCAGATTTCAGTATATCTATTTACTAGTATGGGATAATTATATTTTATTTGCACTTTTAGTTCTGCTTCCTGGTATTTTAATTATTCTACTTATAATATTCTGCAAAATGGACGTATTTACGTTGAATTTATCCAAATCGTAGGTTCCCAAAGTTTTATAGTGGTTATAATAACAATCTTTGCAATAAATACTAAAATCGCGACACCTTATATTTAAGGTGTTAAAATAAAAGTCTGAACTTTCTACGGGATCATAAGCAAGTATTTTCATACAATACTGGTTTTTACATTTCTTGCTATGGAATACAGCATCATCTCTTTGTACTTCCTTCTGACAACAATCATAAGTACTTATTTTTTGATTGTTGTATAAATTATTTCCTGAAGGATATTTCCAATGCCTACAAACAAGTGGATCATCCTTTAATGCATCTGAGATGGGTCCCCGAAATACAAATAAAAACATCTCTTCTTTTCGTCTTGCTTCTTCCATTACAAACCAGTTAGGGTTTAAATATTATACTTTATTTGCGCTTTTCGTTTTAAATCCAGGAACCCTTGCTCTTTTACTCCAAACTCTCTGTAGCGCAATTCGCCCATGTGCACAAACAGTAGGATAAGGATAGTTACCGACAATCGTATAATACAAAGAATAACAGTGATCACAATATCTCGTATACTGGTCTCCTGACCCAAAAAGGAACCCTCTCTCATGATGAAAATTCGAATCCAAACGATCAAACACAATAACTTCTGAACAATATTCACTACAACACGTTTTAAGGTGGAAATTGAAGTTTTCTCTAATATCTGTTTTTCCACATCTATCACATACATATGATTTGTGCCCATCCTGGCGTATAATTACGGGCATCGGTATAAACCAATGATAGCACTCCCGTTCCTCTGGTGATGCTGCTTCCTCCATGGCGATAACCCTATAAAGGTAAATCTATGGTAGGAAAGGAAGGGAAGGGAAAGGTAAAGAAAAAGAAATAGCTTATAGAAGGGGGAACTTTATATTTATTTTCGCCCCTTATTTTCCGAACGCTGCGCGTTCGGAGGGGTCTCAATTTTCATTAAGGGTAACAGTATGCTTTTCACCACAGTATCTACTTAAATCGGCATCTTCGAAAGCTTTCATACGGGAGGCAAAATCACAGAATAAAACGAGAATGTTTCTTTCATCTTGAGGAATTAATTCTGGAGTAAGAACTTCAGAAATTGGAAGTACTCTATCTTCTCTTCTGATACAGATATAACTATGGAAGAGACCAGGGACTTCTTTGGTTTTCATAATCCAGTCACATTTCTCCTTTACTCTATCTGTAGTTACTCTACTGGTGTAGATAGAGATCTTGATACCAATACGATAGGCGTAAGTCAATATGTCTTCTACCCATGGTTTGGGAATGTCTGGTTCCGCGAAAGCTTCATCAATTTTACCTTCATTCATGAGTGAATAATAAGTTTGACTTTTGTAGGTCATATCAGCATAATCCATCAAAAGGAAAATCTTGCTAGTATCTAAAATGTTTTTGTTAACCAAAAGATCTTCAATGTAGTTTATAAGAGATGCAGCTATCGCGTTTGTTGACATAAGTTAAAAAATGAATGACTAACCCTGAAAGTCCTTATTTATTCGGTTATTGATTGAGTATGACAGATTCGAATTTCTTGACATAATCTAATTTCGTACTTATGAATTTTGTAACCTTAAACCTGAGATAGACATTAATTGTCTGTAATTTCAAACCAGAAGATCTCTTAGTAATTACAAGAGAATATCTACCAGGGAGATGAGTATGAAGAGAGTGTTCTTCATAATATAAATTAGGTGGATGGTTTGGTTCATAATGATATGTACCATCAGCTTGACGAACAGGATATACAGGTACTGTATATAATCCTGCATTATTCTTCAAATTTGTATTTCTCCATTTAAGATCTAAAATATCTAAATCTAAAGCAACTTCACCAGGATCAGGTCTGAATCTAAATTCCAAAAGATCTATGCCCGTGATATTAGTAGTATCAATTGTAAAAAGTAGAGAATCATTTGAAGCACCAATATTTTCAATTTTAGCAATAATCTCTTCATGTTGTGTAATATCTCCCACACGCTGTGAACCAAGGTAAGCCATAGGGTTAATTATTCCCCATATTTATTTAGAAATTATAATGGGGGAAAAGATGCCGCACGTGCGCTACGAAAAAAGGACTGAGGATGTCCTATGACCCTTTAACCAAATAAGGTAGGTCACTTTGTCACTTTTTGACTCTTAATAAAAGACTATCTAGTTTCTAAGTTATTTAAATTTATTTTCTTCTTCAAGATAAGGCGATTTGCCATACTTTTCAAGGTAATAGAGTAATGCAACCTCGTTATTTTTTTTATAATTCACATATTGTAAAATACCCATACCCGTTTGTGTGGCTATAATTAATAATTTATCAATAGAGGGTATTTTGAGTCTTCTTCCTTCTCTGAACCATCGATAGCAATTTGGTTTGATATTCATACTATGATGTGTAAGTATATTGTCATTAATTTTTTTACATATTTTTTTAATCCTCTCTCTATCACGATGAACTGAAGGTGTCTTATTTACAATGTTATGATTTAAAAAATACCATCCATAATTCTGTACATGAGAAATATCAAGGTTATAGAGTAAAATCAATATCACTAAATCTAATTGAGTGATATTTCTTCTATCAATTTTTTCATCTTCAAGAGTGAGTAGAAAGAATTCAGCGTAAGCATCAAATAAAAATCTTAATTGATTTGACACATGATAAGGTAATTCGGCATATGTTGGTCCACAGAGATACACTCTAAATTGATACCATCTTTCTATCCTTCGATTGAAAGGACTATTGGGATATTGCGTTTTTATAAGTCTGCAAATTGTTCCGCAATGTTTTTTTGTAAAGTTTCGTTCTGACCAGACCGGAGAACATTTATCTCTGTATATATCGTAAACAACCGAGAGGATATCAAGCTCTTTTTCTGAGAGACGAGGCTCTTTATTTCTTGCCTGTAATAATCTCTCCGCGAAGTAATTCTTGTGCTTATAAAATGGGCTCCTAGGGACATAATCGTAGGTAGGGCTTTCAAAGTCAAAACAAGTATTGTTATCAACAAGGCCACAATATGTACAAACAATAGCATCGCCTTCTTCGGTTTTGCACATAACATCCAGATCACTGTTACATCCTCTGCAGGTAGGGTTGATGATTGTATTTTTTGCTGCTCGGATTCTTGCAAGACGTTCTGCTTTTGTGTGCTTACCTCTGCGATCGTCCTTTCTCTTTTTCTTAAACAATTTGGAGAATCTGGGAGCTCGCATTCTTTCATTTGTATTCTAATTAATTAGATTTTTAAGAGTATGAAAAAGGGGTTTATAAGAGGTGTGGTTACCTGTGATCCAAGTTGGAGAGGACTAGCTTTTACTATACACATTCCTTCTTTAAGTTATAATGATTCAGTGGTAATGGATTTAAGTTTATTACTCACTAACAAAAAAACTCTTCTTCAGCCTATGACTTATATCCCTTTGGTAGTTCAAGCTATTGATACTTTGATCAGAAAACGTCCCGCTATTCGCTTGTGTGATAAACTGGTTATAGAAACACAATTTAAGGATAACATGAAAAATCTTTCAACTGTCATCGTTTCAGTGATACAGACGAGACTGCCATATATCAAGGTGGAAAAACTAAGCGCACTCAAGTGCAAGAGAACTCATGGTGTATCTTATGGGAAAGGTAATCAAGATAACAAGAAAAATATGTTGACATATGTCACAGAAAATAAGGATAAACTTATTGCTGGAGATACAGTAAAGGACCATAATACCGCAGATTCAATTATTATCTTAAATACTTGGGTTACCCTAAAAAACAGGCATTTTTACAAAACACCGGAAGAATACGCACTTACTATGGAAGAGATTCATTATGATGTGCCTTTTGACTTGAAGAAGGCGTTTTATGTCTGTCCAAACTGTGAAGCCCCCGAAGGGAAGGTATTTTTGTGTAAGAACCCACCAAAAGAAGGCAAAAGAGACTATAGAGGATATTTTATTGTCTCGTGTAAGTTAGGTTGTGGACCTGGTGGTGTTTGTTTTCTTTCAAAAAAAATTCCTCCTATGAATGTGGTTTTGGGAGATGACTACAAAGGAAAATGGAAACCAATCTCACAAGAAGACAGGATAAAACTCAATAGAGAAAGAGAAGCTAAAGGATTACCTACCATTAATACTGTTTCTTCAAAGTCGGATCAAGGTTATCAAGGAGGTGCTACATATCCAGGAGCTTACAATACGATTCCAGTACAACCTCTCTCTGATGGTCATATCTCTGGAAATCCTCTCGAAGGTATTGTTGAATCTCTGGAGAAAAAACAGAGCGACCTCGCACAGACTGTATCTCAAATGAAACTAGACCTTCAAAATACATTGGAAAAATTCCTTGAAGCTGTAGGAACCTCAAAGAGTGAAATGAGAAAAGAAATTACAAGGACAGGCACAGTAATAGTCGAAGAGGAAGACGAAGAAAAAGTCACAGGAAATAAAAGAAAGAGACAAGTGCCAGCAAAGGCTCCTCCTGCAAAAAAGAAACTTAAATCCTTTAAAGCGGACGATCTTGAAGATGGTCCTGAAATAAATTAAATTTATTGTTTAAAATAGACGAGAGTGAATAATTTGGTATAGCGAGAGAGAGTTTTGATGAAGGTTTCAATGTCTTCATCTGGGAGGGATTCGATTTTTTGAAGAGCTTCTTTTGCTTTAGTAACAAACGTTCTTACACCAGATATAGCAATCTTTAAACCTTCAGTGTTTGAATGGAGATTTCTGAAAAGTTCTATCCTTGGTCTAATAGATAAAGAATTGCAAGCAAGTGCCATCCAGCCAAAGTAAAATGTTTGGTAATGTTCTACACTGTCACATGCGTGTCTGATAAGTGAGCTGAAATCGTCATCTTTGTTTTCTGCAGTTATTTGTTGTGTATCTCCGTTCTCAGATGGAGGCGATTCAGAAAAATAACGCAAGTAATTATCTGCTAGAAAGGAGAAGAAATTTTTAACTTTAGGGTGCATTCCTGAGGTGTCACTCATTTTTATTTCTTTTATTTTTTTACTTTGAACGGGCTGATTTAGTTCTATTTCCGTATTCGGGGACTTGTGTGGGTATCTTCCTTAGCGTTTTAAGAGAATAAAGAGGACAACCTTCTTCAACGTACCTTTGATACTCGGAAGGCTTTAGAATTTTCCAGTCCTCTATGCCAATAAGGTGCTCGTAACCTAATTGCTTTAATCGGCGTCTGTCGTCCTTCCACATATCAGGAGAACCCATCACAAAGTCTTCTTCTTCTTCATCTTCGTCTACACACCCAAGGGAGACTCTCTGATTTATATCGTTGTATTTGTGGGCAATATCGACACCTATTATATGATATTTTTTGTTAATCTGTTCATTTTCAAGGAGATCTTTTAATTCGTATTTGTCCAAATAGGGCATGTATTTATCTCTCACTGCTTCGAAGGTTCTCTCATCTCCAGTAGGGAACAAAAATGCATAATCACAATTACCAGTGGCAGCAGGAGCACATCCTTTAACGTCTTGAATACTTACAAATAAAGTGATGAACAAGTGACGACCTTCAAAGAAAATAGCATTTAATTCCTGTGACCATTGAAGTCTCTCTGCCAAACAATCATCAAGAATGATCAATATATTGATGTTTTCATCTTGTCTAAGTCCATTGGACATGTCTCTTACTTTCTGTCTCTGTATTCTGGCTATCTCTATCAATAGATCAGGATCAAATCCTTGAATAATACGAGAATCGGGAAGGAATCGTGAATACTCTCCAGAAGATTTTGTTCTAGTAAAAACAATAACCTCTGGAAACCATCTTCTATTGTGTCTACATAGTGCTCTCATCACTTTTGTTTTTCCTGATCTTCTTTTACCTGTAAAAATAACAGTATAACCAGGCATAATCATGTTGTATGACATTTGAAGAATATCCAACTCAGTTCCTTCCTTTCCTATGTTAACTGTAGTATAAGGGATGGGGCCTGGAAGGTAATGAGCAATAGGAGGATCAGGTCCATTAAATTCGGCAACATCGTAGAGATCTGGAATAGAAGATAACATTTGCATCTCATCTAGTTCCACTCCATACTCTTCTCTAGTTTTTGAAGATCCACCGCCACCTCTCAGTGCTTCTAATACAAGTTGTTTAGTGCTTAGCATAATCTTTCTATTTATTAATTAGATTTCTTATAGTTGTTCATTAAATGCTCAAATGCGTTTTCAACGACTAACCCTGTATCAAAAGCGAGACCAGAAAATGCCATCCGAATATATTGAGAGTAGAGGCATACAGTGAATTTCTTATCTACCCATCGCTTATCCTCTCCGTTTTCTGAAATCTTCTTTCTTGATCCTTTTGAATCTAAAACTAAGCGTATTCCAAATTCTTTAAAAACCATTTCTATATTGTTAAACGTAGCTGTATTTTTAAATGAGATACTTCTATTGAGTACTTTAAAGTTTAATTTTCTAGAAGTGGGTAAGAAGACGTCTATTCTTCGCATTACTGCATCGAAAGCTTCATGTCTACCTAAGAAGGTCTGATACGAGCATTCCCCTTCAACAATACCTCTTGCACTATCAATTCTTAATCCACACATTTCACAAAGTTGCTTAATGCTTTCTAAAAGACCAGTAGAATAAACCAAGGTATTATTTACTGCTTTTCTCTTTTCATTAATTGCTTCAAGCTCTTTTTCATATAGGGTACTCTCAGAACGAGTTAATGCTCTTCGGAATGAAGACCATCTAAATTGGGCATCTAAGTCATTCAATTGAACCTGTCTATTGATTACTTCTCTCTGGTCTGCTGTGATAGTTGGAGGGAGTCTTTCAGTGAGAATATTAGAGCAAGTAAGCCCTCTTTGTAAATATACGGTTTTGCCTTCCTTCTTTAATATGGTTGAAGCTTTTTTCATTTCTTTCTTTTGTTTTTCGGATACTTCATAATCTGTCAATCCTTTAACAGTTCCTCCATTTCTCCGTATAATATCAAAAAGAGTGTTGGTATAGTATACAGTGTCATTGAAACGGAGTTTTTCATACTCATAATCGACTAAAGTGTCAACAAAATGAGAATCCTCATAGTACAAAATTAGCTTCTCCTCCTGGATAAGTCTTCTCATTACTTCATAGCTGATGTTATTGATATCTAACTTCACGTTGTTGGTTCCTATTTTCTCGTAGAAGTCTAAACCGAAAACAAATTCGTCCTGTTTAGAGTGCATTCTTACAATATTTTCTGCTTTTCTTCTTTTCAATTCATCCTTGGTAGGTATGTTTTTAAATTCAGAATAGAGCACATACATCTTCACCTTTTTATCTTTCAGGGTCCTTATTCTGTTGATCATCTGGTAGAGAGAGTAAGGAGTACACGACTCTGGGCAGCAGATAACATACATCATGTCAAAGTGGATTTCGTCGTAACTAGATCCTGGACCAACAGCTGTATTGAATGCAAGAACGTCTCTAGTCCAGTCTTCATTGGGATCAGAAGCAGTAAGTTTCTCTTCTTTTGTAGAATCTCCAGTAATAATCAAACTGTTTTGCGTGTAGAAAGCAGCCTTACCAGCGTAAGTATATAAGCTCCTTTTGCTATTACTAACGATAGCTATCTTTTTCCCACTTCTACAATCAGCTTCAAAATGTTCATCAAATATGGATGTAGATCTGAAATTGATATATTCTCTATAATCAGGCTGACCTTCATGTTGAACTAAACTGCACCTATCTAAAACAGTCAAATGATCCAAAAACCTCGCTGTACGAGAAGTTAAGATACCATCCATAAATAGCACTCTTTTAGAACCAATAATTAAACATTTAAACAATTGCCAGATATTGCATTGTTTGCTTTTTCCTTGACTCAATATCGCACTTATTAATGCTTCAATAAGTGACTCTATCTCATCAAGGATCAATAGACCAAATTTTGGTATGCCTCTATTTGTGTTGGATACTGCTCTGATGAGACTATTGACACACAATACAGAAGTTTCGTAATCATAGACGGACCCCTCTACATCTTGATAATTTTTCATACCGGGATATTTGCTTGAGAAATTGATCGCTTGAGTAATTCTGGTGACCAGGAGGAGAACCTTAAATGGCTTTACTTCCTTTCCCTGTAAGTGGGCCTTCTCTGCCTTTGAACGTCTCTTTTCTTCTATCCATTGGATTACAGAAGTGGTTTTTCCAGCACCCATAGGAGCAGAAATAATACCCAATCCACCATCAGAAAGAGCCCAGTCGATATCTTGAGACAGTACATGTTTTTGTTTTCGAGGATCAATAACACGTAAACGACAAGTTGATTTTTTAATCTCCCCTTCGGAGATGAGTTTTTTTTGGAGACCATGGAAATCAGTGAGAGGATCAGTTTTGTTTTTGATTGTCAATGATTTACCTGCACATTTTGAGTGATGACATTTAACCAAAGCATAATCTTCATACATATGCACGTAACATTTACCAGTTTGATCGTGATCACCATTTTTTATAGGACACCATTTTGTTTTGATGAGGAAAAGCTTCTCACTTTTAGCAGTCAATTCTGCACCTTTAAAAAGTTGTTTCAATTGTCCAGCGATATCAAGTGAATAAATAACTTCAGTAGTGGTCGGAACGGAAGAAGAAACTTGAGCAGCTGGTACATGTGATATTGGAATAAAATCGATCGATTTTGGTTGATAAGCAAAAATAACATCACATAACCAGGTCCAGATACAGTTTGGAGCATTTTTTGATTTTAATAACCTGGATGCTCTTCCGGTTTTTGGGTGAGGCCAGCAAGAATTTCGTATTCCCTTATTAATGTCATATATATTTTTATCCAGATCAGAGACCATGAGAGGATACATGTTTTCAATTTGTTGTTGGATCCATAAAGTGTAAGTAGCAGGATCATTAACAGTAGGGACACGCCAAAGATTAATATCATATAGATAAACATGATACCCTTTCGTTCCAGAAGCATATATGGTGTAACAGTGGTAATTCATCTGAAATAATCTATCTTCTAATACGGGTAAGTATTGTTGTATTTTAATTCTATACTCATCATCACTAATGCCTTCTTCCCTTTCTATATCGATATCCATGACGCCAAAATACTGAGATATCGGACCGGTTTCTTGACGGAATTGAAAAAACCACAATACGCATTCGTATATATCTAATATAACTTTCTCCTTCTCAAATCCATCATCTTTTGGTATTTTAAATTCGATTTCCTTTCCTAAATATGGGTTGTTTGTTTGGAAGTCCGGTGGAAGCCTACACTTGGTGTACATAATTCTAGAATGAATTAAGGGCTAGGTCTACGTGACAAAAGTCACATATTGATTGAAACGACACATGACACGAAAATTGATTTACATTTTGATAGATATTTATTAGTTATTATTGATATACTCTTCTATCTTTCCAGGAGCATCTTCTATCTGCTCCTTTGGTTTTACTCCACCATTAAAGAAAAAATCATCTATTCCTCTTCCAATATGAAACCATAGATTAGTAGGTGGAACATCTCTTCCCATCTCCATTAAATAGTATACATAGCTACCGTAAAGGATACCAGTACCAATAGTGGCGATAGTCAATTCAATTGTTTTCATTTCTAATAGATACTTAGTCATAATTAGAACGATAATATGAACGTCGAAACTAGGTCCATCTTCGGAGAATACACTGTATTACTTAAAGAATGGTGTGTAGCTGCTTTTTGTTCTGCCACTCTAGATTGGATAGCCAGTAAAATACCAGTAAGAAATGGAATTTTTGCAACTCTACTATCAATTGGGCAACTTACCCTTTCTTTTGTGACAATAAATACAATGATGTCACTATTTGATAATGCTCCAGGAGGAGGACTTTCTTATTTGGCTGATAATTGGTTGGCTTACAATACGATCATTATCATGTCTCCTACTGCCATCTCGAGACTAACAGATAGTTACAGAAAACTCCATTTTATTCTATATGGCCCTGGAAGAATTCCACAGGCACCATCTTGTACAACTGGAAATTGCGGAACTTCAATCATTGCAGGAACTGAACAGAAAGCTATTCCTCAAAGAGAACTTGCCAACGAGATGGCTTCTGGATTGAGTGTCGAATCTAGAATAGCCGCACAATACAAATCCATGAAAGGTGCTCAAACGAAATAATAATAAAAAATTTTATTTAAACAGTAATGAAAGCTCCGTCTGCTCTGAAATCGATCACGCAACTTTGGGCATTGGCACTCGCTGCAAGTGTGTAGGTAGTAACAGCAGCAGCCGCTCCTTTAACATAAACAGTGTAACCAGCGGCAGGAAAATTAATAACCACATTTTGGGTGGCCCCTGGACGTACCGTAACCATAAGAGTTCTACCAACAAAATTAGATACATCAGTACAGTTGAGAGTAAGTACTCCTGCAAGTATTCCGAGTACATTATAACTACTACTACCATTAGGGACAACAGTAACACCACCTGCTCCAGAGTAGCTCTCTGAGATGCGTGGTACTTGCTTGTTTCTTGGGAATCCATTTTTATCTACTTCAAGAAATCTTCTTTTTTCTGAGGGTGTTGGTACATAGGCGTCTTTAGAAATAAGCGATGTCATCCTTTAAAGTTGTTTGCATTCTAGTTAGATTTTAGAAAAGTATAAAACACAAATTCCCCTTAGGGTTTCACAGTTTTCATGAGGATGGAGATGGAATCACTCGTAATGACCTTCTTGATGGGAAGTTTTATATTAAATATTGCCGTTATCATGTTTGCCGATATGCTAGAAAGAAGAGCAGCACAAAGAGACCCACTAAATGTAATGCTTGGGTACATTTACGTTTTATTAGGAATAGCACTTGTTACATATTCTTGTATTATGTTACTATTGGTTTTAATTCTTTCTCCTAGGGGACCGTATCCCAGTAATCTAGTTTATGTGCTGAGTAGTTTTGTTGATAAAAGCATGGACCTTGCTGAACCCCGTTTTCTGATGTAAACCAGGGAGGTGTAGGGAATACACCTAATTGAAATAAACTAGTAGCATTGTAGCAATATTGATTTACAGGGTCGAAATTCGGGTTAAGATTTACGGGAGTTGCATCTGGATGGCCCGCGAAAGTGGAACCAATGTCGTAAATCGAAGTGTACACTTCATAATATCTTCTGTATGCCTCTTGTGTCTGGAAATCATATCCTCTCGTTTGTGCGTCAAAGGAACCTCCTTCATTGGGTCCATTCTTCGAAAACGTATGAGAAACATCATGAACTCCACAGAAAAAAGTGTAGCAATCATAAGCAGCAGTCAATCTGTCTCCCGCGCACATATGCGCTATCGTACTTCCTTGTTGATCACAAGTTGAGTTATTTATGAATTTTCCAATATTTCCAGATCCAAATAAATGAGAGAGCATCCAATCCAGGCCTCTTCCTAGATGATCTCTAACTGGGTGTCTTCCTGTATTATTTTCTGCATTACACCCTGTACTGTAGCTATTTCCTATGGCAGTGCAAGTTCGTTCATTAGGCCAGTCATATTGAGTTGCTTTAAAATCCGATAGATCCTCTAAAAATTTTTTACTCTTCCAAATTCTCGTCATAAGAGGAGCTTTAGTGAAAAAATAATAGGGACCAAAAATAATCCATTTAAATCCAAAAAATGGTCCATCTGTCAATGCTGCTCTCGTAAAATCACAAACAGTGAACAATAACAAATAAAGTACCAGTAACCCAAATCCATCCACAACAAATCTTCCAATAATACTATCTGGTTTTTTTGATTGTTTTAATTCTTTCTCGAGTACCCCGTATATTTTGTTTAAATCATTATTAATTATTTTGGCCTCTCCGAATTTAGCCATTCTCTCCATTTGTTCTGCCTGCATTTCTAATAGCTAAAAGAAATAGAATTTAAATAAACTACCATGGATGCCTTACTTTTAATTGCTCTCTTTGGACTGGGATATGCTATTTTTAAGCAGTCTAAAATGGATTCAACCACTACCACTACAACAACTCAATCTTCAACACAAACATCTCTCCATTCGATGCCTAGAGGATATAATCCATATATTCTCAATCAATTTCAAGAAATGAAGGACAGGATCTATTCGGCCGATATGAGAGAGAATAGAATAGAAACAAAACCTAGCGTCGATGCCACTGGAATACTTGGTATTACTGAAACCGAAATGAAGCTACACCCATTTGACTCAATTACTGTTATTCACGGACAAAAACATAATTTGAATGTTTAAAAAATCTAAAATCCCAATAATAAATAAAACCGTTAAATGAGTTTAAAACAAGTAGCGGGAGGTCCATCTCCATCAGCGATCAAGGAGACAAGGACCAATGCTAAAGCCGCTTCTGGAGTTTCTGGAAAATACGCAGTAGTAGATGGTTCTGATCAAGCATCAAATGAATTTCCCATTGTACCATTCGCACCAGATGCCTATGACGATGTTGCCGATATCAAGAATAAATTCGCACAAGCCCCTGCCGGACAAAACTGGGTGGTCCCATTCACAGAGCAAGATGCAAGCTATGTGAGGAGACAAAGAGATCAAATGGAAAACGCCGATTTTGATAGGTGGGTAATGGGAAAATTTGATCTTGAAGATCCTGCTCAATTGTTTCTTTTTCAACAAATAGCTCCTGAGCAATTTCAGAGAAGGATGGATTTAATCGATTATGAACAAAACCTTGTAACTAAATATGCAAAAATGAGACTGATGGGGCCAAGATCTCTCGATGATCTCAAATTCGAATGGCTTATTGAAACAGGAAGAGTAGAATTACCACAAGGACCAATCTGGGATCCAGTCACTTGGATGACAAAACAAGCCGGAGGACCTGGAGCAGCTAATCCCAATACCAGAAATGGATGGGCTGCGAGAGGACAACTCATGAGACAAAGATATATGGCTGGTATTTTTTCTCCATTGAGAATGTTGACACAGGATCAAGTAGGTTGGCAACCTACCGATAACAGAGGGGATATTAGAGGAAACCCTACAGAACCTGTATTTGGGCAATTGTATGAAGGTAGCAATAGACCCAATTCTTACATAAATTACGGAGGAACCCCTATTATTTCACAATATGCCTATCCATATGATGCCAACAGATTCGGAGCCGCATTTGGAGGGGCTGCTAATCCTGCAGGAGCAGCTCTAGTTGTCCCTAGACCAGGTTATGCCAGAAACCCATATGCTCCAGTAGATCCTTTACCGGCCGTTGCTCCTGTTGCTCCGGGAGATCCTGGTTTTGGTGGCTATGCTGCAAACGCCAGAGCAAGAGGAGAATTACCAAGAAGATAATTAATAAATTTTTATTTAAACATATTTGGATTTAAACGGAACCAAGTTAATGAAGCTTGGGGATTTGCACAATTTTCGGGATCCGAGGGCGGGGCTGGGGAATTTGTGGGAGGGAGAGAATTAACACAAGTAGGAGTGGCATTGAAGGCACTGTAAAGAAAATCGGTTCTTGGAGTAGTGTATACTTCATCTTCGGTTACTTCTTCGGATTCGAAACCATTTGACCAGTTGTTTGAGGTAATATACGCATATACTGTGTTATACCCTTCTGGTCTGGTAGTGTGTGGAACAGGAGGACCATTATTTACTGCACAGTAATAACCCCTAATATCATCCATATTGTAAACGTTGTTATGAGAGGAATAATCATTTTTGTTGTAAATTGGAGAATTTTGAACTAGTTGACATTCTTGAGGACAAGAGACTACATTAAATCCATTAATGAAACCAGTGAAAGAATTAACGCTTCCAGGAGTGGGGAAATTTGCCATTTTTGAATAATTTATAGGGTTAAATCTAAATACTTAATAACTAATTTCTATTAGATTCAAAAGTGACATTTCGCCCTACCTTATATGGAAAGAAGAAATAAAAATAAAATAACTCTTTACTATGAGACAGACATGCCTCTTAGAGGGAAAATAGAGAATTTACACGATAAATACAAATTTAAAGATAAGAAGAATTCAACAGTTACAGTACCTGGATGGGCTAGTGGTACAGAGCCTAATCATCCTATTCCAGTTCAAATGCAAAACCTATTTGACTTTACTCACAGTGTTTTTGGTCCACCCGATCTTCCAGTACCCGCGGGTACTGTAGGTAGAGAACAAGTGGTTAAAGTAGAAAATAACTCAGTTAAAATGAAACGCACTTATGAAAAGAATTTTAATTTAATGGCTAATGCAGATAAATCATTCTACAGAGGACCACAAGGTATGAAAGAACATTTCGTTACTATGCCATTTATTTTAGATACAGACTTGCCATGTTCGGTGCTTGGATTTAAATTTTAAAAATACTTAATGACATTGTAATCTGAAGAGACCCTTGTCGCTAATAAAGCACCAATTGAATGAATATTTCTTGCTGTAGCATCATTAGGCATTTGTCTTACATTGTCCAATACTCTACTTGCCAATTCTCTTGCATCTTCTCTTTTATATTCTTTTGTGTAGACGGCATTTTCTTCAATCATAGAAAGATCATCCTGACAATCAGGGAAAAGCTCCTCAAATTTCATTTTTGATGATCGTAAAATAACTTCAGGAGTTTCCCAGAAGCTCAATACTAAGTCAGGTTGAGGTAGTGCTTTTAAAAATGAGAGGAGAGTTGACATAGCAAGTTGGTCTTTCATTCTTCTTACATCAAAACAATCATTGGCATACCCATGAATCAATAATTCGAACACATAATTTCTAACTACCACGTTTGCACCACTTAGAAGAGCGTCTGTAATTCTTGGAGCTTCCTCCCAAATTTTTGATAAATGACGTGCAAATATTGCATTTTGACCCTTTCTTTTCGAGTTAAAGCATGAAGGATCATAATTTTCAAGTTTCAAGTCAAAGAATAGAGTAGCTCCAAATCTTGAGTCTGTAGTTTGAATCTTCTCTTGAAGTTCGTCTAATCTTTCTAACATACACGATGGAGCAGATAGCTCAACAAGAACACCTCTTCTCATACATCCCGGGAATTTATTTGAAAGAAGGTCTGAGGGATATAGATCCGAGAGCGACATTCCAGAGCTAGTGTTCATGAGCAGGAGAAAAAAATACAATAGGGTTTAAATAACGATAAGAAGAATTTATTATCTAACCAGGGTTACCCATTTATAACCCTTTTTTAAATATTTTCCTTTCGTTATATATCTTTCGGTTTGATCTTCACTCACAAGACGAGGAGTACTAATCCATCCCTTCTTTCCAAAGGCAGCTTCGAATAATGGCTCTAAAAGCCGTTTCAGTCTCCCGTAAGAGAGTGTAATATTTGAACGGTGAGTGACCTCAATTCTTACATGAGCATGAATAAATCCCCCAGATGTTGGGTAAGTGCCATCTTTACGCCTTCTTCCTTCTCCTTGTTCAATGGCATATCTAACCTTCACTTGAACAATGTGAGGGTGAAACCATTCATGATCTGGATTATTGAACATAATCGCTTGTTCCAAGTTATCTGCAAGATAAATAATAATCTCAGTGAGGTTATTTTTAATGTAATCCTCGGTGAAATTCATTGCGTTATTAACATAAGTATTTGGATTTAATGTGATATTCCACTTACTGAATTTAACTTTGCCATCTCCTCTTCTTCTACTCTCCTCCTCTAAAACGTTCAAACGCGCTATAAGGTCTCGCTTTTTCATTTTTCTAATTTCTCATTGTTTTAGAATTGACAGTAATGAGCGAATCTGCTATTTCAAAGGCTATAGCTAAAGCAGGATCTACAGGGACGAAGGCACAACAGAAGGATACATTGGAAAGACAAATAGATGCTGCAGAATTTTATGGAGTTATTAAACCAGATGGTGACCCTCAACCGAGAAAACGAGGAAGACCAGCAAAATCAAAATCACCAGGTCCTCCTCCTACTGAAACGAGACAACCTCCAGAGGAGCCTAAAAAAAGAAGTTCACCAGGAGCACAAAAAGCTCCTACAGATGAATCGGTTAATCAAGTGATGGAGGAAATGAAAAGATCATGTTTGATTGCCAAAGTTAGAGCATGTGCTTCTTGGTGGCCAGAGTTGTGCTCTGAAACGTTGGCAAATATCAACATTTATCTTTGTACCACCCAACAACTTGAAACTATTTGTAAAGGGTTCGAAGATACTGTAATGCTTCAAACTGAGATAGTTGATATTCCTAGAGCATTTAAAAATACCATTGCAAAAATCGAACCTGCTGCTATCGCTATCGGAATGGCAAATCCTGATCATCCTTGGTTAAGTCAAGGAAGAAAATTAGCTGGTTTAGGAAACGCTCTTTTCAGAGATCCAGCAGTGGATAGAAATGTTAAATTAGTGGCTCTTAGATTTTTGGGTAAAATGCCAAGAAATCCATTCCTTAGTTTATTATGGAGTATTATTATGGTTGGTATTGAAGTAATTAAAGAAAACACAATGAATGAATTCACTGGTCAAATTCCACCCACTGAAGAATTTGAGGGTCTATAATCTAATCCAATAAATAGAAAGCTTTAAATTAAATAGCCATGATTTTTATTATTCTACTTGGTGCCGCTATGTTAACTTGGTATATTGATAAAACCTACGATAACGTCACTGACTTGGTGAATCCTGAAGGTAAAAATATTAAAAAATCACCCGATGGAAATTACCCTGATCTGGGGTATGACAGACAATTAGCGAAAAATCTACCTTGGGGTGCTCAAAGATCAACAAGAATAGGAGATTGGAGTTATAAAAATCCGAATCCTGTTATTGACATTCAGAGAGGAGGAGAAAATACCAGAGTTCAACCGATGCCAAAACAACCAATTTTACCCAATCAAAAAAAAAACTTCACAAAAATCGTTCATAACAGAGAAAACTTAGAGGAGTATTTTCGCTTCGATCAATACTTAGGAGGAATTTACCAAGATAGGAGACCAACACTTAGACGACTTGCGATGTGAAAATAAAAAACTTTATTTAATAACAACTTGAGTGTTTCTTTAATAGTTTTTATAAATTTTTAAAGGAGAGGCCTCTTCTTCGGGTTCGTTTTTCCACTCTTGTGGTCTTGCTCGCTTGCATCTGGCAAATCTTTTCCCATGCAATAAATCCATAAGATAAGCGAAATCTCTTTCTTTGCATCCCTTTTGATCGTGGAATTCATGGGGAAAGGGACTTGGTAGATTGTTTGCTTGCCAAGAGAAATAGCGTGATGTAATGTTTTGATCATTTTTTGCTGTTTCTCCAAATACGCATTCGTCGCATGTAATTGACTTTCCTACTTCATGGGTTGAAAAGAGGCGATATTTTTTAATGCGTGGGGATGTTTTGAATTCTTTCAATTGTTCTAGAGCCATTTCATCAGTGCAATAATGCGGACAGAACTGGAATATGCAGAAATCAACAGGGTAACCTTTGTGACCACTAAAAGGAGTAGCAGGACCTATAATCTCAGAGATGTCGTTACAGTTTAAATCAAGGCGAGTAAGCCAATCAAAACCAATATTTTTGAACAAGAACCTTGTTTTTTCCAATTGATATAATTCCTTCGTGAATACCATGTCTTGATATTCGCTGTGCAATTTTGAATTCAAGAAAAATCCCTGGCACGTTTGAGCTTCACGAGGTAAATGACTGGGAAAGGCAAAATTTGGAACTTCCTCGCGTGAACAAATAGAAATCATAGAAAAATAGTCTTTGAATGCAACTTGTCTTCTAAGTTTGTCCCCTTTCGTGTAGCTAAAATCACCAAAGTAAGGAGCGACTATAGTTGCTTGATCAAAGAGCCAGTCATTAGGACTTGAAAAACCTTCTCTTAAAATGTGGTTCAATAAATCCGCCAAGCTATTATTTAAGGAATGCACCAATATAATCAAACCAGCATTGTGTAGAAATTCAGGATAGAGGCGCACCCAACCAGGAAGTAATTTCAATAATTCCTCCTCTCTATTTAAAAGGATAGAGTAGCGCATTTTACAATCATCACCTATAAAATTTGGTATTTCCAGGAGAGATAACTCTTGGTAGGATTTTCCTTCTAAAATGTCAAGTAAATCCTGGTCTTCAATAATACCCTCTGGAAAGTCGTTTTCATCGTATGACCCTTTACACTTTTGAGCTTTCTTTTCTATTTCTACTAGGAGTTTGTACCAGGAAGGGGAATCTTGGTAATTTTCTGCGAATAATGTTGGAGAATTGGCATTGTGATAAATATCGTATGCCTCCTTAATCATTTTATGGCAATTACTGATATAACACGTTTTGCACAAGCAGATAATTTTTTCACCTACATTAATAGGCATCGGTCTGGGGGAACATTGTCTAGGAACGACAATTTCAACATCAGATACAAAAGGTTCATCCTGGCAGGGTGAAGAAACAGGGGTAAGGAGGTAACTTTCCGTCTCACAAGGATAAGGTTCAGGAGTACAAGGGGTGGTGGTAGGAGTGCTTGCGATATCAGACATGGTTGGTTTGGTGTATTTCCCACGTTTTGCGCTTCCTATTTATTCTAACTTGTCACCTATCAATATCGTGACAGGTGACAGTTGTCACCCTATATTGACTGATTTCTTGGCATGAGCGAGTATAGATGACACCTGTCACTGACTTTGTGACATTTTACAAATTCCCGGTAAACGATGAACTCTGCTCCTCCACCCTCTGTGATCAATTTAAACTTCCCACTCCCGATAGTAGACAACAATCCGCTTTATCTTTCAGGAAATCCATATCCTGTAAAAGTTGGCGATTGGGTCATCGTCAAAAATATACATCGCTCACTTCCTATTACTCTTACTTATTCCACTGGATCTCTCGTGGCTCCCTACATTAGAGGTAGAGTGACGTCTATTTTAAATGGCCTCGACAGAATAGTTTCTGTTCAAATATTTTTCCGTTCTAGGTGGACTCAGATAGTTTATGATTTATTTAATGAAAGACCTATCGGTACTATATCTCAATATGACACGTTTCCTGCTCCCTCTAATCCTCCCCCTATCGTTCCTCCAAGAATTCCTCTTCCTTTTAAAATTGATTTAAATGATCCTGGAAGTTATTTACGATCTGATGAAATGTTAGAGTCTAGCAGCGATGAAGAAAATAATACTTAATTTAATAAAATAAATTAATTTAAATAAATCCAAAGAAATTCAAATAAATTACTCAATTAAATAAAATAAATAAAATCAAATAAAATAGTCTTTAATATAAATAAAAAGAAAATCAAATAAAATACTCATTTAAATAAATAAAAAGAAATTCAAATAAATTACTCAATTAATTAAAATCCGATCCACTTGTCACATTGTACTGTCACTTTCTATATAAAGTAATAAATCCAATCCAAATTACACAAATCCGATCCACTTGTCACTGTCACCTGTCACTTGTCATTGACCCATATCCCGCGTTTCGTTTCATTTTATTCATACCCACCCACCCGCGCAACAATGACTCCAACTCCTACCCCATCCCAAAACAATGATAATTTACCAAACTCATGCAAACCAAGTTACCACTCACTCAAGTATCCGGTTTATGTTCCAAATTCGCAAATGTCTCAAGAATCAATTAATTCGCAAAGTTCTCAAGAATCAATTAATTCGCAAAGTTATCAAGAATCAAGTCAACAAATATTAATCACTCCAAAAGAAATCCCTCACCTTACTCAAAGCCCAGAAGATGACGATGAATCAATGGCAATTAAACAAAAAGAAGCAATTGAGAAAAGCTATTTAAATTTAAAATTAAATAGAAATCAATTAAAAACAATTTATTTGGAAAAAACAAATAAATACAAAAAAAAGATCTACACCAAAAATATTAAAATAAATTCACTAGAATACCAATTAGATAAACAACAAAAACTCATGCAAAAATTAATTGAAGAAAATATGAAATTAAAATCAAAAAATAAAAAACTCAAGAAAAGAACACCCAAAAAAAATAAACCAACCTACTACAAATTCCCAAGTTGCTCGTTTAGCGAAAAAATTATTCTCTCTCCCGATGATGCGCTCCTTGGTGAATTGGCGGAAGATGAATCTTTAGAAGATGACACTTACGAAAAGGCTAAAAAATACATGAAAAAGAATAATGGCTCTCTTGATGGTTTTGTTCCTGTTAAAAAACAAATAAATTAATAAAATTATTTTAAATTATTTACTTGTATATTTTATTTGAATTTCTTTGGATTTATTTAAATTAATTTATTTTATTAAATTCAGTAATTTATTTGAATTTCTTTTTATTTATTTAAATTGTGTCAAAATCTCTTTTATGAAATAGTCTAAGTCAAAGTAATAAGTAAGTAATTTTTTATTCTTTTAAGAGTCAAAAAGTGACAAAGTGACCCGAAAATTATTTGGAAGTTTCCACTGGCTTATCTACTTTCTTACGAGAGAAGAACTTTGGTTTTCCACTTACCCAAACACCAAGTAATAAAGACATTACAATATCCGCCCAAACGGGATGATCAATTCCTCTAATATATGAATCAATAATTAAAAACAATGCTGCTGCACCAACAGCTAAGGAAAGAATTACCGCCATAAATGATTGTAAAAAATGGTTAATAATAGCCCAACTAAAATACTTTTTAATAATAATTTTCCTGGTATCGCTTTTCGTGGAGTTTATAGAGTTATCTAAACCTAAATGTATTTCATTTTCACCCACATCGTCGCTCTCCATAGTGTTTCCTTCTTATGCTTAATCTTAGTAGGCCATTATATAGAATTACTAGAGTGGATTATGTACCCACTGGAAACAGGTCATGTTGGTTAGAATGGAGAAATACTTTAAAAACTGTTCCAACATCTAGTCTACTTTGTGGGTATTTTGGCTTTGGATATAGTAGTTGGAATATGATACTTAAAGAAAAAATCAATCCAACACCACTCACTGAGGAAGAGGATAAGAAGATAAACTTTTTAAAAGAAAAAGCACTAAGTCATGGAACGGCATTCGAACCAGCAGCTAAGGAATTATTCAAAAAATACCTTGAACATTTAATTAAAGTTGAATGTCATCATTACAAAGAAATAGAATCAGGAGAAGTGAGTAATCATTATGAGATTGCGTACAATAATGAAAAAGCGGGTTTAGTATCAACGCCTGATTATATTTATTTTTTTAAAAACGATGAATCTGGGGTAGCTATTGCAGAATTTAAATGTCCATTTTTTTGTATGATACAACGAAAGGAAAAATCAGTACTTCAAGTGGTTAAGGATTTTACTTTAGCACACCCATCCGGGAGAGAGAATGCTTTCATACAAGCAGCTAGTTATTGTTTAGTTGAGAAAGCTCATAGATTTTGTACTGTATTCTACTTTACAGATACAGTAGATGAAGAGTATATTATCATTTATAATTATGAATCCATTCCTGAGTTGTATAGTATAATATTCGATTCTATCCTTAAAACTGAAGCAGCTCTTAAAGAATTAGAAGAAGCAACCCGTAAAGGAGAACCTAAAAATTTTCGCTCTCCTACTGTGGATAAACGAGCTATCTCTAAACTTATGAATACCACACTTCAGAGCGTAATCATTTATGATGGAAAGGATTATTTTTTAAAAAGCGAACTTTTAGGAGTTTAATAAACAATTTATTTAAAGAAATAATCCTCCGATGATAGCAAAAATTGCTGGCCACAGATACCAAGGCACCCATGTAGTCATAGCAGGTGAAGCTTTTGAAGTCAGTCTAAATTCTTTAGCAATTGTCTTATTTCCTCCCTTAGCTTGGATAGTCGTATAACTTAGAGAAGGTCTTAAAAAATACTGAATTCCGAATCCCGCACAGGCAAACGTTATAGCTCTAGTGAATGGTGTATTTATTCCAAGTAGAGAGCTAATCTCAAAAAATCCATTAATTAAAAAACTCATCACTTAAACGACGGGGTGTTTGTTTTTATTCAAAGTTAACTCATTAGAAAACAGATACTCCACCAAACCTTACTCTTTTATCAGTCTTGAGTCTTTCAGGTGGATCCCCATAAGCAGAGGGGTAGTTGGATTTAGTTCTAAGGTTATGGTATAATTGACCCGAGGGACCCCAAGGGTTACCAAACCACTGAGCAGGGTTCCATACGAAGTTTTCACCATATACTGGCATACCTCCAGCATCTCCTGCCTTATCATCATATAAGCGGGCATCGTTGTCTAATCTAAAATCACCATTAGGTGGAGTGTCATAATCAAAGAATACATTTGGAATGTTCTTCCATTTTGAAAAATTACCTCCTGGATGGGGAAGGAAGGGTATTCTTTTCATTTGAGAGGAATCTGCTCTGAGAATTCTCATATTATTAGTTATTACATCTTTTGCGTATAAATCTTTCAGAGCTTGGTTATGAGCTCTGTGATATTGAGTCCATTCTTTCGCAGACTCCGAAGGTGGTTTCCTTCCGATTGCCGGTCTTACTATCCTTGAATTTTCTGTTAAGAAGTTTTTACCCACTCTTATATTTTCAGAACGCAACCGTCCAATAGTTAAATCGTCTAAATCTTTATCTTTGGGACCATAATTTTCTTCCACGTTGCTAAATTGTGATTGGTCAGGCATTTGTGTAGCCAGACCAAAAACTGCAGCTCCTAAGAGGACTGGAAGCATTTAAATAGCCTGTATTTAATTGATTAATTCATTTAGAATTTTTTCAGCCATGAGTGAGACGTGTTCAATTGATGATGCAATTTTGAAGAAACAAGTAGAATCAGAACTTAAAAATGCTATTAGGTCAGAGGAGAGAAAGAAAAATCAGAAAAGAAAAACTCTCTCTGATAGAAGTGAACCTCCAAAGAAGAAAGAGAAGAAGTCAAATTTTATCCCTGTAACTGAGACTGCTATCAATGCCTGTAGAGAGTATTTTTGGACTACACCTGTTTACTTACCTTTAGTAGACAAAGTTGCTCTTTTCAGTGGTCTTACCAATGAAACTCTTTGCTTTGGTGCTTATCCTATTCTCTTAAGTCCTCATCAGAAGAAGGATGGATTATCTGTACCTGTTGAGTATATTCTCGGTGTATCTAAGCCAGCTATTATTCTCTATGGATTGAGAAAGGTGTTTGAGAAAATTTATCCTGAACGCTCCCCTATGGATTACAGTCAATGGGATCTTTATCGCTTCAATAGAGCCTACTACACAGTTAAAGTTGAAAAGGCTTCCTTCAATCAAGATCTTCTTGAACTTCAAATGGTAGAAACTAAGACATTTGGAGGAGCCAAAGATCCAACCACTATTCACTGGCTTGAAGAGAATAAACTCAAAAGATGGAATAAGATTGTTACTCTTGAAACTTACTTTGCCGACAAAGATGTAAGTAAAGTGAAAGTCCCTCGCATTCCTTCAAGTAAAAAACCATGGCCTGCCAATCACCTTAACAAGGTGAACGAAGCTGTAGAGAAGATGAAGAAAGACTTGCTTTTGGCCAGTCAAGATGCAAAGGAAGAGTTAAACAAAAAGAAAATCGCAGAAGCGATGAAAAATCTCAATGATGGCTCCGAGGAAGATAATTCATCCGACGATAGCGATGATTAATAATAAAAAAAGTGTGTAATTTATTATGTTAATTGTTTTCTTCCATGATCTCCTCCGCAGCTTCTACGACCTTCTCCACAGCAGGCTTCATCATCTCTGTACCGAAATAACCAATGAGTAACCCTATTCCGATGGAAGCAGCTACCAAAACCAAGGGATGATTTAGGGATAGGTTAAATCTTCTGTTTTGGTAATTTGGCACTTCACCCTCCTCTTCACTCTCCGTTTCTCTATCATCTAATAACCTATTAGCAGGCATCATACCCCTGGGAATAGCCCCTCCTGCAATACCTGAAGAGAACACATTCAATCTTGTTGGGCGTTTTTGAATTGGTGAATCTTCTTCGTTAGAGTCACTTTGGCTTCCATCTGAAGATATAGGTTCGGCAGATTCAATTATTACTTCAGGACGTTTTTTCTCCATGTGTTTTTTTTTTCTAAAATATACATTCATTTTAGAAATATACAAGTGGGGGAGTAAAGAATGGAACCTGCAAAGGTGATCCCGAGCAAGTTTAAAACTTCCCCTGATATGCTCTCGGTTGAGGCAAAATTAAAGTCGCTCAAACTCACCGAAGAACAATTAAATGAACTGTATATGGATGTCATTGAAAATAATATAGCTTCTGCTACTAGTAGAGAAGAGAAGAAATCATGGGCTGATCTTAAAGTTAAAAGAAAAGCGAAGGCAATGACTAAAAGACTAGAAGAAGCCTTCATAGAAGACTTTCAACTGTGGCTGATAGGAAGGTCCCAATACAATGTAAAAACGCGGATAAACCGCCAAAACTACCGACCTGATCCCAGGATGGGTATACTTATAGATCCCCCCGTCGAAGAAGAAGTTACTCCATGGGGCAATAAACCACTTACGTTCATTCCTGGCGTAGGCGAATACATTGAAGGGCCTGTGTTGAATAGAGATCACGTTATTAAAGTATTGACAAAACTAAAAGCCACTGGACCTAGAAATATAGAAGAATGTTGGTTATACTATAAATATATTGTAAGGAAAGTGGGAATAGATGGAGATGTAGTTAATGAAAAAAATCTTTTCTCTGATTTTGATTACCTTTCAAGAGAAATATACTATGATGCCCATCCTGGTGCATTGTATCCGTATCTTGAAGCGGATCCTGATTATGTTAAAGGATCAGCGGATAATCCTGCTCCTCCAATGTTTGATGCTGATCTTTATAGACAAATCAAAGAAACGGCAGTCATACATGCGAGAGAAGGACTTATGGCATTCCCTAAATCGACTTATTTTACTTCATTGTGTCCTGAAGATAAGATATTGATAATGAGTATGTGGAGAAATACATCAAGAAGAGCAGGTCTTCTGTATGGAAGAGATGCTATGGGAGTTTTATATTATCTGGCAGAAGAAGGAGGAGAAGATGACGAATCTGCAGGACTTCCTCCTCTCCCTGTTCATGAAAAGGAGAGAAACAGAAGAGAGACAGTTGCTCTTTTAAGGGAGATACTGGACGCGACAACAAACTTAGATACTGGTGTAGGAGTGTTAAGAGCAGAAGCCATTCCGAGATTACAGGGTATTAGAGCCAACACGGAACAACTCGTCGTTGGAGGAAATGCTGTAAGGGCCGATTTGGCGGGATTGAATGCCTCTCTTAATAATTTTTCTGCAAGATTCAATGTTGATGGAGATGCTCATGTAAGTCTTAGAGGAGTAGCGAGAGCTGCCGCTGTGGCTGGAGGCCTTCCACCCCCGCCCGCCCCACCCGGAGGAGCACCCCCTGCACCGCCCGGAGGACCCCCACCAGCACCCCCAGGAGGAGGACCAGCCCCACCAGCCCCACCCGGAGGACCCCCACCAGCACCCCCAGGAGGAGGACCAGCCCCACCAGCCCCGCCCGGAGGAGGAGCTCCACCTGCGGGAGGACCACCCCCGGGAAGGGGACGTTCTCTTGAAAGGGCACCCCGCCCTGTGAAGATGGCAAGGAGACTAAGCGCAGGAGGGGGTCTGATAGCTATAAGGGACGTGGGTCCTGACGATGCCGCTCCTGTAGCAGGGCCAAGGAAGGGAGGGCGGGAGGCGCGCATTCTTGCTAGTCCCGAACGCCCGGAAGAGTTGCCCAAGAGCGCACAACCATCTCCTGAAGTTGCCCGAAGACCAGGACCCGAAGCACCTCCTGTGGAAGAAGAAGTTGTGATAGTTGATGCTCCTCCTGGAGAAGAGGTTGTGGCAGCGGAACCTCCCCCAGCTCCTAAAGCAGAAGAACCAGAGGCGCCGGTTCCTGTAAAAGAAATAGAAATAGACGATCCTTATTTTCCAAAAGAAGAAGTCGAAAGACTTAGTAAATGGATAGAAGAAAACAGAAAACCCACAAAAGAAGAAGAAGATTATATATGGGACTATGTACGATATTTGAAAGATGAGAAAAAGTTCAATGACGCCCTGTTTTACACTTATGAGGTCCTTAAAAGAGACCCAGAAAACAAAGATTTCATCTATCAACATAAAGATATACAAGAAAGAAAAGAAATATTTGGATACCAAGACATTTTAAAGAAAGCAATTCAAGATGAAGATCCTGATAAATCCACGCAAGCATTTAAAGGTTTGTGGGATGTAAACAAAAATCTGGCCCAAAAATACGTTGACAGGTTAAATGAACTAAGAGAAAGAAAAGGAAACAATTTAATAGAAATAAAAGAAGGAACCCCCCAAATCGATTCAAAACCAATAGAGAACAAGATCGGCGCTAGTTTTAAGTCTGGTTATTCTCCTTCTCAAAGTGAAATAGAAAGAAGAAAACGACTATCGGAAAGTACACAAGCCATAGAAAAACTGAGAGAACAATTAAAAGAGACTGAAAAGGTAGAAGGAGATATTCAAAGGGAGGAAGAGCAGATAGAAGAGATCCTAATTGAAGAAATAGAGGAAGGACAGCTACAGGAAAAACAAGCTGATGAAGCAGAAGTTCCTTTAAATCCTCTTCTTGCTAGAGCCGAACAAGAAGAAAACGTGCAAGATCTACCTGCTCCAGAAGATATAGGAAAACAAGAAGAAAGAAAGGGGTTTTTGCGAAGATCTATCGATACATTGGGAAATGTCGTTAAAATGTCACCAACTTTAGTACAGGGCGTGAAAAAGATGCTTTCAAATCTAAGCACGAGTCCCACTGAGCACAGACTAGAACATCAAAAGTTGATAGAAGAGGAAAAATTATTACAGTCACCGGGGGAAGAAACAGAGGAAGAGGAAGAAGAAGAAATAGAACCATTTATTATAGATCCCAGTCTAGATAAAGTTAGGGGTCACGAATTTTGGGGAAGTCCTCAAAATTGGTTAACCCCGGATAAATTTATAGAGAAGAAAACAAATGCCTCGAGAAGATTCATAAAAGACCTATTAAGAGCATCAGCTGCGGGTGTGGAATTAAAAACTCTTAAAAAGGAAAAGGAAGGTGTTAAAATACCAGATACTTATAAAAAATACGTGAGACATCTTATAGGAGAGTCTTCTATACGAGCTAGTGATGTTATATTTCATAATCTCCACAAAGAGATGTCAAAGGAAGCAAAAAAAAAGGGTCTCGATTTTGTTGATTTCCTTGTCGAATCTCCAAATACCCCCGAAACGGAAAATACCGCAGGATACAGCAGAGAAGCAGTGGCAAAACTAATAGAATCAAAACTATTAAAATTTAGCCCTGGACCCTTAAAGGGGGAAAAAGAAAAAAGCGACATTAAGAAATCTTATAATGATATTCTCTTGGAACAGACTGGAAATATCCTCATTGAAACTCTCAGATTCATGGAATCAGATGTAGGAAAAGACATCATCGATCTATATGAATCTACAGGAGACAGGACTGATACCGAAAACAGAATGTTTTTTACAACTTTAGTTGATTTAAGACATCTCACTCCATGGAGACACGCTCCAGCGGATGAAAGGGAAAAATATGAAAATATAAGTAAACCATTTCTGGATGTCACGATGGAAAAGATAGAGGAAACGTATATGAATTTATACAAATTTATGATACAATCGTTCAGTTCAGAAGGTGGAAAATGGTTTTTAGATAGTAAGAGAGAAACACAATCTGCTATTTTCTTCACACAACTCTTTAAAGCTGTTAATCTTCTAGCATATAATACGATGTTTGGTGGAGGAGACCCCGAAAACAAAAAAAAAGGAGAAGCGTATAGAAAAACCGCACTCTTATATCTTGGAAGGCATCTATTCAGCTTTCTTGATAGAAGAGACAATAATGGTAATCCGATAATATCTGATGAAGTTCCAGATATTCCCAATGGTCAACGGATAAGAAATATAATCCAAAGATATTCAGAAAGAAACGAAGAGAAGGAAGAGGATGTATCAGATTATCGGACAATACAAAAGACCATAGAAAGGAATCTCGCATCTAGGATGTTTTTTAAGGATTTAACTTTACCGGTTCCTATTGTATTTAATAACGCAACAGATGATCTTCAACACTTGAATCTCCTTAGGGAGATATATAGAGATGCCTTATTTGCTCCACTGAATGAAAGCAGAAAAAACGAAAAAGGCTTTATAAGTCGCATATTGGGAAGAGAAATAAAAGCGATTTACGAAGGGCAAACTATAGTGAAAGATGATCCTTTCTTTGTAGACCAATTGCAAAAATTAGATGAATCGATAAAAAATGAAGTTTCTAAAAGATTTAAACCAAAAAATGTAATTCCTGTTTTAGAAGGGATTAAAAAGGTACCAACCCAAAACATTCAATCACCAAAACCAAATATCTTCCAATATAGCAACCCACCGCCACCTCCCCGCACTGTACAAGTCCCCGCCAGAGAAACAGACATATCGCATCCCAGTAAAACCGTAAGGAATAAATTAGCACCCACACCTACGCGTATGGTTCCAAGAGAAGAGACAAACACTCGATATCCTGTTATACTACCAAGACAAGGTGAAAGGGGCAAACTCCCAGTCAATGTAGTAAATACCCCTATAAGAAACGTAGCCCCTCCCCCCGTACAAGAACCAGACGGATACCCTCTTCCTGACATAGAAGGTATAGGTCCGGTTGCAGAACCCATCCGAAAGGAAGAAGCCCCCCCTCCCAATATAGAAGAACCGCCACCACCCCAAGATAAGATCGATGAATTTTTAAATGAAACGATCGAATTTATCAATATACTCGCTAAAGAAGAACCGACAGATGAATTAATGGATCAACTTACCACTTACATTCAGCGCGCAAAGGTAGAAAAACTAGGTCTAGGAAAGGACCAACAGACAGTTTTACTCTTCACTCTTGGGATGTTACAGAGTTACTTAGATGATAGAAGAAAGTTAATGAAATCTAAAAACGATGCTATTATGGTTACTAAACTAGAACAACTTGCTGAATTGTCTGATGCGTATGCTTTTGTAAAACCGTTTGTCGGTGGATTATATGGAAATTCCGAAGATGAGAAAGGTTTTGTAATTAATCATTATTTGAAAAAACAAGCAGATCTTTCCAGAAGAAATACTCTTATTAGCAAAATTGCAATGGATCAAAAACGATATAATAAGGCTGTCGTTGAAGGCGATACCAAAGCAAAAAGAGACATTTTGATGGTCTTATCGGAAAGAAAGAAACAACTTAATGATATTGAAATGAAGTTAGGACCTTTAGAATTCGGTGCAAGTGCTGAAATACTTATAGTGGATAAAATGGCAAGCAATTCATACGAATACAAGAAAACCCTACTCAGTATAGATACTCTAGAACAGAAACTAAAAGAGGACATTCCTCCATTCGAGAGGAATGCTCTTCAAAAGGCTCTTAATAAATTACAAACCAAAAGATTCCAATTGAAAGAAGATTCGGAAAAGCAAGAAGAAATGCTAGAAAAAGAAATTAAAAGAGTCAATAAGGAAGAAAATAGTCTTTTTAGTAAAATAAGGCCTCTACTTCTCAAAAAGATAGACTCTGCTTCTAAAGGAAAAAATGTAGAGGAGTTACAATTGATGATAGATCAAAATCTAAAAGAACTAGCTAATCTCCAGAAGATTTCATCGGATATGAAGACTGTCCTAGAAATGAGTCGTTTTAATCAAAACGATTTTGGGAGTATAGACTCTGAAAACCTTTCCATTCTGTGGTCTTCCACTGCAGAAAAACTTAATTACCAGTTACAAGGTGATGTTTCTCAATACGATCCAATACTAGAAAGCGGGAACACTTCACTTCATTCTTCAGTGATAAAATTAATAGAAGGACTTCTAGTGGATTACGAACAGCTTAAAAAACACAGAGAGGGATCCGAGATACTCAAACAACAACTGGAGAGTAAAAGAGACGAATACTTGGATAAATTGTTTTCCGTTACCGGAAACCTAGACCTTCTAGAAAAATCCATATTTAAAACAGGAAGAGGCCCATACACGTCCGCTACATTTAAAGAATACATGAAGAGATTACAACCCCCACTTAAATCCCTATCTAAACGAAAGGCGGGAGAATACGAAAAGGGAATTCCACAAGAAGAAAAAATCGAACCACCTCCTAAAAAAAATATATTCGAAACAAACGATGAACCCATAAATCCTGCCATTATTAAAGCCTTCGCTGAAGAACTATCTAAAAGACCCAAAGTATCAAATTATGAATATGTTAGCAATAAGAAAAGACGACCCCTTAGTCCTCCTCCTAAAAAAGAAGAATCATCTCCTCTTACTAAAAGAATGGAGCCTTTAGAAGAAAAAAAAGGAATCCCCCCTCAAAAGAAAAGAGCCATTCAGAGTCCAGAAACGATTAAAGCTGCTCATCTAGAGAAAATGATACAAGGTAACATGCCTGCAATTCCAATAGATCCTAACAGTGTCGGTTTCCTCACCGACAGTATAAATGATATTATATACCATTCTCAATACTTCCCAGAAGATGTACCTGACAAGGATACCCTCGATGCCCTTGACTTTCTCGTTGAGCATGGTACCGATAATAAAACCATACTCACTATTATGGATTTATTCCTCTCTAGGAGAAACAACAACATCAGTAGTGTATCCTCTGCTCTCAATAAAGGAGGAATGAAGGGACCCAAGTATTCAATGATTAATACTATAATCAATATTTACGAAACTGCAGTAGATGAACTCAAAACAAGAAAGAGCGTAATCGTTCCAAAACAAGGAAAGGATGCACCAATAATTGAAGATACCGAGTTATATAACAAAACACTGGCAAATTTAAGAGCAGCAGGGATAAAATTACCCGTAAACAGGGAAGAATCTATAAGGATATTCAATCAATCAGTGAACGAATTTTATAAAATAGAAGGAGAAAAAGCAACTCCAAAAACTGGAGTTCATATACCTGGCTCGATCGTATTTAAAGATGCTGCTAATCGTTTCATAAGACAATATATCACAGGCGACTATTTAAATTTATCCAACCAACCCATTAAAGTTTATCTTGGAAAGGAAGAAGGAAGATTTCCTATGTTACCCGCAGTTTCAAAAACGTTCGCTTCATCTAACCTTGCAAATTCAGACTTCAAACAATCTCTACTATCAAACTCCCATTATGAAGAATTATATTTGAATAACGCTATGGCTATTTCTTATGCTGTAGCCTTTGGGAATCAAAATACTCCAGGAATGTATAGTAATATCGTAAATTCACTCAAATCATCATTGACTTATTATTCCGGTCAATGGTTAGAAGTACCCAAATTCAAAGACATGGACCTTGCGGGTTCTATGCCTTCAAAGGAGGTAATAGACAGATATATAAAAATACAGGAATCTTCTATAGGAGCATATAATCGAAAATTGGAGAGCAAAGATTCATTTATAATTGCAGTAAATGAGCTTATGAATACAGATAAATATCGCAAGCTATTTATAAAATCAAGTACTAGAAAAGAAGGAGGAGCATTTCAGTTTTATTGTACTATGACTGCATTCAGCAGTATGTTTGATGATCTCGGGACCACTGTATCTTCAGTATATTTACAACACATACAAAAACAATTACAAAAAGTAAATGGACCGGAAAAAAGTAAAACCATTTCCGATATATTATCAAATGCCATGGCTCATTTAGATCAATTAATATCGTATGTCGAATGGGGTCAAAGGATGATTTCAGTATTTGATCTGAAAGAGCTATCGACTGTAAAAAGTTCTATAATTGGCCCCCCAGGTGAATATGCAGATATACATAAAACATTAAGAACAGGCCAGAGAGTTAAAACTATACCTCTCACTAAAATGCCAGCAATAGTAGCTGCAACTAGTAGTTTATACACTGCTATAATGGGCCTTTTTATAGTTTCATTGGATCAATTTGCTGGTGATATATTCAATGTATACTCTAAAGGTCTATCTAGAAAGATCACAGAAAAAAAGTCTCTACCTATACAACAAAAGAAAGGATTTACTTCACCTAAATCACAGATGAGAAGATCCAGACCAACAGATAAAAATTTAAAAGACGTTAACAAATGGTATATGAATGAAAAAGAGGAGAGCGAATCTAGTGAACAATCTCTCGATCTACCTCCTGCCCCACCCAATCGAATAGATGAATCCCCTCAATATAATGAAGGCCAGTCACCTTCGCCTCATCATTCTCCCAATCCTTTCCCAGACATGCCTCAACTCCCACAAAATGTAGCGGGTAATTATCCTGATGTACCTCTACAAATTGAGGATGTTTCTCCTCCAGAAGAAAGTATTTTTGAGGATGAAGAATATACTATTCCACAAAATATATCAGGTGGAGAGTCTCCTTTTAAAGTTTCTTCTCATCCTATGGAAGAAACACAAGAAGAAGAAGAAGCAGAGGCAGAAATTGAACTCTCGGGAGGTTCTGAATATGATCACTCTCTATCTGGAGGGTCAGATTATGAAAGGGAAGTCGATATAAGTAATGATACCTACAATATCGAAACAGTAGACGACCCATATGATAAAGTGGAAGAAAACCCGGCAGAAAAAGAAATTGTAGGAGAGTCTCCATATCAGCCCGCGTTCGATGAAGGGAACAATGTCGTTGATACTCAAAAAGAAGAAGAAGAATCTTCTGACTCTATTCTTTTTGTTGTGGAACCAGAAGAAAGTTCCTATGAGGAAGAACAGTCTTCTGGTACTCTTTTCTTGAAAGAAGTCGAAAAGAGAGGTCTGGGGTATATACCCCCTCGTGGAAAAAAAACACGCGAAGAGATAGAAGAAATTAACAAAAAAAAGGACTATAAGACTATCAAAAAGAGCGAAAAGGCAGGTAAAGAGGATATACGAACAGGAAGACTCAGTAAAAAAACCACGCCTTCATATGCAACAAGAACAAATTTAACTTTCTCGTTACTAGGAGAACGCCTAAGGGGACGCCAACCAAAAGAAAAAAAATCTTCTTCCAATAAAGATACTTAATTATCTAATTTATATTGCTTATTTTAAAAACAAAAACATGGAACTTACTAAGGAAGAGAAGAAGACCTTTGCTGACTATATTACTGGTAAAAATAATTCTAAAGTACGTAAATATACAATAAAATGGGAATATCCTCAAGTAAATATCAAAATTCTTCTTCTTTTAATAGAGTACCTATCCTTACACCAAGACATGTACCATCTACGATAGATTACGCAAATACACCCTACTCCATGTTTGACCCCGCCCTGTACAAAGAAAAATTCGCATATCCGGCTAAAGAGCCTCCAAAGTACGATTAAACTTTATTAACTCCTCTGGGGTGGCTTTACTCAGGTCTACCATTAATAAATCAAGTAGAATAAATTCTTCTTCTTCGTCTGTATCCGGCAAATCCTCATATTCTGTATCGTCTTCTTCGTCCTCTTCCATAGGAAGTTCATTGTGTAGTTCACTTTCGCATCTTTGAGCTTGTGTGGAGCACCTCAGTATGTCGTTCTCTTCACCCATAGTAGTTGAAATGAACTAACCCTACGACCGTTACTAGTAAGCGACCTATGCGTGCCTCTTATTCCATATAAGGTAGGGCGAAATGTCACTTTTTGATGTTATAATAGATTGTTCTACTATTTACTAGGTTTTTGTGAGAAATTCAAGATGGGCATTTTGCCTTTCTAAAAAGTTGTTAGGGAATTAAAGAATGCCTGTTTTTTATGGTTTACAAGCTCCAACTATGTCCCTCAGTGATTTTGATATCTTCTATGAATCATTGGATTGGACGAGTACCTCTGAAGCAATAAAAGATGGTGATAAAGAGAGAATTTTCAGATGTTGTATTAATAAAGTATTCAAGCTCGAACACTCTCATAATCGAGGAAAGTATTTTATTAAAGAAATTGAAGGAAATAGAAATATGAAAGAGAAATTCGCCCCCGTGCTTGAAGAGATCAAATCTCTTAAAAGAGATAACGAAACCCGCGTACAAAGCGAAATTGACAAACTTCAAAAAGAATTAGACAATAGCGTTATTCGTCCATCCTCCATTGTTTTAGGTAAGCTCGAGCTTGATTATGGAATGGATGAAGCTATTGAGTACCTCATAAAGGCCGACTCTAATCTAGACGCAAGTTGGAGTATTCCCTGTGAAGTGAAAAGAGCCTTTTCATCTTACCCATTTCTTAGTAAATACCATCGAACACCTCCCACTACTACTTACGATGAACGGCTAGATGCTGCTGGTTCTCTTCTTTACGCTATCGATAAAATTATTAAAGGAACTCACGATTTTGGCCATTGTAGAATTGAAAACAAAAATGCAACCCATGATGTTGTGAAGGCACTCTCTGCTACTGTGAACAAATTAAGTTCCGAGTTGAGTGAAGCTTATTTACGTGGTGCTAAGAATTTAACTTATCTCCCTGTAATTGTTTAAATAAAAAAAACAAGAATTTATTGGTTTATTTCCAGATACTTGTGTAAGTACCATTCATGATATTTGTCCAGTTCCATCTGGATGCTAACATGGTGACTGTGAGGGCGGGGTGAGCAGCGGTTTGTCTAAGATATACTCTTGGATTGGTGAAATTGGCAAGGGAAATATGACCGGATGCGCAGAATTTATTATCTGGATCAACATCCCACCAAATGTAAAACTGTTCAATATCAGGAGTACAATCGTAAAGTTTTTTCAATTGTTCAGTTTGTTCATAATTAGGACGTGCTGGTTCAAAGAGAGTCTTATCGTTAGCACGAACTTGAAAGAAGAGATTATTCAGATAGGTAGGGTTAATCTCGTAAAGAGCTGGCGCTGGTTGAGAAATATCTAGCGCAGTGGTTTCTCTGATAATACCGCGAATATGTTTAATCGGTCCAGTAAAATCGGTAACATCAATACCTAAACCGAGAGCATTCACAGTATTTAAAGCATTCGCATTAATGGGTTCATCCTTTCTGGTAACATCATTAAATAAGGTAAATACTCCTTCCTCAGTAAAGGTAGGGGCCGCAATTTGTTGACGCTCACTTCCTGTAACATGACCTAGTCTATATCTAAGATAGACATTGGTGTAAGCAATTGTGAGTGGTTTGGTTCCATCTGTTTGAATGGCTTGAGCTGCTGGAGCAAAACGGAATGTTACTTTTAACTTATTAGCGAGACAACAGATTGGTAATTGGTTTCCATCACCATCCCAAGCAGTTGGAATAGGAACAACAAGTTCTTGTGGTGCTAAAGCGAGAGTATTTCTTTGAGCAGCTGTCAATTCTCCTGCCATTAACCCTTCCATGTAG
>Ga0075163_10001087_pt1 | contig 36239 bp, 24 predicted proteins | sample JI1023141ADNA_FD_71478 | JGI IMG/M metagenome (GOLD analysis project Ga0075163, IMG submission 71478) | Wastewater effluent complex algal communities from Wisconsin, to seasonally profile nutrient transformation and Carbon sequestration -... | ecosystem: Engineered > WWTP > Effluent > Algae...
GGCCGGCGCGACGTTGTGAGCCTCGTCGACGATCAGGAGGTCGAAGGTCCGCGGGAAGACCGGTTGTCCGGGAGCCGGGAGGAGGTCGCGAAGCAGGCGAAGCGGCCGCTCGCGCTTGAGGAAGTCGATCGAGGTGATCAGGCGCGGGAAGTGGCTCCACGGGTTGACATGGGGCCCGCGGCGGCGCCGAAGCTCGCGCTGGAGCTCGCTGTCGACGATGCGAAACTCCAGTCCGAACTTGTCGCGCATCTGGTCGCGCCACTGCAACTGCAGCCCGGCCGGGCAGACGACCAGGACGGTGCGCGCGCGGTGGCGCAGGATGAGCTCCTGGACGACGAGGCCGGCCTCGATGGTCTTGCCGAGGCCGACGTCGTCGGCGATCAGAAGGTTGACGCGCGGCATCTGCAGGGCGCGCGCGACCGGGTCGAGCTGGTAGTCCTCGAGGGTGATGCCGCTGCGAAAGGGCGCGTGCAGTACGCCGACGTCCGCGGAGGCGACGGCGCCCCAGCGCACCGCGTCCAGGAAGGCGTCGACGTGCTCCGGGCGGTCGAAGCCCCGCGCGGGGTCGGGCAGCGTCGCACGCTCGTGGATCTGGACGCCCGGCTCCAGCTCCCAGACGACCGCGAGCTCGTCGGCCTCGCCGCCGTCCTCGTCCAGTGCCTGGGCGGTGACGAGGTGCTGCGGTCGGCTCTCCGCGAGGTCGCGGCGAGCGTCGGGTGGGACCTCGCTGCGGCGGACCTCGAGGACGACGCAGCGCCGCTGGCGTACGGTGACGAGCTGGCCAGGAGCAGGGACCGGCGGCATGGGGAGCCCGGCATGGTAGCGGAAGTCCGCGGGTGGCTGGAGGGCGCCTTCACCGCCGGTGGGCAACGGCGATGCTCGGCCTCATCCTCCGGGGCGGTTCATCGCCTTCGACGAGACGGGTGATGGAGCCTGACGATCAGGGTATGAACGGCGTTCACAGCAGATCTCACTCCGTCCATCGTGTTAGAATGCGTCCCCATGGCAGAGGACCAGCAGGAACCTTCGGCGCAGAGCGCCGCCCCCCTTGAGCTGCTCTTGTGCGAACTGTTTGTTGACTATCCGGCGTTCTACCGGTTCGCCAGAGATCTCGTCGAAGGCGACAAGATCTTTTATGAACTTCCGAAAGCTAACTCCTCACAGAGCTTGGCGGAGGCGATGTTTGTAGCGATCAGCACACTCCGAGGGGCAGGGTTCATCGATGCGAGCTTCTTCAAACTTCTCGTAAGTCGCTTTCCCAAAAAGCGCGCCGAAATTGATGCGGAGGCTATGCGCTGGCGATTGGCACCCTCTTATTCTCCGAGCCTCCAAGTGGAGCCCAAGGCCATGGCGGAGATGCCTGTCGTGAAAGCGGGGCGATGGATCGTGCCCGTGCTTGGATCTGTGATTGTAATCGCACTTCTGGTTTGGTGGCGAATTGGACAAAGGGAAGACCCAAACAAAACATTGACTGAGTTGGCCACAGAGCCCTCTGCCGCGGAGCCTGTCGCGCCGTCCCTGAATAGCATTCTCCCAACCTCAGAACCCGCACCGCCGCTAACGCCAACACCGACTGCTTCAAGTAGTCCCTCGCCATCCGATTCTTTGCCGGTAACGCCCCCTCATGGGACGGTGACGAAGCCAACACTCGCTGAAGAGCCGACTGGCCGCGGAAAGGACGGCGCCAAGACGGACAGCCGAAGAAAAACGCCCCATTCGGGTTCTCCTCAGCCTCCTTCCGTTCGAAGTTCTGACTTTAAGGCAGCTATCGAAAAGACGAACTTCAAACAATGTGAAGCTAAGATTTTAGCGGGGGGCGGTGTGGGCAAGGGCACTCGAAGAGTGTTCACGGTAAAGGCGATTCTCATCGCCAGCGGCGACCCCAGGGTCAATGTCTTTGAAGACGGCGGTGATACCTCGAAGGCTGCCTCGGGAACGGTTGGCGATTGCGTCAAAACGACAGTGCGCTCGCTTATCAACGAGCAATTTCCGAACATGAAGAGCGATGGTGCGCTCGAAGCGAGCGTCACACTGACGGTGCCCTGATGCGTTAGTTGCAAGGTTCGGGTGCGGGCGGACAGAACTTAAGAATACTGGCTTGCTCACCAGCATGGCCGGCTAAGAGTTCCTGAACCTCCGCGGGAGCGGCGGCCTCAGCTTTGCCACCCTCGCCTGCCTGACCGATGGTGATCGCATTCATCGAGCTGCCACAGAGTAGTGGTTTCGCGCCGAGATACGCGACCGCAACAGAATGACCGCCCATGCCTGCTCCTGCAAAACGGCCATCCCTACCGTCGCCACCCTTACCTCCAGGGCAACTATTGAAGGCGTCTTCCATTCCGAGTTTGATACCGAGATGGCCCGGGCTTCCAGCCGCACCCAACTGGCGACCCCCGGCATTCCCTCCGCGACCGCCATTGCCTGCGGTCAACTGGGAATCCAGAATTCGGACGGATGCACCCAGCGAGACGATGGCAATGCTCGATCCACCACTGCCACCACCCACACCGCCCCTTCCTCCGCAGCCACCACCCCCGCCCCCGCCGCCAAAGGCTGTGTGGTACAAAAAACCGCCGTTGCATATGATGGGGGCGTTCATCGGACCCTTGGCACCGCGGCCGCCGCCACCTCCTCCCCCATTTGCCCCGTGAAATCCATCGCGGCCGGCTTGGGCGGTGTAGCCATCGATGCTCAATGCACCAAACGGACTGGATACATTCTCCCAAATACCATCGACCTCCAATGCGGGCCCTTTAGAGCCATTTTCACCCGCACCAATACCATTCAATTCGCACGTTCCCGGTTGCACGCCACCCATGCCCCCCTCCCCGGCGTCCTTGACCAACTCTCCTGGAAAGCCAGCGTCACCGACGACATCGACTGCGCCTCCCATGCCACCGATGCCTCCCCTTGATGGGGATTGCCCCGTATGGCAGAGCGGTGAATCAGGAGGAGACAATGCACAAGCTCCAATCTTGGGGCAGCATTTGTACTGAACTGCAGGTAATGATGTACCTACGTTAGCACCTACACCTTCTAAAGAATTTCCATCCTTGCCTGGGCCTGCGTCCAGGGTCTTGACGGTGACCTCGAGAAGATCCAACGCGCCGCCTTTAACGATCAATCCGATCGCGGAGCCCCCCAGACGCGCTTGATCGGTATCGCCATATTGAGCTTCTCCAAGGCTCGCGCTGGGGCTCACGTTCAATTCTAGATGGGCCAGGCGCGCAGGGGTGATCCCTGGTTCGACCCGTAGACCGACACCCACAGAGCCCGAAATTCGGGTTCGACGGCCAGAGTCGGGCGGAAATTTCCATTCAGAGTTTTGGCAAAACATGCCACCAATAATGGAAATGGATCCTGTCACGTCCAACAGGCCAGGCTTGTCTGCTGCGGGAATAGATTCAGTGGGCGAATCTTCATTGATGGTGCAAAGGAAGATGAAGGGGTGCTCAGGCGTCACAACTGCGAGGGCGCCCTGCAGCGTCGCCTTCGGGGTTGCCGGTCCGCCGTCGCTCGTGTCGTCGCCCTTGGTGGGATGCACGAAGATCCCCTGCCCAGCAGCGATGGGTTCGGCTATACCAAGCAACTCGGACAAGTTTTTTGTATCGGTCTCACATCCGACCGGATCGGTCGGCTCCCCGGTGGAGGTCGCCGTAACTTCGCCTGTCTGACTGGTCTCGGCATCAGTCGTGGGTTCGATGGTCGTGGCGTCGGAGACCGACGTCGCTACGGTCGTCGAGGTTGCGTCGTCTGTTGTAAGATCGCCTTCGTCCATGCCCGTGGGTGACGTTGGTAGGCTGGCGCTGGTCGTTGCGCTGACCGAGGTGGTGGACTCAGTCGCCGACTCAGTCGCTGAACCACCCCAGCCGATGTAGCCGCAAGAGGAGGGGTTTTCGGCGGGGCACGAAGCCGTGCATAGAGTGAGCAACGATCCGTGAACCAGACCCGACGTTGAATGAAAGATGCGATATCGCGGCTTCATGGGGATCCTAGAATGAGAAGGTTGGGGAGAACCGGTGCGAGAGGTTGCGGGCGGGGCGACGCGCTGCGCGAGCTGATTTTCGCTTCTGAATTCGATCGCTAACCCAAGAAACCGCTGAGGTAACAATGAGCGCCATGCCGAGGCCTGCCAATGCAGAGGCGGCGACCCGGCCGGTGTCGCTCCAGCCACTGTCAGGGTGCATCATGTCACGCGACCGCAGGTTGCCTGAAGTGAGACCGAACAAAGCCCATCCTGTGGCCGTGAACGCCGCGCCCACACCGAATTCTGCGAAGAGGGGAGTCGGCGACCTCGCGTAATAGCGCGTCACAGCGCCGATTCCTGCGCCCAGAGAACCTCCGAGGAGTCCAGCTCCGCTTGAATAGAATGCGATATCTCGTTCAACCCGATCTCCGTTGCTCAACATCTGGGTATCCTGCCGGGACGCGATGCCGACGACCGCGCTCCCGGCGATCCCGAGCGTCACGCCAACAGCGCCGTAGCTGACGCTCTCGGCGATGATCAGCCGCGGTCGCTGTTTGAGATCAGGGGCAGGTCGAGGTGCAGACGGATTGGGGAGAGGAGAAGGCGTAGATGGACCGGGGAAGGGAACAGGAGGCGACGGGGAGGCGATTGGCTCAAGCGTAATGGCGACGGTAATAGTTTCGGAGAGCGCATTGATACGAAGAAGCCGCTGCTCGGTGGCGAAGCCGTCAAGCAAGACCTGGACCTTCCAAAGGCCACGCTCCAGGGGGAGGGTGCGGGCGCCCTTCGAGCCTTCGCAGTGCGTCAATTCCACGACAAGCGGCGGATACCCGGTGTCCATCTGCTCGAGGACAATCTTTGGCTCTGCGTCGGGACTCGCACCGCCAGCGTCGACCGAAAATACGATCGCGGTAGTCAAGGCACGGAGTTCATCAACGCGCTTTCGTGCATCTGTAAGCAGTCTCGACTCGTCGGTGCCGTTCCGAAGGAACTCCAAGTATGCGTACAGCGCTGCACCGTAGCGTCCTGCATTTTGATGGCCTTGGCCCGCAAAATAGAGCAATCGAGGGTGCGCGGTGCGGGTCATGCATTCCTCGGCCATTTTCGCGGCATCCGGGTACTGGCCAGCCTCGAACAGCGCAACGATTTCTGACGAGCACTCGGGCAACGATGCTGCAGGCGAGTCCGGAGAGTCGAAAGACATCGCCGCCAGGTACAGGGGAGCCGCAAGTTTGACGAGAAGAGACATCTTCTAAACCCGAGTCGGCGCTAGAAAACCTGGCCTGGTCTGGTGATTTTGTCGCGCACCGCGGTGTAAGTGCCTCATGCGCGGCGCGTCGATCGGAAAAATTTTGGGGTCGCACAAACCGGTTCCACAAGGGCGCGTCCGGGGTCTCGCGCGGCGACCCGTCCATGAAACCGGGGAGCACGGTGCCTAAGCGATGCGCACTGGGCGCACGAGTCCGCACCCGACGTGCATTTACGCGCGTTTCGCCCGGGTGTCAGCTCTGCGGGTCCGACACAGCGTAAGGGAGGCCGAGTCGGCTGCGGATCCACGGGACGAGGTGGGGCGCGTCGGTGTCGGGTGCGAGCGCCGTGATTCCGAGGCCATGCTTCAGCTGCCACGCGGGGTCGAACCATTCGTCCACGTCGCACCGGCTCGGAGCGAGGAGCATGGCCCCGACGCATCGACCGCCGCGGGCCGGGTCGACGAGCGCGTCGCGGTAGATGTGGACGGAGGTGAGGCCCTGGGCGAGGTTCTCGCGACCTGCGCGATACTTCGCGTCGAGAATTATCCAGCGGTCTCCGAGCGGCCCGCCGTCGAGGCTGACGACGAGGTCCGGCCGACGCTCGCCGCTCAGCGAATGCGGGCCGTCGCGGCGGCAGTAGAAGCTGGGGAACGTCGGGTTGAAGTCGATGCGCAGGCGCAGGGCTCCGTGCTGCGCGATAAACGCGGCGCCGCTCCCCGAGCCGGTCAAGGTGAGGAGCTTGGCCAGGGCGACCGACGACCATCGCCACCCGGGCAACGCGGCCCGCAGGCGCTCGCGCAGGGCGAAGAAGCACCATAGCTCGTACAGCGAGAAGCTCGGGCGGACGGCGGCGCCAGGCTCGTGTGGCGCGTCTGCCAGGCGGAACGCGGGCGAGGTGAAGCGCCGGGCGAGCCGGTGGTAGCGCGCGTACGTCGGGTCGTCCGCGAGGACCAGGAGCGCGGCCTCGGAGGGGGGCTCGGGCGTCACGTCGCGCAGCCAAGAGCGGTCGCGCAGCCCACGGATCCGCAGCGCGGCGGAGCGGGCTCGTGTCGCCCGGCCGTGGCACCAGGCCGTGTCGTCGACGCGTTTGGCGACCTCGTCGAGCCGGTCCGCGACCGCCATGAGGCCGGCAACGACGCGATCGGTGAGCCACGCGATGGCGCGATGGACGGAATGATCGAGGGTGTGGATGGCGCTGTGAACCGGGATCCGCGGCGGTTCTCCGACGAGCTCGGCGGCCCGCCATCCGTCGAGCCAGCGGGCGACTTCGGGGTGCCGGCCGATCCAGGCGAGGGTGCTCGGGTCGATACGACGGCAGTCTCGCAGCCTGCGCTCGTCGTGGTGCTCCCGGTCGATCTGTCGCGGGTCGTCAATGATGGCCCTCAAGGCCGCGACGAGCGCGGGGACGAGGGGGAGGAGGGCCGAGACCAGCAGCGGCGCCGCGACGCCATCGGTGCCGACGGCCCCGCGGGTCGGGCCCTCGACGCCGACGCTCAGCCCGGCGAGGGCGCCCTCCAGATCCTCGAGCAGCTTGAGCCACAGCATGGGCGATAGCTTGCTGGAGCGCGGACGGACATCGAGGCGGTGGCGCGCGACTGAGCCGTCGCTGGTTGCGACTTGTAGGTCGAGCGACCCGACGTGGTGGCCGAGGACGACCTCGTAGTGGCCCGTGGGGTTGCGATGGAGCCGGCGATCACCGAGCCAGACCTCGTGCGCGCCGGGTGCCGTGACCTGATACGTCCGCGCCTCCTCGACGAGGAATACCCCGTTCGCAGGTGCGAGCAGTACGCCACGGAAATCGGCGATCTTGACGGTCATGCCCAGAACCGCGTGAGCCCGGAGTTGCGCAGCGTCGCCTCCATCTCGCCGAGCTTGCGGGCGCAGCGGGCCAGGCTGGCCTGTTCGCAGCGCTCGCGGGCGAGCCGGAGGGCGTCGCTCAGGGCCTTGCTCTCGTGTCCGCGGATCCGCGGCAGCAACTTCGAGAAGACCGCCTGATCGAGGACCCGTGGCGTGGCGGTGATGCCTTCGGCGGCCGCGGCGTCGAGCATGGCGAGGACCTCGCCAGCGGTGCGGTAGCCGAAGTGTCGGCGGACCTCACGGAGGATCGCATGGAGGTCGAGGAGAAGCTGCTCGGCGGTCGCGTGAGACGGGCGGCCTGCGGCCGCGCGGGTCGCGAAGTAGCCGGGGAGGTCGACATCCCAGAACTCGACGGTGAAGGCGCGGTCGAGGACCTTGTCGCTGATCGGCTGAGTCGTCTCATCCATGTTCACCGTGCCGCCGATGAACAGGTTGGTCGGCCAGGGGATCGCGGGCGGAACCCGGTTGATCGCGGTCTCGTGCGCGTGGAGGTTCAGCGCGTCGCCTGTCTCCATCGCTGACAGGAACGGCGCGAAGTAGTGCTCGATCCGCGCGAGGTTCATCTCGTCGAGGATCAGGAAGTAGGGCCGATTGGGATGCCGATGCGCCTGCAGGATCAGGCGCAGCGCCGGCTCCGGCTGGTACGTGGGGTCGGCGTGGAGGGCGTTGAAATAGCCGATCAGGCCGGTCGGGTCGCGCCAGTCCGGTGAGACGGGGACGATCGTGAGGTGCTGGTCCACCTCGAGGCCCAGGTGGCGGCAGTAGGACATGGCGTAGAGCTTGAACAGGAGGGTCTTGCCGGTGCCCGAGAGCCCCGAGAAGATGACGAACCGCTTGCCCGGGAGCCCGTGCCAGGCGAGGTGGAGGGCCTCGAGGATGCCGGAGTCTTGCACGAAGTCGGGGCGGAGCGCGGCGATGTCGGCGCTGAGCTCGGCGAGCCGGGGTGTCGACCTGGGTGCATCAGGCGCGGCGTCCGTGTCCGTCGGTTCATCGTCCTCGTCGTCTTGGAACGGCTCGCTGTCGTCGACATCGCTGCGAAGCGGGGGGACAGGAAGCTCGGCCGGCAGGCGGCTCGCCCACTCCTCGCCGTACTCGGTAAGCTCGGCGCGGCGGTCGGGGAGGATGTGCACGAGGCCCAGCGAGTGGGCCCAATACGCGATCGACGTGGGCGCGCGGTCGGTCGTCCAGGCCGGATAGATCTGGCGCAGGCGGAGGTTGCTGGCCTTGCGGGTCAGTGGCTGCTCCGCCACGAGCCGCAGGTAGTGCGCGAGGCCGAAGATCTCGGTGAGCATCTTCTCGACCAGAGGATCGTAGCGTGGGTCGTCGAGGAGGCGCTCGCCGAGCTTCGACGGGTACCACAGGCCATCGCGGTGCTCGAGCATACCGAGGTTGTTGCGCACCAGATTGAACACCGCACGGGCGTGAGACGGACCCACGGTTTCATATCCGTCGGTCGAGCGCAGGACCTGGACGACATCGTCCGGGGTCGCGCCGCCCTGTACGGATTCGACGATGAGACGCACGGTCACTGCATAGCCCTTGAATGCGACGAACCCGCGACGGAGCCGCGGGCCCGGCAACAGCTGCAGGGGCGGCCGCTGGGCCGGCGCCTGCTCGATGACGGCGACGGGGGGCCCGATCGGGCCGGCGGTGGTGGCCGCGGCCGGGGCGTCGCCGCGGGCGAGCGTGTCGGCGTGTTCGTACAGCCACCAGCAGAACGTGGCGCGCCAGGCGTCCTCGGCCGTGTCCGACTCGGACCCGAGGCACTCGCGCAGGCGCGCGCGGTCGAGGACGTGCCCGTAAATGCCACCGTCGCCGGTCGCGCCGCGCAACGTCCGGGCGATCGCGGCGCGAGACTCGGTCGAGAACGCGGCGTGGCACTGGCGCGGTACGAGGACTGCGAACAGGCGCGAGAGCCTGGCGAAGGGTCGCCGGTCGCTGTGGTTGGTGACGACGAGGCTGATGATGTCGTTGAAATGGGCTTGAAGACGGCGAGCCCGCGCGTGGTCGTCGGGCTCCTTCGCCGCCAGGCGCAGCTCAACGATCCGGCGCACCACCGCTTCATCGGTCCAGGCGCCCTGGACGTTGACGGCGTCGCCGGAGCCGAGGGTGGCTACCCGCCGCAGGGACCACAATTCCTGCTGGATTGCGGGGGTGGCGAGCGCCTGGTCCTCGATGGCCAGGAACCGCTCGAGGGATTCGAGGTAATCCTTTCGCCACGGCGAGTAGGGGTCTTCCGCGCAGTAGGCCTCGTACAGCTCGCAAATACGTTCGGACGATAGCGCGGCGGAGGTCATCGCCGCATCATCGCCGATGCGTCCGGGAAGCGACAGGGAAGAACGTCCTGGCCCCCGGTGCCGGGGTGCTGTGCGTCCTGGTGGCGAGCGTTCGAGGGGTTCGGAAGGCCCCAGCCCGTGAGAGAGGATCTCGCCGCCGGTGCGCGTATGGCGCGTCGGGGCATGTGATAGCTTCGCGGCATGCGACGACCAAGCATGTCAAAAGCCTGCGCCTTCTCTGGATCAGTGGGTCTACTCCTCGCGTCGGCAGCGTGTGAACCGGAATTGGAGGGCGCGCCGGAGGAGTCGCAGATGGAGCTTTCGGCGGATCGCGCGAGCGGGGTAGCCGTACCAAGCGTATCGACCGTTCACGCCTTCCACGCCGGAGTTGGAGCGCCGATCGACGCGAGCACGGGGATTCGATGGATCGAGAACAACCGCCGCGTCGCCAGCGGCGAGGTCATCTCGTATACCATCCGGGCCGCGACGCTGCAGCGGATCCTGGAGCTGCCCGGATGCGTGGGGATCAGCCTGCAGTACGGTGTGGACGATCTGGGCGAGACCCTGCTCCTCCCGATCGGGGTCAATGGCGACGGCCTGGTGATCGGCGGCTCGGTCCCGGCCGGGGCGAAACGCTTCACTCGCCGATACACGGGGACCGTGAAGGGCCACTTCTTCGGCAGCGACACGTTCACCAGGCTGCTCGACGAGCGGCGCAGTGAGATCATGCGCGCGACGCCCGCTCTCGACGACGACCATGCGCCCCAGCTTCTTCTCAGCGACGCCGCGGAGAAGGAGCCACGCGTCTACGAGGACAGGTCGTTCCCATGCGCCTCTGCCTGCCCGAGCTTGCCCGAAGTCTGAGCCGCGAACGCGGCGCAGAGAGGCCAGCACCTTCCTGCCTGGGCGACCTCGCCTGGGGGTGCGGGCCTACGAGCGCTGCGACCTGCCGGCTCCTGCAGCTCCTTCGAGGGGGAGTGCCCGGTCGTGGTGCCACCCGGCAGCCAGTTTCGAGCCACGCCCGGCTTCCCTTACAGCTTCCCTTACGGGGGCTGCCGAGCGGCTCCAGGCGGGGACTCGCGGTGACGCAGGCCCCGTGAATTCCAGGATCTGGACCGCGCAGAGGCAGATTTCCGACCATCGGGAGTGTCCCTTAGGGAAGGGCCTCCATGTACTCCGACATGACGGGCGGGCAGGTCGCCAGCATCCTGCCGCAGTGATACGGTGGGGCTCGGAGCCGAGCGGCCCGTCGAGGTCGTCGGGTTCGGCGGCGGCGTCGAGGTCGCCGCCGCCGAGCGCCACAGCTGCGCGCGCCGCTCGACGGGCGGAGAGGCGGCCGCGCCTCAGTTCGCGGTCGCGGAGGCCTTCACGAGGCCATAGACCTGCCTGGCGAGCGCCTCGGTGTACGCCTGCGGGGGGGTCGAGAACGCGTCCATCGGCTTGGTGTCGTTCACGCTGTAGACCGCGCCGTCCTTCTCGATGAAGTAATAAAAGTGCGACTCGGGGGCGTACTTGGTGCCGTTCGCCTCATCCTTCATCTGATAGGTGAAGACGAAGCCGTTGGGGTCCTCGAGCAGCTTCTTCCCGTCCTTGAACGAGGAGTCCCCGATCGATGAGGAATTGCCCCACTCGATCGCGTCCTTCATGCTGCTGACGGCGAGGTTGCCGACGGTCAGCATGTAGAAGCCCGCGAGCTTGATGTCGACGCCGCCGTTGCCGTTCTTCTCGAACGTGGCGTCCTTGGGCGCCTTGATCGTGACGTTGATCATCGGCGAGACGTCCTTGAGGTTCTTCGGGACCCAGTCCGCCTCGTTGATCTTCAGGGTGGGGACCTGGACGGCCGGGGCCGCGTCCTTGGCGTCCGCGACCGCGGCGCCCTTGGGCGCGGTCTTGTCGCCGGCGGCCGGCCCCGAGGCGCCTCCGCAGGCCGAAGCCAGCGCGAGGGTGAAAATCGAGATTCCCGTGAAATGTGTGCCCTTCATGGGGCGCGTGTATCACACATCCCGATCCTACGGTCGAAACCCGCGCCCGCGGCCGGCTCCGATATGCAGCCGCGAGGGATCGGGCGCTCGACGCCAGCATGCGCCATCGACCACCGGCGACGAGTCTCGGGCGAGCGAGGGGCTTTTGTGCATAACCTCACGGCATGGCCCGCGCTCCTCCGACGAGGATCCTTCTGGCGACGATGATCATCACTTCGATTCATCATCGACGCTCCGTCGATCGGTATGTGCCTGCTGGCCGGCGCGGTCGGCGAGGCGGTGCTCGTACAACGGCGTGGACGCGTCGGCGTCCGCACCGCTCGACTGGCGCCGGCCGCCGGCGGCTAGCGGATGTCGTCGACGCTCACGCCGACTCGCTCGGCGTAGAGGGCGAGGGTGCGCTGCCAGGCCGGGCGGGCCCGCTCGTAGTAGGCCTTGATCCGCGGATACGGCTCCATCAGGTCGGTCTTGCGGATGCTGCGCAGGACGCAGGCCATCATGATGTCGGCCACCGTGAAGTCGGCGCAGGCGATCCACTCGCGGCCTTCGAGGCGGCGCTCGACGTCGCCGAGCCAGCGGTGGGCGAGCTTTTGCGTCTCCGCCCTGACCTTTTGCGCGGCCCTGTCGCTGTCGAATATATCGATGATATCGAGGCATACCAGGGTCGTCTCGACGGTGCCGACCGCGGCGAAGCACCACTGGACGACGCATCGTCCACCCATCTCCGGTGCCGAGGCCGCGGCGCTCGCCGCCTGGTGCGAGCGTGCGCATGACGGCGAGTCGCTCGGCGAGGTCGCCCGGGAGCTGCTCTCGCTCCCCGTCGTGCTCCGCGCCGCCGCGGCGCTCGCCGCGTTGCGCACCTCGCTCGCGGTGAACGATCCCGATCCGGAGTGGCAGACCACGCAGCGCGTCGCGCGTCTGCTCGCCGATTACATCGAGCGTCCGGGGCCCGATCTCGCGGATCTCGAGTCGGCGACCGGCGCCGTCGAATCCAACTGGAACGCCGTCGCCGGCGACAGCGGGCACCCCGAGCCGACCTACCAGGCGGCGACCTACGCCGGCTGGACCGTCACGTGCCCCGACGATCCGTTCAACATGGTCCACGCGCTCACCGGCGCCGCGAAGGCCGTCGGCGAGCGCCGCGTCCTCGACGCCGTCCGCGAGGCGTTGCTGCCATTTCTCCATACCCGCGACGCGTGACGGCGGCGCGGAGCCATATCATGGTGGGCGGGCGCTGCGCTCGTTCGGGTCGCGCGCGGCGCTCGATGTCGCGCAGCTACACCGCTGGACTCGCGGGCCGCCGGGGACCGTCGTCGGCGCGGTGACGGTCCACGCGCGGATGTCCCGCGTGAGCGAGCGTCGGTCGGGCGCGCGCCCGGTCGCGTGCGCGCGTGGGTGACGGCGGCCGCACTTGCGCGGAGGTCGGGCGCCGGCGCTAATGGTCCCATGAACGCCTCGGTGAAGGTGTTGCAGGCGATTGTGGTGGCCGCGGCGGCGCGTGGGGTGCCGCCGGCGGGGCTGCTCGCGGCGGCTGGCCTGCGCCAGGAGGAGCTCGTCGACCCGGACGCCCGGGTGCCACGCGAGTGCGAGCTGCGGCTGTGGGACGCGGCGAGAGCGTCGACCGGCGACGACGGGTTCGGCCTGCGCATGGCCGAGGCGCTGCCGGTCGAGGCCTACGGCGCGATGGGCTTCGCCGCTCGCAGCAGCGCGACGCTCGGCGAGGCCTACCGACGGACCGCGCGGTTCATCCGCTTGATGCGCAGCGGCGTGCGGCTCGACATCATCGACGACGGAGCCGTGGTGCGGCTGCGACACGTCCCGCCGACGGGTGAGGCGCCGCCGAGCCGGTACGCGGTCGAGTGGTTCACGGCCACGCTGCTACTGATGGCGCGGCGCGGCGTCGACCCGACGTGCGTGCCGATCGAGACCCGCTTTCGCCACCCGGCGCCGGCCCGCGTCGACGAGCACCGGCGGGTGTTCGGCGCCGCGCTGACGTTCGCCGCCGACCGCGACGAGCTCGCGCTGCCGGCGGCCCTGCTGGCGCGACCGCAGCTGTCCGCCGAGCCAGGTCTGTCGTCGGTGCTCGACCGCCACCTCGACGAGGCGCTCGCGCGCCTGCCGACCCGGCTCGGCGTCGTCGACCGCGTGCGCGCCGGCGTCGCCCACGAGCTGCATCGCGGGCGCGAGCCGACGCTCGCGGAGCTGGCCCGTGACCTCCGCATGAGCGCGCGCAGCCTGCAGCGGCACCTGCAGCGCGCGGGCACCTCGCTGCAGGTGCTGGTCGACGGGCTCCGCGCCGAGCTCGCGGAGCGCTACCTCGCCGAGGCCGGGCTCTCGATCGCCGAGGTCGCCTTCATGCTCGGGTTCTCGGAGGTCAGCACATTCCACCGCGCGTTCAAGCGCTGGACCGGCCTGACACCGGCGGTGTTCCGCCGCGACCGGCTCGCGGGGCACGGCGCCCACGGGCACGGCGCTGCGGCGCTGCCTCAGCTCTCGCGCAGGGTGAACCTCTGATTCGCGCTCACCGGGCTCGAGGCGCTCCACACGATGAGCTCCGTCCCCTTGTCGCGGCTGCCGTTCTTGACGTCGAGGACGAGGTTCGAGTCGAGGCGGCTGCGGACGCGCCCCTCGCTGTCGATGTCCCACTGCTGATTCGCCGTCGGCGGCTCGTGTGCCGTCCACAGGATGACCTGGGTGCCAGGCGCCGCGCGGTTGCCCTCGATGTCGAGCACCATGTTGCTGTCGGCGACGCTGCGGATGCGCCCCGCGCCGTCGAGGATCCACTGCTGGTTGGCGCTCTGCGGCGTGTTGTGCGTCCAGATGATGGGCTTCGTCCCAGCCTGCGTCGCGCCGCCCGGCAGGTCGACCACCAGGTTCATGCACTCGATGTAGAAGCGCCGCGGCCGCGTGTTGCGCAGCAGGCACAGATCGACGGTCTGCGACAGCGAGAAGAAGTCGGTGCAGACGATGTTGACGGTCTCGTTGCCCCAGTCGTTGCGCATCCAACGCTCGGCGGCGGGCGTGGCCTGCATGGCGCACCCCTCGTGCAGCGTCCTCGGCGTGCTGTCGCTCGCGCTCTGACCGCTCACCTTGTTCCAGAAGCCGAGCGCGGTCGAGGTCAGCGGCTCGAACCAGTCGGACAGCGCGCCCTTGATAATGCTCGCGTCGTCGGGCGTCAGGCAGCAACCGAGCATCTGAAAGCGCTCGCTCTGGTTGTACGTGTCCGCGATCTCGCGATCGAGCGCCGACTTGAGCACGCTCAGCTTCCCGGTGCCCGCGTCGGGGAGATCGGACGTCTGGAGCAGCGCCGGAAAGCCGCGCCCGTCGTCTGCCACTTCGTTCCACAGCCACTCGGTCTCCGCGCCGGGGCTCATGTCGGCCCAGATCTGGTTGTTGACCATCACGATGAGGCGCTTGCCGGCCGCCCAGAGCGCGGCCGGCGTGACGCGCGGCCCCAGCTTGCGCGGCGCCATGAGATCGCCGAGCCGCTTGTACAGGAGCTCATGCACGAGGTGCCGCTTGCCGCGCTCGGTGAGCGAGCCCGGCCCGTTCGTGCCGAGCCTCAGGATGACGATCTCCCGGGTGTTCTTGCGCAGGAAGCCCTCGACCTGGTCGAAGATCTCCTCGACGCGGCAGCCGTACATCGAGTGCGCCACGAACAGCGCCTTGTCCGCGTCCCCGTAGTCGACCGCATTGCCGCAGAGATCCGCGGCGCGGCGATCCAGCACGCGGACATCGAGGTAGCGAATGCCGGCCTCGAGCTGCTGGCTGATCGAGAGGTTCTGCGTCAGCGCCCAGTCATAGACGCGGGAGCTCATTCCGGACACCGCGCGAGCGTCGTAGACGGCGGTCGAGGCGTCGCGCGAGATCGGACTGGTGGGGCTCAGGCTGTAGGTCCCCGAGTCGTGCGTGCCGGGCAGCGCGATGCGGTTGAGCGGCCGATCCTTGATGTGGGCCGCGAGATCCTCCATCCAGCGCGAGCGGTAGCGCCCGACGTGGAGATAGATGTAGCGGCCCTTGGCGCCCTGGTTCAGATCCTGCGGGATCATCATGTAGAAGGGGCCGTCGCCGTAAGGCAGCGGGCGGCTCGTGCTGCCGAGGCCAAGGTTCGTGATCGGCAGCCCGTCGCCGCGCGAGAAGCACAGGTAGATGAACTTGCCGCCGGCTCCTTCGTTCAGATCCTGCGGCAGGCGCGTGTAGCCGGCCGGCGCCGCCACGCTGGAGCTGTCGCCGACCGCGAAGGTGATGTCGGTGATGAAGGGACCGCTCGGGGTGTCCTTGTAGGCCAGGTAGATGAACTTGCCGCCAGCGCCCTCGTTCAGGTCCTGGCCCATTCGGGTCCAGCCTGCCGGAGCGCTCGCGTCTTTACTGTCGCCGACCAAAATCATGAGATCGCTGATGGCCATGGTGCTGTCTCCTGGTGCCGCCCTTGCGTCGCGGCCCCCTCGAAGATAGGCCGCAGCCGCAGCGCAGGCAGTGGCTGCGCGCGCCAGAAAGCTTGGCGCGACGCGCCAGCAGGGGTCGACGTCGTCGAGGCCCTGTGCGCCCGAGGTCAGAGGTCGGTCCGGGCCAGGGCCCACTCCCGGATCATCGCCGGGGTGACGATCTCGTCGCCCTGATCGAGCGCGCCGACGTCGGTCCAGCGCGCGCGCACGATCGGCTCGAGCGGCCGACCGGCGCGCCGCGCGAACAGGAAGGTGTGCATATTGCGCGGCGCGTTCGCCTGGATCGCCAATGAGTAGTCCTTCTGCGACTCGAGGTGCGCGAACCGGGCGTGGAGGGCGTCGACCTCGGCGCAGAACGCGAGCAATCTCGCCTGAAGCTCGTCCCCGAAGCTCGCCACGGCCTGCTGGGCCCGGGGCGGCAGCGCGGCGACGAATCGCCGCCACTCGTCGCCGCTGGCCCGGCAGTAGCGCTCGACCAGGCGCTTGCGGCCGAGGCCCATGCGCTGGGCCTGCACGTGCGCGAGGTACTGCCAGGTCTTCACCTTGACGTAGAGGCCGGTGTCGAAGCGCACGACCCAGCCCTCGTGGAAGTCGCCCGCGCCCTCGCGCGACTGCCGGATCAGCGCCTCGAGGTCGCCCTCGACCCGCTCCGCCGGGCGCAGCCCGTGCTGCGCGGCGAAGCTCGCCGTCTCGGCGTAGCCGAGCATGCGTCGGGCCTCGCGGTCGCGCACGCCGATCAACATCAGGTCGGTGTCCTCATAGCGGACAGTCACCACATTGTCGGGGCCGACCAGTTCGAAGACCGGCGTGTACCGGCCCATGTCGACCTGGCGCAGTCCGCCGTAGCGCCGGCTCGCGACCTCGCCGGCGACACGGGTCTGGACGTTGTCGAACGACGAGCGCGTGGCGAAGCGGACCTGGCCGCCATGGACGAAGCCGGTCAACATGGAGCCGTCGTACTTGAGGGCCATCTCGTAGGCGGAGCCCGCGGGCAGGGCCTCCCGCGCGGTCTCCGGGTGCTGGCCGAGGTTGAAGAACTTGTCGAACGGCCAGGCGACCAGGGAGCGGGACTCGAGGTCGACGATCAGGCCGCGGCACTGGCGGTTGAAGTCGTTCCACTGGTCGATCAGGATGTCCTCCTGGTAATCCAGCAAGGCCAGGGGCCCGTGGCGCCGCACGTCGACCCGGTTTCGGGCCGCGAATGCCTTGAGCGCCGGCTCCTCCCAGCAACCTTCATGCTCGAGGATCTCGAGGACCGATCGCATCGCCGCCCACCTCCCCTGGTCGCGGCAGTCTACCGATCTCCGCGTAGCTGCGCACCGGGCTCGTCGGCGCGCTCGCGCGCGGTCGTCGGCGGCGTGCGGGCGCGCCGGGTTCGGTGGATCCGCGGGCGCGCGCCTGACAACACGGGGGCGATGACGTAGGCTGCGTCCATGCTCTTTTCTTTAAATAAGCTTAATGGGGCCATCCTGGCCGGGTCTGTCCTGGTCGCACTCGCGCCGGGCGTGGCGGCGGCGTGCCCCGCTCCGGACGCTCCCTCCTGCCAGGCGCTGGATTTCTGGTTCGAGCTGACCCCGACCAACGCGGCGGCGATCCCCGCCGACGGGGTGGTCGTGCTGCGCGGCAGGCACCACGGCGGCGCCGACGAGCCGTGGCTGGACAAGATCGAGATCGAGGTCACGAAGGACGGCGAGGCGGTCGCGGGGGCGCTCGAGACCACCGCGCAGCAGGGCGTGCTGATCTGGCGCCCGGCCGCGCCGTGGGAGCCGGGCGCGACGTACGCGATGAAGGGGTCTCTGACCAATCCGGAGATCGACCCGGCCTGCTTCCTCGGCGGCTCCGACGACATTCCGATCGCTACCGACTTGCACATCGCCGCGATGAACGGCGCGGCGCTCGGGCCCACCAAATTCACCGCCGTGACCCACCTCGATGTCGCCCCGGAGGTCGCGCTGGCGACCGTGGCCTGCTGCCCGGGGGTGCTGCCGGAGTACTATGATGCCAGCGGCTGCGGCGATTACGGCGTCTTCTGGGAGGGGGACGCGTGCGCCCCGACGGTGTCTCACGGCGCGCTGACCGTCCAGATCGCGGGCGAGCCGGCCGCGAAGGGGCCGGCGGCGGATCAGCTGCTGTACCGCCTGAAGGTCGACGGCGAGGTGCACGCGAGCGAGGGCGCGCCGTCGTTCGTGGTGGTGACCGAGGCGCCGTTCTGCGCGGTGATCGAGGCGGAGGACCTCGCCGGCGGCGAGATCACGACGAGCGCGGAGCAGTGCTTCGGGCAGGACGTCGCCGACCAGCTCGGCGTCTTCCCGCTCGACCCCTCGGGCGCGTTCGACTGCGAGCTGCAACAATGCACGATCCTCGGCGACACCTGGGATCCCGCGAAATGCACGCCCTTCGTGCCCGCCGTCGCGCCGACGACCTCCGACACGATGACCGACGCGAGCGACGGCTCCGACGCGTCGGGGAGCTCGGACACCGGCGCGGCCCAGGACGGCGACGCGCAGGGCTGCGCATGCGACGCGAGGTCGGTCGGCGACGCGGGCCTGCTGGCGCTCGTCGGCGTGCTCGGCCTGGCCCGGCGTCGGCGCGCCCGGTGACGCGTCGGCGCCGGCAGCGTGGGCAGCGCGACGTCGTGTAATCTGCGCCCGTGCCTCGCGTCCCGCACCGCCTCGCGGCCCGCGGCTCCCTCGAGTGGGAGCCCGCTGGCCATCGTCTGGCCATCCTGTCGGGCGAGGCGCTCGTGCTCGTCGACGCGGATGCGCCGGACGAGCCGGCCTCGTTCCCGCAGCACCGAGCATTGCGGGCGCTGGCCTGGTCGCCGGACAGCCAGGCGCTGGCGCTGTCTTTGGAGGGGAATTCGCGGCTCGCCGTCGCGCGGGTGGTCGACGGTGCGGAAGTTTGGAACATCGATCCGGGCGACGAGCCGGACGCGCTGCGCTGGTCGCCGGACGGCGCGCATTTGTTTGCGATGGGCTGCCCCGCCGTGCTGTGCGACGCGGCCACGGGCGCGGTCCGGTGGAGTCACGGGCGCGAGTCGCTGCGGTCGCTGCGGACGTATGACGCCGTGCGCGGCCGCGAGGGCGTCCGCTTCGAGGCGCAGAAGACCTGGCCCGTCGCCGCCTCGTGGTCGAAGGATTCACGGTTCGTGGCGGTGTCGTGGGCCGAGGGGCACGAGGTGCGGGATGTCGCGGGTCGCGTGGTGTACAGCGGGCCGACCACGCCGGCCGAGGGGCGCGGCGAGGCGCTGCAGTGGGGCCCGTGGGGCGAGCCCCTCTTCGATGACGGAGGGAGCCGGCTCGGTCGCTGCATGCTCGACACCGCCGACCGGTTCGCGCGGTCGTTCGCGTTCTCCGGTCGCCTCGCCGCCGCCGAGGGCGCGCAGCATATCCTTCATGTCCGCGACGAGGACGGCGAGCAGACGCAGTTGCCGGGCCACCCGCGGACGATCACGGGGCTCGCGTGGGGTCCGGACGGGACGCTGGCGACGGCCTGCCGCGACGGGCTGCTGCGGCGGCTGCGGAGCCCGCGGGGGCCGATCGAGCCGTGGTTCGACCTCGGGGGCTGGGGCGAGCAATTGGCCTGGTCGGCGGACGGGGCGTGGCTGGCCGTGATGACGCCGAGGGCGACGTGGTTGATCCCGGCGTGACGCGGCTTGTTGTTTCCGGCGCGCGTGCATAGGATCCGCGCCATGCACGAGGGATCTTGCTGTTGCGGGGCGGTGCGCTTCACGGTCAGCGGCGCGCTGCATCCGCCCGACGCCTGTCACTGCTCGATGTGCCGCAAGCAATCCGGGCACTTCTGGGCGTCCACCGATGTCCCGCGCGCGGCCCTGACGATCCGCGGCGCCGAGGCGATCACGTGGTTTGCCTCGTCGGAGAAGGTGCGGCGCGGCTTCTGTTCGCGGTGCGGGTCGTCGCTGTTCTGGGATCCGATCCGGAGAGACACGATCGCCGTGGCCATGGGCGCGTTCGACGGGGCCACGGGCGCGCGGCTGGGGGTGCATATCCACGTCGCCGACAAGGGCGATTATTATGACATCGTCGACGGCTTGCCACAAAACGCGCACTGATCAGCGGCGCACGGCGAATCTGCGGCGATACTCGCCGGGTGACAGGCCCATCCAGCGCAGGAACACCTTTCGAAAGGCGCCGGGGTCCTCGTAGCCGACGCGATAGGCGACCTCGTCGACGGTGAGGTTCGAGGTCTCGAGCGTCTCGCGCGCCTTGCCGACCCGGAGCTGTTGCACGTACTCCGTCGGGCGCAGACCGGTGGCCTTGTGGAACCTCCTGATAAACGTCCGCTCGCCGAGGCCGGCGCGGGCGGCCATCATCGTGAGGGTCACCTTGCGGTGGGCCTGGGAGCGCAGCCAGTGCTGGGCCCTGAGCACCGCGGCGTCGCCGTGGGTGAGGGTCGGGGCGAAGGTGCTGTAGAACCGCTGCTCGCGGCCGCCGGGGTCGACCAGGAGGTAGCGCGCGGTGGTCAGCATCGCGGCGGGTCCGAGGAAGCGCTCGACGATGCGGAGGCCGAGGTCGACCCAGGCCATCACGCCGCCGGCGGTGATGATGTCGCCGTCGTCGATGACGAGGCGGTCGGTGTCGAGGATGACGTCGGGGAAGCGCGCGGCGAATTGGTCCCGGAGGGCCCAGTGGGTGGTCGCCGGGCGGCCCGCGAGGAGGCCGGTCTCCGCGAGCAGGAAGCTACCGACGCAGGCGGAGCACAGCGTCGTGCCCTCGCGGTGGCGCCCGGCGATCCACGCGGCGAGCGGGCGGCCGTGGTCGGGCACCACGCTGCCGACCAGGCTCGGCGGCACGACGAGGGCGTCGAGCGCGGCGTCCGGGCGCGTCAGGCCGCCCTCGGCGTGCCACTGCTGGACCTCGAGGCGCGGGGGCGGCGTCGGTCGTCCGGCGTGCAGGCGATCGGCGGCGTCGAACAGGTCGCGCAGCCCGTAGACCGCCGCGGCCTGGGCCCCGGGGTACCAGAGGATGCCGATCGTGCGGCGCGTGCGGCGATCCTGCATGTGTCAGTTTTAGCCCGAACTATGGCGGGACCGCCACTGCCGCGCCGCGGCGATCGGGCGCAGCTTTACGGGCATGAGTCTCGCATTGCTCGTCATCGACCTTCAAAACGACTACTTCCCGGGGGGCAAGTTTCCGCTCGCCAACGCGGACGCCACCCTCGACAACGTCGAGCGCGCGATCCACCGGGCCAGCGACCGCGGCGTGCCGGTCGTCGTCATTCAGCACGTCGCCGACGGCGGCGCGCCATTCTTCAATGCCGGCACCCCGGGCGCCGAGGTCCACCCGCGCGTGCTGGCGGCGGCCCCGGGCGCGCCGATCGTCGTCAAGGCGCACGCCGACAGCTTCGTGGCCACCGACCTCGAGCAGACGCTCACCCGGCTCGGCGCGACGCAGCTGCTGGTGTGCGGGATGATGACGCAGAACTGCGTGACGCACACCGCGATCTCGCGGTCGGCGGAGAAGTACGCGGTGACGGTCCTGCCCGAGTGCTGCACGACGGTGACGGAGCTGCTGCACGCGCTCGCGCTGCACGCGATGTCGACGCGGGTCCGGCTCGCGCCGGCGAGCGAGGTGCTGTGAGGCCGGCGCTCAGGTCCCGAGCAGGAAGGGATAGGTGACGATCACGTCGGCGCCGTCGGTGGGTTTTGGGAAGGTCCAGCGCCGGGCGGCCTGGGCGACGCAGGTGCCGACCGTGGCGTCCTTCATCGTGGTCTCGCGGACGGCGGCGTCGGTGACCTTGCCGGTCGCGTCGATGATGAAGCGGACGGTGACCTTGCCGCGCGCGTTCGGGTCGCGCTGCAGCGCCTGGGCGTGGCAGTAGCGGACCTCGTTGATGTGGGCGCGGACGATCCGGCGCACGATGTCGCGCTCGAGACCGCCCTGGACGGTGTGCTCGCCCTGGCGCACCGCGTGCGGGTCGGGGTCGTAGACGGTGCGCTCGACGAGGCGGGCGCTCGCCAGGCGCACGCTGCCCTGATCGATCGTGAACGGGAAGCTGCGGGTCTGGTCCTCGCCGCGCAGCTGCAGGCTCCCCGTGATCGGGCCCTGGCCCGCGAAGCGCGTGACCTCGACGGCGTAGGTCGCGAGCCCGGCGGTGATGAGCGCGAGGGTCTCGCGGTGGTCGCCCTGGTCGACGCGCACGCCCTCGCGCCGCAACCCCGAGAGCCGGCGGCCGCGCGGGTCGATGAAGGCGAGGTCGAGATCGCCGTCGCCGGTCCACGTCGCGGTCGCGGTGAGGTCGCCGGTGACGGGGCGCGAGGGGGGCGCTGATGGGGTGGTCGGGGTGGTCGGGGTGGTCAGCGCGGCGCGGAGCGCCGAGGTGTCGCCGCGGGCGCGGGCGAGGCCGTCCTCGGCGGCCTCGCGGGCGAGCTCGGGGTCGCCGAGGTCGCCGAGGCAGCGGACGAGCAGCAGGTGGTGCTCGGCGCGGGCCGGGGCGACGCTGACGACCGCGCGGCGGTGCGCGCAGCTGCGGGCGAGGTCGCCCTTGAACGCGAGGGCCTCGGCGAGGCGGGCGTGGAGGCGGGCGTCGAAGGGGTCGACCTCGACGGCGGAGCCGTAGGCCCGCACGGCGATCGGGTCGCCGCGGGCGGCGAGGAGGTCGGCGACGGCGAGGAGGGCCGGGGCGTGATCGGGGTCGGCCTGCGACCACGCGGTCGCGTACGTGAAGGCATCGGCAGCGCCGCCGCGGATCGCGAGCTGCACGAGCTTGCGGTGGGCGGGGCGGCTCGTCGGGTCGCGCAGCACGGCCTGGCGCAGCGCCTCGAGCTGCTCGCTCGCGGGCGCCGCGGCGGGGCCCAGCGTCCACTCGCGCACGAGGCGGCCGCGACGTCCGCCGTAGCCGCCGCCGTAGCCGCTGCCGCTGCCGCGGCCGTAGCCGCTGCCCTGTCCGCCGCGGCTGGTGCCGATGTCGGGCCCGTCTCCGGCGCTGGACTTCCTGTCCGCCTTCTCGAGGTCGGGCTCGTCCTCGGTGCTGGACTTCGCGCCCCTGTTCTCGAGCGAGTCGTCGTCGCGGACCGGCGCGTCGGGGCTCGTCGCGCGGTCGCTGTCGCGGCCGTCCAGCGGATCGTCGAGGTCGCGCTTTTCGGCGGTCTTCGGCCGCGTCGACGGGTCGACGGGGTCGGCCGCGGGTTCGGCGATCGGGCCGGTGTCCTTGCCGGCCTGCCGCGCGACGTTGAATTCGCGGTACATCGCGTCGCTCTCGAGCGCGATCAGGGCGGTGTAGCGCGAGAGCACGGTGTATTGCCGCGACAGGTCGACGATCTCCGCGCGCGCGGCGTGGCCCCGGGTCGCGGTGAGGTCGTCGATCTCGAGGCGCGCCCAGGTCCGCGGCAGGTGCGGGTGGCTCGCGCCCGCGGGGGCCGGCGCGGCCGCGAGGTCGATCTCGAAGCTGTCCGAGGAGACATGTCCGTCGGGACCGGTCGCGCGCAGCTCGATCGCGCCGCGCACCGGTCCGGCGAGCTTGCCGGTGACGAGGACGGTGTCGCCGGGGCGCAGGGCGGCGATCCTTCGCGGGTGGACGTGGACCAGGCCCGGCGGGAGGGTGAGCGCGACGTCGCGGGCGGTCGGGAGCTCGGCGCGCAGGCGCAGCTCGCGGGCGACGCCGCGCAGGTCGTCGCGGGCGTCGGCGCGCAGGAGGTCGCCGCCGGTGCTGCGGGTCAGGGCGTCGAGGGCGAGGAGGTCGGAGCGGGCGCCGAGGGCGACGGCCTCGACGCGGACGCCGGTGAGCGGGCGCTCGAGGTGGCGCAGCAGCTCGTCGGGTGCGAGCTCGCCGGCGCTGGCGTTGCCGTCGCCGAGGTAGACGATCACGCGGTCGGCCGCGGCGGCGCCGGGGTCGACGTCGGCGAGGGCGCGGGCGGCGGAGCGCATCATGCCGCCGAGGTCGGAGGCGCCGGCGAGGATCTGCGCGTCGAGGAAGGCGTCGACGGCCGGGCTCGCGGCGGCCGCGGGGGCGAGGCCGCCGGGGGCGGCGTCGCAGGCGGCGTCGCAGGCGAGCACGGTGACGCGGTCGTCGGGCCCGAGGCCGGCGGTGAAGCCGTGCACGAGGCCGCGCGCGACGGTCCACAGCGCGGGGGTCATGCTGTGGCTGCGGTCGAGGACGAAGGCGTAGTGGACCGGGCGATCGGTGGCGGGCAGATCGATCTTCGGGCGCAGCGCGAGCATGAAGTAGGCCTGGCCGTCGCGGGCGAGGTGCGTCTGCGCGTGGACGCGCTGCTCGTCGGCGGTCAGCGGGACGTCGACGCCGAGGTCGTGGACGGGCCGGAACTTGCTCGCGCGGGTCGAGAGCTCGACGTGGTCAGGGAGGTCGCGGCGCTCGAGGCGGGCCATCGGCGTGACGAGCTCGGCGCCCTCGGGGAGGCCGGTGCGCGCGACGTCGACGGTGAATTCGAACTCGCCGATCTCCTCGCCGGTCGCGCCGGTGCTGGCGCCGGCGATCGGGTAGCGATAGCGCAGGGTGTCGCCGACGGCCGGGAGCACCTGGGTGTAGGCCAGGCGGATCTTTCGCGCCCCGCGTCCGGGGATCGGGAAGATCTTCATTTTGAAGATGTTGCCCTGCTCCCACTCGAGCAGCGCGGGGTCGCGGGGGACGGTCGCGTCGACGATCGCGCGGAAGATCTGGCGGGCGCGCTGCTTCTCCAGCATCTCGGCGTCCATCCACTTGTCGCCGACCAGCAGCGAGAGCCCCGAGATCGACGCGTCGGCGGGGAGCGGGAAGCGATAGGTGCCCTCGAGGACGTCGCCGCTCTCGTTGTAAAACGTCTGCTCGACCTCGGTGCGGGCGATGCGGCCCGCGATCGCAACGTGGACGCGCTGCTCGGTCAGCGCGAGGCGGTGCAGCGTGGTGCTGGTGCCGGCGCGCCGGGCGGTGAGGCTGCCGACCCCGGGCGGCGGGGCGTCGATGTCGGCGAGCGCGACCTCGAAGGCCCGCGACCACGCGGTCTCCTCGAGCGGGCGCAGGCTGACGGTGGGGCGATCCGGCAGGTCGGGGGCGAGCGGGGTCTCGAGGTGCGCGCCCGGGCCGAGGTCGATGTCGCGGCCGCCGCTGCGCAGGTGGGCCGCGCCGTGGACGACGTCGTGGCTGCGCCGCGGGCCGCGGCTGCGCACGCGGGCCTCGCCGGCGCGGAGCTCGAGGGTGTCGTCGCCGCTGTGCACGCGCAGCGGCGGCTGGCCGGCCGCGAGGAGCACGACGACCTCGCCGGCCTCGAGCTCGAGCGTGCGGTCGGTGGGGACGGTGAGCCGGGTGTCCTCGTTGAGGCGCAGGACGGTGCCGTCGTCGAGGCGCAGCTCGGCGAGGGTGCCGGGCGGGACGTCGAGGCGCTGGCCGGGGCGCAGGCGGGCGCCGACGCCGAGGAAGGCGCCGTCGGGGAGGTCGGGGGTGCGCACGCCGGCGGGCCCGCGGACCGCGGTCAGCTCGGCGGTGGGGGCGACGACGGCGGGTGGGGTCGCGGGGGCGGGGGCGGCGTCGGCGGGCGGCGGTGCGGGGGCCGGAGCGCAGGCGGCGACGAGGGCCAGCGAGAGCGAGGACAGGGCGCGTCGGGTCTTCATGGGGCTCCGGGAGGCCGCGAGGACGCGTGGGCGCTCGCCGGCGGGATCGCATTCTACGGGCAGACAGCGGCGGCGTGCGGGAGTTCCGGACGACCGACTTCGAGCGGCGCCGGTGCGGACGCGCGGACGAGGTCGCGCGGGCCGGCGGGCGCGGACGGGCTGGCGCATCGGACATGTTTTGATGGACATGTCCCCGGGGACAGGTCACGCGCGCGCCGCCGGGCGTCGGTTTCGCGCGCGCGTCACTTCGAGGCGTTGAGGAACACGGCGATGTGCGAGCGCTTGAACGGGCTGCGCGACGAGATCAGGACGTCGGGGCGGCCGTCGTGGTCGAGGTCGCCGGAGGCGAACGAGCCGGGGCTCGAGAAGTTGTACACGAGCTGCGGGCCGAAGCTGCCGCCCGGGAGGCCGACGCGGGCGACGACGTTGCCGTTGCTCGGGGCGTAGAAGACGTCGGGGCGGCCGTCGCCGTCGAAGTCGTCGACGACCATCGCGCTGGTGACGTCGAAGTGCGAGGCGAGGAACGGGATCGGCGCGGCGAAGCTGCCGTCGCCGACGCCGGGCACGACGGTGAGGCCGGGGATCTGGTTGGGCGCGGCGACGGCGTGCAGCAGGTCGGTGATGCCGTCGCCGGTGAAGTCGGCGGCGTGCACGAACCAGGGGTTGTTGCCGGTGGTGACGGCGGTGGTCTTCGCGGCGAAGCTGCCGTCGCCCTGACCCCAGGCCAGCACGACCTCGCCGGTCTGGTAGCTCGAGGCGGCGACGTCGAGGTCGTCGTCGCCGTCGAGGTCGGCGACCGAGATGTTGAACAGGCCCTGGCCGGCCGGGATCGGCATGCCAGGGGCCAGCGCGCCGGTGCCGTCGCCGATCAGCGGGAGCAGCAGGTCGTAGCCGGCGGTGACGACGTCGAGGTGGCCGTCGTCGTCGAGGTCGGCGACGGCGATCCGCCACGCGCCGGGGTAGACGTCGGGCGGGGCGAAGGTGCCGTCGCCGGCGCCGAGGTGGACGTTGAGCGACTTGGCCTGGCCGAGGCCGTGGACGGCGGTGAGCAGGTCCATGTGGCCGTCCTCGTCGAGGTCGGCGGCGACGAGGTGACGCACGCCGTCCTTCGCGGCGACCGAGGGCAGCGGCGCGGCGAAGGTGCCGTCGCCGTGGCCGGGGAACACGGCGAAGCTCTTGCCGTCCTGGTAGCCGACGGCGACATCGGGGTGGCCGTCCTCGTCGAAGTCGGCGATGACGCTGTCGTTCGGGCGCACGTCGGCGATCAGCGCGGGGGCGGCGGTGAAGGTGGCGTCGTCGCGGCCGAGCGCGACGCCGAGGCCGCCGCAGGCGAACACGAGGTCGGTGGTCTCGTCGCCGTCGACGTCGGCGGTGCGCGGGCCGGTGCAGCGCCCGCCGCCGTCGTAGGTGACGGGCGGGTCGGAGAACAGGCCGCCGCCGAGGCCGGAGCGGACGTACACGAGGGAGTCGTCGAAGCTGGCGGTCACGAGGTCGAGGACGGCGTCGTCGTCGAGGTGGCCGAAGGCCGCGCCGGCGCCGTAGTCGCTGACGCTGTAGCGCGCGAGGTGCTCGAAGGTCCCGGCCGGCAGGGCGCGGTAGATGCTGATGCCGAGGGTGTCGGACAGGCCGATGTCGTCGCGGCCGTCGGCGTCGAGGTCGGCGATCGTGAAGTTGAAGGTCTTGCCGAGCGCGATCCCGTCCTTGGCGAGCATCGCCACCGGCGCGAGCATGGTGAAGGTGCCGTCGGCGTTGGCGAGCCCGACGCGGTAGTAGGGCTTGATCTGCGGGGTGTCGTAGCGGGTGATCACGTCGGTCCGGCCGTCGCCGTCGAAGTCGCCGAGCGCGAGGTTCGAGTTGAACTGCAGCGCGGTCTTGACCGGCGGCGTGAAGGCGCCGGCCCCGTCGCCGAGGAAGGTCAGGATCGACGAGCTCATGTACATGTGCACGGCGTCGAGGTCGCCGTCGCCGTCGACGTCGGCGAGCGTGCCCCCGGCCGGGCTGGCGTCGGCGGGGAGCTTCTCCGCGGCGCCGAAGGTGCCGTCGCCGTTGCCGCGCAGCACGAAGGTGCCGTTGACGGCGGTGGCGAGGATGTCGGGCTCGGCGTCGCCGTCGAGATCGCCGAGCGCGATCGGGCCGATGTTGGGCAGCGGATACGAGGCCGTCACGGCGTAGTGGCCGTCGGCGCCGGCGAGCAGGACGTTGATCAAATTCTCGGTCGGCAGCGGCACGACGGCGTCGGTCCGACCGTCACCGTCGAGGTCGTACAGGCGCGAGCCGCTGCCGGCGCTGAAGGCCCCCACGGAGTCGCTCTTGATCGCGTCGAAGTCGAGCTCGCCGGCGGGCGGCGGATCGCCGGTGTCGCCGGTGGTGCCGGTGTCGCCGGTGTCGCTGCCGGTGTCGCCGGTGGTGTCGTCGCCGGTGTCGCCGGTGCCGGTGGTGGTGGTCGGGTCGGTGGTCCCGGGGGTGGTCGAGGTGACGCCGGTCGTGGTCGGGAGGACGCCGTCGGTCGTGTCCGCGGGGCCGGTCGTGGCGCTCGTGGCGAGGTCGGTGGCGCTCGAGGTCGAGGGGTCGCCGGTCGGTGTCGGCGGCGCTCCGGTGCCGGGCTCGGTGGTGGCGGCGGAGTCGGAGGCGCTGGCGGAGTCGGTCTGGGCGACGCTGTCGCCGCAGGCGGCGAGCTGGGCGCTCAGCAGGGCGAGGCAGCGCAGGGCGGCGGTCGGGGGCGGGCGGCGGTCGGGCACGGGGGCGAAGATACCGGGGATCGGCGGGCCCCGGGGCCCGAAGGTGCGCGAGTGCGCGGACGATGTGCCACGGGAGCGCCGGGCCGGGCGCTCACGGCCGCGGCAGGACCACGAAGTCGTCGACCAGCAGGTGCTCGACCCGTTCGGGCGGGCGCACCACGGTCAGGGCGTCCCGGCAGCCCTCGATCACCAGCACGTCGCTGGCGCCCAGCCACGCCGCGGCGGCGTCGCCGGGCACCATGCAGGCGCTGATCGGCGTGTCGGCGCCCGCCCGCAGCTGGCGCAGCTTGCGGGCCATCACCGCGAAGGTGCGGCGATCCTTGCGGTCGACGACCGTCGCAAGCGCGTGGAGCTGATCGCCGGCCTCGCCGCGGGCGACATCAGGGTAATACGCCCAGCGACCGGAGCTCGACTGCAGCTCGATGACGTTGTTTCGCGTGGTCGGGGTGCAGAGGCGCGGCTGGACCGTCTCGTCGCGGACCCCGCAGTTGCCGTTCAGATCGTCGTATTGCACGGTCCGCTGCTCGAGGGTCGCGGTCGCCAGGTCGACGCGATAGTTGCGGACGAGCGCCGCCCTGTCGGTGTCGCGGTCCCTGATGTCGAAGCACAGCGCCCCGGCCTCGACCACGAGGTCGGCCCGGGACTGCACGAAGTCGAGGGGGTCCGCCGGGCGGCCGCTGCCGAAGCACGCGTCGCGGAGCCGCGGCAGCTCCGCGATCGTCCGCGTCGTCCCGGCCGTCAGGTCGAGCACGCGCAGCACCGGCCGCTTGCGCGTGAAAAAGTACAGCTGATCGCCGACCAGCCGCAGGTGACGACCGCGCTCCGGGCTCAGCACCGCGAGCGTCCGGAGCTGCGCGTCCAGCAGCACGAGCCCCTCCGCCCGCGACACGATGAGCCCGTCGCCCTTCGCCGCGGCCAGCAGCGCCGGGACCGCCGACGCCGTCGGGCCCTCGACCGGCGTGAAGGATTCGGCGCGGCGCAGCGGCGCGTCGCGCTCGCCCGACGCCGGCGGCGGCTCGGCCGTCGACTCCAGCGGAGCGGCGGCCGGCGGCACGCCTGGCGAGCTCGCGGCGCACGCGAGAGGCAGCAGCATCAGGGCGAGCCAGCGAGGTGACATGCACGTCATTACCATGGATCGCCAGCTCGGCCCGCTCGACGCGCCGGGCACGAGGCGGCGCGCCCGCAGCATCGTTGCGGTCCCGGATGTGCGCCCTGTATGGCCGCCGACGCTCGATCGAGCGGCGGTCCGGTGCGCAGGGCGGACGATCGCGGGCGTGCGGCGGCTCAGCGGCTGCGGGGGTAGAACTGCTCGGCGAAGCGCTGCAGCAGCGCCTCCATCCGCGCCGGGGCGAGCGCCGGCTGCGGCGGGTGATCGCCGCGCGGCATCTCGCGCGACCACGGCGGGCCGGTCACCATCAGCGACAGCGAGGGTCGGTCGAGCGGGCGCACGAAGTGCCAGCTGTCGCGGTCGGTCATCGTGTACGTCGTGCCCGCGCCGGCGAGGATGGTCATCGCCAGCGGCGGGGCGACGAGGCCCGGGCCGTGGCCGACGCCCATCTCGTAGCTGCCCTCGAGCACCTTGACGATCGAGGGCCACGGGTGGGGGTGAAACAGCGGCGCCCCCGGCTCGCACGGATGGATGCAGTGCAGCGCGATCCGGTGCTCCCCCCACGGACGCCACACCCGCTCGACCTCCGGCGGCTCGTAGACGACGCGCAGACCGTGCCAGTCGCGCAGCAGCAGCAGCTCCGGGAGGGCCTCCTCCACCTCGCGCAGGACGTCGAACATCCGCCGAGGGTAGGCGGGAGGCCGCGCGCTGGCAATGGCGGGCAGGACCATGCCCACGCGCCCGGTCGCGCGCGAGGGACCGCCGCGGCGCGGGGCTGCGCGGGTCGGGCGGCCGCCGATGGCGTGGGGTCCGAAAAACGCCCCGGTCGACGACGCGGCGCGGTCCGGCTGCGCCGCGGCGGGTCGTCGCTGGCGGTACGGACGTGTCCGCGGGGACATGGTCTTTGGGGCATGGTCCTTTGAACATGTCTCCGGGGACATGTTCTGAGGTCGCATCACGGGACGGTCGCGGCGAGCGCGGTGAGGGTCGCCGTGGCGGCGGCGGTCAGGGCCGCGGCGCGGGTGGGGTCCGGCGGGGTTGCGGCGAGCAGGGCCCGGGCGAGCAGGGTGCGGGTCTCGGCGAGGAGCAGCGGGGCGAGCAGCTCGGGGCGGTCGGCCGCGCCGGCGGTGAGGGTCGGGACGGCCTGCTCGAGCGCGGCGATGGCCTCGGGCGCCCGGTTCAGGCGCAGGAGGGCGCGGCCGCGGAGGAGGTCGAGCTCGGCGAACTCGCCGGCCATCCACTGGAGGGCGCGGTCGGGCTCGATGCGGGCGCGGGCGCGGGCGACGATGGCGAGGGCGTCGTCGGGGCGGTCGTCGTGGACGGCGATCAGGGCGAGGGCCTTGTCGCGCATGTGGCCGTCCATGCCGACGGCGGGCGCGGCGGGGCGGCAGCTCAGGACCTGCTGCGCGCTGGCGCGGGCGGCCGGGGCGTCGCCGAGGAACAGCTGGAAGTGGGCGAGGCGGTGGAAGCAGTAGGTGCAGGCGAGGGGGACGCCGCCGTGGACGGCGAGGTAGGCCGGGCAGGTGGCGGCGAGCTGGGCGGCGGCGTCGCGCAGGTCGGGCATGAAGAGGGCCGCGAGGGCGCGGGCGTTGAGGGTCAGCGGGTGGCGCGGGCCGAGGTGGGCGGTGAGCAGGTCGGTGCTGCGGATCAGGCCGGCGCGGCGCTGGTCGGGCGCGGCGGTCATCAGGCCGGCGTTGAGCATCGCGTGGGCGAGCTCGATCGGGTCGTGGCGCGGGGCGGCCAGCATCTCGTCGACGGCGCGGGCCATCGACGCCGCGGCGCCCTCGCGGTCGTGCAGCGACAGCTTCGCGCCGCCGATCGTGTTGTGGGCCAGGCCCCGCGCGGCGTGCGGCTCGGGGGCCCGCGCGGCCATGGCGAGCGCCAGCGGGGCGAGGCGCAGCGCCTCCTCGGGGCGGCTGCCCTGCACGCCGTCGACGTAGAGCAGGCGCGCGATCGCCTCGGCGGCGACGTCGTCGCGGCGCGACTCGACCGCCTGCGTCAGCGCCTCGCCGAGCGCCGGGCGGGCGAGCGTGTAGGCGCCGCGCGTGAAGTGCACGCGCGCCTGGACCAGCAGCGCGGCGGCGAGGGTCGGCGGGGACCCGGCGCGGCGGGCCCGGGCGGCGGCCTCGTCGGCGAGGACCTGCGCGCCGGCGACGTCGCCGGCGTCGTGGCGCACGCGGGCGCCGATCAGGGCCGACTCGACGGCCGCGACCTCGGCGGCGACGGCGGGGTCCTCGGGGATCGTGACCTCGGCGAGCACCACCGCGGGGTCGTCGCAGGCGGCGACGGCCGGGAGACGCGCGACGAGCTGGGCGGCGTCCGGGGCCGGCGGGGGCGCCGGGGGCGGCGCGGGGGCGCCGGGGGCGGGTGCGGGGGCGCTCGCGGCGTCGGTGGGGGCGCCGGCGAGGAGGTTCGCCGCCGTCGCGAGCGTCTGGCGGCGGCGGTCGAGGCAGCGCATGCGGGCGTCGAGCAGGGCGCTCGACTGTTCGCCGCGGCGGTGGTCGAGGCAGGCGTCGCGGTGGCTCTCGAGCCAGGCGTCGGCGTAGGCGTCGAGGCCGGTGAGGGCGAGGGCGGTCGCGTCGGGGTCGTCGGCGGCGGCGAGGGCGTCGGCGACGGCCTGGCGGCGCGCGGGGTCCCAGGCGGAGGCGAGGGCCTCGGGGCCGCCGCTGCACGGCTCGGCGACCTCGCGGCGCGCGGCCACGGCGGCGGCGGAGATCAGGGCGGCGGCGCCGAGCCCGAGGAGCCAGCGCCGGCGCGCGCGGGCGGGGTTGCGGGCGAGGTCGGCGAGCAGCGCGTGCATGCCCGGGTAGCGCTGCTCGGGCGCGCGGGCCATGCCGCGGGCGAGCACGCGGGTCAGGTGGCGCGAGGTCCGGGCCGTCCGCGGCGGCGGCTGGATCCTCCCGGCCAGCACCGCGGTGGTCAGCAGCTCGGCGCTGTCGCCGGCGAACGGGCGCTGGCCGTGCAGCGCCTCCCACAGCGCGACGCAGAAGCTGAACTGGTCGCTGCGCGCGTCGGCGGGCAGGCCGAGGTGCTGCTCGGGGGACATGTACGCGGGGGTCCCGAGCAGCGCGCCGGTCCGCGTCAGCGAGGGCTCGTTGCGGGCGCGCGGGTCGTCGGGGTCGTCGTCGCCGTCATCTTCGTCGTCGTCGCGCTGGCGGACGAGCCCGAAGTCGGCGACGCGGACGCGGCCGTCGGCGCCGACGAGCACGTTCTCGGGCTTGAAGTCGCGGTGGACGAAGCCGGCGTCGTGGGCCGCCGCGAGGCCGCGGCCGGCGTCGAGGAGCACGCGCAGGACCTCGGCGCGGGGGTGCGGCCGCGCGAGCCAGCCGCGCAGGTCGACGCCGCGGACGAGCTCCATGGCGATGAAGATCTGGCCGGCGAACGCCCCGGTGTCGTAGATCTGGACGACGTTGGGGTGCGACAGGCGGGCCAGCGCGTGGGCCTCGCGCAGCAGCCGGCCCGACGAGCCGGACGCGCCGCCGGGGCGCAGCAGCTTGAGCGCGACCTTGCGGTCGAGGTCGGGGTCGTAGGCGGTGAGCACGACGCCCATGCCGCCGGCGCCGAGCTGGGCGAGCACGTGGTAGCGCCCGATCCGGGCCGGGAGCGCGGCGGGGGCCCCGGGCGCGGCGGGGGCGACGTCCTGCGTGGCGTCGCCGGTCGGCCCGGGGCCGCCGGCGGGCGCGTCGGGGGCGACATCCTGCGTGGCGTCGGGGTCGACGATCATGGCCTCACGCGGGCGGGGCCCAGGTCATCCACGCGCCGGGCGAGTTCGTGAGGTCGAGGTCGCCGCAGAGCGGGATGTCGCACGCGGCCTCGACCTGCTCACGGTCGACGAGGCGCGGGGTGTCGAGGCACAGCGCGCCAGCGTCGGTCCACACGGCCTCGACCATGCTGACGACGTTGTTCGGCAGCGTGACGGTCGCCACGTCGTTTTGCCACCACAGCTCGGTGTTCTGCGCGGTGAAGCTGTGGCCGGTGCCGCAGTAGTCGGCGGTGATCATCTTGAGGGTCGCGTTCTGCTGCGCGATGCTGGCCGGCTGGTTGGTCCCGGCGAACCGGAGGTTCGGGTCGTAGCCGAGGCGCTTGGCCTTGTACGCGGCCTCGTCGGCGCAGGCGAAGGTGACCCAGTTGGGGTCGTTGGTGATGTCGACGAGCTTGTGCTCGCGGTCGTAGGTCTGGCCGGGGATGATCGTGAGGACCGTGGCGCCCGGGGTCGGGGCGGTCGGGCACGCGTTCTTGATCTGGGCGGGGTCGCCGGGGTCGGGAAAGACGATCGCGTAGGCGGAGATCGGGCGGTTGCCGGCGGCCCACGACGGGATATTGCGGTTGTAGCCGGTGATCTTGCCGCGGGTCCGGGTGCCGGCCTTCTCGAGCTCGATCTCCCAGCCGATCAGGCCGGAGCCGTGGGCGATCACGGTGTTGCCGGAGCGGGCGACGAGGTCCTCGTCGGCGTTGACGCCGAGGGTGTACGGGGTCGGCACGTTGGGCCTGTACAGCCCGATCAGGGTGACGCCGTCGAAGTTGGGCTGGCCGCCGAGGTGCAGCTCCGGGAACAGGAAGTCGTTGATCACCGGCGAGTTGAGGACGCACGACGGACAGTCGCGGAAGTCGGCTGCGTCGTCGGTCGCGTCGATGGCGGGGTCGCAGGCGCCGAGCAGCGCGAGGACGGGAGCGGCCAGGGACAGGAAGCGGGCGGTCGTGGACGGCATGACGGTCTCTCCAGGGTAAGCAAACGAGGGCAGCGTCGGATGGTGACGCGGTGTGTGCTGACCAGGAGAGCAACGTCCATGCCGGATAAATTGATCAATAATTATAGTGTTTCGGCGCGAGTTATCGCCGGCCGGCGGGGCGCGCCGGAGCGATGCCCCATGGGGCACGGGCGAGCGCCGCAGGGGCTCGCGCGACGACGAGGCTGCGTCGTCGATGGCGTGCGTCCGCCCGGCGTGCCCGGCTCGACGGCCGGGCGCGCGGATCCGCGGGGGTTAGATGTCCTCGGCGGCGTGACCGATGTCGAACATGTCGTTCTGCTCGGCGAGCTCGATCGTCGTCCGCCAGTCCCAGTCGACCTGGGTGTAGAAGTGCCACTCCCACTGGTCCGGGACGTCCGCCGGGTCGACATCCGTCACCATGGCCGTGGTCCAGCTCCCGGTCGGGGTCCGGTAGGAGAAGCGGATCTCCGGGCCGGGATGGAAGTAGCGGAGCGCGTGGGGGGGGTTATTGTCGTAGATGTTGGGGTGGGTCCCGAGCGCGCAGACCTGCACCGAGGAGTAGTAGCGTTCGACGTTGTAATACGTGCGGCCGTCGGCTCCGCCGGTCGTATATGCGTAGTATTCGGGCGTCTGACCCGCGGGCCAGCCGCTGCCCCAGCCGTAGACATAGTCGTAGAAGTACGACGACGTGCTCGGCTCCTCGTCGTACAGGAACCACAGGAAGTCGTCGTAGCCCGGGGCCATGACGCGGTTATAGAAGCTGGTGTTCGAGAGGCAGGTCCCGGTCCCGCGCGTCTGGTACACCGGCATGTCGGCCATCCGCTCGAGCAACCAGCCCTGCTCGCCCTTCGGGACGCCGCCGGGCACCGCCAGCGCGAAGGCCTCGGGCACGGGGGTCCCCGGCTCGGTCACGGCCCAGAAGATGTCGAGCACGCTCGCGCCGCGCTCGTTGGGCTGCGTGGGCAGCACGCTGCCGCCGTCCGGGATGCGCCGCAGCATGCCGACGCCGTGGTTCTCGCCGTTCTCGATCGCCACGAACGTGAGCTCGGTGCCGTCGTCGAGCACGACCTCCGCGACCACGTCGCCGCCGAATCGGACCTCGCCGTTCTCGATGATTTCGCTGATGTCGCGCTCCTCGGGCCCGTTCGCCGCCGCATCGTCGATCTCGGCGTCGACGCCGTCGGCCGTCGGCTCGTCGCAGCCGGCGACGAACCCGAGGGACACGACCGAAACACACAGGAACCAATTGTGCCAGTTAGCCATGATCTTCCACCTCTTCACAATCACTCGACTTCACACGCGGTGACCATCACCACAGGAGGGAAATCTGCAAACGCCAGACCCGGACCGACGCGAGTAAAAGTGCAACGATTTCGGGGCCGGGTGTGTGCTCGACGGAGCCGCCGTGGGACTGACACATGGGGCAGCCCCATGGGGCCCTCTCCTGTGTCCCATGGGCGCCGCGCGAGCCCATGAGCGGCCGAGCGGGCGCCGGCTTCACGTCACGGGGCCGGGGCCCAGGTCATCCACTCGCCGGACGAGTTCGTGAGGTCGAGGCCGCCGCAGTACGGGATGTCGCACGCGGCCTCGACCTGCAGGCGTTCGACGTGGCGCGGGGTGTCGAGGCACAGCGCGCCGGCGTCGGTCCACACGGCCTCGACCAGGCTGTCCGCGTCCGGCTGCGTCGTGACGGTCGCGGCGTCGTTTTGCCACCACAGCTCGGTGCCCTGCGCGGTGAAGCTGTGGCCGGTGCCGCAGTAGTCGGCGGTGATCATCTTGAGGGTCGCGTTCTGCTGCGCGACGCTGGCCGGCTGGTTGGTGCCGGCGAACCGGATGTTCGGGTCGTAGCCGAGGCGCTTGGCCTTGTACGCGGCCTCGTCGGCGCAGGCGAAGGTGACCCATTCGGGGTCGTCGGTGATGTCGACGAGCTTGAGCTCGCGGTCGTAGGTCTGGCCGGGGATGATCGTCAGGACCGTGGCGGTCGCGTTGTTGGCGAAGGAGGGGCACGCGTTGATAAACAGCCCGGGGACGGTGGGGCTCTGGAACGCGATCGCGTAGGCGGAGATCGCCCGGTTGCCGGCGGCCCAGGACGGGATCGTGCGGGTGTGGCCGACGATCCTGCCGCGCATCCGGGTGCCGCCCTTCTCGAGCTCGATCTCCCAGTTGATCAGGGCGCCGGCCCTGGCGATCACGGTGGCGCCGGAGCGGGCGACCAGCTCCTCGTCGAAGCTGACGTCGAGGGTGTACGGGGCCGGCACGTTGGGCTTGTAGATCCCGATCAGGGTGACGCCGTCGAAGTTCGGCAGGCCGCCGAGGTGCAGCTCCGGGAACAGGAAGTCGTTGA